>Ga0182736_1000808_pt1 | contig 39317 bp, 42 predicted proteins | sample eDN5th30CKraftBY_FD_128882 | JGI IMG/M metagenome (GOLD analysis project Ga0182736, IMG submission 128882) | Enriched backyard soil microbial communities from Emeryville, California, USA - eDNA 5th pass 30_C Kraft BY (version 2) (version 2) | ecosystem: Environmental > Terrestrial > Soil >... | reverse complement strand
GGGCGGCGGCGGAGGCGCTTCCGCACCACCGAAGTTATAGGCCAGACCCAGCAGCGCGCTGTGGCTCGTCACGCCCGTCTCAAGCGGCGTCCCGAAGGTGTTGCGCAGCTTGATCTTGTCGTGGTTGAAGTAGCGATACTTCAGCGACACGTCGACATTGCTCGTCACCGGCACGCGAATACCGGCCAGCAGCTGCCATGCGAAACCGCTGTCGGAATCGCGCGTGTCAGGCAACGAGATCTTCGAGCGAGCCACGCCGACACCGCCGCCGACGAAGCCCTGCAGGCCGTCATCGGGGCCGAAGTCGAGCAGGCCGTTCAGCATCACGCTGTCCACGCGTGCCTGACCACCCGAAAGGATCGCCCCATTGGAATAGGTCGTATCCTTGTTCATCGCCTTCTTGTGGGAATATTCCGCTTCGAGGCGGAAGCCACCGAAGTCGTAACCCACATAGCCGGCAGCATCATAACCGGTCTTGTGAGGCGTATGAGCCGTCACGCCGGTATCATATGCCGTGTCTGCGCCTTCGACGATCACCGCACCGATATCACCGCCAATATACCAGGAACCGTCCTTGGCGAGCGATGGTGAGGCCATCATGGTCGACGCGAGCGCTATGGCAAGGCCAAGCTTCCGCATATCATTCCCCTTTCAAAAATAGGTCGCAAAATGCTGCACTGCTGCTTTAAGAGCATGCAGAGTGACTTTCAAGGGTATAACAGTCACAGTTCATAGCAACTGTTGCGAAATTGGCGCATATTTTACGTCGAATGACAGTCTCCGCGCAGTAACGGGGTAAATCATCCATTGAGGATGAAAGTCTCCCGCTCGGAAAGCTCAGGCCTCGATCAGGCCATGAGCCCGTAACGCGCCGAGCAGCGCGGTGAGCGTGGCCCGCGCCTCTTCGTCCCGGGTGGCGCCGCCGGCCGGGGCGGCGATGGCGTCCTGTCGCGGCGCGATCACCCGCTTGCCGTCAAGATAAACACCGTCATTCCGCACTGCGCCATCCCGCCAGACGGCGCCGTCAAACCGAATCATCTGGTCGCGGTCCCGTACCCAGACGCGCCACCCGGCACCGGGCGCGAGAAACAGCCAGCCGGCCGCCGTCCAGCATGCGATCGCACCCGTCTGCCCCGCCCAGGCTCCCGTCGCCCCCGCCGCGACGATCCAGCACTGGCCCGGCTCCGGCGCGGCGGGTGGTATCGCGAGCGACATGCTTTCCACGGCGGCCTGAGCGATTACGTCAAGCAGGCTCAACGCTTCATTATGGGTGATTTCCTTTTGCGCCTGTCCGGCGGCCAGCAGGGGCAAGCGGAGGCGGTCGGTCTGCATCATGGCTGGATTTCCTTCCCGATATCAAAATTTTCAAGCGACGGCCCGGCCGGACCCGAAACATGGTTTTGCCGGATCAGGGCAGCGACAGGATGAGTGGCCGGCTGAAACCGCTTGTTCCGCGCTGCATGATCGAAAGCCGGAGCGGCGCGCCGTCTGCGGCCGTCCGGTCCGCAGCGACGTCCGCTGCCAGATAGCGTGATGAGGCGCTGCCGGCGTCCCAGCTTCGCATCACGGTATCAGCCGTTGCGACCTGCAGACGATAGGCCTCGCCTTCCTCACCCAGCGCAATCTCGCTCTGATCCGGCCACGCCCAGCCGAGTCGGCTGCGGCGAACCCAACTGACCGCCAGATCGCCATTTTCCGCCGCCACGATCCGGCCATGGACCGGCGAGGGCGGCACCGTCGCCCGGCCATCAATCTGCCCGGATGCCTCGGCCGGCACCAGATCGCCGCTGCCGATCGCCCGCAGATCAAGCCGCTGCCCGATATCGGCCGGCGTCAGGCCGACCGGCGCCAGCCTGTCGGCGTCGAGCAGCACGAACCGTTCGCCGGGTTGATGGTTCGCACAGGCCCATTCCGTGCCATGCCAGCCCCGCATGAAACGGGAGAGGCGAAAGCGCCCCGGCCCGATCGGATCGGCCTCGCCAAATTGCAGCACCTCGTCCCCGATCGCGCAGAGATTGGCACCGGCGAGCAATTGAGCATCCGTCGCCCCCGTCAGCGCGTCCGCCGCATTGTCGAGCCATATCTCGACCGCGCCGCGCCGGTCGATCCGCCAGGGCGCGCCGTCCGGCAGCGCTCCCTGCGTCCGGCCGATCACCGCCCGCAGCGCCGTCCGGCCGATCGGCTCGGCGGTCTCCAGCGCTGCATGGTAGCGCATCAGCACCGCCCGGCGCCAACCCTCATCCGCGCCGGTCGCTGCGGCATAAACGCTCGGCACCGTCGCCAGCGACAGGCCATCGGGCGGCAGTTCGACAATTGCGAGGTGCGTCGCCCCCTGCACCAGATCCGTCTCGCGCAGCGGCGTCCCGGCATCGCCGCCATCGGCCACCGCGCGCGCGCCGCCATCATATGCCCGCAATGTGAGCCGCACGGCCATATTTTCCCACTCCGCCGCTTCCACCCGCCAGCGCCCCGGCTCGTCGGCAAGCGTGACCACATCGCCAATTCCGCATGGCAACGCCGTCCAGCCAATGGAGCGGCGGATCAGCGTCCGCCGCCGCAAGCCGCTGCGCAGCTTCGCATCGGCAAGGCGGCGCGCGGCGGCAGCGGAGAGCGCCGCCGGCAGATCGACACCATCCTGCCGCTCGCCCGGCCCCGACCGCTCGGCGGTCTGGACGCCCGCCTGAAAATCCCGCGCCGGGTCATGATAGCGGACGGATAATCGCGCCGGCACCGTCTCGATCGGCAGGCGCTGGCGGCCCTCCGGTGCCTCCGCCTCGCCATCAATGGCACAGACGGTCGCCGTCGGATCTATCCGGTAATCGCGCGCCTGCCCCGCCGCCAGAATGAGGGCGCTCCCCTCCTCCCGCCAGAGCAGATCATGCATATCGACCAGCGGGCCCATCGTATCGCGCAGGTCCGCGCCATCCGCCGCAAAGCCGGATAGCGTCGCCTCCGGTGCATCGCCTCGATAGTCGATCGCTTCGCCGGCCAGGTCGGACGCAATTGCCGCCAGTTCCAGCGGGCCGCCATCGGCCAAGACCTCAAATGTCAGCGACGGAATGCGATTGCCGAAATCGGCCAGTTGCAACCCGTCGAACACCGCATAGGCGCATCCGCGGAAAGCCGGCGCACGATCGATCCCGACATCGGCGGCGATCAGCGGATCGACTGGCTGATTCTCATCACCGGCATAGAAGCGGAACGCACCAATCGGCGTCTTGAAGTCGCCCGCCGCACCGCGCAACAGGTTGCCATCCGCCCAGATCCGCCGGATGCCGATGATCCGCCGCGCCGAAAGCGCCACGGCCAGACTCGCCGTATAGCTGTAACTCGTCACGCTCGGCCGGCCCTTGCCGCCGCCGCTCGTGGCGCTGCTTTCCTTCAGGTCGGTCGCCCAGATGACCGTCCCCGCCACGCGCAGTTGCCCGAAGATGCGCGGCACGCGCGTGCCGTAGCGCGATGTCTGCACCTGCAGATCATTGAGGCGCGGTCCGCTTCGACCCGCCGGCCTGAAAATCTGCGCATCGATCGCTTGCCCCGCCAGCGCGCCGAGCGCCCCGCCGATCGGCCCGCCGAAGATGGTGCCCACGGCGGTCAGAACGATTGTAGCCATATCGCTACTCCTGCTGACTGGAGGTGATGAGGCGCCACCGGCCAAGGATCGGCCAGGGCGCGGGGCATGGCATCAGGACGACGCGGCCAAGCCCGGCATCGGCATGGACCAGCCCGGATGCGGTTCCCACCATCAGGTGAAGCTGCATCGGTCCGCTGTGCGCCAGCAGCAATGTGCCGGGCGCCGCCTCATCCACCGGCACCAACCCGGCCGCGCGCAAGGCCCGGTCAGCGCTGGCCGGGCTGGTCCCGCGCAACTGGTAGCCCGGCAGCTCCGCCATCGGCCCGCCAGCCCGCGCCACCGCGAGCGCGGCAAGCCCCACACAATCGAGGCCGGTCCGTTCGCAGCGGCCATGCAGCCGGAAAGGCACGCCGACCAGCGCCAGCGCCTGCGCCGCAATCCGTTCATGGATGGTCATCGCTCAACTCCCCGGATAACGGGTCAGGAGGTCCATTCCCGGCAGATGCGGCTCGCCCCGGAAATTCGCAGTGTTGGCAAAGCGCGTCGCGCAGGTTTCCAGCCGCTTGTCGCACCCCTCGACCAGCGCAGCGAGCGTGCCGGCCGCCACCGGGAAGGGCGGCGGTTCGGCAAGGAACAGCTCGTCGCCAGCCTGATCCACGATCATCTGGACCAGCCCGCTATTCGCCCCGCTCAGCCAGCGCACATGGCCGAATGGATAACGCCCCGCTTCCAGTCCCGCATGGCGCAGCCTGTCCCCCGCCAGCTCCGCCACCCGCACGATGCGCTTGCGCGGGCGCATATCGATCCGGCAGGCCGCATCGCCCAGTCGGGCGCGGCAGGTGGGGCTGGTGACCGGCGCCACCGCCCGGTCAAGCAGACCCCCCGCCCCGCGCAGCGCGACGGCATAGCGACCATCCTTGCGCTCAACGCCCCCCATCGTGCCGCGCGCCAGTTCCAGCCACAGCACGCCCGGCTCGGTCCATTCGGTCAGGTGGAGCAGCAATGTCGCGCCGTCCCATCGCCCGGCGTCAAGATCATCCTCGGTGATCGCCGCCGTGCTCAGCGCGCCCTCTATATCCGCCAGTTCCGCCGCGCCGTCCCCGCCGCGCATGATCGCACTCGGCGTGATGCCCGGGGCCGCCGCATAGCGCAGCCCCGCCACATGGAGCGGCCGGTCATGGCTGGTCAGGCCGATGGTCACGCCATCGCGCCGTTCCAGCCGCCAGCAAAACGCCAGCGCGCAGAGCGGCTGCGCGAGAATCTCCGCCACGCCGCTCATTCGCGCACCTCCACCAGCGGCACGGATGGCACCGCACCGGCCGCAAATGTCTCCCGGTCGATCTCCAGCCGATCCTCGGCAAAGCGCACGGGCACGTCGAACAGATAACCCGCGGTCACGACCGCCCCGTCCACCGGCGCCACATCAAACCGGATCTCGCCCAGCGGCCCTGATTGCCAGCCGGACGCCCGCTCGATCCCATCGACCGCCACGCGCACGCTGCCTGCTACCGGCCGCGTCACCATCCGCATCTGCGCCTCGGGCGCCGCGCCATAGGCCTTGCGCAGGCGAAAGACCGTCATGACGCCATCGCCAATGCCGATCATCTGGTCGAGCGCACCGGGCGCCGCCCCGAACGCGCCCGAGCCATGATCGAACGGATCGCGGAACCGGAACCCGCGCGCCGCGCCCCGCCGCGCCCGGAAGAACGCGATCAGCGCCGCAATATCCGCCTCCGAGCGCACGCCCGGCCCGGCATCGAAATGCAGCCGCGCATCGGCCCATTGCGTGCTGCGCTGCTCATGGCCCGAGACACTTTCGATCACCCGCGTCGAGAAGGTCGGCGCCACCTGCGCGCGCCGGCCGATGTCGAGCGGAAAGGAAACATCGTCGAAAGCCTGCACGTCCGCATCTCCTGCCAGGTTGAAATAGGTAAAGCCGTCGCGCGCCACTTGCGGCAGCGCCCAGATGAAGATGGCGGCCGGCTCCCGCGCCCGCGCCGCCTCGGCCGCGTCGGCAATATAGGCCCATGCCTGCGCCGTTTCCGCCGGCGACCGATCCGCCGGTACGAACCCCGCCAGATAATGCTGCTCGCGGAGTGGGTAACCCAGCCGCGCATCGACCAGCGCCCGCGCCGCATCTGCCTGCGCGGCCTGACCGCTGGTGATCCAGTCATAATCCTCTGTCTGCAACCGGTCGAACGCTGGCGCGGCCCAGCCGATCGGCACGTTGGCGCGCTTCGCCTCGGGCATATCGGGGTCGAGCAAGGTCGGCAGGAAGATGAGCAGCAGCAATTCCGCCGCCGGCACCTCTGCCCGCACCGCCGCGCCGAGCGCCGCGGTCGAGGCCGCCAGCGCCGCTCCCGCCGCATCGAGCAGCGCGGTTTGCGCGTCGTCGAGTGGGCTGCGCATCGTCGCAATCTCCGGCGGCGTGCCACCAAACAGCGCCCGCGCTGCATCGTCATAGAGGCACGGCCGCCCGTCCGGCATGATCCACCACCAGGGTTCGCCAATCTGGAAATGCACGGAAAGGCCCGCATCGCGCGCGATCCGCACAAATGCCCGCGCCACTGCCGCAAGATAGTCCATCGCCTCGCCATGCGCCGGCGACAGCAGGGTCGAGGGCGGCACCCAGCCGGTCAGCGCTGGCGCGCCGTCCCAGGCCCGCTGCTTCCACGCATCCGGGCAATAGGCATCGAACAATTCATAGGAGAGCGAGAGGATGAGGTCGAACCCCAGTGCCTTGCAGCGCGCCGCGAAATCCGCATGCCAGCGCGCGCACGGACCGTTGATCGCCCCGCCGCTCAGTGTCGCGCGAAACTCCCCGGCCACCGGGTCGAGCCGCATATAATGACTCATCCCGACATAATGGTTGATCGCCCCGCGATAGCCCAGCGCCAGCGCCTGCAGCACGATGCGCTCCGGTGTCTGGTTATAGGCGTCGTCATAGCCCGTCGCGATGGAGAGGCCATGTTCGGGCACCATCACATCGCCGATCGCGATAACCGAGCCTGAGCCCTCACAGCTGATCTGCGTCAGCTCGACCCACCCCTCCACCGCCGCCGGAAAGATGGTTTCTCCGCGGTCATAATCCTCCGGTACGATGGAGATGAACAAGCGGTCGATATCATCCGGCCATACCGGGTCGGCCTCGTCCGGCAGCAGGAAGCCGCCGTGCAGCGCATCGAAGGGGAGGGTGATGATCGCATCCTCCGGCGATCCGCTCGCATAGTTCCACAACCGCACATACCAGTTGCGCGCCGCGCCGCTTGCATCGCGGCCTTCGATGGTCAGCGTTGGTCCGTCCACGCCGTCGAGCGGCTTCACCCCATGGCTGCGCCAGCGGAACCGCAATGTACAGCGCGCATAATTCCGCACCGGGGCATAGCGCAGCAGCGGATGATCCCACTGGTCCTCGGATTCCCAGATCAGCCCCGCCAGATCGCCGGAGCCATAAAAAGTCGCGTCGATCCGCAATCCATCCGCGCCCTGCGTCACCACCGAGGCCATCATCGGCCGGGGGAAATTGACCGTCCAGTAAGGCGGCGCGAACCGCTTGATGAGGCTGCGATCCTGATCGCGCCGGGTATCGGCCAGCCAATAGGGCATGCTCCGCTCCTCCTGATGTTGAACCCGCCGCTGCCTGTCTCGCGACGGAGCAATGCGCAAAAAACCGGGCCGGCGCGCTTTACCCGCCGGCCCGTCTCGCATAATCTGGTCCCGCGCCCGAACGTGGCCGGATAGCGGACCGGGAAGGGGAGATCGTCATGCTGCCCATAGACTTCGTCAAAGCGCTCGGCCTTGCCATCGCGATCCTCGCGCTGGATCTCGCCTGCGCGTTCGGCGCGGTCTGGTTCTATAGTCTCGCCATCGATCCCGGCCATGCGCGCGATCATTATGTCGCTCTCGCGCCGGCCATCTCCACGGTCAGCACCCGCATCGTCGGGCCCGTGCTGTTCATCCTGTTCGTCTGGCTCGTCTCACGCCGCCGGCCGGACCGGAGCCCATGGGCTTTCGCCCTCGCCGTCTTTTTCTTCTATCTGGTCATCGATGGCTCGCTCGTCGCCTGGCAGGGCTTCTTCGTTCCCGCCGTCTTCGCCACCATGGCGCTGAAGCTGCTCGGCGCGCTCATCGGCGCCTGGCTCGCCCGTCCGGCCCGCATCTGACGCCTGCCGGACCCGCCATGCGGCAAGCGATGTCGCCAGCCTCGCAACCTATTCGGCCAGCGCGCCACGCACCGCCCGCGCCACCTGCCGGGCACTGCGCGCCAGCGCCCGCGGGCTATCCGCCCCGCCGCTGCTGACGGTGATCGAGACATGCACGTCCCGCCCCGCCGTCGTTCCGGTCGGCATCACCTGCCCACTGCTCGTCGGCATGAAGATTTCCGGCCCCCGCTCACCGACCAGATAGCCGCGCCCGGGCGCGACCGGCCCGCCTGTCGCGCGCCCCGGCAGGCCGAGCGCGCCGGCCAGCAGGCTGGTCCCCAGCCCCAGCAGGCCACTGCCGGCGCCGCCGCCAAGCCCCATTGCGCCCACGCCCTGCCGCACGGCCGCCGCTGCAATCTGCCCGAGGGTCGCCAGCGCCATCCGGCCCAGATCCTCAAAGCCAAGCTTACCGTTGCGCGCAGCACGCAGCAGCCCGGCCTCGATCGCCCGGCCGGCCTTGTCCGCACCCGCCACCAGCGGCCCCTCCAGCGCCGCGCGCATCTCGCCCACATCCTGCGCAAAGCGCGCCACGTCCGCGCGCACCGCCACGGTGCGGCCATCCAGTTCATCATCCATCGGGGTGTCTCTCCTTGAGCCGGGCGATCGTCGCCCGGTCGATCTGCGACGGCGCACCGGCCTCCAGCGCATCGCGCAACGGGCCCAGCGCCGTGGCCAGCTCCTCCGGCGTCGCCGCCCAATAATCTTCCGGCCGCCAGCCGAGCAGCAGCCCGGCCTGTCCGGCAAGCCGCCGGGCGCAAGCGGCAAATGTCATGCGTCTCCGCCCATCAATATCTGCCGCAGAATCGCCCGCAGGGCCGGCATGGCCGCGCCCACGCCCTGCGCCACCAGCGCCTCACCAAGGCGGGCACGCGCCATCGTCTCCGGCCGCTCCGCAAGGCAATGCCACAGCAGCGCCTCGATCTCGGCCAGCGCCAGTCGCCCCTGCCCCGCCCGTTCGGCCAGCGCCAGCAGCGATCCCACCTCGCCTTCCGCCGCCACCAGCGCCGCGAAGCTCGGCCGCACGCACAGCACGCACCCACCCACGGTCAGCGCGGCTTCCCCCCGCGCGGGGTTCGCCCCGGCCGTCACAGCGCCGAGACCGCGCCGGAGCTTTCGAGGCTGAGCGTATAGGTCCGCTCGCCATTATAATCCCCGGCATAATCGAGGCGCGTCACCAGAAACTGGCCGCGCAGTCGCTCGCCGCTCTCGAAGCTCAGCTCATAATGGTCGATCGCGCCGGAAAGCGCATGATCGCGCAGCCGCACCTCCGCCGCCGAGCCGGTGAAGATTCCCGCGCCCGAAACGCTCACCGACCGCACGCCCGCGCCGGGCAGCAACTGCCGCCATCCGCCCGAATCCTTGCTGGTGATGTTCACCGGCTCGCCATTGACGGACACCTGCGTCGTGCGCATGCCGGCCACCGTCGCATAAGCCACCGGCGCGCCGCCATCGCCAATCTTGAGCAGGAAAGCGCTGCCCTTCTCCACTGCCATGGTCTGTTCCTTTCAAAGATGAGGAGGAAATTCGCCGCGTCAGCCCAGCCGGGCCGCCCGCACCGCATAATCGAGCGTCACCCGCCAGTCCGTCCGGCCGCGCACGATCCGCGCGCGCTCACACCGCAAATCGATGATTCGCCAGTCGCCGGCGTCATCGGCCATCGCCGCCAGACAGGCCTCTACCCGCGCGACAACGGCCTCCACCCGCGCGCGATCATCGCCGCGCACGGTGAGGCGGATCGGCTGGCGCAGCGTCAGCCCGTCCACCCCGCGCGCGCCCCAGCCGGTCGCCTGGGCATCGTCCAGTTGCAGCCATGGCGTGCTGGCCTTGAGCGGCGCGCCTTCGCTCACCTGCTGGACGAGCGCCGCCAGCGCCGCATCACCGCTCAGCGCCGCGTGGATCGCGCCGCGCACAAGCATCGCCCCGCTCATGCGAGTTGCACCCGCCGCCAGGGCCGCCACAGCGCGATGACGGAGGCCGGCGGATCAGGCTCCAGCCCTTCGCGCCGGGCATGATATTCGCCCGCCAGCCGGATGATCCCGTGGCGGATCGCGTCAGGCACACCGGCAGCGTCGCTCGCCATTCCGGCCGTGTAGCGGACCCGCACCCGCCCCGCCGCGCCGGGCATGGCAATGCGGATACGCCCCGTCCCGCCCGCATCGATCTCCGTGCCATAGCTATCCGCCGGCAAGGCAAAGGCCGCGCCATCGGCCGGCAGCCCGTCAACCGCGATAATGCCGGTCACGGGGCGGATCGCCAGCTTCTGCCAGCCGCTGCGCACCCCGAGAATCTGCGTCACCGTCCGTGCGATCAGCAGCTGGCCGATATAGCGCTCGGCCACCTCGCTCGCCGCACGGATCAGATCGGCCAGCGCCTCATCCTCATCGTCGAGGCTGATGGCGAGATAGGTTTTGAGCGCCGTCAGCGGCGCCGCCAGCATAGCGGCCGGTTCGATGGTCACGGTCATGCGAGGCATCCTTCGCAAGGGGAGGGGGAGAGAAAGCGCGTCATGCCGGCAGGGCGTGGGGCCGGCATGGCGCGCGTCCGCAATGGCCAGCGCCATTGCGGACCGGCTGTTCGCCGCGTTCTTACGAGGCGGAGAACTTCATCAGCTTGATCGCATCGCTGTTCGTCACCGCCCCGCCGATCCGCTTGACGGCGTAGAATTGCACGAAGGGCTTGTTGGTGAACGGGTCGCGCAGGATGCTCGTCTCGTTCCGCTCGGCAATCACATAGCCATGCTGGAAGTTGCCAAACGCGATGGAGAGGCTGTCCGCCGCAATGTCTGGCATATCTTCGGCCTCCACCACCGGATAGCCGAGCAATGTCGCCGGCTGGCCCGCTGCCAGACTGGGTTGCCACAAAAACGCCCCGTCGCTCGTCTTGAACTTGCGGATGCGTGCCAGCGTCGCCGAGTTCATGACGAAAGCCGCACCCTGCCGATATGGCGCCTTCAATGCCTGCACCAGATCGATCAGCCGGTCCTGCGGATTGCCCGCCGTAAAGGCCCCCGCCTGCCCGGAGGCGACATATTGCAGCGTGCCGAACGCCCGCATGCCGTCCGCCTCGTCCGTCGCGTTATAGGTGAGGAAGCCCCGCGGCTTGTTCGTCCCGTCCCCCTTGACGAAGGCTGCGCCCTCGGCCCGCGCATATTCCTGCGCAATCTCGCCGGCCAGCCAGCTCTCCACGTCGAACAGCGCATCGTCCAGCATTGCCTGCGTGGCCGACGGATTGGCATATAGCTCCCCGCCTGGCGGTGCGATCTCCTGAAAGACCGGCGTTGCGGTCTCCGGCCGCGCCCCCGTCTCGGAGGCCCAGCCGGAGACGACGCCGCCCGTCGTCACCAGTTTGCGATAGCCCGCCGTGCCGGTCCGCACGACATTGGCGATGGCGCGGATGGGCGAGATCGCCTTCAGCGCCACCTCGATCATCTGGTCGATCTCGCGCGGCACGGCATAGCCGCCGGCGCCGCCGGTCGCGCCGGAGAAGCTTTTCAACTCCACACCGGCTTCCACGCCGCGGCGCAGATAACGGTCGGTAAAGGCCGCCCGCGCCGGGTCGATCTCACCGCCTTTCGCGCCGTCGAGCGGCGGCCGGCCGCTGCGTAGCGCCTGCGCCGCCATTGCGGCATCCATCGCGTCCAGCCGCGTTTCAAGGTCCGTCATCCGCTCGGCATGCAGGATCGCATCGAAGCTCTCCTCCAGCGCATTGGCTTTCACTTCCAGCATAAGTCACGTCTCCTGCGGTCAAAAGAAAAGGGGCCCCAAAGGCCCCCGACGAAATCCACTCAACTCATTGCGCCATGTTCATTCCACGGCATGTACCCGCGCCAGCACCTGCATCGGGTGCGTCACCAGACTGACCTCGACCAGATCGAGCGCTTCCAGCCGGCGCGGTCGCTCGCCCTGCGCTGCGACCACGCGGTAGCCGAAGGACAGCCCGTCAATCCGCCCTTCGCGCAGCATCGCCGCCGCCCGCTGCGCGGCGGTGCCGAGCGCGCCGGCCCCGCCAATCTCACCGATTACGCGCAGCCCGCGCGCATCTTCGCTCACGGCCGATATCCGCCCGATCGGCTGGTCGGCGTGATGCTGCCAGAGCAACGGCAGCCCCTCCCTGCCCCGTCGCGCCAGGCTCGCCGCGAAGGCCCCGGCGGCAATCACGTCACCGCCCTGATCCATCTTGTCGAAAATCGCCGCATAGCCGGCAAAGCGCACCGGCCCGCCCTCGTCTCTCGCCGCGCTCATACAGGTCTGGCCTCCAGCCCGAGCATCGCGCGTTTCTCCGTGTCGGAGAGAAAATCGGCCGCCGCCACCCGGTCCCATAGCTGCGCCCGCTCATCGATCAGCGCGTGCACCTGGTTGAGATCCACCGCGAGGTGCAGGCCGGGCATGAACCCGCGCAATCCCTGCGCCAGCCCGCCCAAAATCTTGTCGGCCAGCGGCAGCACGGATTGCCGCCACAGCGCCTTGTTCGCCTCGCGATAATTGGCGTAGGTGCTGTCGCCCGGCAGCCCCACCAGCACTGGCGGCACCCCGAAGGCGAGCGCGATATCCCGCGCCGCCGCCGCCTTGAGTTCCACGAAATCCATTTCATGAGGGGAGAGGCTCATCGATTGCCACTGCAGCCCGCCTTCGAGCAGCATCGGCCTCCCGGCATTGTCCGCGCCCTGAAACGCCCCCTCCAGCTCCTCCTTGAGCCGGTCGAACTGATCGGCGGAAAGCAGCCCGCCATCCTTGGGCTCATAGACCAGCGCGCCGGATGGCCGCGCGGCATTGTCGAGCAGCGCCTTGTTCCACCGCGTCGCGCTATTATGGATGGCGATGGCTCCCGTCGCCGCGCCAAGGCAGCCAAGGCCATAATGATCATCCGCCGGATTGAGCGATCGGATATGGATCACCGCCGTGCGCCCTGCCGCATCCTCGCTCGCATAGCGCACATCGCGCTCGCCCGCCCGGTAGCGATAGGCGCTCGGCCAGCCCTGCCCGTCCTGCTCGATGCTCACCCGGTCCGGCCGCAGCGCATAGAGGCTCGCCGGCCGCCCGTCCGGTGCATGGCCGATCTGCACATAGCCGTTGCCGTGCAGCAGCAGATGCGCTGCCAGCGTCTCGATGAGGCTCTGCCCCGCCGCCCGCTGCTGCACCAGCGCCAGCGCGCCCGCCGCCCCTGCCGGATCATCCGCCGTGGCGACCAGTGCCACGCTGCCCACCGCCTCGCTGATCAGCCGCAACGCCCGTTGCGCCACCGGGTTGGCGAGGATGGCGGCCTTCAGTTGCGCTTCATAGCCCTGCGGCCAGTTGCCGTCCGCAGCCCAGCCCAACCCCAGCCAGGCACGGGCCAGCGGTGGCCGCGACGTCCCTGTCGCGGCCTTGCGTCCAAACCATTTCAATGGCGCTCTCCTTACAGATCATAACCGCCCCGATGGCGGCTGCGCCGGCCGGACGGGTCCAACCCAGCGGCACGGCAAATATCCGCCCTCATCGACATGATGAGGTCGTCAGCATTTTCCTGCTCTGATCGAACTGGCGGCACATCGTCCGCAACGCCCGGCCGGCCCGGTGCCTGCATCCAGATGGATTCCAGCGCCGGCCATCGGCCTGCCCGCCCTGGCGCATCAGGCCGTAATCAGTCCCAATCCCACGCCCTTCACCGCTGCCGATGTGCGGTCCGATACACCCAGTTTCTCGTAGATTCGTCGCATATAGGTGTCCACCGTGCCGGGCGCGATCTGCAATATCTCGGCAATCACCCCATTGCTCTTGCCTCGTGCCACCCAGTCGAGAATTTCCTTCTCCCTGCGGGAGAGCAGCCGCGCCGGCGGCGCCGCATCGGCGAACAGCGCGCAAATCCGCAGATGCGCCGCCTGCGCCGCGAAATGGAGCAATGCCAGATGCTCCGCGCTGGTGTCCGTCTTCGCCGTCATCCTGCCCAGCCCCACCACCGCGTCGCGGCCGTTCGGCCCATAGCAGGGCAGCGAAAAACCGTCCGTGACGCCCTTCTCCCGCAGCGCGGTCAGGAAAGCGCGCTCCTCGGCGGTCAGTTGCGCATCACGCCAGATTTCGCTCCATCGGATCGGCCGGCCGGCGACCAGCGCCGTGCGTGGCACGATATCGAGCTGCTCGAAATCAAACGCCCGGTAAACGTCCCGCTGTTCCCTTGTGAACCCATATTGCAGCGGGATAATCGCCGGCAGGCCGGTGCCTAGACGCAGCCAATAATAGCTCACGCCGCCAAAACCATGGCTACTGAAATAACGGGTCATGTGGCGCCACAGGACCGGAAGCGTCGGCGCGTTCGCGATCCTGCTCGATATGTTTTCCATCCGGGCGAGTCCCTGCCGGCCAGCAAGCTGCGGACGTTCTGCCTATCCGTGCATCAACGCAAATGATTCCGCGTCAGTTCCCTCGCGCTACGCCGATCCGCGCGTTGCCGAAGCAAGCGGTTCGCCCCGCGAACATGGAAAGGCGCGATCAACCGGGTTATCCCCCGCTAACCGCTCACACTCGCCGCCCCATGTAGCAGATCGCCCGCCGCTCCCGCAGGCTGCCACTCGCCGCACGGCCGACGCCCGATGCAAGCCGACGCAAACACCACGGGTCACAAGCTCGTCAGCCGCGCCTGCCCCCGCCCCGTCAGCAGCAATTCGGTCAGCGCCCACACCAGCGCGTCGGCCCGGTCGGGCGATCGCCCCGGTCCTTCATAGCCGCCGCCCAGCGTCAGGCCGCATAATTGATCCTCCAGATCGGCGAACAGCCCGGCATGGCGCACCCGTCCGGCCTCATAGGCCGCTGCGATCGGCTCCGCCCGCGCGACTTTGCCCTGCGCGGCATGGACCAGCCGCAGCGGCAGGGCGATGTCCGCCGCCCGCAGCACCGCGCCCACCATCGCGCCGCCATTATTCGCCTCGGCAATCACCTTGTCGGCCGCCCAGCGCATAGCGGCATCGGCCACCGTGCGGGCCCATCGCTCGGGCCGCACCCGCTCGACGGTCGCATCTTCCAGAACGATCGCGCGCCCTGTCCCGTCCAGCCCCGCCACCACGATCCCGCATGCGTCGCCATGGTCGCTGGCAGGCGGATCGACCGCCACGACCAACCGCGTCAACGCCTCGCGCAGCGGCGCCGCGCCGTTCACGCGGCAACGGTCCAGCAAGTCGCGCGTCCATAGCGCGCCGTCCGCCTCCAGCAGCAGGTCGCCATCCAGCTCCTGCCGGCCGAGCCGCGTCCCGCCGAACATCCGCGCCATCTCGGCCAGAAAGCGCGGTGGCAGCGCGGCGCTATTCTCCTGCGTCCGCCCACGGGTGATCCGCACGGCCGGGTCGCTTGCCAGCCGCCGCACCAGCGCGACCGGGCGCGGCGTCGTCGTCGCCATCACACATGGCCGCACGCCAAGGCGCAGGCCCATCGCCAGATTGTCCCACGCCGCGGTGGCTCGTGGCCATTTGGCAATCTCATCCGCCCACGCATGGCTATGCTGCGGGCCGCGCAGGGCCTCCGGTTCGGCGGCGCCATAAATGGTCGCGCGCGCGCCATTGGGCCATTGCAACAGCCGCCGCGTCGGCTGCCAGCGCGGTCGCATATCGGGCGGCGCGATGGCGAGCAGGCCGCTTTCACCTTCCACCATCACGGCCCGCGCCTCATGCAGGCTGGCGCCCACCAGCGCGATCCGCGCCGCGCCGTCACGCTCGGCAAGCCCGCGCACCCATTCCGCCCCGGCCCGCGTCTTGCCAAAGCCACGCCCCGCCATCACCAGCCAGACGAACCATTGCCCCGCGGGCGGCAATTGGGCGGGGCGCGCCTGATGCAGCCAGCTATCTGCCAGCCAGGCGCACCCCTCCTCGCCCAGCGCCGCGAGCAACCGCGCGCTTTCCTGCTCTGGCAGGCGGGCGATCCGCTCCAGCGTCGATCTGCCGGCATCGCCCATCGCCTCGCCGCCTCCCTTGCCTTATCATTCGTCCGTCGCCCCGGCGGCGTCCGCACAAGCCCTGAGACCGGACCGCCCCCCTCGACCGCCGCCATCGCCATCGATACCGCCATCGGCCCCAGCATCAGCATCGGCATCAACATCGTCCGGCATATCCGCCTCTGCCTCCGCCAATCGCTCCCGAATCTTGTCGAGATAGCCCTGCAACCGCTCGGTGGCGCTCTGCTCCGGTCCGTCCCCGCTCTCCCGCTCACGGCGAAAGGCCATCACTTCGTCGCGATGTGCCATCAACAACCGCATCGCGACGGAGAAGTTGAAGCTGCGCACCGTCTTCACATATTTGAGGGTCTTCTGCTCACCCTCTTCAACCATTTCGGTTCGTTCGCTGCCATGGAGCGATTGGCGGAGCAGGGCCAGTTCCACCTCGCTATAACCAATCTCCAGCGCGGCGCGCCAGGCCTGCGCAAAATCCGGATCGCGGGCTTTGAGTTCATAGGCCGCCGTCATCGACATGCCCGCCGCCGCCGCGGATCTGCGTACATTCGCAGTGTCGGTCAGCATCGCGAGGAACAGGGAGCGACGTCTGCCATTCCACCGCTCCCGTTTGGGCACGGCAGCGCGGCCGGCGCGCGGCGCCGGGCAATCCTTCTTGGTCATAGGGCTGTGAATCCTGCGTTCGCGCCGATCGGTGCGGTCATCCGCTGCGCTGGAACGACTCAAATTGCGATGATGCCCTGTTGTAACCAGGGAGCGTCACGATGTCAATCAAAAAGTGCCATATAGGTTATATAATTAAGCCGCCGCTATTCCCAGGCACCATCACATCCGCTGATAGCGGAAATACCACACCTCATGCCCTTTGCGGCGCGCTTTGGCTTCATAGCGTGTTTCCGGCCATCCGCCGGGTCGGTTGAGAAAATCTGCCGGCATCTCGGCCAGCCAGCGGAAATCCGTCCGCTCGCGCATGACCATCAGCGCCCAGCGCAGATAGACGGCATGATCGGTGCCGAATCGGAACTCCCCGCCCGGCTTCAGCTTGGCGGCAATCAGGTCCACCGGCCCCTTGTTCATCATCCGCCGCTTGGCATGCCGGGCTTTTGGCCACGGATCGGGGTGGAGCAGATAGACGAAGCTCAGCGCGCCATCCGGCACCCGCGCCAGCACATCGAGCGCATTGCCCATATGCAGGCGGATATTTGTCAGCCGCTGGTCGCGCACATGGCCCAGCGCACCCACCACGCCATTGAGGAACGGCTCGCAGCCGATGAAGCCATGGTCCGGCAACAGGTCCGCGCGATAGGCCATATGCTCGCCAGAGCCAAAGCCGATCTCGAAATGCAGCGGGCGATCGTCGCCGAACAGCCGCCGCGCCGTAATCTCGCCATCGTCCGGCACACTGATCGCCGGCAGCAGCTCGTCGACCAGTTCCTGCTGGCCCACGCGCAGCTTGTGCCCGGACTGGCGGCCATAAAGGCGGTTGAGTGTCGTCGGATCACCGGACTTGAAAGCAGTCATGCCGGCCTCCCTAGCCTGCGTCGCGCAGAGCGCAAGAGCGCGGTTGCGGCCCGCCCGAGATGACCCGGCCCATTTGGCAAATATCGATCCATCGCGGCTACCGATGCACGTCATCCGTCTCCGGCAGAACGACTCGCGCCGGCCCCTCAACCGGCCAATCGATCGCGCCACACCCACCGGCCTCCGCCGCGCCCCGAGTCCCCACGAGCGAGATCACCGCCACACCAAACCAGCCAGACGCGCAACGAAAAGGGCGCGCCGTATCGGGCGCGCCCTTTTCGCAATCAGGCAATCGTCAGGCCAGAGCTGCCTTGAGATCCGCGGCAAGGTCGGTCTTTTCCCATGGGAAGAAATCGCCTTCCGCCTGGCGGCCGAAATGCCCATAGGCCGCCGTCTTCTCATAGATCGGCTTGTTGAGGCCCAGATGCGTGCGGATCGCGCGCGGGGTCAGCCCGCCCAATTTGTCGATCTGGCCGATCGCCGCCTCGATCGCATCATCGGCGACCGTGCCGGTGCCATGGGTATCGACATAGAGGGAGAGCGGCTTGCTCACGCCGATGGCATAGGCCAGCTGGATGGTGCAGCGCTTCGCCAGTCCGGCCGCCACGATATTCTTGGCGAGATAGCGCGTGATATAGGCCGCCGAGCGGTCCACCTTGGTCGGGTCCTTGCCGGAGAAGGCCCCGCCGCCATGGGGCGCCGCGCCGCCATAGGTATCGACGATGATCTTGCGGCCAGTCAGGCCCGCGTCGCCGTCCGGCCCGCCAATCTCGAAGCTGCCGGTCGGATTGATATGATAGTCGGTCGCGTCGGAGAGCAAGGCGGCCGGCAGCACATCGGCCACCACCTTGCGGACATAGGCCTTGAGCTGCGCTTCCTTCTCGCCCGCATCATAGCCCTTGCCATGCTGGGTCGAGACCACGATCGCCGTCGCCGCCACCGGCTTGCCATTCTCGTAGCGCAGCGTCACCTGGCTCTTGGCGTCCGGCTCCAGAAACGGCGCCGCGCCGCTATGCCGGTCGGCCGCCATGCGCTCCAGTATCTTGTGGCTGTAATAGAGCGTCGCCGGCATATAATCCGGCGTCTCGTCGCAGGCATAGCCGAACATGATGCCCTGATCGCCCGCGCCCTCATCCTTATTGCCGCTGGCGTCCACGCCCTGTGCGATATGCTCCGACTGGCCATGAAGATTATTGTAGAATTTCAGCGTCTCCCAGTGGAAACCGTCCTGCTCGTAGCCGATCCGCTTCACCGTGCCGCGCACCGTGCGCTCCACCTCCTCCAGCGCGCCGGGGGCCCATTCGCCATTCTCGTAAACGCCCTTGCAGCGTATCTCGCCGGCCAGCACCACCAGTTGCGTCGTCGTCAGCGTTTCGCAGGCAATCCGCGCTTCCGGGTCCTTGCTCAGAAACAGATCGACAATGGCGTCGCTGATCTGGTCGGATACTTTATCAGGATGCCCCTCCGATACGCTTTCCGAGGTGAAGAGATAACTGGACCGCATGATGTGGATTGACCTTTCCTCTGGCGACTCTGGCTGTCCGCAGTTGATATAAAGAAATGTTTATGTCGCCTCCTAACGATTGCGCCGACCGATAGCAACGCCGCCGCATAGCAGCAGCACCGCCAGGCCAAGCGGGATGGCATTGCCCGCGCGGGCAAAAGGCGTCGGCATGGATGGCGCGGGCAACCGTCCACTGAATGCGCCCGCCCCATGGTGGCCGATCCGCGCCAGCACCCGTCCCCGCGCATCCACCAGCGCCGAGATACCGGTCGGCGTCGATCGGATCACGGGCAGTCCTTCCTCGATCGCGCGCAGCCGCGCCTGCGCCAGATGCTGCGGCGGTCCCCAACTGCCAAACCAGGCATCGTTGGACGGATTGAAGATAAAGTCCGGCCGATGGCGCCGGTCCACCACCTGCCCCGGGAAGATGATTTCATAGCAGATCTGCACCGCCATGTTGAGCGCGCTCCGTCCGTCCAGCGCCGGCAGCGGCAGAGTGCGCGGTCCCGGACCGGGCCAGAAATCGACATCGCCCGGCACCAGTTTGGAAAGGCCGATCGCCTTCAGCAGCGCCCGCATCGGCAGATATTCGCCGAATGGCACCAGATGCGCCTTGTCGTAGCGCCCCAGCAGCTCGCCACGTGCATCCAGCACCCACAGGCTGTTATTGGCCCCTTCCAGCCGCCGCGCGTCGATCGCCGTGTCGCTCGTGGCATAATGATATTTGTCGCCGCCCAGCATCAGCAGATCGTCCGGCCCGAGCAGTGATGCGATGCGCCCGCGCCACGCCGGCTCCATATCGAGTATCGCGGGCACGGCGGCTTCCGGCCAGAAGATGAGGCGCGGCTGCGGCCCCGGCGCGCCGGTCAGCCCCGCGAGGCGCCGGAAGTTCAACTCCTCCAGCTGCGCATCATATTTTTCATTCTGGTTGATATTGGGCTGCACCACGCGGATCTGCACCGGCGTGCCATGGGTCACCGGCGGCCGCCCCGCCGTCCACAGCCCGATCAGTCCGGCAATCGCCAGCCCGCTCAGCACCGCGCCGGCCTGCCGCCACTGGCGATACCCCAGCCACCATAGCGCGCCTGCCGCCAGCACCGCGATCAGCGAGAGGCCATAGCTGCCGATCACCGCCGCGAGCTGGTCGATCCCCGTGCCCAGCCAGATGACCCCCAGCGGGTTCCAGGCAAAGCCGGTGAAGATCGCCGCGCGCAGAAATTCGGTCAGCAACCAGGCGCAGGCGAAGAACAGCACGAACAGGCGCGGTCGCCCCCGCCCCAGCGTCCAGCCGATAAACGCCGCCATCGCCGGATACAGCGCGAGATAGAAAGAGAGCAGGACGACGGAGACATAGCCCAGCCAGGCCGGCATGTTGTCCTGAAAGGTGAAGGCATGGGCGATCCAGTTGAGCGCGATCACGAACTGGCCAAGCCCAAAGGCGTAGCCGATCCGCGCCGCCACCCGCCCGCTTTCCGCCCGCCACAGCAGCGCGATCAGCAGCGCCAGCGCGATCAGCGTCACCGGCCATAAATGCAATGGCTCGAAGCCGGTTGCGGAGAGCCCGCCGGCGGCAAGCGCGATCAGGCCCGGCCGTCTGTCCTGCCATCCGTTTCGCCGCGCCATTGCATCGGCCGGCTGGTTCATCTGGATTTTCGTCACCCCCGCTCCTATCGCCCGGCTTGATGATGGTTGCAATTGCACGACATAGGAGCCGCTGAGCCATGAGACCCTTCCATATCGCCTTTCCGGTGCATGATCTTGCCGCCGCCCGCGCTTTTTACGGCACGGTGATGGGCTGCCGGGAGGGCCGCAGCAGCGATCACTGGATCGATTTCGACCTGTATGGCCATCAGATCGTTGCCCATCTCGACGCCTCGGCGAGCGCGCGCGGGCCGGTGCGCAGCAGCGTGGACGGGCAGGATGTGCCGGTGCCCCATTTCGGCGTCATTCTCGATCGGGCGGACTGGGACAAGCTGGCCGCGCGGCTCGAGCGCGCCGGCACGGATTTCGTCATCACGCCCCATGTTCGTTTCGAAGGGCAGGCCGGCGAACAGGCGACCATGTTCTTCCTCGATCCCAGCGGCAATGCGCTCGAGTTCAAGAGCTTCGCCAGCGACGACATGATCTTCGCGACCTGATCGCGCGCGCTGGCGTCATCGGGCGCCCGTCATCTGCGCCATGGTGGCGCCAGTGCACCGGTCGCCCGCCGCGCTCGTCCCGCCGGAGAGCGCCCCGGCCGCCAGCACGCCGCCGACCAGCAGGATGGCGAAGGCGGCCGTGATCCAGCCCAGATAGCGCTCCAGATAGACTTTGATCGGCGCGCCGAACTTCCAGAACAGCACGCCCACCAGCACGAACTGCATGGCGCGCGAGATCATGCTCGCCCAGATGAAGGTGAACAGCGAGAGGCCGATAAAGCCGGAGGTGATGGTGATGAGCTTGAAGGGGATAGGCGTCGCCCCCTTCACCAGGATGATCTCCGCGCCATAATCGCGCAGATAGCAGGCCGCCTTGGGGAAGCTCTCGGTCAGGCCGAGCAGGTTCAGCAGCCCCGCTCCCACCGTTGCGAACAGATAATGGCCGATCGCATAGCCAAGCAATCCGCCCGCCACGGATGCCAGCGTGCAGATGATCCCGTAACGCAGCGCCTTTTCCGGCCGGGAGAGGCACATCAGCCCCAGCAGCGGATGCGGCGGAATCGGGAAGAAACTCGATTCGAGAAAGGAAAAGACGATCAGCCAATGCTCGGCATGGCGGTGGGCGGCCTTGGCCAGCGTCCATTCGTAAAGGCGGCGTAACATCGGGCGCGCTGATAGCCCCTTTACCGGGCGCGCACCAGCGGCTTTGCCGGCATCCTCACGCGCTGCCGACGACGATGCAGGCCGCGAACATCAGCAGCCCGGCAAAGCGGTTGGAACGGAATTTGACCAGCGGGTCCGCGCCATCCTCCCGCAGCGTGCCGACCTGCCAGAGGAACTGCACCGCCAGCGGCAGCGAGGCGAGCGGCGCAAGCCAGTGCGGATGAACCTGCCAGAAGGCGATATTCCACAACAGCAGCGCGAGGCCGAAGCAGAGCCCCACCCCGGCCCGCACATGCCGCCCCATCGCCAGCGCGCTGGAACGGATGCCGACCAGCACATCGTCCTCGCGGTCCTGCAACGCATAGATGGTATCATAGCCGATCACCCAGAAGAACGCGCCGGCATAGAGCAGGAACCCGGCAAGGTTGAATCCGCCGGTCATCTCCACCCACGCCGTTGGCGCGGACCAGGTGAAGACCAGTCCCAGCCACGCCTGCGGCCACCATGTGATCCGCTTCATGAAGGGATAGGCAGCGACCAGCGCGAGGCTCCCCAGCGCCACCAGCTGCGCCTGCCAGCGCAATTGCAGCAGCACGATCAGCCCGATGAGGCACAGTGCGCCCAGCCAGGCCCATGCCGCGCGCAGCGAGACGGCGCCGCTGGCGATCGGCCGGTTCGCCGTGCGCGCCACCCGCTTGTCGAGGTCGCGGTCGACAATATCATTATAGACGCAGCCAGCCCCGCGCATCGCGAACGCGCCGAGCAGGAACCAGAGCAGCATCGGCCAGCGATCGGGCAGCCCGCCCGCCAGCGCGATCGCCCAGGCGCCGGGCCAGAAGAGCAGCCACCAGCCGATCGGCCGGTCGAACCGTGCCATCAGCGCATAGGGTCGCGCTGCGCGGGGCAACAGGCGCAGCAGGCCCTTCGCTTCGGTATCGGGCAGTTGTGCGACGTCCGCGCCGGTCAATTCTCATCTCCGCCATGCTTGCCTTGCCGGCTCCTCTTGCACATATCCGGCGGGAATGCACAGGGGACACGATATGATGCACATCCGCGAGATGAATCGCGCCGGCCGGAGCGCACCGGCCGTGGCGGACGGCCCGTGTCCTCGCCCCGTCTCGCCGGGGAATGCCGCCCGCGGCCAGAGCGGCAGGTGGTCCAGGCCGTCGCTCCCGCATGAAGCCGAACGCCCGGATGTCCCCTCTCCCAGCCTGGCATCGCTCCTCAGTCCCGATGTGCAGACTGGCAGGCAGCGCGCCGCCGATCCGCGCCTCACGCATCCGCTCGAAGGCAACCCTGGCGCGCCTCTTGCCCGCCCGCGTGCCTTCGTTGGCCATGTCTCACCCGTCGCCGCCCTGCACGCGATCCGGCCGGCCTGATCGTGCCCGCCATCCCCGCCTGGCCACCCCGATCCGCGCCGCGCCTCTTCGTCGAGGCCGCGCTGGGCGCCGGCGTTCCCGTGCCGATCGACGGCAATGCCGCTCATTATCTCATCGCCGTGATGCGCGTGCGGGAGGGCGATATCGTGCTGTTGTTCGATGGCGCCTCGGGCGAATGGGCCGCCACCGCCGAACAGGTCCGCAAGCGCGATCTCGTCCTGCGCTGCGAGCGGCAGACGCGCCCGCTGGAAAACGTCCCGGATTTCTGGCTTTGCGCCGCGCCGATCAAAAAGGCCCGCATCGACCTTGTTGCCGAGAAAGCCTGCGAGCTGGGCGTCGCGCGCCTCGTGCCGGTGCGCACCGAGCGCAGCGTGGTCGACAAGATCAAGGACGACCGGCTGCGCGCCCATCTCATCGAGGCAGCCGAGCAATGCGGCCGCACCGCCCTGCCCGAGCTTGCCGATCTCACCACCCTCCCCGCCCTGCTCGCCGCATGGCCGGCGGCGCGCACCCTGTTCTTTGCGGATGAGACCGGCGGCCTGCCGATGCCGTCCGCCTGCGCCGCGCATCCCGGCCCGGCCGCCCTGCTTATCGGCCCGGAAGGCGGCTTCACCCCGGCCGAGCGCGCGCTCATCCGCGCCTGCCCGCAGGCCATCGCCGTCTCGCTCGGCCCGCGCATCCTGCGGGCAGAGACGGCCGCCATCGCCGCCACTGCCTGCTGGATGGCGCTCAACGGCGACTGGGCGAGTTGCGAAACGAAATGAATTTGCCTGCATCAACCAAAGGCCCTATGGGCCGCCGGCACCATTAGGGGGACGGACCGGGTATGACCACACGCACCCAATCGGCTGGAGAAGACCCGATCATCGAGTCTCGCGACCAGCTGGTCGGCCTGTTCGAAGGCGGCGAGAAATCGCCCGATCGCTGGCGCATCGGCACCGAGCATGAGAAATTCGTCTATCGCACGGCCGATCATCGCGCGCCCTCCTATGAGGAACTGGGCGGCATCCGCGATCTGCTGGAAGGCATGCGCGGCTTCGGCTGGGAGCCGGTGGAGGAAGGCGGCCACGTGATCGCACTGAGCGGCGCGGACGGCACCATCAGCCTCGAACCGGCCGGCCAGCTCGAACTGTCCGGTGCCCCGCTCGACAATCTGCATGAGACCTGCGCAGAAACCGGCCGGCATCTCAAGCAGGTCAAGGCCGTGGGCGATGCGCTTGGCCTCGGCTTTCTCGGTCTCGGCATGTGGCCGGACAAGGCGCGCGCGGATTTGCCGGTCATGCCCAAGGGCCGCTACGCCATCATGCTGCGCCACATGCCGCGTGTCGGCAATCTCGGGCTGGATATGATGCTGCGCACCTGCACCGTGCAGGTCAATCTCGACTATTCGAGCGAAGCGCGCATGGTGAAGATGTTCCGCGTCGCCCTCGCCCTCCAGCCGCTCGCCACCGCGCTTTTCGCCAATTCGCCCTTCACGGAGGGCAAACCCAACGGTTATCTTTCCTATCGCAGCCACATCTGGTCGGATACCGACCCGGCGCGCACCGGCATGCTGCCCTTCGTGTTCGAGGATGGCTTCGGCTATGAGCGCTACGCCGATTATGCGCTCGACGTGCCGATGTATTTCGTGTTCCGTGACGGCCAGTATATCGACGCGGCCGGCCAGAGCTTCCGCGATTTTCTGAAGGGCGAGCTGCCCGCACTCCCCGGCGAGAAGCCCCGCCTCAAGGATTGGGAGGATCATCTCTCCACCGCTTTCCCGGAAGTGCGGATGAAGAGCTTTCTGGAGATGCGCGGGGCCGATGGTGGCCCGTGGAACCGCATCTGCGCGCTGCCGGCTTTCTGGGTCGGCCTGCTCTATGACGATCAGGCGCTCGATGCTGCATGGGACATCGTCAAGGACTGGAGCATGGAAGCGCGCGAAACGTTGCGCACGGACGTGCCGCGCCTCGCTCTCGATGCGCCGATCGGCAAGAGCGGCGGCACGCTGCGCGATATTGCCGGGCAGGTGCTCGACCTCTCCCGCGCCGGCCTTGCTGCCCGCGCCCGCCTCGACAGTATCGGCGAGAATGAGACCGGCTATCTCGCCCCGCTCGATGAGGTGCTGGCCAGCGGTCGCACCCATGCCGAGCGCCTGCTGGAGCGTTACGAAACCGTCTGGAATGGCGACATCAGCCGCATTTACGCCGAAGAGAGCTTCTGACGCGGCGAACAGGGCCGCAAGGGCGCGTCGCGTTTTCCAGCGGGTAGTGACATCCGACGACCCGGAGAATGCGAGGTTAAAGAGCGTTAGAGCATGATCCGTTCAATCTGATCGGACCATGTCCTAGCTGCCCAGAATATTGATCGTGAACGCCACGATGCCGAGATTGAAGATGAATGCGGCAAGGCAGTGGAACAGCGCCACGCGCCGGATGACCGGATGGGTGATGTCGACGTCGCTGGTCTGGAAGGTCATGCCGAGCGTGAAGGCGAAATAGGCGAAATCCCAATAATCCGGCTCATCTTCCCCCGGGATGGCAAGGCCGCCCTGGTCACCGCCGCTCTCGCCTTTCCGGTAAAAGAGAAAGGCATAGTGGAAGGTATAGACGAGGTTGGAAAAGAGCCAGGCGAGCAGCAGCGTGATGACGATCAGCGCCAGCATCGCCGGTGCAGGGCCCTGTCCGAAACGCAGTTCGCTGGCGATGGCGATGAGCAGCACCAGCGTCACGATGCTCGTCAGCAACAGAATAAGCGTGCGGTTGGCATCGTTTTGGCTGGCATGCGCGCGCATCTGCTCCGCGCCATGCGCAAAGACGGGCGGCAACGTCGCCAGAAAGGCCGCCGCCGCGAGATCGAAACCGATCATCATGCCGACGATCGGATCGAACAGCAGCGCGAACGGCACGGCGCTCGCAAAGACCAGCAGAAACAGGCCATAGCGCCATGGGATGACGGACTTGCGAGGCGTCGTCGAGACCATTGCCGCCATGTCGCGCCATCCCGCGAGAGAAGGCAAGTCCTTCTTCATGGGAACCGCGGCAACATGCCGCGCGCCCCGGACTTCGCGGGGCGCCGGTCTCGTCAGACACATGGCAGGCGGACGGAGTGACGGTCTTTCGGCCCCGTCCCCTTACCGCTCGGCTACCTCACGAGAATTTTTCGCAAACGAGCGCGTCGCGTGCGGCCTTTTCCGCTACCTGTCGGGCGCGTTCCTGATCGCTGCGCAGTACACGCTCCGCCATGGCGCGCCAGGCCGCTTCGGACCTCAGGCAGCGCTCACGCACATTGGCGAGCGAGGTTTCCCGCGCTTCGCGGGCGCTGGCCTCGGCTCTGGCAAGATAGAAATCGCTGATAGCAGACATGGACGCATATTCCTTTCCTGTGCGTGGGCAGCGCGGCGGTCAGTCGATCATATCGGCGACTATGCGCTGCAATTCCCTGCGGGACAAAATCGGGCTGCTGTGTAGCGGCCTGCTGTCGCCGGGATGTCGGTGAGAGAGAAAAATGGCATGACGAGCCTTGCCCTTCGGGGCATTTATAAACTGAAACTGCATAATATCCTTGGGCCGCGCGGTTTTCGCGCGGGCATATTCTTGAAATTTGGGTCTGCGCTGACAACGCCTGTCCCGTGCCGCGCGCTCCTGAGGCTGCGCGGCTTGCTCGATAGCTGGTCGTGCCCGTCCCGATATCGTCGGGCGTCGTTTCGACCTGAATTTTGTCGTTCTGGACCTTGTCGCCCACGGCGCTGATGCGATCGCGTCGCATCCTGCCGGCCATGGCCACGATGATCCGAAATCATGTTCCAGATGAACGCCAAAGCGCCCATCTGGAAAAAACTCTTCAATCTGGCCGTCGAGGACCGGATGGTCCTCTTCGGTCATTGTGTCAGGCCGCTTCCAGATTAACGGCGGACTGCTTGCCACGCCGATCGGTCTCGATCTCGTAGCTGAGCTTCTGGTCCTTTTGCAGCGTGACCATGCCCGCGCGTTCTACGGCGCTGATGTGCACGAAGCTGTCATTGCCGCCATCATCGGGCGTAATGAAGCCATAACCCTTGTCTGCATTGAAGAATTTGACGGTGCCAATAGGCATAGATGTTTCCTTTCACGAAAACAGATTTGATCCGCCAGCAAGAGCGCCGGCGGAGCTGGTAGCGTGAGAAGGGAAGGATCAGCCCGCAGGCATCAAATTCCGTCGCAGGCGACGTTAGCGGCCTCAAGATGGGCCTGATGCCGCCAAAAGTCAAGTTGCGGGGTCCGGCTGCCCCGCCAGCGCCAGCAACCGCCGGCCGATCTCCCGGTAAAAGTCGCAGATTGCCACGATGGTCGGCGGCGTCAGGCACAGCCGCGTCCCGCGCTCGCCCATGCCTGCCACCGCGCCCGGCATCCCCCCGGCCAGCCGCATATCGTCATGGATCGCGACATTGTGGATCAACCCGTCGCAATGGCGGAATGACGCCGCGATCCGCCCGATGGCCCGCAGTCGCGCGTCGTCCGGTCGGGCCATGATCGCAAACCGGTCCAGCTTGCGCGCCGTGTTGCGCAGGGCCGGCAGCGCCGCGCTTTGACCGTCCACACCGGGAATTTCATCGATGAGCAAGGAGAGGAAACGGTCAAGCTCCAGCAGCCGGTTGCCCAGCAGCCGGGCATGGGCCACTTCGCCCCAGCGGCCGGCAGTCACCGCGCCCTCATCCGCCCGCATCGCCATGAACCGGCACCCCGCCTCCAGCGTGCCGTGCGCGCGCCATGCGCCGGTAACGCGGCGTAAAGAGCGCCCGCCGCCGGGAAAAAAGGCCGCGGGCGAGGACCGGCCAGGCAAAGCCGGCGGCGCTGACGAATCGGCTGGCATGGCTTTGTTCCTCATCTGTCGGGCGTGGCGGATTGCCGCCCGGTTCGCGGCGCAATCCGCTATGACGCAAAGAGCGGCGGAATGCATCGCAAACCGCCGATCACGCTGCCGATCATCTCTGCCGACCATATCTGTCGATCGAAGTCTCCGGACAGCCTGCGCCCCGCACCGCATCCGGCGGGGCGGAGGGGCGGACCCCTAATAAATCCCCGGCGCCTCGATCTCCCGGGCATTGGCCGGGCGCGCACGCGTCAGCAGGCGCAGGCCGGAGGGCAGCGGCGCCGCCATCGAGCGGGCGCGCAGGCTGCCGAGCGCACCGGGGATGGGTGTGCAGCTGCGATCTGCCAGATAATCGAGCGCGGTCGCCACGGAATGTTCGCGCGGGTCGCCCAGCGGATAAGTCAGATCGTCCACCGCCTGGCAGCTACGTTCCATGGACGGGGCGAGGCCGCCATAATAAGCCCCCTGCCCGGCCGCATTGGCGGTCGCAAACGCCATGATGCGCAGCCGGTCGTCGCATTCCGGGCGATCGATGGCGATCTGGCCGGCCGGCTTGCCATAGCTGTTCGCCCCGATCAGCGCGATATCGGCATGGAGATAGGGCAGGAAGCCGTTGATGACGAGTTCGCTCGCCGAGGCCGTGCCCTCAAAGCCGATGAAGGCGATCCGGCGCGGCGCGATCGCTTCGGGCTGCGGACGGAAGCCGTAGCTTTCATTCTCCGCCGATTTTTCCGGCCGGAAGATGAGCTGCGCGAAAATATCGCCGGGCTGCCGTCCCCCGCCGAGCAGGTCGCCGAGCAATTGCGCGGTGGAGAGCAGCCCGCCGCCATTATAGCGCAGGTCCACAATCACATCCTCGACGCCTTCCTGCCGGAATATCCCGAACGCATTGCGCAACGGCTGTTCGGCCGCGTGGATGAACGTCCGCAGATTGACATAGCCGACCTTGCGTCCGCCATTGTCGAACACCCGGATGCCATAGCGGCCCGAAACGGGGTTAAGCTCGAAATTCAGCTTGGCCAGCGTGACGATCCGCTCGCCGCCGCCCGGGTCCGCCACGCGCATGGTGCGGGTCGTGCCGACGACATCCGGTCCCAGCGCCTGCACCAGCCCGTCCGTGCCGCCTTGGGAGATGATCGTGGCGATCGTGCGCAGATTGCCCGCATTGGTGCCGATGGCGAGGATGCGCGATCCGCGCTCCAGCCCCGCCGAGTCGGCCGGCGTGCTTTCAAACACTTCCGGCACGGTCAATGTCGCCGTAGCGTCGTCATAGCCGAGCCGGAAGCCGAACCCCGCCGTTTCGCCGGACTGATAATAGGCATTTTCAGCGGCGATGGAGGTGACATAGGTGAAGTAGCGGTCCCGCCCCTGTGCGCGCGCCGTCGCCGTGAGCGCATCCACATATTGGTCAAGCGATCCGTAAGGCGCGGGGTCGAGCGCTGCGGGCAGCGTCTCGGGCAGGAGATACCATTCGCGCATCTGGGTCATCGCCCAGTTCTGCCGCGCGCTCAGGTTACATGTCGCGGCGGGTGTCGGCGTGGGAGATGGCGTGGGTGTCGGCGTTGGCGCAATCACGACCGGGCCGCTCGCCGGCGTCTCCCCGCCGCCGCAGCCCGCCAGCACCAGCGCCAGAGCGAGCAGCGCACCCGCAGGCGCGCGCATTCCTGTCCCCATTCCACCCCCTCAAAGGCCCATAATGGCCGTCCGGCAGCGCCGCGCCTATAGCCCCCCTGGCCCGCCGCGCGCCCTCAGTCCTTGTCTGGCACAGACAGCGAAGCGCCGAAATCAAAATCGACCGGCTCGGGCATCGCCGCGATCAGCGCCTCGAAGCGGGCGCGCACATTGTCCCGCCAGTTGCCATGGGTCGCGATGTAGAGCTTGTTGTGGACGATGGCGTCCACCACCATATCGCCCACCTGCGTCGGCTCCATCCATGTATCGGACACCACGCGCTTGCTGAGCTGTTCTTCCGTCTCGCCAAAGCCGCTGCCGGCGCGGAACCGCTCGGGGCGGTTCTGGCCGGATTCATGGATGCGGCTCTTGATCGGTCCCGGCATCAGCACGGTCACGCCGATATTGTCCTTCGCCATGCTGTCCTGAATCGATTCGGTCAGCGTGATGACGCCCGCCTTGGCCACGGCATAAATGGCCATGAAGCTGGGCATCGGCGTCAGCCCGGCGAGCGAGGCGGTGTTGACGATATGGCCGCCGCGTCCGCGCGCGCGCATGCCGGGCGCAAAAGCCATGATGCCGTTGATCGGCCCCATCAGATTGACGCCGATGCCATAATCCCAGTCCTGCCAGGTCGCCTGCTCGAACGGGCCGGAGGGATCGATCCCGGCATTGTTCACCAGAATATCCGGTCCGCCCATCACCGCCTCGCACTCCTTCGCGGCCTCGGCCATCGCGGCGCGATCGGATACATCGAGGCGGATGGTATGGACGTCGCGCCCTTGCTGGCGCTCCTCGAAAAACTGCTTCGCCTCGTCGAGATGGTCCTGCCGGATATCCGCCAGCACCAGCCGCGCGCCATGGGCGAGAAGGCGCTGGGCAATGCCGAGGCCGATGCCGCTCGCGCCGCCGGTGATGAACGCGGTTGTTCCTTCGATCTTCATGCGACTCTCCTGCTATGCCGGCCGGCAGGTCCGCAGCGGCCCGCCAACGGGCCAAGCTTTGGCCCGCCCGCCGGACAAAATCAACGTCGCGCGCATGAGCCGGGCGCAATCGCCGCTGTCTACCGGCGTCCGTTCAGGATGCACAGATTCCGGACATACAGGCTCGGGATACACCGCCTCAATCGTCGCTGTGCGCCTCACTGCGTGGATGTGCCGCCCGCCATGCTCCCGGCCGCTCGAAACTGCCACGCCAGATGCCGCGCCCGCCCTGCCTGGCCGCAGCCTGTTCAGCGCCGTAGCGACCCCGTGCCCGGCCATCGCCGCTCACCGCCCAGCCCTGCGCCACCAGATCCGCCGCGATATCGCGCGATCCTTCGGCCGAGCAGCGGGCAAGCGCGCGGCCGAAACGGTCGGATGCGCGCGCTTCGCAGACAAGCCCGCCGCGCGCCACAAGCCGGGCCAGGGCCTCGCGCGCGTCGATCCCGCAGCTCCATTGCACGTCATCCGCCTCACGGCAGAGCTGGTGCAGCTCCACCGCGTCGATGCCCTCAAGCCGGATCGCGCGGTTGGCGATCCGCAGGCTATCGCCATCCTGAACATAGACGCGCGCGCCCTGCGCATCGGTCAACCGATCGGCCGGCCCCCGCAACAGCGCCGATATCGCCAGCAGCAGCGCGAGCAGCAACAGCGCCCCCAGCCGCCGCAACCAGCGCCTTATCCATAAAGTCAGTCCCGTCACGCCGCCGCCATAGCGCATGATCCGGCCGGATTGAACGGATCATGGCCTCCGCGCAAGGCGATCGGACAGAGCCATGTCCATGGCTCCCGACGCGTAAAGCAGTCGATCCGTCCGCGCCGGCTTATTTGCCGGGCTTGATCGCCTCGACAGCCGCCAGCGTGTTCTTGACATGATCCTTATAATCCAGCGCACTATGCGCATAGACGATATTGCCGGTCTTGCCGATCACATAGGAGGTGCGGTCGGTTTTGCCCGCCAGCGCCGGATTGTCGCTCTTGAGCGCGACCTCATATTCCGCGATCACGCGCGGCCCGGCGGAGGCGACCGCAAATTTGTCGCGGCATTCCTCGGTGGAGAAGCGCGCCAGCTTGTCGATCGGGTCCGCCGACATACCGATCACCGTTGCGCCCGCTGCCTTGAACTTGTCCGTCGCCTCGGCAAATTCCCGCGCCTCGGCGGTGCAGCCGGGGGTGAAGGCGGCCGGGAAGAAATACAGCACCACCGGGCCCTTCTTCAGCTCATCGGAGAGCTTCAGCGTGAAGATCTTGCCGGCCAGCGCGCCGCGCGTCTCGAAATTCGGCGCCTTGGCGCCCACCGGCAGCGCTGCGAGCGCGCCGGTCGAGAGCGTCAGCCCGGCCATGCCGAGCGCGGCGAGCGCCGCCGCCCGCTTCATCCTTGTCATCCGCATGATGATGTCGTCCTTGTCAGTCCCGTCCTGAAACCCATTCTGCCACAGAAGCCCTTGGCCTGCCAGCACGCAATGGTTAGGAGCGGCCATGGCGATCACCCGCCTCAGCCTCATGAACTTCCGCAATCATGCCGATGCGCTGATCGCGCCCACTGAGCCCATGGTCGTGCTCAGCGGAGAAAATGGCGCGGGCAAGACGAATATTCTCGAAGCCGTCTCCCTCCTCGCGCCGGGGCGCGGCCTGCGCGGCGCGGCGCTGCGCGATATGGCGCGGCAGGCCGGGCCGGGCGGCTTCGCCATCGCTGTGCGGATGGGCGAGCGGCAGGTCGGCACCGGCACGCAGCCCGCCACGCCGGATCGCCGGCAGGTGCGGATCGATAGCCGCACCGCCTCGGCCAATGCCCTCTCCGGCCTGCTCGCAATCAGCTGGCTCACCCCGGCCATGGATCGGCTGTTTCTGGAAAGTCCTGGCGGCCGGCGGCGGTTCCTCGATCGGCTGGTGCTCGCGCGCACGCCCGCCCACGCCCATCACAGCGCCCGCTATGAGGCCGCCATGCGTGCCCGCAACGCCCTGCTCACGGGCGAGGGCGCGCCGGACCCCGCCTGGCTCGCCGCGCTGGAGGCGCAAATGGCCGAGCATGGCGCGCTGATCGACGCTGCCCGGCGCGCGCTCGTCGCCGAACTGTCCTTGCAGATTGCCGCCACCGCCCGCCCCCTGTTCGCGCAGCCCGCCCTCGCCCTGTCCGGCTGGACCGGGGATGAAGCCGGCCTGCGCGCCGCGCTCGCTCATGGCCGCGCGCGCGATGCTGCCGCCGGGCGGACGCTCACCGGCCCGCATCGCGGCGATCTGCGCGTGCGCCATCAGGGCAAGGATCAGGATGCGGCGCTCTGCTCGACCGGCGAGCAAAAAGCACTGCTGCTCGGCATCATTCTCGCCCATGCCGAGACATGCCGCGCGGCCGGTGGACGGCCCCTCGTCATTCTGCTCGATGAAGTGGCGGCCCATCTCGATCCGGTGCGCCGCACCGCGCTGTTCGAGCGGCTTCGCGCCACCGGCGGACAAGTCTGGATGACCGGCACCGAGCCCGGCCTGTTCGATACGCTGGGCCCCGCGACCCGGCTCCATGTCGAGGCTGGGCGGGTTCTACCGGCCTGAGACGCCGGATTCAGGGCGTGGGCTAAGGCAGTCCGGGCATCGGGCAGGGCATGGGGCGCCCCTGACGCTCAGGCCGGCCGCCGCGCCGCCAGCCTCGTCTGCCGCTCAGTCGGCTGCGCCGTCCGCCGGCCCGCTGGCTTCATCCGCCGCCGCTGCCGCCGCGACATCCTCGAACCAGGCCTCCACCGCGCCGCTCAGCTTGACGGTCACCGGATTGCCGAAGCGATCCAGGCTCTTGCCGGCCGCCACGCGAATCCAGCCTTCCGAAATGCTATATTCCTCCACATCCTTGCGCTCGCGGCCCTTGAACCGGATGCCGATGCCGCGTTGCAGCACCTCCAGGTCGAAATGGGGGCTGCGCGGATTGGTGGAGAGGCGATCGGGTGGTGTATCAGACATGATCTGCGCCATGCCGCAGCGGTCCATCGCCGTCAACGCCCCGCGTTTCGTCCGTGCCGGTTCGGGGCGAGGCAAGCGGCAGGTCATGCGCAGACGGGCGGAGAAAGAGAAAGCGCGCTCGCCCTCCGATCATTCGCCGTACCCGCCGCCGCGCTGTCCGGCCCCGGCGGCAGGCCTGTAAACGATGATGGCGGAGCACCCGGCCCCGCCATCATCGTTCATCCCTGTTCGCGCCGGCTCAGGCGGCCTTGGCGCGGGACTGGCGCTTGCGCTCGTTCGAATCCAGCCAGCGCTTGCGCAGGCGGATCGTCTTGGGCGTCACCTCGACCATCTCGTCATCGTCAATATAGGCGATGGCCTGCTCCAGCGACATTTTCCACGGCGGCGTCAGGCGGATGGCGTCATCCTTGCCGCTCGCGCGGAAGTTGGTGAGCTGCTTGGATTTCATCGGGTTGACTTCAAGATCTTCCGGCTTGGCATTCTCGCCAACGATCATGCCCTCGTAAAGCGCTTCGCCCACGCCGACCATCAGCACGCCGCGTTCTTCCAGCGGGCCAAGCGCATAGGCATTGGCCTCGCCCGCGCCGTTGGAGATGAGCACGCCGTTCTTCCGGCCCTCGATCGTGCCCTTATAGGGGCCATATTTCTCGAACAGTCGGTTCATGATGCCGGTGCCGCGCGTGTCGGAGAGGAACTCGCCATGATAGCCGATCAGGCCCCGGCTCGGCGCGCTGAAGGTGATGCGCGTCTTGCCGCCGCCGGAGGGGCGCATGTCCGTCATTTCCGCCTTGCGCAGCGCCATCTTCTCGACGACCGTACCGGAGAATTCATCGTCCACGTCGATGACGACCGTCTCATAAGGCTCGGTGCGCTGGCCGGCCTCGTCCGTGCGGTAGAGCACGCGCGGGCGGCTGATACCCAGCTCGAACCCTTCGCGGCGCATCGTCTCGATGAGCACGCCAAGCTGCAATTCGCCGCGCCCGGCTACCTCGAAACTGTCCTTGTCCTCACTCTCGGTGATGCGGATGGCGACGTTGGATTCCGCCTCGCGCGCCAGCCGGTCGCGGATCATGCGGCTCGTCACCTTGCTGCCCTCGCGCCCCGCCATCGGCGAATCATTGACCGAGAAGCGCATGGAGAGCGTCGGCGGATCGATCGGCTGGGCCTGAATGGGCCTGCTGACCGAGACGTCCGCGATGGTGTTGGCCACCGTCGCCACGGCAAGGCCGGCGAGGCTGATGATGTCGCCCGCCCGCGCTTCTTCCACCGGCACGCGATCGAGGCCACGGAAGGCGAGAATCTTGGAGGCGCGGCCGGTTTCGATCACCTTGCCGTCCATATCCAGCGCGTGGATCGCCTGATTGATCTTGAGCTTGCCGGAGGTCACGCGCCCGGTGAGGATGCGGCCGAGGAAATTGTCGCGGTCGAGCAGCGTCACCAGGAAGGTGAACGGCGCGTCTACGTCCAGCGCCGGCGGCGGCACATGCTCGACGATCTTCTCATAGAGCGGCGTCAGCGTGCCTTCGCGCGCGTCGGGGTCCGCATTGGCATAACCGTTGCGACCGGAAGCGAACAGCACCGGGAAGTCGAGCTGCTCGTCGGTCGCATCGAGCGAGACGAACAGGTCGAACACCTCGTCCAGCACTTCCTGGATGCGCTGGTCCGGCCGGTCCACCTTGTTGACGACGACGATGGGCTTGAGCCCCAGCGCCAGCGCCTTGCCGGTGACGAATTTGGTCTGCGGCATCGCGCCTTCGGATGAGTCGACGAGCAGGATGACGCCGTCCACCATGGAGAGGATGCGCTCCACCTCGCCGCCGAAATCGGCGTGGCCGGGCGTATCGACCACATTGATGCGGATGCCGTTCCATTCGATGGACGTCGGCTTGGCGAGGATGGTGATGCCGCGCTCCCGCTCCAGATCGCCACTGTCCATGGCGCGGTCATCGACGCGCTGGTTGTCGCGGAAGGTGCCGGACTGGCGCAGAAGCTGGTCGACAAGGGTGGTTTTGCCGTGATCGACATGTGCGATGATGGCAACGTTCCGAAGAGCGCTGGACTGGCTCATTGGTTTCTCTCTGTTATATGTTGGCGGCGCAGACAGCAAAGGGGCCGCGCAGGGTCGCGGCGCCCATAGCGGAAAAGCGCTTGCGCCGCAACGCGGTTATGGCGGCGGCAGGCGAGCGCATCCGGCCATGACCTGCGCGCGATCAGGCCACGCGATCAGGCGTTGCCTGCGTGGTTGCGTGCGATATTGCGCCCGCGCGATCCGCATTGGCAGCGCGTCCCGGCCGACCTATAGAAAATCTGCGCCCTTGATCCGGGCGTGTCCTAGCGCAATATAACACCGCAGGAGACTTTGATGGCCACCAGCGCACCGACGACGACCAAGACCGAAGAGACACTCGACCTGACGCCGCCCCAGCCGCTGCCTGTGGTCACGCCCGAGCGCGCCGCCGGGCTGGTGCCGATCGAGGATGAGAAAAAATCGAAGCTGGACGAACGAGTCGACAGCTTTGTCGAGGAACTCGCCGCGCTCGATGCCAATTCGCCCGAATTCGGCGCGAAGGTGGACCAGATCACCAATATGGGCCGCAAGGAGATTGCCGAGGCGGCGGGGCACAGCAACCGCTTTCTCGATCGCCCGGTGCGCGCGATGGACAGCGACGCCAATGTCGGCACCGACCTTGCCGAACTGCGCCGCGTGATCGAGGATCTCGATCCGGGCCGGCAAGGCAATCTGCTCGCGCCCAGGAAGCTGTTCGGCATCATCCCGTTTGGCAACAGGATGCGCAATTATTTCGACAGCTACAAGTCGAGCCAGACGCATATCAACTCGATCCTCGGCAGCCTTGGCTCCGGCAAGGATACGCTCATCAAGGATAATGCCGCGATCGACGTCGAGCGGCAGAATATGTGGGCGACCATGGGCCGCCTCGAACAGATGATCCATATCGCCAAGACGATGGACGCGCGGCTCGAAACCAAGGCGCTGGAACTGGATTCCACCGATCCGGCCAAAGCCAAGGCGGTCCGCGAGAGCGCGCTCTTCTATGTCCGCCAGCGCACGCAGGATCTGCTGACGCAAATGGCGGTCACGGTGCAGGGCTATCTGGCGCTTGACCTGGTGAAGAAAAATAATGTCGAGCTGGTGAAGGGGGTCGATCGCGCCTCGACCACCACCGTCGCGGCGTTGCGCACGGCGGTCACGGTGGCGCAGGCGCTGGCCGGGCAGCGCCTCGTGCTGGAGCAGATCACCGCGCTCAACACGACCACGGCCAACATCATCGATTCGACCGGCGAGTTGCTCAAGACGCAGACCGCGCAGATTCACGAGCAGGCGGCCGGCAGCACCATTCCGCTGGAGACGCTGCAACGCGCTTTCCAGAATATCTATGATACGATGGACAATATCGACAGCTTCAAACTGAAGGCGCTGGAGACGATGAAATCGACCGTCAACACCCTTTCCGGCGAGGTCGAGAAATCCAAGGGCTATATCGCGCGGGCGGAAGGACAGGCGCGCGCGCAGGCGGCGGTGACGAGCGGCAGCAATCCGCTTACCGCCATCGAATGAACGGCGCGCCATGGCCAGCGATGTCGATGATCTGATCCAGCGCTCCAATGAGCTGATCGCGCGCACCTCCGCGCGCTATCAGCGCATCAGCGCACGCGGCCGGGCGCATAAAAGGCAGGATCTCATGACCCGCCTCAAGCGCATGATCGTCGCGGCGGCATTGGTCATCGTCGGCGCGGCGGTGTTCGGCTTCATCCAGCCGCTCGGCAGCACCGGCCTGCTCATCGTCATGGCGCTGCTGCTCGCCTGCCTGATCTTCGCCTTCCTGCCGACTATGCCGGCCGTCACCCCGGCCCGGCTGGGCGAGACGGACCTGAAAGCCCTGCCGCTGCGGACCGAAATCTGGCTGGAGAGCCAACGCAAGGCCCTGCCCGCGCCCGCCATCCCGATCATCGACGCGATCGGCAACCGGCTAGAGACGCTGGCCCCGCAACTCGCCGCGCTCAATCCGCAAGACCCGGCGGCGGCGGATATACGCCGCCTGCTCAGCGATCATCTGCCCGAGCTGGTGACCGGCTATCAGTCCATTCCCGCCCCCCTGCGCAACCAGCCGCGCAACGGCCGCGTGCCGGATGCCCAGCTGGTCGAGGGATTGTCCGTCATCGAGCAGGAGATCGGCACGATGACCGAGCAGCTCGCCACCGGCAATCTCGACAAGCTCGCCGCGCATAATCGCTATCTCGAACTGAAATATCAGGAAGCGAAGCAACTGGGCGAATGATCCGGCGCCGCCGTCTCCGGCGCTCTGCTCGCCGCATTGCAGGCCGGGGCGCTGTCGAGGGGTTGAATAGACGACACGCCGCGCTAGATTGAAGAAGCGGGCCGGGCCCCTCTGGCGAAAGTGACGCCCCCTCGTCCTTTCGTGATGTCGGACCGCATCGGGTGACCCCGGTGCGTCGCTGGCTTCCCCTGACAGCCGACATAAGCCCGCCCGGCGGTCACCCGATTTTGGATCAACATGTTCCAGATGGAGTGGCTTTATGACATCGCAAATTTTCCGCCTGCTCGGCCAGCATCAGCAACTGGATGAGGCCCTGCGCCGCGAGCAGCGGCAGCGCTGGCCCGATCCCATGCGCCTGCAACGCCTCAAAAAGCTCAAGCTGGCCGTGAAGGATCGCCTGCGCGCGCTGACTATGACGCCGCGTCCGGCGCCCCTCACCCGTTAGGCTACACCCGCCGTTCCGGGGCTCCGGCTATGAGCCAGCGCTCACGGAGGCCGCGCTCGCCCGACTTACATGGCGGGCGGGCGCGCGATGCTCGCCCAGCCACAGCTTGACCGTCAGCTCGCCCCCCGCGAGCGTCTCGGTCTGCTCCAGCGTCACGCCCGCGCCGGCATACCAGGCGGCCATCTGCCGGTCGGAGAAGCCGAGCCGGGCATGGGCGTCGCGCAGGCGCAGCTCCTCGCGATCATGCGCTGCGAAATCGACGATGAGCAGCCGCCCGCCCATGCTCAGCGTGCGCGCCGTCTCGGCGATCACATGTTCGGGTGCCGGCGCATAATGCAGCACCTGATGGAGAATCGCGGTGTCCGCCGCTCCGTTCTCGATCGGCAACTGGTTGAAGTCGCCCGCCAGAAAGCGGACCTTGTCGGCAATCTCCTGCGGCAATTTGCCGCGCGCCAGCCGCAGCATCTCGGCGCTGCGGTCGATCGCGGTCACGCTGGCGGCGGCAGGCGCGAACAGCGTCGCCATGCGCCCGGTCCCGGTGCCGATATCGAGCAGATGGCCCAGCGGCCGGTCGCCCAGCATCCGCGCCATGGCCTGCTCCACCTGCGCCTCGGGCACATAGAGGGAGCGCAGCGCATCCCATTCCCCGGCATGTTCGGCGAAATAGCCTTCCGCCGCCCGCGTCCGCTCCGCCCGCACGGCGGCGAGCCGCGCCTGATCCGCCTCGGCCCATAATCTTTCGCTGTCCGATACCGGAATCGCGGTGAGGAAAGGCGCCAGCGCGCCGGCCATCTCGTCCCGCAGGCTGAGGAACACCCAGCTCCCCTCCTTGCGCCGGTCGATCAGCCCGGCCTCGACGAGAATGCGCACATGGCGCGACACACGCGGCTGGCTCTGCCCCACCACCACGGCAATTTCGCCCACGGCCAGTTCCATCTCGCCCAGCAGATGGACGATACGCAGACGCGTCGGATCGGCAAGTGCGCGGAAAATATCTAGCTGCCCCAGCATCGCTTCTGTTTAAGCCAGTCTCGCGCCGGGTCAAAGACCGTGTGAATAATCTCCATTTCGTTCAGCATTGCGCAAGGGATTGCGTTGACGGCGACAAATCGATACGACTCGCGATCGCAGGCTTTAAGGGGGGGGACCCCTTCCGTAGTTTCTGCGCGGTATGAATTCATCAAGGGGTTTGCCCATGACCAAGACAATTGCTCTCTCGCTCGTTCTCGCCGCGTCGCTCGGCCTTGCCGCATGC
>Ga0182736_1000807_pt1 | contig 39332 bp, 30 predicted proteins | sample eDN5th30CKraftBY_FD_128882 | JGI IMG/M metagenome (GOLD analysis project Ga0182736, IMG submission 128882) | Enriched backyard soil microbial communities from Emeryville, California, USA - eDNA 5th pass 30_C Kraft BY (version 2) (version 2) | ecosystem: Environmental > Terrestrial > Soil >... | reverse complement strand
CAGCCCCGGCGTGCCGATCAGCAGCCCGATCTCGACCCGCAGCAGCGTTTCGCCCGGCAGGCCGAGCAGCGCCGCGGCGATCACCGCCGCGATCATCAGCGGCGGGGCGAAGCCGATCCAGTGCGCGACGATCTTAGCCGCCGCGACCGCGCTCATCGACAGACCGCGCACCGCCATCTGATCCAACACCCCGCTGTCGGCGTCGGGGGCGACCAGCCGCTCGATCGGCAATACCGCCGCGAGCAACGCCGCCGCCCAGATCACCCCGCCGCCGATCCGCGCCAGCAACGCCGAATCGGGACCGACGGCGAAGGGAAACAGCACGGTGACCAGCAGGAAGAACGCCACCACCAGCGTCGCCCCGCCGCCGGCATAGCCGCGCCGCACATCGCGGGCGATTATCGCGATCACAGCGCCACCTCCACCGCGTCCGGCAGCGCGACCGGCTGGTGCGTCGCCACCACCGCGATGCCGCCGCCGGCGCGGTGGCGCGCGATCAGCTGTTCGAGCATCGTCACCGACGCGGTATCGAGTCCGTTGGCGGGCTCATCGAGCAGCCACACCGGCGCCCGGCTGGCGAGGACGCGGGCGAGCGCGGCACGACGGCGCTGCCCGGTCGACAGCAGCCGCACCGGCACAGCGGCGAGCGCCGCCAGCCCGGTCGCGTGGAGCGCATCGCCGACCCGGCGGCGCGGATCGTCGCCGGTGTCGGAGACCGCCGGATCGAGCACCGCCCAGAAGCGCAGCGCCTCGGCCAGCGGACGGTCGCCGTCGAGCGCGGTCGCCTCCGCCATCAACGCGCGCGCGCCATCCCCCGTGACCTGGCCCTCCGACGGCACCAGCAGCCCGGCGGCGATGCGGATCAGGCTCGACTTGCCGACCCCGTTCGGCCCGGTCACCAGCGCGGCGCCGCCGCCGGCCAGCGCGAACGAGCGCGCTTCGAACAGCCGCCGCCCGCTACGCACGCAGCCGACGTCCGAAAACGACAGCGACGCGCTCAATCCGCCGAATCCTCAAGCGCATGCATGTCGTCGTCGGACAGGCCGAAATGATGCCCGACCTCATGCACGACGATATGGTGCACCAGCGTTTCCAGCCCGACCCCGGTCTCGACCCATTCATCGAGGATCGGGCGGCGATAGAGGTGGATGCGGTCGGGCATCGCGCCCGAATCGAACGCCGATTTCTCCCCGATCGGGCGGCCGTGGTAGAGCCCGGTCAGCGCGAACGGATCGTCGATCGCCATCGCGGCCAGCGTGTCGTCATCGGCGAATTCCTCGACGATCAGCACCACCCCCGCCAGGTGCTCCGCGAACGGCGCCGGGATGCGCGCCAGCGCGGCGCGGGCCATATCCTCGATCGCGGCGGCGTCGGGGGCGAAGCGGTCTTGCCGGGTCATCGAACAGTCCATAATCGGTTGAGCGTCCGGGGACCATGGAGGGATTATGATCGAGGCATTGAGCGAAGCGGAGCGCGCCGAGGCGCTCGATGGCTTGCCCGACTGGGATTACGACGACGATCGCGACGCGATCCGCCGCACCTTCACCTTCAACAATTTCGGCGAGGCGTTCGCGTTCATGACCCAGGTCGCGCTGATGGCGGAAAAGGCGGACCATCACCCCGAATGGGCCAATGTGTACAACCGCGTGGATATCCTGTTGACGACCCACGACGCCGCCGGCCTGTCGGCGCGCGACGTCGACCTGGCGACGCAGATCGACGCGCTGGTCGACTAGCCCGCCGCGTCGGCCACCGTGCCCCGCCGCATCATCCTGCGCAGCCGGCCGGGCATCCAGCGCGCCGCGAAGCGCAGGCGGTGGGCGGTCTTGCCGACATAGGCGAACACCGCGTCGCCGTGCACCACACCCCACGCGGCGTCGGCGACCATCTCCGGCGTCGACAGTTCCAGCCCGGCGGCGACGACATTTTCGCGGATCGAGCGGTTCGATCCCTCCGGCGCGGGATCGAGCAGCGGCGTGTCGATGAAGCCGGGGACCAGCCCGCGCACCCTGATCCCATCGGCGTACCATTCGCCGTCGAGCGCCTCGGTCAGCGCGCGGACGCCGAACTTGGTCGCCGAATAGGTCGCAAGGCCGGCCGAGCCATAGACCGCCGATGCCGACGCGGTGTTGAGCAGGCACGACCCCGGCGTGCGTTTCAGATAGCCATGGCCGATCCGCGCGCCGTTGAGCACCCCGGTGAGGTTGATCGCGACGCAACGATCGATCGCGTCGAAATCGGCCTGCGCCAGCGGCCCGCCCAGCGCGATGCCGGCATTGTTCGCGAGCACGTCGAGCCGCCCGGCCTTGGCGGTGAAATCGTCGAGGCTGGTGGTCCACGCCGCGCGATCGCGCACGTCCATCGGGTAGAGATCGGCCCCGCCCGGCAGCAGCGCGGCGGTCTGTGCCATGCCCGCTTCGTTCACGTCGGCCAGCCCGATCCGCCAGCCTTCGCGCGCGAACCGCGCCGCGATCGCCCGCCCGATGCCCGATCCGCCGCCGGTGATGAAGATCGCCTGTCGCATGTCGCTCCCCTTCCCTTTGCGCGCATCGTCGCGCAGAACCGGCGGACATGCCAGCCCCCCCGCCCGGCCCGAGCATCGGCTTCGACGCGGTCGCCGTCACCTATCCCGGCGGGGTCCGCGCGGTCGACGGCGTCAGCCTGACCGTCGCCGGCGGCAGCTTCGTCGCGCTGGTCGGCCAGTCGGGATCGGGCAAGTCGACGCTGCTCAAGACGATCAACCGGCTGGTCGCGCCCACCGCCGGGTGCGTCACGATCGATGGCGTCGATGTCGCGGACGGCGCCGCGCACCTGCTGCGGCGGCGGATCGGCTATGTGTTCCAGAACGTCGGGCTGTTCCCGCACATGAGCGTGGGGGAGAATATCGCGATCGGGCTGCGGCTGGCCGGCCGCCGCGCGGACGGGCGGGTCGCCGAACTGCTGGCGCTGGTCGACCTGCCACCCGATCTCGCCCGCCGGATGCCCGACGCGCTGTCGGGCGGGCAGCGCCAGCGGGTCGGCGTCGCGCGCGCGCTGGCCACCGAACCCCGGCTGATGCTGATGGACGAGCCGTTCGGCGCGCTCGATCCGGTGACGCGCGACGCGCTGGGTACGTCGATCCGCGCGCTGCACGACCGGCTGGGGCTGACGACGGTGATGGTGACGCACGACATGGCGGAGGCGCTGCTGATCGCCGATCGCGTGCTGGTGATGCGCGGCGGCAGCGTCGTGGCGGACGAAACGCCCGCCGCGCTGATCGCCGGCGCGGGCGGGGCGGACGCGGCGGCGCTGGTCGCGGTGCCGCGCGCGCAGGCGCAGCGGCTGGCGGCGCTGTCGGCGCCAGCGGCGGGCGCATGAGCGAGGTCTGGACACGCGTTCCCGGGCTGCTCGCCAGCCACGTGCTGCTCGCCGCCGCCGCGCTGCTGCTCGGGCTGGTACTGGCGATCCCCCTGACGCTGGCGTCGGCGCGCAGCCCGCTGGTGGCGCGGCTGGCGCTCGGTTTCGCCAGCCTGGTCCAGACGATTCCGTCGCTGGCGTTGCTCGCGCTGTTCTATCCCATTCTGCTGTCGCTGTCGGCGCTGGTCGGCGGCGGCATTCCGGCGCTCGGCTTCCTGCCGTCGCTGCTCGCGCTGGCGCTCTATGCGTTGCTGCCGATCCTGCGCAACGGCGTCACCGGGCTTGCCACGCTCGACCCGGCGGTGATCGAGGCGGCGGACGGCGTCGGCATGACCCGCTGGCAAAAGCTGCGGCTGGTCGAGGCGCCGCTGGTCGCGCCGGTCCTCATGGCGGGCATCCGCACCGCGGCGGTATGGACGATCGGCGCGGCGACGCTGTCGACCACCGTCGGCCAGCCGAGCCTGGGCGATTTGATCTTCGCCGGGCTCCAGACCCAGAACTGGGCGCTGGTGCTGGCCGGCTGCACCGCCGCCGCCGCGCTGGCGCTGGGGGTCGACGCGCTGCTGGGGCTGGCCGAACGGGGGATCGCGACGCGGCGGCGCTGGCTGTGGATCGCGCCGCTGGCGCTGCTCGCCGCCGGGCTGGCGGTGGCGATCGCCCCGCGCCTGCAATCGACGCGCGGCACGGTGGTGATCGGCGCCAAGGGCTTTTCCGAGCAATATATCCTGGCGCGGCTGATCGGCCACCGGCTGGAGGACGCGGGATACCGCGTCACCTATCGCGAGGGGCTGGGATCGGTGGTGGCGTTCGCCGCGACGGCGGCGGGCGACGTCGACGTCTATGTCGATTATTCGGGCACGATCTGGACCAACGAGATGAAGCGCACCGACGTGCCGCCGCGCGCGGGCATCGTCGCCGGGGTGCGCGACTGGGCGAAGCGGGCGCATGGCGTGACGCTGGTCGGCACATTGGGATTCGAGAACAGCTATGCCTTCGCCATGCGCGGGGACGACGCGGCGCGGCGCGGCATCGCCACCATCGCCGATCTGGCCCGCGTCGCGCCGACGCTGAACCTGGCCACCGACATCGAGTTCCTCGAACGGCCCGAATGGCGCGCGGTGCGCGACGCCTATGGCCTGCGGTTCAGGAGCGCGCGGCCGTATCAGCCGACCTTCATGTATCGCGCGCTGGAGGACGGCACCGCCGACGTCATCCCCGCCTTTTCCTCCGACGGGCGAATCGCCGCCGACCGGCTGGCGGTGCTCGGCGATCCCAAGGGGGCGATCCCCGGCTATGACGCGATCCTGCTCGCCGCGCCGGCGCGCGCGAACGACGCCGCCTTCCTCGCCGCGCTGCGCCCGCTGCTCGATCATGTCCCGGTGCAGCGAATGCGCGAGGCCAATTACATGGTCGACCGCGACCGCGACAAAAGATCGCCCGATCAGGCGGCGCGGTGGCTGGCGGCGCGGATCGGGATCGCGCCCCGGGATCAGGCGCGCTAGATCACGATGCGAAACAGCGCGCCGCCGCCCGGCGCATCGGCGACGTCGATCGTGCCGCCGTGCGCGACGACGATCTGGCGCGCGAGGTTCAGCCCGACACCGGTGCCCGCCTTGCGCGTGGTGAAGAACGGCAGGAAGATATCGCCGCGCAGCCCGTCAGGGACGCCGGGGCCGTTGTCCTCAACCTCAATCGCGACGCTGGCATCGCGCGCGCGGGCGATGCGCAGCGCCACCGCCGGATCGGCGCGCGCGGCGGAGGCGGCCTCGGCCGCGTTGCGCAGCAGGTTGATCAGTACCTGCGCCAGCATCGCGCGATCGGCATCGATCTGGAGCGCGGGGGGCGTCACCGAGCGCGTCAGCGGCACAAGCGGCCAGTCGGCCGCGAACAGCCGCGCCAGTTCGTCGGCCCATGGCGCAATCACGAAGCGGGCCGGCGTCACCACCGGCGGCCGCGCGATCGCGCGGTAACTCTCGACGAAATGCTGCAATCCTTCCGCCCGGCGCGCGAGCGTGGTCACCGCCATGCGCGCATCGGCGAGGTCGGCGGTGGCGGCGGGCGGCTGCCCCTCCAGCAGCGCCGCCGCGGTGGATGCGAGCGACGTCACCGGGGTCAGCGAGTTGAGGATCTCGTGCGTCAGCACGCGGACGATATCGGTCTGCGCGGCGACCTCGACGCTGTCGAGCGTGCCCTGGATCGGCTGCACGGTGATCGCGCGGGTGCGCGTGCCGAGCCGTTCGAGCACCGCCGAGCGCATCAGCACGCGCTGCGGCCGGCCGTCGATGCTCAGCAGCAGCACCTCCTCACGCGGGCCATCCTCGGCCAGCCGGCGGGCAAAGGTCGCGCCATAGCCGGCATAGTCGGCGGCGCGCGCGCCGGGGACGTGGCGGAACAGCGATCGCGCCGCCTTGTTGCCCGGCGCGATCCGGCCGGCGTCGTCGATCGTCAGCAGCGCGACCGGCATGTCGTCGACCAGCGCCTCGCGAAAGCGAAGCTCGTCGGCGGCGCGGTCGCGGTCGTCGCGCAACTGGGCGAGCGCGTTGTCGAACGCCTGCCCCAGCGCGCCGAACCCCGATCCGCCGGTGCGATCGAACCGCGCGCCGACGTCGCCGAATCGCAGCGTCTCCACGAAGCGTGCGACCGCGTGATTGGTGTACGAGACATGGTGCCACAGACCCCAGGCGATCGCCGCGAACATCAGCCCGGCGACGATCCGCGCCGCGCCAAGGCCGGGCGTCGCCAGCGCCGCGATCAGCATCCCCTGCGCGACGAACAACGCGACCACCCACCCGATCAGACCGAGGGTGAAGCGCCGGCTAAAGCCCATGCTTTTCCATCCGGCGATAGAGCGCGGCGCGCGACAGCCCCAGTTCGGCGGCGGCGAGCGAGATGTTGTAGCGGTGCTTGCGCAGCGCCTCCTCGCACAGCCGCTTTTCGACGCGGTCGAGGTTGAAGTCGTCGGGCGGCGGCGCGGGCGCCACCGGCGGCGCCGCGACCGGGCCAAGCGGGAAATCCTGCGGCTCCAGCGGCGCGTCGCCAGCCAGGATCACCGCGCGTTCGATCGCGTGGCGCAGCGCGCGGACGTTACCGGGCCAGTCGTGCGCGGCCAGCGCCGCGCGCGCGGCGTCGCTCAGCCGCGGCACCGGCCGGGCATAGCGCCGCGCGTAGAGCGCGAAATAGTGATCGACCAGTTCGGGCACGTCCTCGCGCCGGTCGCGCAGCGGCGGCAACTCGATCTCGACGGTGTTGAGCCTGAACAGCAGGTCGGGGCGGAAATGGCGATCGTCGCGCAATGTCGCGGGCGATGCGTTGGTCGCGGCGATCACCCGGATATCGACCGGCACCGGCTTGTTCGCGCCGACCGGCGTCACCTGCCGCTGTTCGAGCACGGTCAACAGCTTGGGCTGGAGCCGCAGCGGCAGGTTGCCGATCTCATCCAGGAACAGCGTGCCGCCGTCCGCCGCCTGGATGCGCCCGACGCGGTCGCTGCGCGCATCGGTGAACGCGCCCTTCACATGGCCGAACAATTCGCTGTCGATCAGGTCCTCGCTCAGCGCGCCCAGATCGACGGTCAGCATGACCTTGCCCGCGCGCAGCGACTGGCGGTGCAGCTCGCGCGCGACCAGCTCCTTGCCGGTGCCGTTCTCGCCCAGGATCAGCACGTTGGCATCGGTCGGCGCCGCGCGCGCGATCAGCGACGCCACCCGCGCCATGCCGGGCGAGCGGCCGAGCAACGGCGTCTCGGTGCCGGGCGGCGGTTCGGAGATGGCGACCACCCGCGCCTGTTCGGTCGCCACCGCTCGCCGCGACCGGCGCAGCGTGGCGGCGGTGCGCGCGGTGGCGAGCAGCCGTTCGTTCGACCACGGTTTCGACACGAAATCGGTCGCGCCATGCTTCATCGCCTCGACCGCGATCTGCACGCCGGCGTGCGCGGTGATCATCACCACCACGATTTCGGGATCATGCGCGACCAGCCGGTCGAGCCACGCCAGCCCTTCGCGCGCGTTGGTGGCGCCGCGCGCGAAATTGGCGTCGAGCAGCACCACGTCGGGCGACTTCGCCTCGATCGCCGGCAGCGCCTCGTCCGGGCTGCGCGCGGTGACCACCTCCGCGAACAGCTGGCGGAGCAGCAGGCGGGCCGCGATGAGGATGTCCTCATCATCGTCGACGACGACGCAGCATTCGAATTCGGTGGCCATGATCGTCCGCTCTCGTACAAAAACTGTGCGAATTCGGACAATCAATTTGCGTGCCAACCGGAGGCATCGCACGAAAACGGCGGAAAACCGCGCTTGGCACGATCGATGCGGAGGACGGGGCAACGGCAGTCCGCCGAACCGAAAGGAGCCCGTCATGTCCACCACCACCAACCGCCTGCTCAGCATCGTCGCCGCGTTCGCCGCCACCGCGACGCTGGCCGTCGCCTCTTCCGCGCCGCTGCCGGCCACGACGCAGATCGCCACGCTGGCCGTGCCGACCATCGCCGCATGATCGCGCCGCGCGGCCACGATCGTCCGCTTTCGGACAGATACTGTCCGAAAGCGGACAGGACGCCCCCGCCGATCGCCGCCCGCCCCGTCGGCGGGGCGTATGGCACGGTGATTGCGTAGGCGTACCAGCATGAGCGTCATCCGCATGAGCAGCGAAGCGACCGAACCCCCGGCGTCCGGCAGCGGCATGGATCGCGCGGTCGAACGACGCGGCGTGCCGGCGCGGATCAAAATCGCGGGCGGCGTGGTTGCCGTGGCGCTGGCGGCGCTGCTGTTCTGGTGGTTCGCCCCCGGCGCGGGCAGCCAGACGCTGGCCGCCGGGCAGGTGACCATCTCTTCCGTCACGCGCGGGACGTTCGAGGATTTCGTGCCGCTGCGCGCGCGGGTGACCCCGCTGCTGACCGTCTACCTCGACGCGGTCGAGGGCGGACGGGTCGAGAAATTGCTGGTCGAGGACGGCGCCACCGTCGCCCGGGGCCAGTTGATCGTCGAGCTGTCCAACGCCGAGCTGCAACTATCCACCCTCGCCCGCCAGACCGAGGTCGAACAGCAGATCAACAACATGCGCAGCCAGGAACTGGCGCTGGCGCAGACCCGGCTGGGCAATGAGCGCGCGGTGCTGGAGGCCGGGCTGGATACCGCCAAGGCAAAGCGCCAATATGAACGCGAGGCGCCGCTGGCCTCGCGCGGCTTCGTCCCCGCCAAACAGTTCGACGACACCCGCGACGCCTATGCCTATCAGCAGCGCCGGCTGGCGGTGCTCCAGCGCAGCCAGGCGACCGACGAGCGGCTCCAGGCCAGCCAGCTCGCGCAACAGCAGGCGGCGGCCGAATCGATGCAGTCCGGGCTCGCCATCGCCCGCGCCAACCTCGATTCGCTCAAGCTGCGCGCGCCCGTCGCCGGCCAGCTTTCCGGTTTTTCGATCCAGGTCGGCCAGTCGATGCAGCGCGGCGAGCGGATCGGCCAGATCGACAGCCCCGGCCGCAACAAGCTGATGGCCGGGGTCGACGAATTCTACCTCGGCCGCGTCGCGGTCGGCCAGCGCGCGGCGCTCGACGTCGGGGGCAGGTCCCATGCGGCGCGTGTCACCAAAATCTATCCGCAGGTCCAGAACGGCCAGTTCCAGATCGACCTGCAATTCATCGGCGACGAACCCGCAAACCTCCAGCGCGGCCAGACGGTGCAGACCCGGCTGACGCTGGGCGATCCGACGCCGGCGGTGCTGGTGCCGGCCGGCAGTTTCTACAACGATACCGGCGGCAGCTGGGTGTTCGTGGTCGCGCCCGACGGCCGCAGCGCGGTGCGGCGCCAGGTGCGGATGGGCCGCCGCAACAGCGAGACGATCGAAGTGCTCGACGGCCTTCAGCCGGGCGAACGCATCATCACCTCCCCCTACACCGGTTTCACCGACAAAGACCGGCTCGACCTCAGCCAGTGACGAAAGGACCATCGATGCTCACCATGCGCGATCTCTCGCGGGTCTACCGCTCCGACACGGTCGAGACGACCGCGATCGACCATATCGACCTCGACATCGCGGCGGGCGAATTCGTCGCGGTGATGGGGCCGTCGGGGTGCGGCAAGTCGACCCTGCTCAACCTGATCGGGCTGCTCGACAGCCCGTCGGGCGGATCCTACGTCATCGCCGGACAGGAGGTGGCCGGACTGCCCGAGGCGCGGCTGGCCGAAGTGCGCAAGCGCAACATCGGCTTCATCTTCCAGAGCTTCAATCTGGTCGACGAGCTGACGGTGCGCGAGAATGTCGAGCTGGCGCTGCTCTACCACGATGTCCCCGCCGCCGAGCGCCGCGCGCGGGTCGACCGGGTGATGGACCGCGTCGGCATCGCCCATCGCGCGCGCCACCGCCCCAGCCAGCTGTCGGGCGGGCAGCAGCAGCGCGTCGCGGTCGCCCGCGCGCTGGTGGCGGAACCCAGGCTGATCCTGGCCGACGAACCGACCGGCAACCTGGACACCCACCACGGCGAAGAGGTGATGCACATGCTGCAGGGCCTGAACGCGGAAGGATCGACGATCGTGATGGTCACCCACTCGCCCGCGCACGCCGACTATGCCAGCCGCGTCATCAACATGCTCGACGGCCGTATCCTGCAGGAACAGCGCCGCGCCGCCTGACGCCATCGCCGCTATTGCTCGAGGGGGAGACGCCCGATGTGGCACAATTACCTGATCGTCGGCCTTCGCGCGCTGGCCAAGAACAAGACCTATGCCTTCATCAACATCCTCGGTCTGGCGATCGGGCTGGCGGCGTGCCTGATGATCCTGCTCTACGTCCAGTATGAGCGCAGCTACGACGCCTGGCTGACCGACGCCGACCGCACCTATCAGTTTCAGGTCGACTACCGCAGCAAGACCACGTCGGATCGCTTCAACAACCAGGGCGCGCCCTATGTGACCAAGGCGGCGCTGCTGAAGGACTTCCCGCAGATCGAGAAAGCGGTGTTCATGGGCGCGACGCCGGTCACGCTGATCGACAAGGAACGCGCGATCACGCTGCGCAACTCGCGGATCGTCGACGGCCCGTTCTTCGACGTCATCAATCTGCCCCTAGCGCAGGGCGGTGCCAATGCGCTGGCGATGCCCGGCACCGCCGTGCTGAGCGAAAAGGAGGCGACGCGGCTGTTCGGCACGACCAACGTCGTCGGCCGCACGGTGACGTTGAGCGCGGTGGGCAACCAGGGCGACTATCGGATCACCGGCGTGCTGAAGGATCTGCCGCGCCATTCGCATCTGGCGATCGACGCGCTGGTGCGGGCGGACATACCGACGCTGTACACCCGGATTCCCGATTTCCTGACCAACTGGGGCTGGACCGGCGGGTGGGTCTATCTGCGGATGCGCCCTGGCGCCGACGTCGCCGCGATGAGCGGCCAGCTCGAGGCGTGGAAAAAACGCAACATCCCCGACCAGGTGTTCAACGGCCAGCGTACCAACCAGGGCGACGGGCGCACCTACAGCTTCGTCAATGCGCGCGACGTGCATCTGGGCGAAGCGCAGGGATCGGCGATGACGCCGGGCAACGATCGCCGGTCGATCACCACCTTCGCCGTGGTCGCCGTGCTGATCCTGGCCATGGCGTGCATCAATTTCACCAATCTGGCGACGGCCCGCGCCAGCCAGCGCGCCCGCGAAGTCGCGCTCCGCAAGGTGCTTGGCGCGACCCGCCGCCAGCTGGTCACCCAGTTCCTCGGCGAATCGATCCTGCTCGCCGGGATCGCGATGTTGATCGCTCTGGCGGTCACCGAAGTGGCGATGCCGCGGTTCGCCAATTTCCTCGATGCCGATCTGACGCTGCACTATTTCGGCAGCGGCGGGCTGTTGCTGCCCGTGCTGGCGCTGGTGGTACTGGTCGGCGCGGCGGGGGGCCTTTATCCCGCGCTGTACCTGTCGCGCTTCCAGCCCGCGCGCGTGCTCAAGGCCAACAAGTCCGCCGCCGACGCCGAAGGGTCGGGCCGCCTGCGCAGCGCGCTGGTGGTGATCCAGTTCGCCGTGTCGATCGGGCTGATGGTGTGTACCGCGGTGATCTATGGCCAGACGCGCTACGCGCGCACGCTCGACCCGGGCTACAAGCGCGACGGGCTGGCGCAGATCGAGGGCATCGGCGCGAGCAGCCTGCGCGACCGCGTCGACGGGATCGCACGGGCCATGGCCACGGTGCCCGGCGTCCAGTCGGTCGGTATGGGCGGCATCGGCATCAACACCGGCAACACGTCCAGCACGTCGGTGATCGTGCCGGGCCGCAGCGACCCGATCGACATCGGCATCTATGGCGTCGACGCCGGCTATTTCGCGACGATGGGCATCCGCACGGTGGCCGGGCGGGTGTTCGACGCCAACCGGCCGATGGACGACATGACCACGCCGATGCCCGAAGATCCCGCCGCCGAACAGGCGCTGGTCAACCGCGGCGGCCATGTCGTCCTGAACGAACTGGGCGTGAAGCGGTTGGGCTTTGCGAACGCGCGCGACGCGGTGGGCAAGACCATCACCTATGGCGTCGACGACAAATATGGCGGGACGATGCCGCTGACGATCATCGGGGTCGTCGCCGATTCACGGTTCCGCACGATCGACACGCCGATCGAGCCGGTCATGTTCATGTTCGACCGGCACAACATCTATTGGCTGGTCGCGCGGTATCAGGGCGATCCCGCGTCGATCCGCGCGGGCATGGAACGGGTATGGCGCCGCATCGCACCGGACGCGCCATTCGACTTTGATTTCGGCGATGCGATCATGGCGCGCACCTATGCGCGGATCGACGCGCGGGCGCAGATGTTCGGCATGTCATCCATGCTCGCGATCGTCGTCGGCTGCCTCGGGCTGTTCGGGTTGGCCGCGTTCACCGCCGAGCGGCGGACCAAGGAGATCGGCATCCGCAAGGTGCTGGGTGCCCGCACGCGCGACATCGTCCGCTTGCTGGTGTGGCAATTCACCCGCCCGGTGCTGATCGCCAACCTGATCGCGTGGCCGGTGGCGTGGTGGGTGATGCGCGACTGGCTCAACCGGTTCGATGCGCGCATCAGCCTGGACGCGACCCCCTTCGTGTTGGCCGGTGCCGCCGCGCTGATAATCGCCGTCGCGACGATCGGCGCCCATGCCTGGCGCGTGGCGCGCACCAACCCGGTCGTCGCGCTACGCTATGAATGAGGCGGGCCAGCCCGCGCCCGCCTCGAACGCCAGCAGCCGCTGCTTCACCTCCAGCCCGCCGGCGAAGCCGGTCAACGCGCCGTTCGACCCGATCACGCGGTGGCAGGGCGCGATGATCGACAGCGGGTTGCGCCCGTTCGCCGCGCCCACCGCGCGCACCGCGCGCGGCCGGCCGATCTGGCGCGCGATCGCGGCATAGCTGCGCGTCTCGCCAAACGGGATGGTGCGCAGCGCCGACCACACCTGCCGCTGAAAATCGGTGCCTTCGGGGGCTAGCGGCACGGTGAAGCGGGTGAGCGCGCCCGCGAAATAGCCGGACAGCTCCCGCGCCGCCGCGACCAGCACCGGATGATCCGGCGCGTCGGCCGCCGGCGCGAGCCGGACCCGGCGCGGATCGTCGTCCGGCCACAGCACCGCCGCCAGCCCGTCGTCACGCGCGACCAGCGTCAGCCGCCCGACGGGCGAATCGATCCGGGTCTGGACTAACGGCACCGGCGGCTCCCTCGACATCATCGATACGGCAGTCCTATCGCGCCGAACCGCGATTGCCGCACCCCGAATATTGTCGCGAAAGCCGCCCGTCGATCCGCGCTAGGGCTTCAATGCCTTGACCGCCGTATCGAGCCGGTCGGCATAGGCGTTGAGCACCGCGGCCGTCCGCGCAACATAGGTGCGCGCGTCGGCGAAGCGGCGCTGCTCGATCGCCTCGCGCACCCCCGGCAGCGTCTTTGCGCCATAGCCCGTCAGCGTGCCGGGCGCGTAGATCAGGTTGCGATACCACGGCCGCCCCGGCAGCCCGCGCGGGTCCGCCAGCACCTGATCGATCCCCTTCAGCGCCTTTTCCACCGCCGCCTGCGCGGCGGGCGAGGCGGCCGGGGCGCGATCGAGCGCGGCGTCCGCCGCCTTCGCCGACCGGGACAGGCGATCGGCGGCATCCTCGAGCGCCAGCATGTCGATCAGCGGCGTCATCTCCTTCGCCACCGGCGGCTTCATCGGATCGTCGGGATGGCTCGACAGCGCGAACACATTGTCGCGCAGTTGATCGAGCAGCGCGCGGTCGCTCTCACGCTGATCGGCGGCGAGCTTCTTCACCTCGACCACATAGCGCGACACCGTCGACGCGAAATCGCCGTAGCGTGCCGGCGGGCGCGACCCGGACGACGCGCGCAGGATCATCCGCCCGACCACCTTCGACAGCGTGGTGGCATAGACCAGCCCCGGATCGTCGAAACTCATGACATGGTGAAAACTGTCATAGGCCGAGTGATAGGCGCCGGCCGCCTGACCCTCTCCGCCGAAGCCGACGTTGAGCGCCGGTACGCCGAGATGCTCGAGGAACGCCGCGAAGTCCGATCCCGAGCCGAGCGGCGCGATCGGCAGATCGGCCCCCGCCTTCGCCGCCGCGACCGCCTCCGGCGACACGCCACGGCCGCCGTTGCGGATGCTGGCACGCGAGCGATCGTAGAGGCTGACCCCGGTCTGCGGATCGGGGACGTCGCGCGACACCTGGTTGACGAAATGCTGAAACACATGGCTGCCGTCACCGCGGAAGAAGCCGCGACCGACGACGTCGGTGTTGATGTACATCACCGCCTTTGCCTTCAGTTCATCGGCATGGGTCTCCGCCCATTCGGTCGAGCCGAGCAGGCCCGGCTCCTCGCCATCCCAGGAGGCGTAGACCAGCGTGCGGTCGGGCCGCCACCCGGCCTTGGCGAGCGCGCCCAGCGCCTTTGCCTCGGCCATCAGCGCGACCTGCCCGCTCAGCGGATCGCTGGCGCCGTACACCCACGCATCGCGGTGGTTGCCGCGCACGATCCATTCGTCGGGGCGGGTCTTGCCCGGCATCACCGCGATCACATTGTAGATCGGCTTTTGCGACCAGTCGGACTTGACCGCGAGGTGGAGCTTGACCGCGTCGGTGCCGCCCCAGTGATAGGTCATCGCCATGCCGCCGCGCGCGGCGCCGCCGGCGACCGGCCCTTCGAGCCGCGCCATGATCTTGGCGGCGTCGCCATAGGAGATCGGCAGCGTCGGGATCTTGAGCAGCACCGGCGATTCCTCGCGCGTCAGCCGCTTGGCGCCGGGGGTCGAGCCGATGCCGGGGGTCAGCGGATCGCCCGGATAGATGGTCATGTCGACCACCGACCCGCGCTGCACGCCCGTCTCGGGCCGGCCGCCGCCGCGCGGATAGACGTCATAGGCGCCGTAGCCGTCGTCGGCGGGGTCCGAATAGATGAGGCAGCCGATCGCGCCATGTTCCTGCGCCAGCTTGGGCTTCAGGCCGCGCCAGCCGCCGCCATAGCGGGCCATGACGATCTTGCCCTTCACGCTGATCCCGCGACGCTCCAGCGCCTCGTAATCCTCGGGCATCCCGTAATTGACGTAGACCACCGATCCGGTGACGTCGCCGTCACCCTGATAGGCGACATAGGGCGGCAGCGCGTCGGCGAGCTTTGCGGTGTCGGGGTCGGCACCGATCGCCGCTTCCTGCCCGCCCAGCGCAACCGGATTGGCGCCGACGATCTCCAGCCGGGTCGAGATCGGCGTCGGATAGAGCACGTCGAACGTCTCGATCCGCGCGTCCCAGCCCCATTGCTTGAACAGCGCGAGCTGCATCTCGGCATTGGCCTTGTTGTGCGGCGCGCCGACGTGGTTGGGGGCGGACGACATCTCCTTCAGCCAGGCGACCAGATCGGCGTTGTTGATCTGCGCGTCGAAGCTCTTTTCGATCGCCTTCGGATCGCCGGATTGCGCCACCGCGCCCGAGCCGACCGAGGCCGTCGCCAGCGCGACCAGCGCCGCCGACGTTATGAAGCGTCTACCCAATGCCATCGATTCCCCCCGTTTTGAGAATATCGTACCCGTCCCGCCGGGCCGCCGTCCCCGCACCGCTGCGCGGATCAGCACGGCCCGGCTGCGCGCCCTTCTTAGGACGGGCGCGCGCGGCAGTATACGGTATTCAAAGCGGATCGATCAGAACACCGCGCTCACCGAGAACACCAGCTGCGACCCGGCGATCGCGCTGCCGTCCTTGGTCGAGCTGAAATTGGGCTGGAGATAGGCCGCCTTCGCGCTGGTGATGCTGGTATCGACATAGGCGACGCCCAGCGTCAGCGGCCCGATCACGTAATCGGCGCCCAGCATCCAGTCCCAATAGCGCCCGGTCGGCGCGATGCTGGTGCCGTTGGGGCCAAGCCCGGGATTGCCGTCGGAATAGCCGACATGACCCTTCAGCGTCAGCGCGGTATTCGGCACCGAGGCGCCGAGATCGCCCCACAGATAGAGATTGTCCTCCGACTGGCCATGGCTCTGCGGCGTGTTGGAGAAATTGCCGAGCGCCTTTTGCCTGGGCGCATAGGCGACACCTACCAGCCCCGATACCGGACCCAGCGCGCTGCTCAGCTTGACATAGGGTTCGGCGAAGTCGGTGACGTCGGCGCCGCCGGGGTAGCTGTACCAGGTCACGCCGACGTCGATGTCGCTGGCGCCGCCGACCGCGAATTTATAGCCGCCGACCAGATCAAGCTCGATGCTGCCGCCGCCGAACGTGCCCCATCCGGACAGGCTCGATCCCCACACCGCGGCATAGGCGCCGCTTTCGTGAGTCACGGTAATGCCGCCCTGGAGTGCCATTTCCTTGTCGCTCTGCGAGACGCCTCGGAAACGATAGTCTGACACCAGGGCGACACTGCCCGAAACGGTCACCGGCTTGGGCGGATCGGTTTCATCGGCCGCTGCCGGAGTCGCTACGAACGTGGCCGCGGCGATCGCCGCGACCTTCAAGGGTTGGAACTTCATGGACCTATCCTCTAGCGGGATGTGGGGTGAAGTTCCTCCTGCATCGGGACCGTCGACCCTCTCAATGGGGATCGGAGGCCGATCGAGCCCGATCGTTCGTGTCTAGCGGCGGCGGTGTTCCCTTCTCTTTCCGGTTCGTGACAAAATGTTGCCGGCCCGCGGTCAGGCGGCCAGCCGCTCGGCCGCCGGCGTGGCGCCGGCGATGTGGACCGGCTCCCCCCCGGCGCGGCGGCGGGCCACCCATTCGCGGATGATCTCCGCGCAGGTGTGGTCGACCGCGGCGAGGTCGCTGACGTCGAACCGCACCGCGCGGCCCGCCGGCAGCGCGTCCAGCGTGGTGGTCAGCTTCGGCACCGCCAGGAACGACGCGGTACCGGCCAGCCGGATCCCGCTTTCGTCACCGTCGTCGCGGCGATCGACCTTCAGGCCGAACCGGCGCCAGTGCGGCAGCAGCTCGACCAGCGACAGCGCGATGCCGACCAGCACCCCGGTCAGCAGATCCTCGGCGACGACCACGATCAGCGTGATCGCCCAGATCGCGGCGGGCAGCACGCCATAGTCCTTGAGCAGATGACGGACGTGGGTGAGGTTGACCAGCCGCCAGCCGGTGACCACCAGGATCGCGCCGAGCGACGCCATCGGAATCGCGCGCAGCAGCCACGGCAGCAGCGCGACAAAGGCGAGGATCCACGCGCCGTGCAGGATCGTGGACAGCCGGGTCACCGCGCCCGCCTGCACATTGGCCGAGCTGCGCACGATCACCCCGGTCATCGGCAGCGCGCCGGCCAGCCCGCACAGCAGATTGCCGACACCCTGCGCGCGCAGTTCCTTGTTATAGTCGGTGCGGACGCCGTCGTGCATCCGGTCGACCGCCGCCGCCGACAGCAACGTTTCCGCGCTGGCGATGAACGCGATCGCCAGCGCGCTCGCCAGGATCGCGGGATCGAGCCAGCGCGCGAACATGTCGGCGCCGGGCGGCACGATCGCCGCCATGATCGACGCCGGCACCTCGACACGGGTGACGCTGAGGCCGAATGCGGCGGCGGCGACGGTGCCGGCGACGACGCCGATCAGTGCGCCGGGCACCAGCTTGAGCGCGGCGGGGCGGAATTTCTCCCACCCCAGCATCGCGGCGATGGTCAGCACCGCGATCCCGACCGCCAGTTCGGCGCCGGCGATACTGGTGGCGGACAGACCCAACAGACGACCGGGGATCGCCGCCAGATTCTCCAGCCCGCTGGGCAACGGCTTCTGGTCGAACAGCACGTGAAACTGACCGACGACGATCAGCACGCCGATTCCGGCCAGCATGCCGTGGACCACGGCGGGCGACACGGCGCGGAACCATCCGCCGACGCGCACCACCCCGGCGAGCAGCTGGATCAGCCCGGCGAGCACCAGGATCGGCCCCAGCACCGACAAACCCTGATCGCGGACCAGCTCGAACACGATCACCGCCAGCCCGGCGGCCGGGCCGCTGACCTGAAGCGGCGACCCGGCCATCGCGCCGACCACGATCCCGCCGATGATCCCGGTGATCAGCCCCTTTTCCGGGGGGACTCCCGAGGCGATCGCGATACCCATGCACAGCGGCATCGCCACCAGAAACACCACGATCGACGCGGTGAAATCACGCGTCAGCGTGGCGCGCGAAAAGACAGAAGCGATACTCACTCCGCCGCCTCCGCCATCGCGATGTCGCTGGCGACGCGACGCGCGGCGGGCAACGCAACCGGCAGCGGGCGATCGTCACGCATCGGCACGAAACGGCCGGTCTCCCCGTCGAGCCCCAGCACCTGCCCGGCGTGGATGTCGACGAACCAGCCGTGCAGCGCGATCTCGCCGCGCGCGATGCCGGCGGCGACCGACGGGTGGGTGCGCAGATGGGCAAGCTGCACCACGACGTTTTCCAGGCTGGCGGCGCGGACCGCGGCGGCGCTTTCCATTTCGGGATAGCCGCCGCGCACGACGCTCTCTGCGGCGTGGCTGTGGCGCAGCCAGGCGGCGACGTTGGGCATCCCGGTCAGCATTTCGGGGTTCATCAGCGCCTTCATCGCGCCGCAGTCCGAATGGCCGCAGACGATGATGTCGCCCACGCCCAGCGCCGCGACGGCATATTCGACGGTCGACGAAACGCCGCCGTTCTGAGTGGCGAAGGGGGGCACGATGTTGCCCGCGTTGCGGCACACGAACAGGTCGCCCGGCTGGGCCTGCATGATGTGTTCGGGCACCACGCGGCTGTCGGCGCAGGAGATCATCAGCGCCTTGGGGCTCTGCCCCTGGCTGGCCAGCTTCGCGTAGAGTCCGTCGCTCAGCGGATAGACCCGCTTCTCGAAGTCGAACACGCGCCCGATCAGTTCATTCATGGCGAAACCTCCTCAATCGTGTGAGCGGGAGGTACGGGGCCGATCTTGCTGCGGCGCAGCGGGTCTGTAAGAAAATGTTGCCCGGCCGCGCGGCGGCCCCGGCATCAACGACGCGGGAGGATCATCTCCACGCGCAGCCCGCCGCGCGGGCGATTGACCAGCGACAGGCGCCCGCCCTCCCCCTCGACCGCGCGGACCACAATCGGCAGGCCGAGCCCGAACCCCGACGTGTCGCGCGATCGCGCGCGATCGAGGCGGACGAACGGCAGCAGCACCTTGGCATGGGCGTCGTCGGGTATGCCGGGGCCGTCGTCCTCGACGCTGATCGCCACCTCCGCCCCGCGATCCTCCAGCCGCAACCGGGCATTGCCGCCATAGTGGAGCGCGTTCTCGACCAGATTGACGATGGCGCGCTTCAGCGCGAGCGGACGCACCGTCAGCTCGCAATGATCGGGGCCGCTGTAGCTCGCCGGGCGATCGTGGTCGGCGGCGTCGTTGGCGATCGTCGCGCACATCACGGCGACGTCGATCCCCGCCGCAGCCTCCTCGCCCTCCCCGCCCAGATAGGCGAGCAGTGACGCCACCATCGCGTCCATCTCGATCACGTCGCGCTGGATCGAATCGCGCAGGTCGTCGTCGTCGATCAGGTCGGATCGCAGCCGCAGCCGGGCGAGCGGGGTGCGGAAATCATGCCCGACCGCGGCCAGCGCCTCGGTCCGGTCGTCGATCAGGCGGTGGATGCGGTCCTGCATCGCGTTGAACGCGCTGATCACGCGCCGCACCTCGCCCGGCCCCTGCACCGGCACCACCTCGACCTCGCCCTGTCCGACCTGGTCGGCGACGATCGCCAGCCGGCGCAGCGGGCGCAGCACCTGGCTGACCAGCACCCCGCCCAGCACGATCAGCGCGATCGCCGGCGTCAGCGCCAGCAGCGCGCGGCTGATCGCGAAATCCCAGCGTCGCAGCGGCTCGCGCGTCTTGAAATAGAGCCAGCTGCCGTCGTCGAGCGCCAGCGCGCCGCTGATATAGCTGTTGCGCCCCGGCGAGGTCAGTCGCAGCCGCAGGTCGTGCGCGGCGAGTTCGGGCTCCCACGCGATGATCTGCCGGTGCATCCGGTCGAGCGACGGCGCGACCGGCGGCGCGGCGGGCACCGTCTGTTGCCAGCGCACCAGATAGCGCGAGGTGGTCACCTCCTCCGCCATTTCCTCGCGGCGTTCGACCGGCTGTTCGCTGATCAGCTTGCGCGCGATGATCAGATGTTCGGCCAGCCGGTTCGCCTCGTCGTCGCGGATCGAGAAATGGCCGGCACGTTCGTAGAGGAAGGTGGTCGCGCCATATTCGACCAGCAGCGCGAGCAGCAGGATCGCGAAGATGCGGCCGATGATCCCGACCACGGGCAGGCGCGGCCAGATCGTCACCGCCCGCCCGTCGTCATCGGCGGTCGACCGGCACGTTGAGCATATAGCCGACCCCGCGCACGGTGATGATCGGCGCGGATTTGCCCGCGGTCGACAATTTTCGTCGCAGCCGGCTGATCAGCACGTCGACGCTGCGATCCGAACTGTCGCCCAGCCGCGTGCGCGACAGCTCGATCAGCCGCTCGCGCGCGATGACCCGCTGCGCGTTCTCGCACAGCGCGACCAGCAGGTCGAACTCGGCGCCGGTCAGATCGACGATCGCGCCCGTCGGCGACAGCAGCTCGCGGCGCGCCAGCTGGACCGTCCAGCCATCGAACGCCATCAGGTTCTGCGACCGGTCGACGGCCTCGCGCTGGGGGGCGTGACGGCGCAGCACCGCGCGGATGCGGGCGAGCAGCTCGCGCGTGCCGAACGGTTTCGGCAGGTAATCGTCGGCGCCCAGCTCCAGCCCGACGACGCGGTCCATCTCGCTGCCCCGGGCGGACACGAAGATGATCGGCACGTCGCTGTCGCGGCGGATCGCGCGGCACAGGTCGATGCCGCTGGTGCCGGGCAGCATCACGTCGAGCAGCACCAGATCGACCGGTCCCGCCTCGAACGCGCGCCACATCTCGGGCGCGGAACCCGCCGGGCGGACCGCATAGCCATTCTCCTGCAATGCCCGCGCGGTCAGGGTGCGCAGCGGCGGATCGTCTTCAACAAGCAGGATGGTCGGGGATGTCATGGGTTGGAACGACGGGGACCTATGGTGCGATCGACGGGGCGTCAATGCCGGCGCCGCGACGCAGCACGCCAGCAATATTTCCTCACAAACGCGCCAAGGCCGCGAAAGCTGCCGGTCCTAGATCGCGTTGGTTATCGTCAAGCGAAGGACCATGCCGATGCTTCTCCTCCTGATCGCCGCCGCCGGGCTGGCCCCGCCCCCGGCCGAGCGCATCGCCGCGCCGCAGCCGCATCATGTCTCGGCCGCGATCAGGGTGGGCTGCCGCGTCCAGCAGGTCCATACTCCCAGGGGCAAACCGGTCCAGTCCGCGCCGATCGTCCGCTGCACGCCCGAACAACGCGCGTTGCTGGCCGGTCGACCGCCCCAGCGGGCGGCGGGATCGATCGCGCGATAGCAGCGCAAGGGGCGTGGCGGCGCCCCCGTTGCGCGGCGAACGCCGCCACCGCTATACCGGAGCGATGGCCACCCCGACCGGGCCGCTCGCCGGCATCCGCATCGTCGAGTTCAACGCCATCGGCCCACTCCCGCTCGCCGGGATGCTGATGGCGGACATGGGCGCCGACGTGGTCCGCATCGCCCGTGCCGGCGATGCCGACGGCGGCGGGCGCGATGCCGGCAACGCATTGCTCTATCGCGGGCGCGCCGTGATCGAACTCGATCTCAAGACCCAACACGACGACGCGCTGGCGCTGATCGCCGGCGCCGACGCGCTGATGGAGGGATTCCGCCCGGGCGTGATGGAACGGCTCGGGCTCGGCCCCGAACCCTGCCTCGCCGCCAATCCGCGGCTGGTCTATGGCCGCATCACCGGCTGGGGACAGACCGGCCCGCTGGCGGAACGCGCCGGGCACGACATCAATTACCTCGGCCTCACCGGGGCGCTGCACGCGATCGGGTCGGCCGACGCGCCGCCGCCGCCGCCGCTCAACCTGGTCGCCGACTATGGCGGGGGAACGATGTTCCTGGTGACCGGCCTGCTCGCCGCGCTGCTGTCCGCCCGCGTGACCGGACGCGGGCAGGTGGTGGACGCCGCGATGATCGACGGCGTGGCGAACATGACCGCGCTGTTCCACGCGCTGCGGGCCGACCGGCTGTGGAGCGACGCGCGCGCCGCCAATCTCCTCGATGGCGCCGCGCCCTTCTATCGCTGCTATCGCTGCGCCGATGGCCTGTTCGTCGCGGTCGGCGCGATCGAGCCGCAATTCTATCGCGCGTTCCTGGCCGGCATCGGCCTCGACGCGGACGACTGGCCGCAACTCGACCGCCGACGCTGGCCAGAGATGGCGGATCGGGTCGCGGCGATCTTTGCGACGCGGCCACGCGACGCCTGGACGCAGGCCTTTGGCGGCACCGACGCCTGCGTCACCCCGGTGATGCGCTGGGACGAGGTGGCCGACGAGCCGCACAACGCCGCGCGGGCCACGTTCGTTACCCGCGACGGATTGACGCAACCGGCGCCCGCGCCGCGCTTTTCCGCGACGCCGGGCGCGATCGCCGCCGGGCAGGCGAGCACGGTCGCCGCCGTGCTCGCTCGCTGGTCGGCGGCGCGCTGATCCGATCGGTCAGAAGCGCAGGCTGACGCCGAAGTCGCCGTTGAACGAATACATCTCGCGCGAATAGGTCTGGTAGCGGTTCCCCTGGTAGAAGGAATTCGGCGCCTCGCCGATGTTCGACAGCGATCCGAACACTTCGATCGCGCTGTTGATCTTGTAGCTGACCCGCGCGTCCACCGCGGTGCGCGGTTCCTGATAGACGTCGGTGGCGGCGCTGTCGCTGATCGCCTCGAGGAACTTGTCACGGTAGCTGACCGCGACGCGCGCCTCGAACGGCCCCGCTTCATAGAACAGCGACGCGTTGAGGATCTTCTTCGACTGGCGGAAGAAGGGAATGCTCTCATTCAGTCGTCCCGGCACGTCGACGCTGGAGGTGATGTAGGTGCCGTTGACCGAGGCACCGAACTTGTCGAGCGGCGCCGGCAGGAAGGTGAAACGCTGCTGGAGATTGACCTCCACCCCGGTCAGTTCGCCGCTGTCCGCGTTCTGCGGCTGCGACAGCGTCAACAGCGGCACGCCGGCGAAGCTGGTGTTGAACAGCGTCTGGGTGAAGACCGGGTTTTTCAGCCGCTTGTGGAACACGCCGATCGAATAGATCGTATCGCTGCTCGGATAGAATTCCGCCGACAGGTCCAGCCCCATCGAGGTATAGGGCTTCAGGTTGGGATTGCCGGCGCTGCCGGCGCCCGCGTCCTCGGTGAAGGTCGGAACGGTCGCGTCGTAGTTCGGGCGACCGATGGTGTTGGTCCAGGCGGCGCGCAACGTGAACTTGCGCCCCGGCCGATAGTTGAGGTGCACGCTGGGCAGCACGTGGGTGTACGACTGCTTGAACGACAGCGGCTCGATATCGGTGCCGCCGGCGCGGACCGAAAAGGCATGGTAGCGCCCCTCGGTCCGCTCGACGCGGACGCCGCCGATCGCGGTCAGATCGCCGAACTTGAGGCTGGCCATGCCATAGCCGGCGTAGATCTTTTCCCGGATATTATAGTCGAGCGACGCCTCGTTGATCGCGGTCTGGAGCGTGTCGAGCGTCAACAGCGCCGGATTGGCGGCGTAATAATCCAGCACCTTCTGGTAATCCATTGCCGGGCCGAAATTATAGCGGCTGGTATAGAAATCCTCCGGTGGCGGCAGCACCGCACCGGTTTGCAGGAACGTGCTGGTGCCGACCGCGAGCTGCTGGGTCTGGGTGTTGTCGCGGTTCTTGTCGCGGCTGATGAACTTCGCCCCGGCCTTCAGGAAACTGCCTTCGTCGTCGATCGGCAGCTTAAGATCGGCGCGGACGGTGTGCAGATCCTCGTCGATCCATTCCCGGCGCTGGCGGATGCGGCGCAGCGGATAGGCGGCCGGATCGTAGAGCGCGTCGGGAATCTGGGTGAAATAGGGCAGGCCCGGCGACAGTTCGAGCACGCTGACCTGCCCCGCCGCCGAACGGAACTCAAGGTCGTCGCGCACCGGCGTGTGCTCCTGCGCGCGGGCGTAGGTGTAGTTGAGGTCAAGCTCCGCCTCGCCGAACTTCAGCTCGGCGCCCGGCGAGATGTTGTAGAGCTTCTGCGTCTGGTTGTTCTGCCGGAACTGGCGCGTGGCGCGTCCATTGGGAAAGCGGATCGAGGTTGCGGTGGGGAAGGTCGGCGTGCCCGCCGCATAGGCGAAGTTGAACTGGTCGCGTTCCTCGTGATCGGTGAACTGGTTGTAGATGGTGCGCAGGTACAGCCGCGTGTCGTCATTCGGCCGCCAGTCGAGGTTGACGATACCGCCGATGCGTTCGCGCATGATGCGATAGTCGAACAGCACCAGGCTGGTCGGCGCGGACACCCCGGCGAAATTCGTCCAGCCGGTCGGCTCGACCAGGTCGCTGTCGATGAACCGCTTGAGGTAGCTGGCGGCGACGACGATGCCGAATTCGCGATTGGCGCCGAACCGCTGGCCGTGCGTGGCGCTGGCGCCGAAACCGGTCTTGCCAGACTTGTTGTTGAACGCGCCGCGCAGCGTGCCGTAGGTGAAGGCGTTGGGCCGGTCGAACGCGGTGGGCGTGATCAGGTTGATGCTGCCGCCGATCGCATTGGCGTCATAGTCGGGCGTCACCGCCTTGATCACCTCGATCGCGGAGACGAGGTCGGACGGGATGGTATCGAGCGCGACGCGGCGCCCCTCCGCCTCCGGGATGCCGACCAGATTGCCGTCGACGGTGACCTGGTTGAGATTGGGATCTACGCCGCGCACCACGACATAGCGCGGCTCGCCCTGGTCGAGCTGGACCGACACGCCGGGCAGGCGCTGCACCGCTTCGGCGGTGTTGAAGTCGGGCAGCTTGCCGATGTCGTCGGATGCGACGATGTCGGCGACGGTCGCCAGCTCGCGCTTGCGCTCGATCGCCTGCTCGCGCGAGATGCGCGAGCCGGTGACGACGATCTCGTCGTCATGCGGCCCCGCGACCTGTTCGTCCTGGATCGGCGCGGCGGCCTGCGCGATTGCCGGCAAGGCAGCGCCGGCCAGCGCCACGGCGCGGATCGTGCGGCGGATGGCGTTCGGCGTTACGAGAAAATACCCCATAGTCTCCCCCTATTGACTGGTCGTGGAACGGTTGGGCGCGGCGGCATCGCCGTCCGCGCAGTCGGTGAGGCCGGGAACGGGCAGACAGCGCCCGTCGAGTCCGGCCGGCGCCGGTAGATGGATGATCGCCGCGATGGTCGGCGCGATATCGACGGTCTCCACCGCGAACGGCCGCTCCTGCGCGGGGATCGCCCGCGACAGGAAAATGATCGGCACGCGCCGGTCATAATCCCACGGCGTACCATGGCCGCCGAGATAGAAGCCCGGCGTCGGCGGAATGATCGATGCGAGCGGCTGATAGGCGACGACGATATCGCCAGACCGGCCGGGATAGGCGCTTTCCGCCATGCGCTGGCGCAGCGTCAGCCCCTCCGGCCACGGATTGGCCGGCCGGGGATCGGCGAGGAGTTCGGTGCGCGCGTGGGCCGCGACCACCTCCGGTCGCGCGCGCAGCCACGTCAGCGCGGCGGCCACCGCCCGCGCCTGAAGCGCCGGGGTGAACGCGCCACCCGCCGGGCTGGCGAAATAGAGCTGGTCGATGTTGTAGCCGCGTTCGGTCACCACGAACGGCGCGAAGCCAAGCCCTAGCTCCGCCGCCACGCTGTCGTTCAGCGCGCGCAGGAACGCCGGCGATTCCAATCGCCTGGCATCGGGATAGCCTGTCTCGCGCAGCCGTTCGGGCATGTCGCTGCCGCCGTGATCGGCGGTCACCACCACCAGCGCGTCGGGGGCGACGTCGAACACCCGGTCGAGAAAGTCGCCCAGCGCGCGATCGAGCCGGCCGAGGTGATCGCACATTTCCGGCCCGCCGGCGCCATAGACGTGGCCAATCGCGTCGGTCGCCGACAGGCCGACGGTCAGCAGATCGGTGGCATCGTCGGCGCCCAGCGCGTAGCGATCGATCATCGCGCGCGCGGCGTCGAGCGTGGCGAGATCGAGGAACGGCGACGGGCGAAAGCTGCGCGCCGCCGCCGCCGGATCGTCCATGCTCCAGCCGTCGGGCGGCACCTTCGCGTGCCAGGTCGCCTGGCCGACGGCATAGCTGCCTTCTAGCGCGCGGCAGGCATCGTCGGCATAGTCCCAGCGTGGCTTCGCCTGGGCGCGCAGCGCGGCGTTGACCGGCGCGACCGGCGCCAGCTTGGCCTGCGCGTCCTCGCCCGGCGCGACGAAGGTGGTGAAGCCGGCGTATTTGTCATCGTACCAGAAGACGGCGTCGGCGCGGTGGCCGCCCATGGTCAGCGCGCTGCGGTCCTTGCCCGCGACCGCGACGACGCGGCCGGCGCCGCCCGCCGCCTTGATCCAGTCGCCCACCGTCGTGGTGATCAGCCGTTCGGGGCCGCGCCCCTCCGCCCTGGCATCGTGCGCCAGCCGGTTGACGGTGGAGGCCAGGCAATAGGTCTCCTTGGCCGATCCCGGCTCGAACCAGCTGTTGCCGGTGATGCCGGTGCGGTTGGGATGGGTGCCGGTCAACAGCGTCGAATGGCCAGGGCAGGTCTCCGTGATCGCGTGCGACTGATAGGCGTTGGGGAACACCATCCCCTGCCCAGCGATCCGCGCCAGCCCGCCGGTGAATCGGTCGCGATAGCGGCTGAACAGCGCGCTGCCGAACTGGTCGATCGAGATGACGACGATCAGGCGCGGAGCGCGCGCCGGTGCCGGCTGGAGCTGCGGTTGCGGTTGCGGTTGCTGGGCGAACCCCGGCGACGCCAGCATCGCCAGCATCGCCGCCGCCAGCACGGCCAGACGCGACGAAGAACGGACAGACGATGTTGCGCGCCGCACTGTAGTGCCCGCGCCGGCCGGTCGCGCCATGTGCATAACCTCCCCGCGGTTCGGCGCTGTACCGCGCCTGTGATGCAGGGCAGATAACAGCAGGGTTTCGCTAAAGTCGACGCGGCGGCTAGCAACAGCATGTTACGTTTTCGCGAACTCCAAACCGTCATCGACCCGTGTCATGCTGCGCCGATCATGACCACGATTCTCACCCGACGCTTCGTGCTCGAAGGAGGCCTTGCCAGCCTCGGCCTGTTCGCGCTGCCGCTGGCGGCGCGGGCCGCCGCGCCCGCCTTTACCCATGGCGTGGCGAGCGGCGATCCGAAGCAGGATCGCGTGACGCTGTGGACGCGCTGTTTCCCGGCGGACGGCACCACAGCGCGGGTGCGGGTGGAAGTGGCGCAGGACCCCGGTTTTCGCCGCCGCGTCGCCGCCGACTGGGGCGTGGCGTCCCCCGACAATGATTATTGCGTCAAGATCGTCGCCACCGGGCTGCAACCGGGCAGCCGCTATCACTATCGATTCATCGGCCCCGACGGCGCGACGTCGCCGGTCGGCCGCACGCGGACGCTGCCCGCGCGCGGCAGCGATCCGTTCCGCGTCGCGGTGCTGTCCTGCGCCAACATGGATTTCGGCTATTTCAACGCCTATCGCCATTTGGCCGGCCGCAGCGACATCGATCTGGTGCTGCACCTGGGCGACTATATCTATGAATGGGGCAACGGCACCCACAGTCTGGCGGCGCAGGCACTGAAGGACCGCATCTCGCGCCCGTCGAACGAGACGGTCACGCTCGACGATTATCGCACGCGCTATGCCTGGTATCGCGCCGATCCCGACCTGGCCGAGATGCATCGGATGTTGCCGATCGTCTCGATCGTCGACGATCATGAGGTCGCCAACAATTCGTGGCGCGACGGCGCGGGCAATCACCAGCCGAACGAGGGATCGTATCAGGTCCGCAAGGCGGCGGCGATGAAGGCGTACCACGAATGGCTGCCGATGCCGGACACGCCCTATGACCGCTACGACATCGGCGATCTGGCGGCGATCTTCCGCCTCGACACCCGCCTGCTCGCGCGTGACGAGCCGCCCAGCCTGAACGACGCGCTGGCCGGCGCCGCCGATCCGATCAAGGCGATGGCGGCGTTCCGCGACGGCGTGTTGCAGGACCCACGGCGCCAGTTGCTGGGCGAGGCGCAGGAACGCTGGCTGGCCGACGGGCTGGCGCGGTCGGTCAACGACGGGCAACGCTGGCAGATCCTCTCGCAGCAGGTGATCATGGCGGAGCGCGTGCTGCCCCAGGCCGCCGCGCGCTGGGCACGGACGCCGCCGGCGCCGGGATCGAAGGCCGATCTTCGCCAGCAGCTCGCGCTGGCCTCCTCGCGGGCGGGGTTGCCGCTCAGCCTCGACGACTGGAACGGCTATCCCGCCGCGCGCGCCCGCGTGCTGGCGGCGGCGCAGGCCGCGCGCGCCAATCTGGTGGTGCTGGCCGGCGACAGCCACAATGCGTGGGCATCCGACCTGGTCCACGACGGCCGGCCGGCGGGCGTCGAATATGCCGGCCAGTCGGTTGCCTCGCTCGGCATCGACGGGCGGTTCGATGCCGATCCGGCGCAGATCGCCGCCGACATGATCGCCGCCAACCCGACGCTCAAATGGTGCGACACCAGCCGGCGCGGCTATATGACGGTGACGCTGACCCACGACGCGGCGCGCGCCGACTGGGTGATGCTGGATACCGTCGCGCGGCGCTCCACTGACCTGGCCGGCACGGCGAGCGCGACGGCGGGCCACGGCGCGCGCGCGCTGGCGATCGGCTAGCGCCCGGCAGCCACCGGCGGAATGCGGCTGGCGACGACCATCTTGGTCGCGCGATCGAGCGACCACAACACCCGCGATTGCGAGCGGTCCCACGCGATCGCCTGCCCGCCGGTCGGCAGCGCGATCGTCGCGACATGCTCCAGCATCCCCCCCGCATCGGGCAGGCGCAGCGCGTAAAGCTCGCCCCGGTCATGGCCGGTGACATAGAGCAGCCCATCGTCGCCCCATGATCCGCCCGAATTGCTCATCGGCGCGAACCGATCGAGCACGCTGGCCGGGAACAGCCACGACCCGGTCGGGCGGAACTGCGCGTCGAACCGGACCAGCCGGGTCCACGTATAATCGTGCCCGGCCTCGCCGCCGTGATCGGCGGGATAGTTGGCGAAACCGCCGTACCAGCCGTCGCCGTGGCGCTCGATCCAGGTCAGCGACCCCGGCAGCGGCGGCAGCGTCACACTGCGAATGTGGTGCAGCGTCGCGGTGTCGAATACCTCGACCACGCTCGCCATCGGCACCGCCGGATAATTGGACGCCGCGCAGACCAGTTCGGCACCGTCGACCACGCACGAATTCATGTGCGGATAGAGCTTCAGCGGCCCTTCCCACTGGGCGACGCGCTTGCCCGTCACCTTGTCGTACTTGCCGATGCGGTTGTTCGAATTGGGGTAGAAATAGCGCGCATCGGCGGCGACGCCCTGCCGCGCCTCCTCCGCCGGCCAGCGCGCGACAACGGTTGCGGCGGGCATATCCTGCGCGGTTGCGGCGGGCGCATCCTGTGCCGTGGCGGCGGTAGGGGCGACCAGCGCCGGCAGGATCATCAGCCCGAGGGCGGCCCAACGCGTCATCGTCACTCTCCCCATGCGGTTTGCCCGCCATGCTTAGGCGAAGCATGTGACAGGTGAAGCGCCGAATCCGCAACTCGGTGTTGGCGCCGATGCAACATTTGCCGGTGGTGCGCGCGCGGTGATTCGGCATAGGATCGCGCCCGTGATTGAAACAGGCGATCTCCTGGTCTTTACCCGCGTCGTCGAGCTCGAGAGCCTGACGCGCGCCGCCAACGCGATGGGCGTGCCGAAATCGACGATCAGCCGACGGCTGACCCGGCTGGAGGAAAAGCTGGGCGTGCGGCTGTTGCGGCGGACCACGCACGGCATCGTCACCACCGAACAGGGGGTGGTGTTCTTCGAATATGCCTCACGCTGCCTGGGCGTGCTGCGCGACGGCACCAACGCGGTGCAACTGGGGACGACGCGGCCAAAGGGGTTGCTGCGCATCTCGGTCCCGCACGAGCTCGACCGCAGCCTGCTCGCGCCGATGCTCGCCGCCTATCTGGAGACCTATCCCGACGTGCGGCTGGTGACAGTGCTGTCGAACGAGACGATCGACCATTTCCGCGACGGGTTCGACCTGGCGATCGTCGCCGACACGCTGCCGCTGGCGGAGGCGTCGCTGATGACGACCAAGCTGGGCACCACCGATTACGGCCTGTACGCCGCGCCGGAATATCTGGAACGCCACGGCGTCCCGCAGAGCCATGTCGACCTGAGCCGTTTCGATCTGCTCGCGTGGGGCACGATCGACGTGAAGGCGCAGTGGCAGCTGATGCGCGCCGACGACGAGGTGACGGTCGAGTTCCGCCCCCGGCTGGTGTGCAACGACCTGATGCTGCTGCGCCAGTCGGTGCTGTCGGGGCTGGGCATCGCGCCGCTGCCAGCGTTCATCTGCAAACACGAGCTGGCCGAAGGGCGCATGGCGGAGGTGCTGCCGGGCTGGCGCCCGCCCGGTCGCAGCTTTTACGCGGTGTTCCCGCACCAGCAGGCGATGCCGGTCCGGGTCCGCACCTTCATCGACTTCCTGGTCGAACGTCTGCGCCCCACCCTGTCGTGGGAACTGGGTTAGGCGCCCTTCCGCTCCCCCTTATTGCACCACCAGGTAGGTGAACGGCGGCACATAGGCCATCAGCATCACCACCAGCCCGATCAGCGACCCCAGCACGATGCTGTGGACGAAGACGTAGCGCAGGATCCGCCCTTCCTGCCCGAACCACTGCGTCGCGGTGGAGGCGACGACGATGCTCTGCGCGTCGATCATCTTGCCCATCACCCCGCCCGCGCTGTTGGCGCTGGCCATCAGTACCGGCGACAGGCCGAGTTGCTCCGACGTGACACGCTGGAGGTTGCCGAACAGAACGTTGGACGCGGTGTCCGATCCGGTGACGGCGGTGCCCAGCCAGCCGAGCATCGTACCGAAATAGGGGTAGAGCACCCCGGTCGTCGCGAACGCCAGCCCCATCGTCGTGTCGAGCCCGGAAAAGCGGGTGAGATAGCCGAGCGCCAGCATCGCCGCGATCGTCAGCAACGACGGCGTGACGGTGCGGAACGCGCGGCCATAGCTGCGCACGATCTCCCCCGGCCGCGCGCCGAGCAGCAGCCCACCGACCACCGCCGCGATCAGGATCGCGGTGCCGGTCGCCGACAGCGGATTGAACACATAGACCGCCGCTTCGGGCGTGACCGCGCTCACCACCGGCGGCACCTTGGCGATCGCCATGTCGAGCCCCGGCACCGGCACGGCGAGGCGGAAGATGCCGTCGAGCAGCGTCTTGATGCTGGGAATGCCCCAGATGAACACCAATGCGGTCAGGATCAGCCACGGCATCCACGCCTTGCGCACGCTGGCGGCGTCGGCCGGCGCGTCGGTGATCGCGACCGCGTCCTCGTGCGCGGCGACGTGGTCGACGTCGGTCTCCGGCACGCGCGTGTCACCCTTGGCCAGCTTGGCCTCGTTGACCGCCATGATCGTCGCCGGGCGCCACACCCGCAGGAATCCGACCAGCACCACCAGCGAGATCAGCGCCGGCCCGATCGAGGCGAGCCACGGCCCGTGCAGGTTGGAGATCGCCAGCTGCGCCACCGCGTAGGTGCCGCCGACCACCAGCGCCGCCGGCCACACCGCCAGCGTCCGCCGCCACCCGCAATAGGCGACCAGCAGCCAGAACGGCACGATCATGCAGAACGGCGTCATGATCCGCCCGACCGTCGCCGACAGGTCCAGCAGCGGCAGCCCGGTGACCGATGCCAGCGACAGCGTCTGCACCCCCAGCGCGCCGAACGCGACCGGCGCGGTGTTGGCGATGAGCGACAGACCCGACGCCTGCAACCGGGTGAAGCCCAGCCCGATCAGCATCGCCCCGGTCACCGCGACCGGCGTGCCGAACCCCGCCGCACCTTCAAAGAACGCACCCAGGCAGAAGGCGATCACCAGCAGCTGGAGCCGGCTGTCCTCGCTGATCCGCGCGATCGAATCGCGCAGCACGGTGAACTGCCCGCGTTCGTTGGTCAGCTGGTAGAGGAAGATGATGTTGAGCACGATCCAGCCGATCGGCAACAGGCCATAGGCCGCGCCGAAGCCCGCCGCGCGCACCGCCAGCCCGGCCGGCATCCCGAACGCGAACACCGCGACCAGCGCCGCCGACAGCAGCCCGAGCAGCGCCGCGATGTGCGCGCGGACGTGGAAGAAGCCGATGCAGCCGAGCAGCACCACGATCGGCACCGCCGCCAGCAGCACCGACAGCCATGGCCCCATCGGATGATAGGTCTGTGACCAGAGCATTGCGTCCTCCCCCCTTCATGTGCGTCGCGTGGGCGCGTTCCCGCCGCTTCGCCTTACCGTGGCTGTCCAGCGGGATCAGCCGCGGCGCAACCCCTATTTGCTGCGGCGATCGCGCGTCAGGACGCGCCCTCGATCAGGATCGCCCGCAGGTCGTTGACGTTGGTGCGGGTCGGCCCGGTCACCACCAGATCGCCCAGCGCCTCGAAAAAGCGATAGGCGTCGTTGGCGTCGAGCATCGCACGCGCGTCGAGCCCCAGCGCCCGCGCCCGCGCCAGCGTGTCGGGCGTGACGATCGCCCCGGCATTGTCCTCGGTCCCGTCGATGCCGTCGGTATCGCACGCGATCGCGTGGATGCGCGGCGCGCCATCGAGTTCGATCGCCAGCCCCAGCAGATATTCCAGGTTGCGCCCGCCCCGGCCATCGGGATTGGTGACTCGAACCGTGGTCTCGCCGCCCGACAGGATCACGCGCTTTTGCCCGTCGGCGGCGACACGGCGGGCCAATGCGGCGTGGCCGGCGCCCAGATGGCGCGCCTCCGCCTGCAGGTGATCGCCCAGGTCGGTGACCTTGTAGCCCTCCCCCTCGGCCAGCCTGCGCGCGGCATTGAGCGCGTCGCGGGCGACCGCGATCACCCGTACCGTGCCGCCGGCAAGCCCCATCGCGTCGGAGGGCGGGGTTTCGTTGGCGCTGTCGGCCAGCGCGGCGGCGACGTTCGCCGGCACATCGATGCCGTAGCGGGCGATGATCTCGCGCGCGATCTCCAGCGTTGTCGTGTCGGCGACGGTCGGGCCGCTGGCGACGAACGACGGGTCGTCGCCCGGCACGTCGGAAATGATCAGCGTCGTCACCTGTGCCGGCGCGGCGGCGACCGCCAGCCGACCGCCCTTGATCAGCGAGAGGTGCTTGCGGACGCTGTTGATCTCCCCGATCGTCGCGCCCGAGCGCAACAGCGCCTGGGTCACCACCTGCTTGTCGGCCAGCGTGACCCCCGGCACCGGCAGCGTCAGCAGCGCCGATCCGCCGCCCGACACCAGCATTACCAGCCGGTCCGACGGGCCGAGCGCGCCGGCCAGTTCCAGCGCGCGCTGCGCGGCGTAGAGACTGTCGTCGTCCGGCACCGGGTGACCGGCCTCGATCAATTCGAGTCCGGGCGGCAGCACGTGCGGCGGCCCGGAATGGCCGTGGCGAGTCACCACCAGCCCCGACAGCGGCGCCTTCATATGCCTCGCCGCGACCGCGCTCATCGCCGCCGCGCCCTTGCCGACGGCGAGCAGCAGCGTGCGCCCGTTGATCGGCTCCTGACCGATCGCCGCCGGCACGCAGCGTTCGGCGGACACGGCGGCGACCGCCTCGTCGAACAGGCGGCGGAGCATCGCGCGCGGCTGATCGTGCGCGCTCACCGGCCGCGCCTCCATTTGCCGGACGGCCTCACATCCACCCTGTCACGCTCGATCACGGCCATCCCCCCTCTGCCGGCATCCGCCGGTGGTTGACGACGTCTTCCATGATCACCCCGGCGCGGACCAGAGCGAGCGGATGCAACTCGGTGTTGCTCCGTATGCGCCGCACACAAAAAAGGGGCGGACCCGAAGGCCCGCCCCGAACATGGTTTGCCTGATCCGGCTTAGAAGCCGAAGCGCGCACCGGCGCGGAAGGTCCGCCCGTTGACGCCAGCCGCGTGGAAGCTGGTCAGGTAGTTGCTGCCCATCGACGGCGCGATCGGCGCCTTCGCGCCGGTGAAGTTACCGACGTTGACGAAGAAGGTGAACTTGTCGTTGACCTTATAGGCGGCGTTCAGATCGGCGTAGGTGAACCGGTCGATGTAGCAGAAATCCGTGCCGTCGGTCGGATGACCGTTGGCACCGGTTCCCAGACCATAGAGGTTCTGCTTGCACGACAGGTCCGTACCGGCGCCCGCGTCGGCGGCGACGTTCTTGATCTTGTCGACGAAGTACGCGGTGACCGACAGCGTCAGGTCCTGGATCTGCACGCTGTTCTGCCAGTTGGCGCGCCACTTCGGCGTGCCCGACCCCGACGACAGCACCGCGGGTCCGCGAGTGCCGGCGTAGGAATAGAACGCGCCGTTGGCCAACGTCGTGCTGTATTCGAACGCATAGGTCGAATTGAGCGTGCTGGTCCACCGGACATCGTTGGCGATCTTGACCCGCGCCGACGCCGAGACGTCGAGACCGGTCGAAAGCTCGTTCGCGCCGTTGGCGTACGGGCCGCTGATCAGCAGCGCGCGCGGCAGGGCGTTCGGATAGTCCGGATCGGGATCGGCCACGGCGAGCAGCTTGTAGCCGTCGGGCAGCGGCTGGCCCTTGTAATAAGCTGCGAAAGCGTCGCCGATTTCGCCGGCCATCACGATGACGTCGGTCTTCTTGATGTTGTAATAGTCGACCGTGAAGTTCAGCCACCGCACCGGCTCGATCACCGCGCCCAGCGTGAAGCTGCGCGACTTCTCCGGCTTCAGATCGGGGTTGCCGGCGAAACCGCCGCGTGCGCTGGCGCTGGCCAGAACATAGGCGGCGCTGACGCCACCGTGCGAGGCGATGTAATCCGCCGGCAGCGTGATCGAATAACCGCCCGAGAAGCCCGACGTCGGATCGCGCTCGGCAAAGCTGGGTGCGCGGAAACCACGCGACCAGGTACCGCGCAGCATGAGCTGCTCGATCGGCTTGAAGGTGAAGCCGATCTTCGGCGAGAAGGCGCTGAACCCTTCCGAGTAGTTATCGTAGCGGCCCGACCCGGTCAGCTCGAGCGAGTCGAGGATCGGCGCCGAGATTTCGAAGAAGCCCGCCGACACGGTGTGTGCGCCGAACGACGCCGCCGTGCTGCTGAACTTGTCGACATTCGGGTTCGGACCAGGGTTGTTCTGGACCTCGCGACGCACCTGGCCGCCGACGGCGACCTGCAGCGGACCGCCCGGCAGGTCGGTGACCGCCTTGGCGATCGAGGCGTCGAACGACACCATCGAGGACCATGCGTGGTGCGTGTAGGTCGGCGCGACCATGTCACGCGCGGCCTGGGTGTTCAGGCTCGGGTTGACGAAGTTGTAGGCGCCGGTGTTGATCGCCTTGCGCAGGCCGGCGATGTCGACAACGCCGAACAGATCGACGTTGAGCGTATCCTTGGCGGCGACGACGTCGGCCTTCCAGCTCCAACCCTCGCCGAACGTGCCTTCCAGGCCGATGTTGCCGCGCAGCACCTCGTTGACGCGATGCGAACCCGACGGGATGTCACCGAACAGGTAGAACAGGCGCGCCGCGCCGTTCGCCGGATCGGCGGCATAGGCCGTGGCAAAGGGGTTGTTCGGGTTGAGCGTACGGCCGGCGGTGGCCGGATCGGCGCAGTTCACGCCCGACGGGCAGATCCACACCGGCAGGACGAGGTTCGACGAGTTGTCGAGCTCGTTGCCGCGATACGGCTGGACCGCGTTCACGCTGGTCGGCGTGCCCTTATAGTCGACCATGCTACGCGCGTAGCTGCCGACCGCGTGCAGTTCGATATTGTCGCTCAGGCGCGCGCTGAACCGCGCCGTGGTCGAATAACGCTCCTGCTTCGGCTGGATCTGGCCATATTCATACAGGTTGTTGTGCTTACAACCGGTGCCGCCCGTCGCGCCCGCCACCGTGAAGGTGCCGTTGGAGCAATCGGCGGTGCTGCCGAGCAGCTGATAGCCGCCGGACAGAACGCCACCGCGGAACGGATCGTTGAGGTTGGTCTGGGTGGCGCGGCGGACAACGGCGTTGACCGTCGCGGTCGCCAGGTTGTTGTCGGCCGGGTTGCCGTCCTTGCCGCCGATCGAGGTCAGGTCCTTGGTGTTGTACGGCCAGCCGGCATCCTGGTTCGAGATGCGGCCGTCGGCCTGATATTCGCCATTGATGTAGAAGTTCCAGCCCTGCGACGCATAGTCGCCGAAGCCGACCGTCGCGTTCGCGCGATAGCGCGCGCCGTCGCCGCGCTCGGTCGCGCCGCCTTCAACCGAACCCGCGAAGCCGTTGAACCGCTTCTTGAGGATCATGTTGACCACGCCGCCGATCGCGTCGGCACCGTACAGGGAGGACGCGCCGTCCTTCAGGACCTGGACTTCCTGCACCGCGCTGAACGGGATCGAGTTGAGATCGACGAAGCTGATGTGGCCGTCGTCCATCAGCGGATAGTTGACCGAACGCAGGCCGTCGATCAGCGTCAGGGTCGAGCCCGCGCCGACGTTGCGCAGCGAGACGGTCGAAGCGCCGCCGGCGAAGCTGCCCCAGTTGGTCGAGATCGAGCCAGCGCCGTCAGCCGCGATCGAGCGGACCGCCTCGGTGATGTCGCTGATGCCCGACTTGGCCAGCGATTCGCTGGACAGGACGGTGACGGGGGAAGCCGTTTCGGTCTCCACGGCGCGGCGGAACAGCGAGCCGGTGACGACGATGTCCTTTTCCTGGGACGCCGACTGCGTATCGTCGTCCTGGATCGACTGCGCGAAGCTGGGTGCCGCCATCAGCGCGACGCCGAGCGCGATCGAGGCCGCTCCGGTACGCAAAACGCTACGCGCACAGTTACTGGTCGGTTTGGTCATCAAGAAATCCCCCTGTTTTGGAATTTGAGCATCTCTTAGTAGGATGCCGAACGTATACGTATACCAATTATAAGCCGGTCGCATAGTGCTGTCGCGCAACACCGCCGCCGCCCGTTTCGCCCCGATTCTTACCGGGGCGAAACGAACGGCCATCGACCTTACTTTTTCTGCAAAGTCACTAGGCCCGCGGCTTCGCGCGCCTTAAGCGTGGCTTTCAGCTCGGTCAGCGACAGCGGCGTGAACTCGCCCGACAGGAAGTCGCGGATCTGGAGAACGGTCATGTTGCCGCGATTCACCAGATACTGGAACTCCGCCATATATTCGTCGGGCAGGTTCGGGCCGGGAGGCGGCGCGCCGCGCGTCCCGGGCTTCGGCGCCTTCGGCCCCAGCTTGACCACGATGGTCGACGCCTCGCGCTCCTCGGCGGTCAGCGACGGTTCCGTCGCGGCGACACCGTGCTGGGCGGCGGCGAGCTGATAGGTCGCCTTGGCTTCCGCCACCAGCGCGTCGGCGCGCCGGTCGATCAGCGGCGCGAACGCGGCGACCTTCTTCTTGCCACCGGCGGTGTCGGTCCACATGACGTTGGCCGACGCGACGACCGCCTTTTCGATCTCCGCCTGGTGGCGGATCGCGTTCTGCGCCTCGCGATAGGCGGTGGTCAGGCCGGCCGCACCCGAATCGGCGATATAGCCGAGGCCCTTGACCTGCGCCTCGCTCATGCGCCCGACGCCGCGCGCCAGGTTCTCGGCGGCGACGCGCGCGGCCATCTCGTCCGTACCGGTCGCCAGCGCGACCAGCCCGCCGAGCGCGACAACGCCGGCGCGCTTGTACTGGGTCGGGTCCTGCTTGTCGGGGGTATCCTCCGACGAGTGATACCACATGTCCGGCCAGGTGATGAACATCAGCGCCGGGATGCCGTGCTGCATGTAGGTGACGTGATCGGACGCGCCGTAGTGCTTGTCGACCTTGATGTAGAAGGCGTCCTTTGACCCGTGCGGCGATTCGACCGGCTGGGTCGGCGCATAGCCGGCCAGCGAGCGGCGGAACCGCACCCGCTCACGGGTGATGTCCGAGACATATTCCATCATGCTCTGGCCGATGTCGTTCAGGTACGACGGATAGGTGTCCGGCGTACGCTGCAGCACCCAATAGCTGCGGCTGGTGGCGAGTCGGATCGCCTCCATGTCGAAGTTGAGCGTCCCGATCATCGCCTTGGCTTTCTCGGGATATTTGTTGAGATAGGCGTTGGTGCCCGAAATCTCCGGCACGAACTGGAAGTTGATCGTCCGCTTGGGGGCGGGGAGCTTCCCTTCCTTGATCAGCTTCAAATAGGCGCGGCCGACCTCGAGCGTCATCGCGCAGCCCGAATTGTCGTCGTTGGCGCCCTGCTTGATCACGCCTTCGTACAGGTGGCAGCTGATGCCGACTTCCTGCGCGGTCGATCCGTCGCCGGGGATCTCGGCGTGGATATACTCGCTGCGGCCCGACACTTCGGTGCTCTTGGTGATCGAGCGGATCGTCAGCTTCTCGCCGCGCAGGATCAGCGATTCGAGATAGCCGCGCACCTCTGGCGTCACCGACCAGGCGACCGTGCCCGGCTTGGCGGTGTTCGACGCGAACATGATCTGGCGCGGATAGTCGATCGCGCGCTGCGGGCTGTTGGCGACGATGCCGAGCACACCGAGCGCGCCGCGCTCGACCGCGAGATTATAGACCTGAACGGTGTTGCCGCCGGTCAGCACGAACTTGCCCTTGACGTCCTTGCCGGCGAAATCCTCGGGCCGGCCGGCGCCGACGTTGACCAGATCGCCGCTGAGATCGCCATTGGCGTTGAGCGAGACGAGGCTGAGCGGAATGTCGTGGATGTCGAACAGCTTCACGTTCTTCGGGCCGGTCATCCACAGCTCGCCGACGGTCGGCTGCCAGGCGCGCGCGTCGTCGGCGAACGTCTCGACCGACACATTGGAGAAGCCATATTCCTTGGCGAAGTCGGCGATGACCTGGGTCTCGCGGAACTTCTTGTCATAGTCGCTCGGCAGGCGGACGCGCTGGTACGGCACCAGTTCGAGCACGTGCTGCATCGCGCGGTCGCCGGACACCTCGTTGATGATCGAGGTCATCTGTTCCTGCGTCAGGAGCGTTCGGTCCTCGCGCTCCTGCGCGACGGCAAGATGCGGCAACGTGCCCAGGGCCAAGGTCAGGCCCAACGCGGCGACTCGATTAACGCGCACGATATTTATCTCCCCCTGATGCATTATGCCCAGCATAGCTTATAAAATTTCGTCGTATACTAAATTCTGAAGTGCCTTGACGCCGCCGCCAATACCGGCATCGGCGCCGCGGCCGCTCCGGCAGAAGCCGGAGCAAGCGGTTGAAACATGGCCCTTTACTTCTTCTCCAGCGTCACCAGTCCGGCGGCCTCGCGCGCTTTCAGCGTCGCCATCAGGTCGGCCAGCGCCAGCGGCGTAAACTCGCCGGACAGAAAATCGCGCATTTGCAGCACGGTGGTGTTGCCGCGATTCAACAGTATCTGGAACTCGGCCATATATTCGTCGGGCAGGTTCGGGCCGGGAGGCGGCGCGCCGCGCGT
>Ga0182736_1000806_pt1 | contig 39355 bp, 35 predicted proteins | sample eDN5th30CKraftBY_FD_128882 | JGI IMG/M metagenome (GOLD analysis project Ga0182736, IMG submission 128882) | Enriched backyard soil microbial communities from Emeryville, California, USA - eDNA 5th pass 30_C Kraft BY (version 2) (version 2) | ecosystem: Environmental > Terrestrial > Soil >... | reverse complement strand
CTGTTCGCCGTGCGGCTGAAGGTGGTGAACCGCCGGATCACCGAGATCGAGACCCAGGTCACGCACAACCAGAAGGAAGGCTCCCTCTTCGACACCGAGGCCCTGAAGACCGCCAACCCGGTGATGAACAAGGTTCTGAGCCCGGCTGAGCGCTCCAACCGCGACGAGATCGTCTACGCCGCCGCCTACTATCCGGCGGGCCTGCAGGGCGCGGCCACCTTTGGAACGATCGGCGCACCCTTCACGGTGGACGCCTACCGCCAGGAGAACGGGGTCTTCGCCGCCGGTCCGCCTTGCCCTCGCAACGACGCCTGCAAGAACATCTCGACCCAGCCCCTCGGCAATGGCCGCAAGCAGTTCCAGCAGCGCATCCTGGCGGTGGACGAAGACCTCGGCGTCGCCTGGCTCCGCCTGTCCTGGGCGCGGAGCGGGGGTATGCGCCTGGTCGCCTACGAGGCTTTCAAGGTCATCCACGGCAAGATGGTGGCGGTGGAAGCCTTCATGAAGGAGTTGCCGGTGGAGACCACGAGCGGGTGGGATTGAGTTCCAAAACCCGCCTTCGCGGGGAATGCGGGTTTTCAGTTATCCGATCTTCGCCTTCAGCATCGCCGCCACCCCCGGCGGCACGAAGGGGGTGACGTCGCCGCCGAGGCGGGCGATCTCCTTGACCAGGCGCGAGGCGATGGCCTGGTGCCGCGGGTCGGCCATCAGGAACAGGGTCTCGATCTCGCGATTGAGCTGCTGGTTCATGGCCGTCATCTGGAATTCGTATTCGAAGTCGGCCACGGCGCGCAGGCCACGCACGATCACGCTGGCCCCGACCTCCTGAGCGAAGTGCATCAAGAGGCTCTCGAACGGCACGGCGACGATCTCGGCCCGCCCGGCGAGGTGGGCGGTCTCCTTCATCACCATGTCGACCCGCTCCTCGAGGCTGAAGAGCGGCCCCTTGTCGCGGTTGATGGCGACGCCGATCACCAGCTTGTCCACCAGCTTCACCGCACGGCCGATGATGTCGAGGTGGCCGTTGGTCAGCGGGTCGAAGGTGCCCGGATAGAGGCCGATCCGCTTCATTCGCCTTGCGGAGCTTCTGGCGCGTCGCCGCTGGTGTCGACGTCGTCGCCCGTGTCGTCATCGCCCTGGGCTTCCAGCCGCTCCACCGAGACCACCCGCTCGCCCTCGGCGGTGCGGAAGATGGTCACCCCCTGGGTGTTGCGGGCGGCGATGCGGACCTTGTTGACCGGGGTGCGGATCAACTGGCCGCCGTCGGTGACGAGCAGGATCTCGTCGGCGTCCTCCACGGGGAAGGAGGCCGCAAGGCGTTTGCTCTTGGCGGAGAGGTTATGGGCGATCAGGCCCTGGCCGCCGCGCCCCGTCAGGCGATAGTCATAGGCCGACGTCCGCTTGCCGAAGCCGCTGTCGCTGACGGTCAGTACAAATTCCTCGGCTGCGCCCAGTTCGGCGAGGCGTTCGGGACTAAGGGCAGCCGCAGCCTCCACGCCCTCTTCAGCCTCGATCTCCTCGGCCTCGCCCTGCACACCCTCGGCGTCAGCTTCGCCCGTGGTGGCCCGCAGCATGGCGCTGGCGTGGCGCAGATAGGCGGCGCGTTCGGCCGGATCGGCTTCCACATGGCGCAGGATGGCCATGGAGATGACGGTGTCGCCTTCGGCAAGGCGGATGCCGCGCACTCCGGTGGATTCACGGCCGGCGAACACCCGCACGTCGGTGACGCTGAAGCGGATGCAGCGGCCGAGCGCGGTCGTCAGCAGCACGTCCTTGTTCTCGTCCGCCAGCGACACGCCGACGATGTGATCGCCGTCGCCGAGCTTCATGGCGATCTTGCCGGCGCGGTTGACGTTGACGAAGTCGGATAGCTTGTTGCGGCGGATGTCCCCCGCCGTGGTGGCGAACATGACGTCCAGCCGGTCCCACTGGGCCTCGTCCTCGGGCAGGGGCAGCACCGTGGTGATGACCTCGCCCGGATCGAGGGGGAGCAGGTTCACGAAGGCCTTGCCGCGGGCGTTGGCCTGGGCCGACGGCAGCTTCCAGACCTTCAGCTTGTAGACCTTGCCCTCGGACGAGAAGAACAGCACCGGCGCATGGGTGGAGGCGGCGAACACGCGCACGATGGCGTCCTCGTCCTTCATCGCCATGCCCGAGCGGCCCTTGCCGCCGCGATGCTGGGTCCGGTAGGCGGCCAGGGGCGTGCGTTTGACGTAGCCGCCGTGGGTGACGGTGACCACCATGTCCTCGCGGGCGATCAGGTCCTCGTCCTCGACGTCGGCGTCGCCGTCGACGATCTCGGTGCGGCGGGGCACGGCGAAGGCGGCGCGGACCTCGGTGAGTTCCTCGCGGACGATCCCCATGATCTTCTCGCGGGAGCCGAGGATCTCCAGGTAGCCCTGGATGGCGGCGGCCAGGGTCTGGGCCTCGCCGAAGATTTCGTCACGGCCGAGGCCGGTCAGGCGGGACAGGGTCAGGGCCAGGATGGCGCGGGCCTGTTCGTCCGACAGGCGCACCGTCTCGTCTTCCAGCATCACCGTGCGCGGATCGGCGATCAGCACGATCAGCGGCGCCATGTCGCCCACCGGCCAGGCCTGGCCCATCAGGCGCTCGCGCGCCTCGGCCGGGTCCTTCGACGAGCGGATGATGTGGATGACGTCGTCGATGTTGGCGACGGCGATGGCGAGACCCACCAGCACGTGGCCACGGTCGCGCGCTTTGCTGAGTTCGAACTTGGTGCGGCGGACCACCACTTCTTCGCGGAACACGAGGAAGCAGTCGAGCAACTGGCGCAGGCCCATCTGCTGCGGCCGGCCGCGATCCAGGGCCAGCATGTTGACCCCGAAGGAGGTCTGCAGCGGCGTGTAGCGATAGAGCTGGTTCAGCACCACGTCGGCGGAGGCGTCGCGCTTCAGCTCGATCACCACCCGCATGCCGTTGCGGTCGCTTTCGTCGCGCAGGTCGCCGATGCCCTCGACGCGCTTTTCGCGCACGAGTTCGGCGATGCGCTCGACCATCGCCGCCTTGTTCACCTGATACGGGATCGAGTGGATGACGATGGCTTCGCGCTCTTTGCGCACGGTCTCGATGCTGGCCTTGCCGCGCATGATCACCGAGCCGCGGCCGGTCATTAGCGCCGTCCGGGGACCGGTGCGGCCGATGATCTCGCCGCCGGTGGGGAAGTCGGGGCCGGGCACGATGTCGAGCAGGGTGTCGAGGCCCACCGCCGGATCGTCGATGATGGCGAGGCAGGCGTCGACGATCTCGCCGAGGTTATGCGGCGGGATGTTGGTCGCCATGCCGACGGCGATGCCGCCGGCGCCGTTGACCAGCAGATTAGGGATACGGGACGGCAGGACCGTCGGCTCGTGCTCCGAGCCGTCGTAGTTGTCCTGGAAGTCGACCGTGCCCTTGTCGAGGTCGGCGAGCAGGGCCTCGGCGGCCTTGGTCATGCGCGATTCGGTGTAGCGCATGGCCGCCGGGGGATCGTTGTCCACCGAACCGAAGTTGCCCTGGCCGTCCACCAGCACGAGGCCCATGGAGAAGGGCTGGGCCATCCGCACCAGGGCGTCGTAGACCGACTGGTCCCCGTGGGGGTGATACTTACCGATCACGTCGCCGACCACGCGGGCCGACTTGCGATAGGCGCCGCCGGCGGTGAAGCCGTTCTCGTGCATCGAATAGAGGATGCGCCGGTGCACCGGCTTCAGGCCGTCACGGGCGTCGGGCAGGGCCCGAGCCACGATCACGCTCATGGCGTAGTCGAGGTAGGACCGGCGGAGCTCGTCCTCGATGGCGATGGGGGCGATAGCCCCGCCGCGGTCATCGGGCGCAGGAGGTATGGTGGCGTCGTCGCTCAAGGGAACGGATGGGCCTTTCAGACGCGGCGCGGGCGGAGGCCACGCGCCAGAATCGGCGAACTTCGTCTCCGAGAGGTGTTAGCACCCCACGCCCGCAGGCGCAAAAGAACCACCACCCCAACGGGGCCGCCAGACACCTGAATATGGGGATAAGCCCCCTGTTCCGCCACAACATGGGACGGTTGGCGGCGCCCGTATTCCGGCCGCCGCCGTCAAGGGCTATGTGAGGACCATGCCCTTGCACATGATCAAGCTCTGCGTCGGCGCGGAGACCATCGAAGATCTCGTCGAATGGCGCCGCCTGCATCAGGCCGGCGAGCCCGACTGGAAGGTGCACACGCGGCAGACCCCGAAGCGGGCGGCGGAGATGGTCGCCGGCGGCTCCCTGTATCGGGTGTTCAAGGGGCTGATCCTGTGCCGTCAGGCCATCCTGGAGATCGAAACGGTGGGGGAGGGGACCCAGGCCCGCTGCCTGATCACCGTCTCCCCTGAGATCGTCCGTGTGGCCCCGACCCCGCGGCGGGCCTTCCAGGGCTGGCGCTATCTCGACCCCGCCGAAGCGCCGCCCGACCTCGACGCCGAGGTGGACGCCGCCGACCTGCCCACCGACCTTGCGGCGCGCCTGCGAGAATTGGGAGCTTGGTGATTCCCTTCTCCCGTAAGGGGAGAAGGACGATTAGCCCACCGCCACGTTGTCGATCAGCCGCGTCTTGCCCACGAAGGCTGCCGCCAGCAGGCGGGTGGGGCGGTCCACCGGTCCGGGGCCGAGGCGGGCGAGGTCGGCGGCGCCGCGCGCCTCCACATAGTCCACAGATGCGAAACCGGCGCTGAGCAGGGCTTCGGTCGCGTCCGCCTCCACGCCAGCGACCTGGGCTCCGCGCCCGAGCGCTGCCGCGGCTTCCTTCAGCACGGCGTTGAGCCGCCCGGCGATCTGGCGCTGCTCCGCCGACAGGTAGGCGTTGCGGGAGGAGAGGGCGAGGCCGTCCGGGGCCCGGGCGATGGGCGCGCCGAGGATCTCCACATGCAGGTCGAGGTCGCGCACCAGCCGGCGGATGACCATGAGCTGCTGATAGTCCTTCTCCCCGAAGATGGCGACGTCGGGTCCGGCCTGGATCAACAGCTTGGCCACCACGGTGGCGACCCCGCCGAAATGGTGCGGGCGGGCCGCGCCGCACAGGCCCTCGGACACCCCCGACACATTGATCGCGGTGGAGAACCCCGGCGGGTACATCTCCTCCGGCGCCGGGGCGTACATAAGGTCGCAGTGCTCGGCCAGCAGTTGGCGGGCGTCGGCGGCCTCGTCCCTGGGGTAGTGGTCGAAATCCTCCCCGGCGCCGAACTGCTTCGGATTGACGAAGACGGTGGCCACCACCCGGTCCGCCTGGGCCCGCGCCAGGCGAATCAGCGACATGTGCCCTTCGTGCAGGGCGCCCATGGTCGGAACCAGGGCGATGGTCTGCCGCCGCTCTCGCCAGGGCGCCAGATGTCCCCTCAGCGCGGCCACTGTGCGCACGATCGGCAGGAAGGAGTCGTCCATGGGCGCCTTATCGCGCAAGGCGCTGGGTGGCGTCCAGGGCGGGGCGGTCCACAGGCATGGCGACCGGCCGCGTTGACGCGGGCAAGCCCACGGCTATGTGTGGACGCGAGTTGGGGAGACTTTAAGTGGCTGGGAAGCTGAAGACGCCGCGGGTAATCGTGGTCGGCGCGGAAAAGGGCGGGGCTGGAAAGTCGACCATCGCCATTCACCTCGTGGCCGGACTGCTGCATCGGGGCGCGTCGGTGGCGGTAATGGATCTCGATCTGCGCCAGCAGTCGGTGGGACATTTCTTCGCCAGCCGTCAGGCGTGGACCGCAGCGTCGGGGGTGACCTTGCCGGCGCCGTCGATGATCGACCTTGGGGACACCGCCGCCCTCGCAGGCGCCGATTCGGCGGAGGGGCTGTCCCGCCTGCACGCCGGGATGGCTTCGGCCGAGGCGGCGGAGTTCGTGCTGATCGACACGCCGGGCGCCGATACGCCCCTGTCGCGGGCGGCCCACGCCATGGCCGATCTGATCGTCACGCCGATGAACGACAGCTTCGTGGACTTCGACACCCTAGGGGCGGTGGACCCCGTCACTTTGGAACTGAAGCGGCCCAGCATCTATTCCGAGACCGTGTGGGAATCGCGCAAGCAGCGGATGACGGTGGACCGCTCTTCGATCGACTGGGTGGTGTTGCGCAACCGCCTCGCGCCGTCGGAGGCGCGCAATCGCCGCCGCCTCGACGAGCGGGTGCATGCGCTGAGCCGGCGGGTAGGTTTCCGCATGGGGCCGGGCCTGCGCGACCGGGTGATCTATCGCGAGCTGTTCCCCTTCGGCCTGACGGTTGCGGACCTTTCGAGCGCGGTGCGCCCGGTGGAGGTGTCTCTCAGCCATGTGGCGGCCCGCCAGGAATTGCGCTCGCTGATGCAGTTCCTCGGCCTGTCGCAGGACGAGGGCAGCTGATTCGATGCTGTGGCTCGCGCTCGGATTCATCCTGCTGGGGATTGTGATCGGCGGCGCGGGCTTCAAGCGCCAGATTCTTTCGCGGGGGTCCTGGCGACCGGGGGCGGGGCTCCTCGCCCTGGCCGCTCTGATTGGAGCGGTTGTCGCGGGGATGCGCCAAGCCTGGCCGGCGGCGATCTTCCTGATCCTGTTGTTCGTCTATCTCGCCGTGAATGCGCGGGCTCGGCCGACGCGCCGCGCCTCCGGGCCGTCTTCGTCGGAGTCCAGGTCGATCCGCAAGGCAGGCATGGGCCTGGAGGAGGCAGCCTCTATGCTCGGCGTGCCCGTCGAGGCCAGCACCGAGGAAATTCAGAGCGCCTATCTCAGGCTGATGCGGGTGGTGCACCCCGACCGGGGCGGCGCCACGGGTCTGGCGGTCCAGCTTAACCGCGCCCGGGATGTGATGCTGGAAGCGAAGCGACGGCAGGGTTGACCCCTACCGCCGCTGCGCGGGGGAGGTAGAGGGCGGCGGAAAGACCTCAGCCCTTCGACAGGACCAGGCAGTTCACGCCCTTGGCGGACAGGGCCTTGCAGGCGTGCTTGGCTTCGGTGGCGCTGAAGCCGCGGAAGCGGGCGCGGTAGTTGCCGTCGCTCGACTGCACCTGGGACGACGCCGAGGACACCACCGAGCCGTAGCTCTTGGATATCTTGTCGAGATGGCGTTGGGCGTCGGCGCGGCTTTTGAAGGCGCCGACCTGGATCAGGTATTTGCCGGTCGCGGTGTCGGCGGCGGCGACCTCGGTGTCACGCTCGTCCGACTTCGAGGCGGCCTTGCCCTTGGCGGCCTTGGAGGCCGGCGCGCTGGCGAGTTCCACCTTGTCGCGGGTCTTGGCGGCGCAACTGGCGCGGCGGGCCTTCACCGACTTGATGCGCGAGGTGCGCATGCACTTATCTTCGGCCGCGGCGAGCTGCTTGCAGGCGGCCGGGAGCGGCTTGCGCTTGGCGCCTTTGCGCGCCTTAGGCTGGGTGCAGTCGAGGGCGGCGGCGCGCTGTTCGCTGGCGCGCACGGTCTGGCGGCCGCGGGCGGCGTCGACCGGAGACGTCTCGGCGATGGCGGCGCTCAACAGGCGCGAGCCGGCGGTCGTCTCGGCCTCGGCGATGGCGTTGCCCGAGGGCTGGTTGGCGCGCACCTGGCTGTTGATCTGGTCGGACAGGACGATCCGCAGGCCCGGCTGATCGGCGGAGCCCTGCTCGATCGAGGGGCGCAGGCCGCGGCCGGAGATGTCGTCAGGCTCGGAGATGTTGGCGGCGACGGTGATGTTCTGGCCCAGGCGGCGCTTGGCCAGCACGTCGAAGCCGGCGTCCAGCAGGTCGGCCACGTTCTCGTCGCGGGCGGCGGTGGAGGAGCCGCCGAGCACCACGGTGATCAGGCGGCGGCCGTCCTTAACCTGCGAGGCGGCGAGGTTGTAGCCGGCGGCGTTGGTGTAGCCGGTCTTGATCCCGTCCACCCCCGGCATGGTCTTCATCAGCCGGTTGTGGGTGCCGATGGTCTGGCCTTTGTAGGTGAAGCTCTTGGTGCCGAAGTAGGAATAGTACTGCGGATAATCCCGCAGCACCGCCCGCGACAGGATGGCGATGTCCCGCGCCGTGGTCACCTGACGCGAATCGGGAAGGCCCGAGGCGTTGGTGAATCGGGTGTTGGACATGCCCAGTTCCTGCGCCCGCAGGGTCATCAGGGCGGCGAATCGCGATTCGGAGCCGCCGAGGTGCTCGGCCATGGCCACCGCCACGTCATTGGAGGACTTCACGGCGATGGCGCGAATCGCGAGGTCGACGTTGACGGCGCTGCCCGCGGGGGCGCCGAGCTTGGTCGGCGACTGGCGTGCGGCGTGCTGCGACATGACGATCGAATCATTCATCGACAGGCGGCCGGTCGCGAGCGCCTCGAAGGTCAGATAGAGCGTCATCACCTTGGTGATGGAGGCGGGATAGCGCAGCGCGTCCGCCCTGCGGGCGTAGAGCACTTCGCCGGAGCCGGCGTCCACGACGATGGCGGCGTATTTGGGATGATCGAACAGCCCTTGCGCACTCGCAGTCGCAGGAGGCGCAACCCCCAGCACCAGGGCGCCGACAGCGGCGGCGAAAACTGCGAGCAGGCGGCGGGCGGGCTGAATCATGCGCTGGCGTCCGTCGTAAAAAAGCCAATGGCCACAGGGGCCTGAAACACAGTGATCATCACTTATCGAACCTTTCCCTAGGGTAAACAATTGGTGAGTGAGCCGTGCCAGAGCGCCGCAGGGGCGGACCGTCGTAAATGTGTTTTGTGCGGTGCACAAAATTTTCTTGACGGGCATAGTGCGGTGCGGCATAAATAACCTGCGACGCGGCGAACCTGAGGGGCGGGCGGCGCGTTCAGTGCGGCAAGCTTATTCAGGGCCAAGGCTGCGGCCCTTTCACGAATGGAGAGTCCCATGGAAAGCGGCGCAAACGCCTTCAAGTCCACCGTCGAGCAATTCACCACCGCCGGCAACCAGGCGTTCAAGGAGCAGGTCGACAAGTCTCTGACCGCCCTGAACGACGTCAACGCCCAGAGCAAGCGCAACCTGGAAGCCGTGGTCGCCAGCGTGACCGCCGCCGCGAAGGGCGCCGAAGCCCTCGGCGCTCAGGCGATGGCCTACAGCAAGAAGTCGTTTGAAGAGAATATCGCGCAAGCCCGCGCCCTGACGGGCGCCCGCAGCGTGCAGGAAGTGGTCGAGCTTCAGACCTCCTTCGCCAAGTCGGCCCTCGAGGCCTACATCGGCGAACTGAACCGCGCTTCCGAAACCGTATCTTCGGCCCTGAAGGACTCTTTCCGCCCGATCAACGAGCGGACCAGCGCGCTGGTCGAGACCTTCCAAGGCGCCCGCTGAGGCCCGCCCGAACCCGATAGTAATGTAACGCGTAGCGTACCAGTCGCGTACACGGGCCCGGGGCGGAAACGTCCCGGGCCCTTTTTCTTTCGTCCGATGCGCGCCCTTCGCGGCGCGATAGGATGCCGCGGTGCAGCCGGCCGAGTCCTGGCTTACGATTCGGCTGCATCCCCAGAGCGCGATGGCGCAGGGAGGGCTCGAATGCATCTGCTGACTGCGCAACCGAACAGCGCCCTGCGGCTTAAGTGTCGTGGACCGGGTGGCAGGGCTTCCAAACCGTTGAAGTTTTCATATCTAATCAACCCTGCGGTCGACGACATCCGTCGACTCGTCATGGAGATGGTGAGTGGCTGAGCGTAAGCCCAAGGATCAAGGCGATGGGGTGGGCTCGGCTGTCGTCACCCAAGTCAAGCCCAAGACGCAGAAGCCTTCGTTATATCGCGTCCTGATTCTCAATGACGATTACACGCCGATGGAATTCGTCGTCTATGTACTTGAGCGGTTCTTCAATAAATCACGGGAAGAAGCCACCAGGATAATGTTGCATGTTCACCAGCACGGGGTGGGCGTCTGCGGTGTATTCACCTACGAAGTGGCCGAGACCAAGGTCGCCCAGGTGGTGGACACAGCGCGGCGGCATCAGCACCCGCTCCAGTGCACTATGGAAAAGGATTGAGGTCCTCCGTGCCGTCTTTCTCGCGCAACCTGGAAGAGACCCTGCATCGCGCCGTCGCTTATGCGAACCAGCGAAAGCATGAGTACGCAACGCTGGAGCACCTGCTGTTGTCGCTTGCCGACGACCAGGAAGCGGCCGCCGTCATGCGCGCCTGCAACGTCGACCTGTCGGTGCTGAAGAAGAACCTGACCAATTATCTAGACACCGAGCTCAAGTCGCTCATCGTCGAGGACGGCGACGACGCCAAGCCGACCGCCGGTTTCCAGCGCGTGATCCAGCGCGCGGTGATCCACGTCCAGTCCTCGGGGCGGGACGAGGTGTCCGGCGCCAATGTGCTGGTGGCGGTCTTCTCCGAGCGGGAGAGCCATGCGGCCTTCTTCCTGCAGGAGCAGGACATGACCCGCTACGACGCGGTCAACTTCATCGCCCATGGCATAGCCAAGAAGGCCGGGGCTTCGGAGCCGCGCGCCGTAAAGGGCTCCAGCGAGCCGGAGGCCGAGGACAAGCCGTCCAAGACCGGCGGCGAGGCCCTTGAAGCCTACTGCGTCAACCTTAACGAGAAGGCCCGCCAGGGCAAGGTCGACCCCCTGATCGGGCGCGGCCTGGAGGTGGAGCGCGCCATCCAGGTGCTGTGCCGTCGGACCAAGAACAACCCGCTGCTGGTGGGCGACCCTGGGGTCGGCAAGACCGCCATCGCCGAGGGGCTGGCCCGCAAGATCATCAACGACGACGTGCCTGAAGTGCTGTCGACGGCGACCATCTATTCGCTCGACATGGGCTCGCTGCTGGCCGGCACCCGCTACCGCGGCGACTTCGAGGAGCGGGTCAAGCAGGTGGTCAAGGAGTTGGAGGCCCAGCCCAACGCCATCCTGTTCATCGACGAGATCCACACGGTGATCGGCGCCGGGGCGACCTCCGGCGGGGCCATGGACGCCTCCAATCTGCTGAAGCCCGCTTTGGCTTCGGGCACGCTGAAGTGCATGGGGTCGACCACCTACAAGGAGTTTCGCCAGCACTTCGAGAAGGATCGGGCCCTCGTCCGCCGGTTCCAGAAGATCGACGTGAACGAGCCGACCCTCGAGGACACGATCAAGATCCTGAAGGGGATCAAGATCTACTACGAGGAGTTCCACAAGGTTCGCTACACCGACGACGCCATCAAGGCGGCGGTGGAGCTGTCGGCCAAATACATCACCGACCGCAAGCTGCCGGACAAGGCGATCGACGTGATCGACGAAGCCGGCGCCTCGCAGATGCTGCTGCCCGAGGGCAAGCGGAAGAAGCAGTTGGGCGTGCGTCAGATCGAGGCGGTGATCGCCAAGATGGCGCGCATTCCGCCGAAGTCGGTGTCCAAGTCCGACGTCGAATCGCTGAAGAGCCTCGAGGAGGACCTGAAGCGGGCGGTGTTCGGCCAGGACGACGCCATCGTGCAACTGTCTGCGGCCATGAAGATGGCGAGAGCCGGCCTGCGCGACTCGCAGAAGCCCATCGGCTGCTACCTGTTCTCCGGCCCCACCGGGGTCGGCAAGACCGAGGTGGCCCGCCAGTTGGCCATGACCCTGGGCATCGAGCTCCTGCGCTTCGATATGTCCGAGTACATGGAGCGGCACACGGTCAGCCGGCTGATCGGCGCCCCTCCGGGCTACGTCGGCCATGACCAGGGCGGTCAGCTCACCGATGCGGTGGACCAGCACAAGCACGCGGTTGTACTGCTCGACGAGATCGAGAAGGCCCACCAGGACGTCTACAACATCCTGCTGCAGGTGATGGACCACGGGACCCTGACGGACTCCAACGGCAAGAAGGTCGACTTCAGGAACGTCATCCTGATCATGACCACCAACGCCGGGGCGGCTGACAACAACCGCCAGTCCATCGGCTTCGGCCGGGGCCGGATCACCGACGAGGACCAGGCCGCCATCCAGCGCCTGTTCACCCCGGAGTTCCGCAACCGTCTGGACGCCATCGTCGGGTTCAAGCCCCTGGGCCTCGATGTCATCCGCCAGGTGGTGCAGAAGTTCGTGCTGCAGCTCGAAGCCCAACTCGCCGACCGCAACGTGACGGTGGAGCTGAGCGACGAGGCGGCCGACTGGCTGGCCAAGAACGGCTACGACGAACTCTATGGCGCCCGGCCGCTGGCCCGGGTGATCCAGGAGAACATCAAGAAGCCCCTGGCCGACGAGATCCTGTTCGGGCGGCTGGTCCGCGGCGGCCACATCCGTGTGGTGCTGGCGAATGGCAAGATCGCCTTCGAGATCGACTCGGTCTCCGGCGAGACCCGCCCGGGCGAGATCGACGTCACGGCCAAGTCCGTCGAAGACGAGGTGGACGACTCCACCCCAGAGCCGGACGAACCGGCCCTGGCGTAAGGACAAGGCGCCCTTCCTCCATCGCGGGGGAGGGCGCTTTTCTTTTGAATCGTCATCCTAGGCCTTGCGCCTAGGACCCATTGACTCTGTGGGCTCCAGAAAGATGGCGGTGTCGCCATCGCTCCAGCAGCTTGAAAACGCTGTGGGAATGGGTCCCAGGCACAAGGCCTGGGATGACGGGCTTTGCTATAGCGCCGCGGCGGCTACCGCCGTTTGCCCTTCCTCGGGGGACCGCCCGTGCGCTTGGGGGGCGGGCCGCCGCGGCGGCGGGCGCCGAGGCGGGGGGCCGGGGCCTTCGGGTCGCGGGGCTCCGGGTCGCTCAGCATCTCGAACAGCAGGCCGCCGGTGACGGGGGTGGCCTCCACCAGCTTCACCCGCACCTTGGCGCCGAGCCGCCAGCGCAGGCCGGTGCGCTCGCCCACGAGGGCGTGGGTGCGGTCGTCGTGGACGAAATACTCGTTCCCGAGGCTCGACACCGGGACCAGCCCGTCCGCCCCGGACTCCAGCAGGCGCACGAACAGGCCGAACCGGGTCACGCCGGTGATGCGGCCGTCGAACTCCGCCCCCTCGTGCTCGGCCAGGAAGGCGGCCACGTAGCGGTCCGTGGCGTCGCGCTCGGCGGCCATGGCTCGGCGCTCGGTGGCGGTGACGTGCTCGGCGGTCTCGGTGAGCCGGGCGATCTCATAGTCGGTCAGGCCGTCGTCCCCGAGCCCCAGCCCGCGGATCAGCCCCCGGTGCACCACGAGGTCGCTGTAGCGGCGGATCGGCGAGGTGAAGTGGGCGTAGCGGGCGAGGTTCAGGCCGAAGTGGCCGATGTTGTCCGGGCTGTAGATGGCCTGCATCTGGGTGCGCAGGGTCACCTCGTTGACGATCTCGGCGTGCGGGCCGCCGCGGGTTTTGGCCAGCAGTTCGTTGAACCGCTTGGTCGCCACCACCTCGCCCTTGGTCCAGGGGATGCCGATGGTGCCGAGGAAGTCGGCGAGGGCGAACAGCTTCTCCTGGCTCGGGGCGTCGTGCACCCGGTACAGCAGCGGGATGCGCTTGGCCTCCAGGGTCTCGGCGGCGCAGACGTTCGCCTGGACCATCATCTCCTCGATCAGCTTGTGCGCCTCCAGCACCGCGCGGGGCCGGATCGACAGCACCTTGCCGTCCGTGGACAGCTCGATCCGCCGCTCCAGGCTTTCAAGCTCCAGGGGGCTGCGCGCTTCGCGCCCCTTCTGCATGGCCCGGTAGGCGGCCCAGAGGGGGAACAGGATGGGTTCCAGCAGGGGCCCGGTCTCGTCGTCCGGAGCGCCGTCGATGGCCGCCTGGGCCCGCTCATAGGACAGCTTGGCGGCTGATCGCATCAGGCCACGCTCGAACCGGTGCGAGGTCTTGCGACCGTTCCTGTCGTAGACCATGCGCACGGCCAGGCACGCCCGGTCCTCGTTGGCGCGGAGGGAACAGAGGCCAGCGGAGAGGCGCTCGGGCAGCATCGGCTCCACCCGGTCGGGGAAGTAGACGGAATTGCCCTTTTCCCAGGCGGTGCGGTCGAGCGCCGAACCGCCGCGCACATAGGCGGCCACGTCGGCGATGGCGACCCACACCACGAAGCCTCCCTCGTTCTTGGGATCCTCATCGGCGTGGGCGTAGACGGCGTCGTCGTGATCCCGCGCGTCCGCCGGATCGATGGTGATCAGCGGCAGGTCGCGCAGGTCGGTGCGCCCCTTCAAGGTCGGGGGCTTTGCGGCCTCGGCCTCTTGATCCACCGCCTCGGGGAAGCCCATGGGGATGCCGTGGGCGTGGATGGCGATCAGGGAGGCGGCTCTCGGTTGGTCCTCCCGGCCGACCACCTCCAGCACCTTGCCGCGCTTGGGGCCGAAGCGATGGTCGGCGCCGCCCGACACCTGGGCGAGGACGAGGTCCCCGTCATTGAGGTTGCGGGCTTCCGCCTCGACCAGCAGCAGGCTTTCCTTGACCTTGCGGTCGACGGGTTCGACGCGGGTTTCGCGCCGCGATTTGCGCACGACGCCGAGGATGCGGTGGGCGCTCTGGCCCAGCCGCTTGATCATGCGGGCTTCGTAGTCGCCGTTCTCCTGGCGGTCGAAATGCACCAGCAGCCGGTCGCCCAGCCCGGGCGCGCCGCCGGCCTTTTCGGACCGGCCGGGAGCGAGGCGCACCAGCGGCGCATCCTCGCCCGCTTTCGACAGACGGACGAAGAGGTCGCCGTCCACGTCCTTCTCGACCACGTCGGCGACCCCCACGGGGGGCAGGCCGCCGGCCGGCGCATAACCTTTGCGGCCGCGCCGGCCGAGGGTTCCGTCCGCCTCCAGCGCCCGCACCATCTCGCGAAGGGCGCGGCGGTCCCCGCCCTTCAGGCCGAAATGGCGGGCGACGTCGGCGATATCGCTTTCCCCCGCGTCCGCGATGTAGCGGGAGAGCGCGTCCCGGTCAGGGAGCCCCTGAGGCGGCCTTGCGGTCGCCTTGCGGGACGGGCTCTTGATGCGCGGGGGTCTTGCCAAGCTCTCCTCGGATCAGGCCGTCGGCGCCGGGTAGGCGTAGGCTTGGCCCTGGCCCTTGGCGGCGTCGAACTGCTGGCCGGCGAAGGCCCAGTTGGCGACCGTGTCGAACCACTTTTCCAGGAAGCCCTTACGGTCGTTCTTGTAGTCGAGATAGTAGGCGTGCTCCCACAGGTCGCACAGCAGCACGGGGGCGACCCCGTCGCGGCCCACCAGGGTCTCGGCGTCGTGGGTGGAGACGATGGTCAGCTTGCCGTTCTCCACGGCGAGCCAGACCCAGCCCGAACCGAAATGGCCGACGCCCTCGGCGACGAACTTTTCCTTCAGCTGCGCCACGCCGCCGAAGTCGGCGTCGATGGCCGCCGCCAGCGCGCCCCCGGGGGCGGCGTAGGACGGGGTCATGGATTCCCAGAAGAAAGCGTGGTTCCAGGCCTGGCCGGCGTTGTTGAACAGCTTCTGGTTGGACCCGCGCGAGCTCTTCACCACCGCTTCCAGGCTGGTGGCGGCCACGCCGGCGTCGGCCAGCATCTTGTTGGCGTTGTCCACGTAGGCCTTGTGGTGCTTGTCGTGGTGCGTGCGCATGGTGGTCACGGACACCGTAGGCTCCAGGGACTCATAGGGATAGGGCAGGTCGGGAAGCACGAACATCGGAACACTCGCAGTTGGGGAGATGGAACACTGGAACGCGTGATCGGCGCGCAGGATGCCTAACCCCATACGCGCGTGCGGCCAAGCCGGATCGAGGGGCTTCGGTCAGGCGCCGCCCAGGCGGCGGGTCAGGCCTTGGCCGCCTTTTTCACCGCCGGTTTCTTGGCGGCGGGCTTTTTCGCGGCAGGCTTCTTGGCGGCCGTTTTCGCCGCCGCTGCCTTCTTCGGGGCCGCCTTGGTCGCCGCCTTGCGCGCCGGCTTCTTGCCGCCGCCCTTGGCTTCGCGTTCGGCCAGCAGCGCCACCGCCTGCTCCAGGGTCACCTCCACCGGGTCCTGGCCCTTGGGCAGGTTGGCGTTGACCTTGCCGGCGTTGACGTAGGGGCCGAAACGCCCGGACAGGACCCGGATCGGATCGCCGCTGGCCGGGTGGGCGCCCAGTTCCTTCAGCGCCGTGGGGCCGGAGCGGCCCGGGCGGCCAAGGCCCGCGCGCTTCTCGGCGATCAGGGTGACGGCCCGGTTCAGGCCGACCTCGAAGGCCTCGTCGATGGAATCCACGCTGGCGTAGGTCTTGCCGTGCTGGACATAGGGGCCATAGCGGCCGAGCCCGGCCAGGATCGGCTCCCCGTCCTCCGGATGCTTGCCCACTTCGCGCGGCAGGCTGAGCAGGCGCAGCGCCCCCGCCAGATCGATGCCGGCCGGCGTCCAGCCCTTGGGCAGGCTGGAGCGTGCAGGCTTGGCCTTGGCGTCGTCCGGGTCGACGGCCCGCTCCACATAGGGGCCGAAGCGGCCGATCTTCAGGGACACCATGCGGCCGGTGGCCGGATCTTCGCCCAGCTCGCGATCGCCGCTGTCGGCCTGCTGTTCGCCGCCTTCCGGGGTGGCGAGCGGCCGGGTGTAGCGGCAGGTGGGATAGTTGGAGCAGCCGATGAAGGAGCCGAACTTGCCGACCTTCAGGCTCAGCCGCCCGTCGCCGCAGGTGGGGCAGGCGCGGGGATCGGTCCCGTCTTCCTTGGGCGGGAAGATGTGGGGGCCGAGGGCCTCGTTCAGGGCGTCGAGCACGTTGGAGACGCGCAGTTCGCCGATGTCGGTCACGGCGGCCTGGAACGCGGTCCAGAACTCCCGCAGCAGGGCCTTCCAGTTCAGTTCGCCAGCGGAGACCAGATCGAGCTTGGTCTCCAGGTCGGCGGTGAAGTCGTATTCCACGTAGCGGTGGAAGAACTGCTCCAGGAAGGCGGTGACGAGGCGTCCCTTGTCCTCCGGAATGAAGCGGTTCTTGTCCATGCGAACGTATTCACGCTCGCGCAGCACCGTCAGGATCGAGGCGTAGGTGGAGGGGCGGCCGATGCCAAGCTCTTCCAGCTTTTTGACCAGGGTGGCTTCGGAATAGCGCGGCGGCGGCTCGGTGAAATGCTGGTCGGCGCGGGCGGCGCGCACCTTGGCGTCGGCGCCTTCGCGGACCTGCGGCAGGCGCCCCGATTCCTCATCGTCCCCAGCGTCGTCCCGGCCTTCCTCGTAGACGGCGAGGTAGCCTTCGAACAGCACCACTTGGCCGGTGGCGCGCAGGCCGGTCTGACCGTCGGCGGTCTCCAGGTCGATGGTGGTCCGCTCCACGCGGGCCGATTCCATCTGGCTGGCCATCATCCGCTTCCAGATCAACTCGTAGAGCCGCCCCAGGTCGCCTTCCAGGCGCAGGGAGCCGGGATTGCGGGCCAGGGAGGTCGGGCGGATCGCTTCGTGGGCCTCCTGGGCGTTCTTGGCCTTGGTCTTGTAGATACGCGGCGCCTCGGGGACGTACTCGGCGCCATAGCGCTGGCCGATCACGGTGCGGGCTTCGGCGATCGCCTCAGGGGCGGCCTGGACCCCGTCGGTCCGCATATAGGTGATGAGGCCGCCGTTCTCGTCGACGCCCTCATAGAGCTTCTGGGCGGCCTGCATGGTGCGCTGGGCCGAGAAGCCGAGCTTGCGCGACGCTTCCTGCTGCAGGGTGGAGGTGGTGAAAGGCGGCGCCGGGGAGCGGCGGCCGGGCTTCTTCTCGACCGCGGCGACCCTGAACTGGCCGCTCTCGACCGCGGCGCGGGCGGCGTGGGCGATGGCCTCGTTGGGCAGGTCGAACTTGCCGAGCTTCTTGCCCTCATGCTTGACCATGCGGGCGAGGAAGGGATCGGAGCCGGCGGAGACGTCCGCCTCCACGGTCCAGTATTCCTCGGTCTTGAAGCGCTCGATCTCGACCTCGCGGTCGACCACGAGGCGCAGGGCCACGGACTGCACGCGTCCGGCCGAGCGGGCCCCCGGCAGCTTGCGCCACAGCACCGGCGACAGGGTGAAGCCCACCAGATAGTCGAGGGCGCGGCGGGCGAGATAGGCCTCCACCAACTCCATGTCGATCTGGCGCGGGGCCTTCATGGCCTCGGTGACGGCGGACTTGGTGATGGCGTTGAATACCACCCGCTCCACGTGAGCGCCCTTGATGGCCTTCTTGCGGTTCAGCACCTCCAGCACATGCCAGGAGATGGCCTCGCCCTCGCGATCCGGGTCGGTGGCGAGGATCAGCCGGTCGGCACCCTTCATCGCCTCGGCGATGTCGGCGAGACGCTTGGCCGCCTTGGGATCGACGTCCCAGCTCATGGAGAAGTCGTCGTCCGGCCGCACCGAGCCATCCTTGGACGGCAGGTCGCGCACGTGCCCGTAGGAGGCCAGCACCGTGTAGTCGGAGCCCAGGTATTTGTTGATGGTCTTGGCCTTGGCCGGGCTTTCGACGACGACGACTTTCATCAAGTCTCACTGATATGGGGCTCGGGCAGGGAGGTCCGAGGCAAGGAGCGCGGAAAGTGGGGGTGGGATAGCGGGTCTGTCAACGCGGGTCTTCATCGCTCTATACGCGAATTTCCCCATTGGCGGAGTTCTAGCCGCATGCGGGCGCCGCAGAGGGGCAGGTCAGGCGCGGGCGACCATGCCGCCGGGCAGCAGTTCGGCCCGTCCGGCGAGGGCCAGCTCCACCAGGGCCGCCGACACCGCCGAGGGCGGCGCGCCGAGGGCGCGGACCAGTTCGTCCCGCGGCGTGGGGGTGGGGGAGAGCAGCGCCTCCACCTTGGCGCGGAGGGCGTCGACGGCGGCGTCCAGGCCCGGCGGATCGACGGGCGGGCCCTCGAACAGCTCCCCTTGAGGCGCCCGCACCTGATGCATCGACTGGAGGACACGCAGCACGTCGTCGGCCCCTTCGCACAGGGTCGCGCCCTGCCGGATCAGGTCGTTGCAGCCCTTGGCGCGGGGATCGAGGGGGGAGCCCGGGACGGCGAACACCTCGCGCCCCTGTTCGCCGGCCATGCGGGCGGTGATCAGCGATCCGGAGCGGAGTTCGGCCTCCACCACCACCACCCCGAGGGACAGGCCGGAGATGATGCGGTTGCGCCGGGGAAAGTCGCGGGCGACCGCCGTGCGGCCGATGGCGTTCTCCGAGACGAGGCAGCCGCCGACCACGATCTGGGCGTAGAGGTCCGCGTGCTCGGGCGGGTAGCAGTCGTCGACGCCGCCGGCGAGCACCGCCACCGTGCCGGTGTCGAGGGAACCGCGGTGGGCCGCGCCGTCGATCCCGCGGGCAAGGCCCGACACCACCGCATAGCCTGCCGCGCTCAGTTCGGAGGCGAGGCCGCGGGCGAACCGCTGGCCGGCGGCGGAGGCGATGCGGGCGCCGACGATGGCGATGGAGGGCTTGGACAGCAGCTCCAATTGGCCGCAGGCCCAGATCACCGGCGGCGGCGGATCGACGGCGGCGAGCTGGGGTGGGAATTCTGCGTCGCCTATCACCAGCAGACGGGCGCCGAGGGCCTCGCCCCTGGCGATCTCCGCCTCAGCCTCCGCGACGGTGGGGGATCGCAGAGGGCCTTGCCGTCCCGCGCGCAGGGCGAGCCTCGGCAGGTTGTCGATGGCGGCGGCGGCCGTGCCGAACCGAGCGATCAGATCGCGGAACGCCACCGGACCGACATTCTCGGTGCGGATCAGGCGCAGCCAATCACGGCGCTCGGTGTCGGGCAGGCGGGTCACGGGGCGGGGGCGCTCTTGGATTTGCCCCCGCCGATACGGGGCTCCTCGCCCTTGAGCAGGCGGGCGATGTTGGCGTGATGGCGGATGAACACCAACACCGCCATGAACAGGGAGGCCGCGATCACCGCCCGCGGCTGATGCAGCAGGAAGGCGTAGAGCGGGGCCAGCGCCGCCGCCGTCAGCGCCGACAGGGACGAGATGCGCCCCAGGAAGGCCATCACCAGCCAGGTGGCGCAGGCGGCCAGTCCCACCGGCCAGGCGGCGGCAAGCAGCACGCCGAGGAAGGTGGCCACCCCCTTGCCGCCCTTGAACTTCAGCCACACGGGGAAGAGGTGGCCCAGGAAGGCCGCGGCGCCGGCCAGGGCGCCGGCGTCAGGGCCCCACAGGGCGTGGGCGATCAGCACAGCCGCCGCGCCCTTGCCGCCATCGCCGACCAGGGTGATCAGGGCCAGATCCTTGCGCCCGGTGCGCAGGACATTGGTGGCGCCGATATTGCCCGATCCGACCTTGCGCAGGTCGCCAAGTCCTCCAATCCGGGCCGCCAACACGCCGAAGGGGATCGAGCCAAGCAGATAGCCGCCAACAATGGCGGCGATCAGGGCGGGCAGGCTTAGGGCCATGTCGAGGGGCATCGGGTGCAACCTTTACGCGAATTTGGTCCTCGCGCACAAGCGGCGACGATGCAGTTTCAGGCTGCTTCGAACACCGTGCGGCCGCCGACCACCGTGCGGCGAACCTGCCCCTGAAGACGCCGCCTGTCGAAGGGAGAATTCTTGGACTTGGACGCGAGGTCCTCGGCGTTGATCACGAAGGGCGCTTCCACGTCGCAGAGGACGAGGTCGGCAGGGGCGCCGCGGGTCAGCCGGCCGGCGGCGAGGCCGATCAGGCGGGCAGGGGCCAGGGTCGCAGCGCGGACCAGGTCGAGCAGGGGCGGGCCGTCGTCCAGATGCAGGGCGATCATGGCCGGCAGCAGGGTCTGCAGGCCGATGGCGCCGGGGGCGGCCTCGGCGAAGGGCAGGCGCTTGTCCTCGGCGGGGGCCGGGGTGTGGGCGGAGACGAGCACCTCGACCAAACCGCTTCCCACGGCCTCCAGCAGGGCCTGCCGATCTGCCTCGGTGCGCAGGGGCGGGTCGAGGCGGTAGAAGGTGCGGTAGTCGCCGATGTCGAGTTCGTTGAAGCTGAGATGGTTGATCGAGGCGGTGGCGGTGGCCTTGACCCCCCGCGCCTTCGCACGCTGCAGGCTCTCCAGAGACCCCGCCGTGGTGATCTGGTCGACGATAAGCTGGCCGCCGGTCTGCTCGGCCATCAGGAGGTCGCGCTCCAGCATGATGCGTTCGGCGACCGCGGGGGCGGAGGGCAGGCCGAGGCGTCCGGCGAGTTCCCCGGAGGTGGCGGCCGCGCCCGTGGTCAGCCAGGGGTCCGCCGGGCGGTGGGCGACGGCGGCGCCGAAACCCTTGGCGTAGGTGAGCACCCGGCCGAACACCTTGGAGTCCACGATGGGCCGGTCGGCGTCGGTGAAATAGACGGCGCCCGCCTCGCGCATCAGGCCAAGCTCGCTGATCCGCTTGCCCTCGCAGCCGCGGGTGGCGGCGCCGGCGACATAGACATGCACCAATTCAAGGTCCCGCGCCCGGCGCATCAGGAAGTCGACCATGGCCGGCTCGTCGATGGTGGGGTCGGTGTCGGGCTGCAGCACGATGCTGGTGACACCCCCGGCCGCGGCGGCGCGGGTGGCGGATTTCAGGGTTTCCTTGGGCTCGGCGCCCGGCTCCCCGGTCTTCACCCGCAGGTCCACGAGGCCCGGGGCCAGCATGGCGCCGCCGCAGTCCACCACGGCGAAGTCGTCCGACAGATTCTCCGGATCGACCCCACGCACGGCCTCGGCGATCAGCCCCCCTTCGACCAGCAGGGCGCCGGGGCCGTCGTAGCCGCTCTCGGGATCGACCAGCCGGGCGTTGAGGAAGGCGGTGGGGCGGGGAGCGGCCATGTTAGCGCTGGTTCTCCAGGCGGGCCGCCAGGCTGCTGAGGATGGCCATGCGCACGGCGACGCCCATCTCCACCTGATCCTGGATCAGGCTGACCTTGGGATCGTCGGCCACGTCGGAATCGATCTCGACCCCGCGGTTCATCGGCCCTGGATGCATCACCTTCACATGGGGGCTGGCGAAGGCCAGCTTCTCGGCGTCGAGGCCCCAGAAGCGGAAATATTCGCGGGTGGAGGGCACGAAGGCCCCGTCCATCCGCTCCAGCTGCAGGCGCAGCATCATCACCACGTCCGCGCCGGCGACGCCCTTGCGCATGTCGGTGAAGACTTCGCCGCCCCATTGGTCGACGCCCGAAGGCATCAGGGTGGGCGGCCCCACGAGGCGCACCCGCGCGCCCAGGGTCTGCAACAGGCCGACGTTGGAGCGGGCGACCCGGCTGTGGGCGACGTCGCCGCAGATGGCCACGGTCAGCCCCTCCACCTTGCCCAGGGCCCGGCGCAGGGTCAGGGCGTCGAGCAGGGCCTGGGTGGGATGTTCGTGCGCGCCGTCGCCGGCGTTGACCACGCTGCAGCTCACCTTCTGGGCCAGCAGCGACGCCGCGCCGGAGGCCGAATGGCGCACCACCAACAGGTCCGGCTTCATGGCGTTGAGGGTGACGGCGGTGTCGATCAGCGTCTCGCCCTTGGTCATGGACGAGGTGCGCGGGCTCATATTGACCACGTCCGCGCCCAGCCGCTTGCCCGCCAACTCGAAGGAGCTTTGCGTGCGGGTGGACGCCTCGAAGAACAGATTGACCAGGGTGCGGCCGCGCAGGGCGCCCAGCTTCTTATCCTGGCGCCGGTTCAGCCCTACGAACGCGTCGGCGAGGTCGAGCAGATTCTCCGCGTCCGGGCGGTTCAGATCGCCGACGGACAGCAGGTGACGAAGGGGGAACGGATAGACGCGCGCCAGAATCAGATCGTCGATATCGGCCGCGGGCTCCATCGGGGCGAAGGCTATAGGCATGAACGTCCGCCGGCTCAAGCGGCGGTTCGCAGATCAAGGGGTGCGCATGCCCTGGGACGGGCCGGTTTCGCCAATTCCCGCCTTGCTTTGCGAGTCCCGCATGAATTGCCGGCTGGCCTCTTCGTTGCGGTCCCACTGCAGCTGGGTGGCGCACACGCGGGTGGCCATCCGGCTGCCGGGCGTCGGCTGGGACTTGCACACCATTCGGTTGGGATCCTTGTCCGCAGCCGCCTTGGCGCCCTTGACGTTGGCGGGGGCGACTGTGGTGGGCGGGTCGGCCGGCGGCGCATCGGCGGCGGCCAAGGCGGCGACGAGGGCGAGAACGAGCATGGCGGCGTCCTGACGGGTTGGCGGGAGCGCTACGAACGCCGCTCGGTCCGCGGGGCGACGGGAGGTTAGCATGGGTTGATCGGAAGGGGAGGGGCGAGGGCGCCACCCCTTCTACCGCATTCCCCGCGACGGCGGGGATCCAACCTTGCAGCCCTCGCGGCGCGTCGCGACTGGGCCTCCGCCCGCGCGGGGGATGCGGACCTGCCTGACAGCGCTGCGTGAATGGGTCCTCGGCACAAGGCCGAGGATGACGGGATTAGTTTCTAGCCCAGCTCAGCCGATCCAGCGCGCCTTGCAGGATGTAGCCCGCGGCCGCCCGGTCGACCACGTCGGCGCGTTTGGCGCGGGTCAGGTCGGCCTGGCCGATCAGCACCCGCTCGACGGCGGCGGTGGAGAGCCGCTCGTCCCAGAAGGCGATGGGCATGTCGCGCAAGCGGATCAGGTTGCGGGCGAAGGCGCGGCTGGACTGGCAGCGCGGCCCCTCCGTGCCGTCCATGTTCAGCGGCAGGCCGATCACCAGCCCCCTGGCCCCCCGCTCGTCCATCAGGGCGAACAGGGCGTTGGCGTCCTCGGTGAACTTTTTGCGGCGGATCAGGGCGAGGGGGCTGGCGATACGCATCCCGAGGTCGGAGACCGCCACGCCGATGGTCTTCTCGCCGATGTCGAGCCCCGCCACGGGGGTATGCGGCGGCAGGGCCGCGGGCAGCTCCATCAGGTCGATCACGGGCATGGGCGGGCGGTAGGCGCGTGATGCGCCCTTGTCAAACCTCGCCGCACCCGGCTAACCCACCCCCCAACTAGGAGAGGTTTAATGGCCATCGACGCCGCGACCGTTCGCAAGGTCGCCAAGCTCGCCCGCATCGCAGTGCCCGAGGACCGGCTCGAGCCGCTGTCCCAGGAGCTGTCCAGCATCATGAACTGGATCGAACAACTCCAGGAAGTGGACGTGGACGGGGTGGAGCCGATGACCTCGGCCGTCGCCGCCAAGCTGCCGATGCGCGAGGACGTGGTGACGGACGGTGGCCATCCGGACTGGGTGCTGGCCAACGCGCCGAAGTCCGCCGATGGCTTCTTCATCGTCCCCAAGGTCGTGGAGTAGGCGCGGTGGAACTGACCAATCTGACCCTGAAGGCCGCCCTCGACGGCCTCGCCGCCAAGCGTTTCTCTTCGGAAGAGCTGACCCGCGCCTATCTCGCCGCCATCGATGCGGCCAATCCGTCCCTCAACGCCTATGTGGTCACCTCGCATGACAAGGCGCTGGAGATGGCCAAGGCCTCCGACGCTCGCCGCGCTCAGGGCGAGGCCGGTCCGCTGGAAGGCGCGCCGATCGGGGTGAAGGACCTGTTCGCCACCAAGGGCGTGCGCACCACCGCCTGCTCCAAGATCCTCGGCGAGTTCATCCCCCCCTACGAATCGTCCGTCACCGCCAACCTGTGGCGCGAAGGCGCGGTGATGCTGGGCAAGCTGAACCTCGACGAATTCGCCATGGGCTCGTCTAACGAAACCTCGGCCTTTGGGCCTGTGGTCAATCCGTGGCGGGCGCAGGGGTCGGACAAGAAGTTGACCCCCGGCGGCTCCTCCGGCGGCTCGGCGGCGGCGGTGGCGGCGGACCTGTGCCTTGCGGCCACCGGCACCGACACCGGCGGCTCCATCCGCCAGCCGGCGGCCTTCACCGGCACTGTGGGGATCAAGCCGACCTATGGCCGCTGCTCGCGCTGGGGCATCGTCGCCTTCGCCTCGTCGCTGGATCAGGCCGGCCCCATCGCCAAGACGGTGGAGGACGCGGCCATCCTGCTGCGGGCCATGTCGGGCCACGACCAGAAGGATTCCACCAGCCTCAACATCAAGGTGCCGGACTTCGCCAGCCACATCGGCCAGTCGGTGAAGGGCCTGCGCATCGGCGTGCCGAAGGAATACCGCCTCGACGGCATCCCGGCTGAGATCGCCAAGCTGTGGGACGAGGGCGTGGCGTGGCTGAAGGCCGCGGGCTGCGACGTGCGCGAGGTGTCCTTGCCGCACACCAAATACGCCTTGCCGGCCTACTACATCATCGCCCCGGCGGAAGCGTCGTCCAACCTCGCCCGCTACGACGGGATGCGGTTCGGTCTGCGGGCCGAGGGGGCGAATCTGACCGAGGTGTACGAGAACTCCCGCGCCGCCGGGTTCGGGGCCGAGGTGCAGCGCCGCATCATGATCGGCGCCTACGTCCTCTCGGCGGGCTACTACGACGCCTACTACCTGCGCGCCCAGAAGGTCCGCCGCCGCATCGCCGACGATTTCGACACGGCGTTCCAAGAGGTCGACGCCATCCTGACGCCCACCGCCCCCTCCGCGGCCTTCGGCATCGGCGAGCGGGTGTCAGACCCGGTGTCGATGTACCTCAACGACGTCTTCACGGTGACCACCAACCTTGCGGGGCTGCCGGGGCTGAGCCTACCGGCTGGGCTCGATTCTCAAGGGTTGCCGCTGGGGCTGCAACTGATCGGCCGCCCCCTCGACGAGGGCACGCTGTTCAGTCTGGCGAGCGTGATGGAGCAGGCGGCGGGCTTCAGTGCGCGGCCGCAGAAGTGGTGGGAGTGAGCCCCTTTTAACCTCCGCTTTCCTCAGGCCTGACCCGAGGAAAACGGGTGAATTTCAAAGCTCCCCGAACGCCGCCGCGTAGTGCAGCACGCCTTCGCCCGTACCGAGGCCGTTCGGGACCAGCTCCATGGCCATGAAGGCGTCGCTGCCACTGTAGGGGGACTCCAGGCCCCGCGCCCAGTTCGCCGAGAAACCGAAGCGGGGATAGTAGTCGGGGTGGCCGAGCACCACGGCCGCCGAGGCCCCGCGTTCCCGCACCATGGCGAGGCCCTGGCGGACGAGGGCCGAGCCTATGCCCTTGAGCTGCCGGTCGGGACGCACCGCCATGGGGGCGAGGGCCGCGGCGAACATCACGCCCTCGTCGGTCTCGATCGGCAGCTTGCTGAAGAGGATATGGCCGACGATCTCGCCATCCTCCACCGCCACCAACGCGGCCAGCACATCGCCGTCCCGGTGCAGCGCCTCCACCAGCCTCGCCTCGGCCTCTCCTCCGAAGGCGGCGGTGTTGATGGCGGCGACCGCTACGCGATCCTGGGGCTGTTCTTCTCTGATTTCCATCTACGCCTAGTTCAGCTTGGCCAGCTCGGCGTCAATGGCCAAGAGGGTCTGGCTGGAAATGCCCGCCTGGGAGAAGCTCGCGAGTTGTTTCAGGCTGAGCCCTCGCGCCAAGCTAATCTGCGGGCTCTGCACCACCGCTGGGACATGGCGCATCAGGACCTCCCGGGTCTGGGGGGTGTCGAGCAGGACGGCCATGGTGGAGTCGGCTGAAAACCTGTGTCCGCCTGCCGTGCGCGCTTCCACAGTTGTCGCAGGCGGTTGGCCGTTGTGGGCGCAACCGGCGAGCCAGAACGCGGTAAAGGCCAAGAGGATTGCGGTTCGAGACTTGAACGACATAGGCACGCTCCCAAGTCCCCCAATCAGCTAACGCCATCGGCGGCCTTGACCACAACCGTCCCCGAGTGAAAAACCCCACGAATGAGCAACGAACGCGCACCCTATCGGATCCAAGGCCGCACCGGAGAGTGGGAGGTCGTGATGGGCCTCGAAGTCCACGCCCAGGTGGCCTCCAACGCCAAGCTGTTCTCCGGCGCGGCTACCGCCTTCGGTGCGGGCCCGAACGAGCATGTCAGTCTGGTGGACGCGGGCTTCCCGGGGATGCTGCCGGTGATCAACCGCTTTTGCGTTGAGCAGGCGGTGCGCACCGGGCTGGGCCTGAAGGCGCAGATCAACCTGCGTTCGCGCTTCGACCGTAAGAACTATTTCTACCCCGATCTGCCGCAAGGCTATCAGATCAGCCAGTTCAAGGACCCCGTGGTGGGCGAGGGGGCGCTGGAGGTGCAGCGCGACGACGGCTCCACCTTCGTGGTCGGCATCGAGCGGCTGCACCTGGAGCAGGACGCCGGCAAGTCGATCCACGACCTCGACCCGAACGCCACCTACGTCGACCTCAACCGGTCGGGGGTGGCGCTGATGGAGATCGTCTCCAAGCCCGACATCCGCTCGCCCGAAGACGCGGCCGCCTATGTGAAGACCCTGCGCCAACTGGTCCGCTACCTCGGCACCTGCGACGGCGACATGGAGAAGGGCAACCTGCGCGCCGACGTGAACGTGTCGGTGCGCAAGGTGGGCGATCCCCTCGGCACCCGCTGCGAGATCAAGAACGTCAACTCGATGCGCTATGTGATGCAGGCCGCGACCTATGAGGCGCGCCGGCAGGTCGAGATCCTGGAGGACGGCGGCAAGATCGACCAGGAGACGCGGCTGTACGATCCCGGCAAGGGCGAGACGCGCTCGATGCGCTCCAAGGAAGAGGCGCACGACTATCGCTACTTCCCCGATCCGGACCTGCTGCCGCTGGAACTCGATCCGGAGTGGGTCAAGCGCATCCAGGACACCCTGCCGGAACTGCCCGACGCCAAGCGGGCGCGGCTGCAAAGCCAATACGGCCTGTCGGCCTACGACGCGACGGTGCTGGCCATCGACGGCGCGCGGGCGGCCTTCTTCGAGCGGGCCGCCGTGGGCCGCGACGCCAAGCTGGTGGCCAACTGGACGGTCAACGATCTGCTGGGCCGCCTGTCCAAGGACGACCTGGAAATGGACGCCAGCCCGATCCCGTCGTCGGACATCGCCGGGCTGGTGGAGCTGATCGAGAACGGGACGATCTCCTCCAAGATCGCCAAGGAGGTGTTCGACCGGATGTGGGCGGGCGAGGGCGCGCCGGCGGCCATCGTCGAGAAGCACGGCCTCGTCCAGGTGACCGATACGGGCGCCATCGAAGCGGCGGTCGACAAGATCATGGTCGCCAACCCCGACAAGGTCGAAGCCGCTAAAGCCAAGCCCCAGGCGGTCGGCTGGTTCGTCGGGCAGGTGATGAAGGAGACCGGCGGCAAGGCCAATCCGGCCGCCGTCAACGACATCCTGAAGCGCAAGCTGGGGCTCTGAGGCCTTCTCCCGCGACGGGAGAAGGCCGTGCTGCTCAGAACGCCCCCGGGATCGAATCCAAGATCAGGCCCGTGGAGTCCTGCATCAGGTAGATGTCGCGCCCCACGCCGACCCAGCTATAGCCGTAAGGCGGCGGGCGCAGGCGATAGCGGCTGGGGTCGGGCACCCGCGCGCCCCAGTATTCCTGCGGCAGGTATTGGCCGCGGCCCCAGGGCCGCATCGCCGGGCCGGGATCACGGGCATAGCCGCCGCGATAGCTGAAGCGGTCGGCGGTCACGCGGCCGGGGATGTCCCGCGGCGCGGGGACGGCCACCGGCGGGGGCGGGGCGATAGGGGCGACAGGCGCGCGCCGCTGCTGACCGCGGTAGGGGCGGTCGTTGCGGTTCTGGCGGTCGTCGCGTTCATAGCGGCGGCCGTCACGCGAATAATCCTGAGCCGCAACGGTCAGCGGCGCAGCGACAACGGTCGCCGCCAGCAGGATCGAAAGCAGCCGTTTCATCACCTCATCCCCAAGGGATTCCGCCCGGACCCGCGAAGGTCCGGGCGGTCGCCGTCACCAGTAGAATACGCCAGGGACCACATCGAGGATTTCACCGGTGTAAAGATTCACCAGCAAAGCATCCTGACCGACGCGAACCCACTCATAACCGTAGGGCGGCTCGTCCAGCCCGTAGTCCCAGAAGTCGTTCAGATAGTATTGGTTCGACAGGAACAGCGACGGCAGGATCTGCCTCGGGGCCCATGACCGGTAGGCGTAGCCCCGCGGCCAGGGATACGGGTCCGCCCGGAAGCGGAAGAAGTCCCGGCCCCGATAAGAGAACCGTTCGCCGCCGCCGCGGTAGCGATTGTCGAAGCGGTTGTCGTTCCCGCGGTAGGCGTTGCGCCCGTCATAGCGGTTGTCGTTCCCACGGAAGGCGTTGCCCCCGTTGAAGCGATTGTCGCCGTTCCCGCGGAAGGCGTTGCCCTGGCCGTTGTAACGGTTATCGAAACCGCCGCGCTGGCCGCGGTCTCCGCCGCCTTGGAACCTTTGCTGTTGCGGAACCGGCTCCTGCGCCTGGGGCGGGATTGCGCCGCCGCCCTGGAACTGCCGCCCGCCGCCGCCGCGATAACCGCCTTGGCCGCCTTGACCGCCACGGAAGCGGCCGTCGGCCTGGGCTTGAGCTTGCCCCTGGAACTGCGGTTGGGCCTGGCGGAACTCCCCACCGCCACGGGGACCCATCCTCTGGCGTTCCGCCCGCTCGGGAGCGGCTGCGGCCTGGGGTTGGGTTTGTTGATACTGGGCCTGGCCTTCCGGCGGGCCCATGCGGCGGCGCTCCTGAGCCTGGGCGCCCGCACCACCGAACGCGAGCGGCGCCAGGATGGCGGCCAACGCGACGGTCGTCTTGAGCAGCTTCATCGCACTCTCCATGCCGGCGAATGTTCGCCAGCGTTGGATGCAAACTGACAGTCCCCGCCTGAACTGGCGCTGAACACAACAGTCAGCAATGCGTATGTTGCCTCCTTGGCTCCGCCGGAGGATGGTCGTCGCCCATCAGCATTGCGTGAGCGTCATGTCCGAGCCCATCGAACTGTTCTACTGGCCCACCCCGAACGGGCGGAAGATCACCATCGCCCTCGACGAGATGGATATTCCCTATGTCGTGCGCCCGGTGAACATTGGCGTCGGCGACCAGTTCAAGCCGGAGTTCCTGGCGATCAGCCCCAACAACCGCATGCCGGCCATCATTGATCCGAACGGTCCCGGCGGCGAACCGGTGTCGGTGTTCGAGTCCGGCGCCATCCTGCAATACCTCGCGCGCAAGAGCGGCAAGTTCTATGGCGCCGACGAACGGGCGCGGATCGCCGTGGACGAATGGCTGCATTGGCAGATGGGCGGCATCGGGCCGATGTGCGGCCAGGCCCACCATTTCCGCCTCTACGCCCCGACCCTGGTGGCCGACAGCCGCATGACCGCCTATGGGGCGATCCGCTATACGAACGAGGTCGGGCGGCTCTACGGCGTGCTGAACAAGCGTCTGGAGGGGCGGCCGTACGTCGCAGGCGACTATTCCATCGCCGATATGGCCATCTGGCCGTGGATTCTTTCGCACCCCGGTCAGGGGCAGGATCTGAACGATTTCCCCAACCTGAAGGGCTGGTTCGAGCGGGTCCAGGCGCGTCCGGCGGTTAAGAAGAGCAGCGAGGTCGCCGAACAGATCCGCGCCATTCCCGCCACCGGGACCAGCAAGGAGGCGGCCGTCGCCCGCTCCGTGCTGTTCGGGCAGCGCGCGCGATAAATCCAGTTATTTCAAGGGGCTGAGGGTCGGTTCGGGGCGCCGATCTGGGGGCGGTGTCGGCCCTTGCGGCCATGCGCCTTGCGACGCGCCCTGGCGTCGCCGCGCGGCTCCACGCCGTTCATCGAACTTAATGCGCCATTGAAGAACATTACTGCCTTCTTCATTGGCGTTTAGCGCAAGTAAAGCGCCGGAATTCCGTACATTATTTATTCATGGCCAAAAAATGGCACAGTGTTTCTGCGCTTAACCTTATGTTCAGTGCCAGGCTATTTTCCTGTCCACCGTGAAGACATCGAAAGCGCGGCCGCCGAATGCGGTCGGGGCGCAACGGAAAGAGAAGCGGTGATGCAATCGGCGTTTGAAATGGAAACCGAGATGGGCGGCCTGCCGCTGCCCCAGGCGGACTCCACCGGCGAGGACCTGCTGAAGATGGGCCTGCTCTACTCCACCGGCCAGGGCGGCGCGCCGCTCGATCTGGTGTCGGCCCATATGCTGTTCAATCTGGCGGCCATGCGCGGCTGCGAAGAGGCCAAGCATTACCGTCGCGAACTCTCCGACGAGATGGACCGCGACGCTATCGCCGACGCTCAGCGTGCGGCGCGGGAGTTCCTGGCCCGGGCCTGATCCCGGCCCTCAGCGCGACGTGAAGAACTGGTTCCCGTTCAGGGCGTAGTTGAACTGGATGGGCAGGCCTTCGCGGAAGTACTGCTGCATGAACAGGCCGACGTTGGCGATGGCCGTGCGCGGCACATAGACGATATCGAACCGGCGCAGGGGCACCGCGTCCGCATGCAAGGCGTCGAAGGCGGCGGCGCGCAGGTCCGCGGTGCGGGTCATGGGCTGGCCCCCAACGCCGCGGCGGATGATGATCACCTTGTCGCGCTTGGCGCTGACCTTGAAGCCGCCGGCCATGGCCACCGCTTGCAGGGCGTCGATGTCGCCGGGCATGTCGTAGACGCCCGGCTTGTCCACTTCGCCGGCGATGAACACTTTCAGCGCCGACGCCTGCTTCACCGCCACCGACACCTCGGGCCGCAGCAGCTGGCGGGCATAGGCCTGGGTCAGCATCGATTCGACTTCGGGCGCGGAACGGTCTGCGGCCATCACCGGCTGCAGCAGGGGCATGCTGATGCGCCCGTCCGGCCCGACCGTCACGGTGCGGTTCAACTCCGGCGCCGACAGCACGCTGATATCGACGATGTCGCCGGGATAGAGGCGATAGGCCGGCTCGTCCTGAGCCCAGGTGGCGTAGCCGATGTTGGCGAAGCCCCCCGCATCCGGATAGCCCCGCGGCGCGCCGCCGTAGTTCGAGGCCGGCGCCGGAGACGGGCTGGAGGCGCAGGCCGCCGCGACCAAGGCGAGGGCAGGGGCGAGCAGGCGAAAGTGCAGGCGTGACATGGCCTAAGGAAACCTCTCGGGCGCGCCGGATTCTGCGGCCGATGCGCAGGCCCAAAGGTTAAAGGGAATGGGTAACGATGGGTTAACGGGCGCTCGTCACCTTGTAGTCAGTCACAGACTCGAGGCGCAGAAGCGATGCCTGCCGGACCCTTTCCATTGTCGGCCGAAGCGCCGTCCAGAGTCCGGCCGCCTTTCGAGCTTTCCGACCTCGTCGCCAACCTGTGGCGCCAGCGTTTCGTGATGCTGGGGGTGTTCCTGGTGGTGGTGGCGCTGGGCTTCGCCTTCGCCATGACGCTGAAGAAGACCTATTCGGCCCGGTCCAGCCTGCTGGTCCAGCTCGGCCAGGAGTATGTCTACAACCCCCGCGTCGGCGACGCCGCCCGGGGCGCGGCCCCCACCAACGACCAGGTGATCCAGTCCGAAGTCGAGATCCTGTCGGCATCGGCGCTGAAGGAGCGGGTGATCCGGCGGATCGGCCTCGTCCGCATGTTCCCGGGCGCCGCCAAGACCTACGCCAAGGCCAGCCCCGAGAAGCGCCGGGAGATCGAGGGCGAGGCCATCCGGGGCATGGAGACCAAGCTGAAGATCGGCACCGCCCCGGACAACGCCATCGTGCGCCTGACCTACGATGCGCCGGATGCGCATCTGGCGGCCGAGGTGCTCAACACCCTGGTGGACGAGTATCTGGTGTTCCGCCGTTCGGTGCTGGCCGACCGGGACGTCAGCGCCATCAGCAAGCAGCGCGCCGCCTTCGAGGCGCGACTGGCCAAGGCGGACGCCGCCTACAAGGATTTCCTGGAGACCAACGGCATCGGCGACTTCGACAACGAGAAGGCCTCCCTCGGCCAGCTCTACAGCTCGCTCCTGACCGAGCGTTACGCCCTGCAGGCTCAGCTCAGCGAAGTGCAGGGGCGCCTCGGCGTCACCGCCCGCAATGTGGCCAGCAGCGCGCCGGAGATCGGCCTGTTCCGCGATATCGACGTAACCGCCGCCAACAAGCTTCAGCAACTGCGCATCGACCGGCAGGACCTGCTCTCCCGCTACCAGCCCGACGCCCAGCCCGTGCGCGACATCGACCAGAAGATCGCCGCTCTGCAGGCCCTGTCCGCGCCCAATCCCGACGCGGGCGCCAAGCGGGTGGGGGTCAACCCAGTCTATCAGACCCTTGAGACCGAGCGGAACCAGCTCCAGGCCCAGGCCGCGTCGCTGCGCAGCCGCCAGACGGCGGTGGCTGGCGGCCTGCAGCAGGTGGCCGACCGCCGCCGCCGCCTGACCGAACTCGAGCCCCGCTTCCAGGAGCTGGCGCGGGAGCGGGACGTGCTGTCGGCCAACGTCCGCGCCTTCATCGTGCGCGAGCAGGAGGGGCAGGCCGCCCAGGCCGTGGCCCAGACCGCCGAGGACAACGTCCGCATCGTGGAGCGGGCCTATCCGCCGGTTCGCGGGTCGAGCCTGAAGAAGCTGGTGTTGGCGGCGGCCGTGCTGTTCGGCGGGTTCGCGGCCCTGTGCGTCGGCCTGCTGCGCGCCCTGTTGTCACGGGGGTTCGCCACCGCCGCGGCGGTGGAGCGGGCGGCGGACCTGCCGGTGCTGATGCGCGCGCCGCTCAAGCACGCCATGGCCCGCTAGTTTCGCCGCGGACTGGTATGCTCGATTTCGCTTATCCCTCATCGATTCGGGCCCATGGTTGACCTGTCTTCCGAAATGGAGACGCTGATCGAGGCCCTCGGCCCGCCGCTGGCGCGCGCCGCCAAGGTGGTTCAGTTCGTCTGCGCCAAGCCGGGGGAGGGGACCTCCACGATCGCCCGTGAGTTCGCCCTGGCCGCCGCCGAGCGCAGCAAGAAGGGCGTGTGGCTGATCGAGCTTGACCTGCTCAGCGGCGCCCAGCACGCCCATCTGGCCGCCGATCCCGAAGAATACGGCGTGCTGGGCGAGCCGACCCACGCCAGCCCCGACGGCTCGATGTTCTTCAGCGTGGAGCCGCCGATCAAGGGTCTGGACGGCAAGCCCTGGCCCAGCGCCCGTTACCTCTCGGCCTATTCGGTGGGCGGGCGGCGGATGTGGGTGACGCGGTTCCGTCGGGAGGCCCTGCGCACCGGCCAGTCGGTGCAGATCCTCGCCAATGGCGGCTATTGGGACTCCTTGCGCGCCTATTCCGACTATGTGGTGGTCGACGCCCCCTGCGCCGAGCGGTCGCGCGCCGCTCTGGCGACCGCGCGTTTCATGGACGCCAACGTCCTGGTGGTCGCCGCCGACAACGCCGACAAAACCGCGCCGGGCAGGTTGCGGACCCTGATCGAGGGCGCGGGCGGGCCCTGCGCCGGTCTCGTCTTCAATCGCGCCCCGGCGGAGCCGCCGGCTTTCGTACGCAGGCTGGTCCCATGATCCGGCTGGCGATTGGCGACCGGCTCGCCTTCGCCCTGTCCGTGTTCATCGTGCTCACCTTCAGCCAGGGCTGGGTGACGGCCCTGGGGGGCGGGGAGGGCGAGTCCGGCCTGATCCGCATGCTCTATTTCCCGGCCTATCTCGCCGGCCTTACCCTCGCCCTGTCGCAGCCGTGGGACCTCTTGAAGGCGGCGCTGCGCACGCCCCTGCTGTGGCTGCTGTTGTGCGTGGTGGCGGCGTCCGTCACCTGGTCCATTGCGCCCGACGTGACCTTCCGCCGGACCCTCGCCATCGCCTTCACTACCCTGGGCGGTCTGGTCATCGCCGCGCGCTACGATTGGCCCAAGTTGCTGACGGTGCTGGCGGTCAGCTTCGCCATCCTGGCGGTGATCAGCTTCCTCGCGGGCCTCGCGGTGCCGAGCTACGGGCGGATGGGACCGATGACCGAGTTCCCCGGCGCGTGGCGCGGGGTCTGGGTCGACAAGAACGGCCTCGGTGCGCACATGACCCTGGGCTTCATGATCTTCGTGGCGACCGGCGTGCTGAACCCGGCGCGGCGGTGGGTCTGGGCGGGGTTCGCGGGGCTGGCCCTGCTGCTCGTCCTCCTCACCACCTCGAAGACCTCCCTGGTGGCCCTGATCCTCGGCTCCGGCGCGATGATGTTCGTCGCCCTGGTCAAGCGCGGACCGGCCATGGCCGTGGCGGCGACCCTGGCGGCGGGGGCGGGGATGATGGTGATCCTGTTCGTGGCCCTGTTCGCTTCGGACGCGGTGTTCGCCCTGCTGGGCAAGGACGCCACCCTGACCGGGCGCACCAAGCTGTGGGCGGGGATAACCAGTCAGGCCAAGCTCGTGCCCTGGACTGGCTACGGCTATGGCGTCGTCTGGACCGACACCTCCATCTGGGGGCCGGCCGCCTGGATCTTCAAACGGGCGGGCTTCACCGCCAACCACGCCCACAGCGGCTGGTACGAGACCTGGCTCGGCCTCGGCTACATCGGCCTGATGGCGTGGGGCGCGCTGTTCGTGGAGACGTGGCTGAAGACCATCTGGGCCGCCTATCGCAACCTCGGCGGCTGGTTCGCCCTGCCGTTCATACTGACCTACAGCGTCACCATGCTCACCGAGAGCACGGCGATCGCCTATCACGACTTCACCTGGGTGATCTTCTGCGCGGTGGCGATCCGGCTGGCGACGCCGGCGCGGGCGGCGGTCGCGCAATCCTCACTTCGCCCTCAGGACCTGACGCCGGCCGTCCGCGCCACTTCGGCCTGGCCGTAGAACTTGGGCGCCTGGGTCCAGAACAGCTTGCCGAGGCCGCGGGCGGCGCGGTCGGCCATCTGGGCGCGGGCGGGCTGGCGCATCAGCCACAAGGCGCCGGCGAGGGCGCCGTAGCAGGTGGCCTGCACCGCCCCCACCCCCATCCACTTGGCCACCCCGGTCCAGTCCGGCGGGGTGCGGGCGGCGCAGATCTGCGAGGGGCTCTGGCCATAGCCGAAGGCCCGCTTCAGGGCGTAGGACATCCGCGCCCGATGGGGCGGGGCGTATTCCAGCACCGGCGCTTCGGCGCACCAGGCGAAGCGGGCGCCGGCGGCGCGGGCCTTGGAAAACAGCAGATCGTCTTCCCCGCCGATCTGGTCCACCGCGGCGTCGAAGGGCGCGTCCCCGGCCAGCACCGTCTCACGGCGCATCAGCGAGTTGCCGCAGCCGTAGATCTCGCCGATGGGGCCGGAGGTCTCGGGGCCTTCGCGGGAGAAGAACTGATCGAGATAAGGCCGCGCCCAGTCGGGGGTCCCGTCCGGCGTCACCCCCAGCACCGGGCCGAAGGTGACGTCGGCGTCGCAGCGCATGTGGATGTCGTAGAGGGCGGCCAGCCAGCCGGCCGGCGCCTCCTCGTCATCGTCCAGGAAGGCGATCAGCGGCGCCTTGGTGGCGCGCAGGCCTGCGTTGCGGGCGGTGGCCACCCCTGGCGTGGGCTCGTGCACGAAAATGAGGGGTACGGGGGAGACGGCCTGCAGCCGTTCCACCATATCCCGCGACGAGGCCTCCGGCGAATTGTCGATCACCACGATCTCGGCCAAGGGCGCGCCGGTCTGCAGGAAGAGCGACCGCAAGCATCGCTCCAGCATCTCGGGCCGGCGCAAGGTGGGCGTCAGGACGGCGATCGACATCACACAACCTCCGCATAGAGGGCGGCCCGATAGAGCTTGAGGGCCATGACCCGCGCGCGCAACGGCGCGTGGGTGCTGAGGGCGGTTCGCTTGAACATGCGCCGCCACAGGTCACGGAACGGCGCGCGCTTGAGCAGGCGCGCCACCTTGTAGCTGGGATAGTTGGAGACGATCTCCGGATGGCGCGCGGCGACCCGGGCGAAGTTGCCCACGGACTGTTCGTACTTGGCGGCCAGCACGGGCGCCGGGTCGAGGCCGAGGTGGACCGCGGCGTTGTCGAAGTGGATCACCCGCCAGCGGCTGGCGACCCGCATGCCCCATTCCACATCCTCCCAGCCCCAGCCGGTGAACCCCTCGTCGAAGGCCTCCGTCTCGAACACCTGACGGCGGACGAGGAGGTTGGAGGTGAAGACATACTTTTCCGGCGTCAGGCGGCGCACGTCCGCCCCTGCGCATTCGCCGCGCAGGGCCAGCGCCCGGTGCAGACGGTGGGACGGGGTGATGTGGCCCATCGGCACCGAGAAGCCCCCGAAGGCGACGTCCAGTTCCCCGCCGTCGACCAGGGCGAGGTGGGCGGACAGGAAGTTGCGGCTGCCGGGCGCCATGTCGCTGTCCAGGAACAGCAGGCAGCCGCCGCGGGATTCGGCGGCGAGGCGGTTGCGGCCCTTGGCGCGGCCCTCGTTGCTGGGCAGGCGCGCGAGGCGGGCGGGGAGGGCGAGGCCCTGCACCGCCGCAGCCACCCGGGCGGCCAGCGGCTCGTCGCCGCCGCCGTCGTCCAGCACCACGATCTCCACCGCCCCGGCAAGATCGGCCGCTTCCTCGTCGAGGGCCTTGAGCAGGGGCGTTGGGTCGTCGCGGAAGAAGGGGATCAGCACCGAAAGGCGCGGCGCGGCGCGACTCCAAGCGGCGTTGTCGGTGCGGACGATGTCGCTCACGTGGCGAGCCCCATCGGCTGGCGGCGAATGAGGCGCAGCGCCTGACCGCGCACCCCTGCGGCGTCGAGGGCGAAGGCGGCGAGGGCGTAGACCACCGCGCCGACCGTGGCTTTGAGGATCAGCTCCAGAACGCCCCCGACCGCGGGGGTGCGGCTGACCGCGACGGCCATCACGGCGGTGGCGAGGCCGCAGCGGAGCAGGGCGTTCCAGGGGATGGGCAGGGCCACGTCCCCCCGGGCGAGGCCGTAGGACACCAGCGCTCCGAAGGCGAAGCTGGCCGTCGTCGCCCACACCGCCCCGTCGAGGCCGAAGCGCGGGATCAGCGCCAGGGCCAGCACGAGGTTTGCCGCGGCCGGTAGGGCGATCACCAGGAACAGCAGCTTGGTGCGCCGGGCCAGGGTGAAGGCGGTGTTGAGGTAGTGGGTGGTCAGGCCGGCGAAAAGGGCGCTGGCGGCGATCCATGGGGTGACACGTCCGGCGGCCTCCGCAAGGCCGTCGCCGACCATCAACTGGGCCAGCGGCGCGGCGACGAGGGCGACCCCGGCTGCGGCGGGAAGGGCGATGAGCAGCATCAAGGAGGCCTGATCTTTGGCCGTGCGCACCAGCGCCTCGCGTCCGCCGCGTTCGAGGGCGGCGATACAGGCGGGCTGTCCGGCCATGCCGAGCCACAGGAACATCACATCGAGGGTCCGGTTGGAGAGGCTGTACCCCGCATGGTAGGCGCCCACCGCCTCGGTATCGAGGAAGGCGGCGAGGACGAACCGGTCCGTCGTCTGCAGGGCGAGGCCCATCACCAGCGACATGGACAGGGGCAGGCCGTAGGCCGCGTAGGCGCCGAGGCGCGCGCGGTCGAACTGCCCGGCCCTGGCCCGGCCGATCTCGGCGGGAAGCGCCCAGACCAGCAGCACGGCGCAGGCGATCCCGGCCCCGGCCAGGGGCGCGGACGCCCCCCAGCCCAGCAGGGCGAAGGCGGCGCCGAGGAGGAAGCCGCCGCCGGTCTGCAGCATGTCGATCACGGCGTAGGCCTTCACCTCGCCCGCGGCGCGGTGGCGTTCCTGGGTGAGCTTCAACAGGCTGCGGGCGGCGGCCGAGGCGAGGCCGGCGGCGATGGCGATCTTTAGGCCGGACGACATGGGGAACACCGCCAGGATCACCCCCGCCGCCACCGGCAGGGCGATCAGCATCAGGCCGAAGGTGCGATAGACGGTGCCGAACAGGGCCGCCTTGCCCGCGTCGTCATTCTCCGCGGCGTAGAAGCGGGCCACGGCCGCCTCCACCCAGGTGAACAGGCAGGTGTGGACGAGGCTGGTGACGGACAGGGCGAGGGCATAAGCCCCGTAGTCCGCCGGGCTCAGCAGCCGGGTGAACACCACGATGGCGCCGAACCCGGCGAAGGCCTGCACCAGATTGACCGGCAGGTAGCCTAGGACCCCACGCCAGAACATGCCTCAGCGCACCGTGTCGCGTTGCGAGATCAGGCGGGGAACGGTCACGAGGATGATGTAGAGGTCGAGCCAGAAGGACTGCCGCTCGATGTACTCCACGTCGAGGGCGACCCGGCGACGCACCAGTTCGGGGGTGTCCACGGCCCCGGTCGACCCGTTGATCTGGGCCCAGCCGGTGATGCCGGGCTTCATGCGGTGGCGCCAGGCGTATTCGGCGACGAGGCGGGCCGAATCCTCCCCCGCGGTCTTCATGCCGATGGCGTGGGGGCGGGGGCCCACCAGGGACATCTCGCCGGTCAGCACGTTGAAGATCTGCGGCAGCTCGTCGAGGCTGGCCTTGCGGATGACGCGGCCGACGCGGGTGACCCGGTCGTCGCCCTTCTTGACCTGCTGCGAGGCGGTGGCGTCGGCGGCGGCGACCTTCATGGAGCGGAACTTCCACACCACGATGGTCTCGTTGTTGAAGCCATGGCGGCGCTGGCGGAAGAACACCGGCCCGCCGTCGTCGAGCTTGATCAGCAGGGCGATGATCACCATCACGGGCCCCGCCACCAGCAGGCCGAGGCTGGCGATCACCAGATCCTGGATGCGCTTGGCGAAGGCCCGGCGCTCGTCCTCCACCACGCCGGACACCTGGGCCAGCGGTGCGTCGCCGAGCCGCATCAGGGCGGATTGGCGGTTGTCCTGGCCGTCCAGGTCCATGAACAGGGTGACGGCGTTGGGCAGGATGCGCAGCTGTTCGATCAGCGCCCGCACCCGGTCCTGGGCCGAGGCGGTCACGGTGATCACGATCCGGTCCACGTAAGGAAGGATCATGTGGTTCATCAGCGCCTTGGTGGTGCCCAGCACCGGCACGCCATGGATGGCCGGGGGCACGCGCCCGGCGCGATCGTCGAAGATGGCGAGCACATTGGCGTCGCGGCTCTTCAGCGCCGCCTCGATCAGCT
>Ga0182736_1000805_pt1 | contig 39387 bp, 43 predicted proteins | sample eDN5th30CKraftBY_FD_128882 | JGI IMG/M metagenome (GOLD analysis project Ga0182736, IMG submission 128882) | Enriched backyard soil microbial communities from Emeryville, California, USA - eDNA 5th pass 30_C Kraft BY (version 2) (version 2) | ecosystem: Environmental > Terrestrial > Soil >... | reverse complement strand
TGGCCGGCGGCCGTCCGGCCCCGGTGGCCCCGGCGGGGTGGCACCCCGATCCGGTGGGCCGCCACCAGTACCGCTGGTTCGACGGCAGCCGCTGGACGAACCACGTGGGCGACGACGGCGTCGCCTCCACCGACGAAGGGATCATCGGATGAAGCTGTTCGCGTTCGTGAAGCGCAAGGAGGGGATGTCCCGCGAGGACTTCCTCCAGTACTGGCACACGCAGCACGGACCGATGATCCGGGACACGCCCGAGCTCGGGGGCCAGACGCTCAGCTACGTCCAGCACCCGGCGGCGCCCCAGGACCAGTCGGGCTGGGACGGCGTCGCCGTCCAGGAGTTCGCCTCGTGGGATGCGTTCTTGGCGATGCTCTCGGGGCCGGCTGGCGACCTGATGCGCGAGGACGAGGCCAACTTCCTCGACCCCTCGTCGATCAAGGTCGTCTTCACCGAGGGCCAGGTCGTGATGATCGACTCGGCCGACCCGCCGGCGGCGCAGCCGTGAGCGGCCGGTTCGAGGGGCGCCAGGCCCTGGTCACCGGCGGCGGGTCCGGCATCGGCGAGGCCGTCTGCCGCCTCTTCGCCGCCGAGGGCGCCGCGGTCACCGTGCTCGACCGCGACGGCGATGCCGCCGCCCGGGTCGCGGCCGAGGTCGGCGGGCGCTCGGTCGCCTGCGACGTGCGCGACGCCGACGGCGTGAACGCCGCCGTGCTCGACGCCGCCTCGGCCATGGGCGGCCTCACCGATCTGGTGAACAACGCCGGGCTCGGCACGGCCAAGCCCCTCCTCAGCTACACCGACAAGGAGTGGGCGCTGCTCATCGGGGTCAACCTGACCGGCACCTTCCACGGGATCCGGGCCGCCGGCCCGATCATGCTCGAGGCCGGTCGCGGGTCGATCGTGAACAACGCCTCGCTCACCGGCGTGCGCCCCACCCGGGGCGAGGGGCCGTACTCCGCCGCCAAGGCGGGCGTCCTCAACCTCACGCAGAGCGCGGCGCTGGAGCTGGCGCCGGCCGTCCGGGTGAACGCCGTCGCCCCCGGGATGATCCACACGCCCCTGACCGACATCGTCGTGCAGAACGACGAGTGGCGGACCGCGGCCGAGTCGGGCACGCCGGCCGGTCGTGTCGGCGGCGCCGAGGAGGTCGCCGAGGTCATCGCCTTCTTGTCGAGCGACGCGGCGTCGTACGTGACCGGGCAGACGATCGTCGTCGACGGCGGTTCGGTGCTCCCGAGCCTCCAGTCCGACAGCCTCCTGCGGGCCATCTCCGAGTCCGGCTTCGGGCTGGGCTGACCGGAGCGGCGGGATGCTCACCGATGCCGACCGGATCCGGAACCTGATCGGCCGCTACTGCGACCTGATGGACGCGGGCGACTTCGAGGGCATCGGCGCCCTCTTCGTCGAGGCGTCGCTCGCGGCCGGCGACGGCGAGCCGTTCGCCCGGGGGCCCGACGAGATCGCCGCCTTCTTCGCCCGGGGCACGCAGCGCCACGACGATGCGCTCGCGACCAAGCACCTCGTCACCAACCTGGTGATCGACGAGCCCGACGACGACGGCGTCGTACTGGTGCGGTCGTCGTACCTCGTGCTCCAGGCGGTCGAGGGCTTCCCGCTCCAGCCGATCATCACCGGCCGCTACCACGACCGCTTCGCCAAGGGCGCCGGCGGGTGGTACTTCGCCGAGCGGCGGTTCTTCGTCGACCTGGTGGGCGACCTGTCCCACCACCTCGCGGACCCGGGCATCGCCGCGCCGGGCGCCACCTCGTGAGCGGCCCCGACGAGCGCCTCCGGTCGACGCTGTTCGGCCTGGTGCCGCTCGATCGCTGGCCCGAAGGCGACGAGCCGTCCGGTGAGCCGTGGGACGGGTTCGTCCGGGCCCGCCGCCACCTGGCAGCCGGCGACCAGGACCTGGCGATCCGGGAGTGGTCGCAGGTCGCGATGGTCGTCGACCTGACCGGGGGCGAGTCCCGCCACGTGCTCCAGGCCTGGCAGTTCCTCCGCTCGGTGAACGTGCACCCCGACGAGTCGATCGCGGGCCAGGTCCTGGGCGTGGTGGTCGAGGTCACGGTCGGCGATGCGCACGACGTCCTCGCCGCCTACGCCGACGGCTCGGTGCGCTACCTCAACCACGCCGGCGGGGCCACGATCCTCGACGCGGTGCCACCCGAGGTGGCGGTCGAGGCGGCCGCGGTGCTCGCCGCGGGTCAGGTGCTGGCGGACCAGATCGGACCGTGGACCGAACCCCAGCTGCCCGAGCTGCCGGTGGGGTCGATGCGCCTCACGATGCTCACCCGTGGCGGTCCCCGCTTCGGCCAGGGCCCCGACGACGTGCTCGGCAACGACCCGATGGCCGGCCCGGTCCTGGCCGCCGCCACCCAGCTCCTCGTCGCCGTGGTCGGCCTGGGCGACGGACCGGCCTGAGCGCGGCGTCCCCGAGGGGGCGCTGTCGCCGGTACCGTCGGACCGTGCCCTCCGACCGGATCCTGCGATGAGCGACGACGCCGAGCTGGTGCGCCGCTCGGACCGCGGCTCGATCGCCACGCTGACGCTGGCGCGGCCCGCCGCCCGCAACGCGCTGTCGCTGGCCGTGCTCGACGAGCTCGCCGCCCACCTCGCCGCCATCGACGCCGACGGCTCGGTCCACGTCGTCGTGCTGGCGGGGGAGGGCCCCGCGTTCAGCGCCGGGCACGACCTCCGGGAGATCGTGGCCCACCCCGAGGAGGCCTACCGCCGCACGCTGTTCGCCCGCTGCTCGGAGGTGATGGTCGCCCTCACCCGGCTCCGTCAGCCGGTCATCGCCAAGGTCCACGGCGTCGCCACCGCCGCCGGGTGCCAGTTGGTGGCGACGTGCGACCTCGCCGTCGCCGGCGCATCGGCCCGGTTCGCCACGCCGGGCGTCGACATCGGCTTGTTCTGCACCACGCCGATGGTGGCCCTCACCCGCAACGTCGCGCCGAAGGCGGCCATGGAGCTGCTGCTCACCGCCGAGCTCATCGGCGCCGACGAGGCCCACCGCATCGGCCTGGTGAACCGGGTCGTCGCCGATGACGACCTCGACGCCGAGGTCGATGCCCTGGCCGAGCTCGTGGCGTCCAAGCCGCCCGCCACGGTGGCCCTCGGCAAGGCCGCGTTCTGGCGGCTCCGGTCGCTGCCGCTCGACGAGGCCTACGCCGACGCGTCCGACACCATGGCCTGCAACCTCGAGATGGACGAGGCAGCCGAGGGGATCAGCGCCTTCCTGGAGAAGCGCCCGCCCCGCTGGAGCGGCTCGTGACCGCGCCGCTGGCGTCGGCCACCTGGATCACGCCGCTCGACCCCGACCTCGACCCTCTCGCCCGGCCCGACGGCCTGCGGCTCGCGGTCAAGGACTGCATCGACGTCGCCGGGGTCATCACCACCGCGGGTTCGCCCGTGATCGCCGAGCACGCCGAACCGGCCGCGGCCGACGCACCCTGCCTCGAGGTCGCCCGCGCCGCCGGGGCCCGCATCGTGGGCAAGGCCAACCTGCACGAGCTGTGCTTCGGGGCCACCGGCATCAACCCGCACTACGGCACGCCCCGCAATCCGCTCGACCCGCGCCGCGTGCCGGGCGGCTCGTCGAGCGGGTCCGCGGTCGCGGTGGCCGACCACGAGGCCGACATCGGGTTCGGCACCGACACCGCCGGGTCGATCCGGAACCCGGCCGCGTACTGCGGCATCACCGGCCTCAAGACCACGTTCGGCCTGGTCCCCGTGGAAGGCGTGCGTCCGCTGGCGCCGTCGCTCGACACCGTCGGGGTCCTCGCCCGCGACGTCGCGGACCTCGCGGCCGGCGCCACCCTGCTGGACCCCCGCCTCACCGACTCCGGCATCACCGCCTCCACCACCGCCGGTCGGTTCCGGCTGCCCGACACGGACCCGACGATCGACGCGGCCATCGACTCGGCGCTGATCGAGGCGGGGATCGAGGTGGTCGACGTCGAGCTGCCCGGCTGGAACGACGCCCACGCCGCCGCCATCGCCGTGCTGTTCGGCGAGGCGCTCATGGTCAACGACGAGCTCTGGCGCCGCCACCACGACCGGCTCGGCGCGGATCTCGTCGAGCGGTTCACGTTCGCCCAGGCGATCAGCCCGGGCGAGCTCGGCGACGCCCGGGCGCAGCGGGAGCCGTGGCGGATGGAGCTGGCCGAGGTCTTCGGATCGGTCGGCATCCTGGTGCTGCCGACGATGGCGGCCTACCCCGTCCGCGCCACCGCCGGGGCGGCGTCGCCCAACCCGGCGTGTCCGGCGATCAACCTCGCCGGCCACCCGGCCCTGGCGCTCCCGGTGCCGTCGGGCGGGCTGATGCCCGCCAGCATCCAGCTCGTCGCGCCCGACCACCACGAGGGCCGGCTCCTCGCCACCGCCGCCCTCATCGAGGCCGCCGTCGCCACCTGAGGACCCTGGACGTTCGTCTCACCCGGGTGGGTGATCGGGCTGGCTACGTTGGCCCCGCAGGGCGGAGCTCGAAGGGGTGTCAGGGACGTGGGGTCGGAAGAGGCGAGGGCGCGGCCGCCGCGGCGTCGCGACATCCAGGGCCTGCGCGCGGTCGCCGTCGCCCTCGTGGTGGCCTTCCACGCCGGCATCCCGCCTGCCGGCGGGTACATCGGCGTCGACGTGTTCTTCGTCATCTCGGGGTTCGTCGTCGGCGGCCTGCTGCTGCGCGAGCTCGGCCGGGGCGACGGGCTGGGGTTCCGGGCGTTCTACGCGCGCCGGGTGCGCCGCCTGCTCCCGGCCCTCGCGCTCATGTCGACGGTCGTCGCCGTCGCCAGCCTGGTCTTCCTCAGCCCGCTCACCACCCAGCGCTCCACCGCCCGCACGGGCATCGCCGCCTCGCTGTTCGTCGCCAACGTCCAGCTCGCGTCCGTCCCGAAGGCGGGGTACTTCGGCGTCGCCAGCTCCACCAACGCCCTGCTCCACACCTGGTCGCTGTCGGTCGAGGAGCAGTTCTACCTGGGCTTCCCGGCGCTGCTGGCCGGGCTGTGGTGGCTCGCCAGCCGACGGGGGGCCAGCCCGGTCCGCCGCCGCGTCGTCGTCGCCGTCCTCGTGGTGCTCACCGCCGTGTCGTTCGCTCTGTCGGTCCTGACCACCCTGCACCCGTCGGAGCGGCTCGGGACGTCGTTCGCCTTCTACATGGCGCCGTCTCGGGCCTGGGAGTTCGCGGTGGGCGTGCTGCTCGCGTTCGCCGCCCGGCGGCTCGCCCGCATCCCCGAGCCGGCGGCCATCGCCCTCGGCGTCGTGGGCGCGGCGGCCATCGCGGTCGGCGCCGCCACCTTCGATGCCACGACGCCGTTCCCGGGTTGGGCCGCCCTGGTCCCGGCGGTGGGCACCGCGCTGCTCCTCGCGGCTGGCACGGCCACGGACCGGGGCCCGGCCCGGCTGCTGGCGCTGCGCCCGGTCGTGTGGGTCGGCGACGTCTCCTACGGCTGGTACCTGTGGCACTGGCCGCTGATCGTGTTCGCCGCGGTGCTCTGGCCCGGCCGCCGCGACGTGCTGGTGCTGGCGGCGCTGGGCTCGCTCGTGCCCACGGTGCTCTCGTACCGCTACGTCGAGAACCCGATCCGGTTCGCCCCCGCCGCCCCGACCCGGCGCGTCGTGCCGCTCCTGGCCGTGTGCGTGCTGGTCCCGATCGCCGCCTTCGCCGGCGTGCTGGCGGCGAGCGACGCCCAGCTCCGCTCGACCGCGCTGCGGCGCTTCGCCCACGAGATCCGCGAGCACGAGGACCGCGTGCGCGGCTGCGACGCCCCCGAGCCGCTCGCCGAGCGCACCGCCGAGGACTGCACGTGGCTCGCCGACGCCCCGAAGGGCGGCATCTACCTGGTCGGCGACTCGAACGCCGGCCACCTCACCGAGCCGATGGCGGCCGCGTCCGACGACGCGGGGTACGACCTCACGGTCGCCACCTCGGCCGGCTGTCCGTTCGCGGACGTGATCCGGCGGTCGGAGCTGAACCCGTTCGACGGCGATGCGTGCCGGGAGGCGGTGAACGACTCGGTCGACGAGCTCGTGCGCCGCCAGCCCTCGCTCGTGGTGCTCGCGCAGTCGTCCTCGGAGTGGATCAACGACCCGACCCAGGCCCTCGTCGACCCGGAGACGGGCGCGGTCGCCCGCACGGCCGAAGCCAAGGCCGCGGCCTACGAGGCCGGCCTGCGGCGGGTGCTGGTCGAGCTCGACGAGGCCGGGGTGCCCACGGCGGTCGTCCACACCGTGCCCCAGTTCGGGGCCACCCTCGGCGACGGGTGGAAGGCGGAGACCTGCGCGGCGATCCAGATCTCGCTCGACCGCTGCGGCGGCACCCGATCGCTGGCGGGGGTCCAGCGGGAGCAGGCGGCCGCCGTGCAGGCCGAGGAGGGAGCGGCCGCCGGCCTGGACGCCGCGGCGACCATCGGGTTCAACGACGTCCTGTGCCCCGACGGCACCTGCCGCACGAGCCGTGGCGACCTGCGGCTGTACCGCGACGCCACGCACCTCACCGTCGACGGCGCCGAGCTGCTGGCCCCTGCTCTCGGGGACCTGATCGACCAGCAGGCGGTGCCTCGCGCCCAGCGCTGACGTCCGCCGATCGCGGCCGCGTCACCCCAGCGGCTGGAGCAGCTCGAGTCGGTTGCCGAAGGGGTCGAGGGCGTACACCCGGTCGTAGCCCTCGAGGGGCTCGTCGTCGATGACGCGGTACCCCGCGCGGTCGAGCGCGGCGGCGAGCCGCCGGACGTCATCGACCTCGAACGCCGGGTGCGCCTTCGTGGCCGGCCGGAAATTGGCATCGACGCCCAGGTGGACCTTGAGCGCACCCCGCTCGAACCAGCACCCGCCGCGGACGGCGAGGTGCGGGGGCTTCGGCACCTCGGGGATGCCGAGCACGCCCTCGTAGAAGGCGACCGCGTCGGCCTCGCCACCGGCCGGCATCGCCAGCTGCACGTGGTCGAGGCGCCGCACCGTCATCGCTCGCCGCTCCGGGTCAGAGGCCGGTGCCGTGGGGGAGGAGGTCGTCGAACGCCGGCTCGCGGCCCTCTCCCTTGGCGACGAAGGTCTCCATCATGTCGGCCGGCTGGAACATGCCCGACTGCCATGCGGCCATGTGCTTGAGGCTGTCGGCGACGGAGTGGTCCCGGGTGTAGGTGGCCATCTCCTTGGTGCCCCAGATGGCGAGCGGGCTCTTGCTGGCGATCTCGGCGGCGATGGCCAGCACGCCCTCGAGCATGGCGTCCTGGTCGTCGAACACCTCGTTGACCAGGCCCACCTCTGCGGCCCGGGCGGCCGGCACGCGGTGGCCGCGGTAGGCCCACTCGCGGGCCACGCCGTCGGGGATGATCTTCGGCAGCCGCTGGAGCGTGCCCACGTCGGCGGTCATGCCGAGGTTGATCTCCTGGACGCAGAAGAAGGCGTCGCTGGTGGCGTAGCGGAGGTCGCACGCCGAGACCATGTCGACGGCGCCGCCGATGCACCCGCCCTGGATGGCTGCGATCACGGGGAAGCGGGCCTCCTCCAGCGCGGTGAACGACCCCTGGAGGGCCAGCACCGTCTCGCGGAGCTGGGCGCGCAGCCGGCCCGCCTCCTTGCTGCCGCCGTCGCCGCCACCGGTGCCGCCGCCGGTGAAGACGCCGAGGTCCATGCCGGCGCAGAAGTGCTTCCCGGTCGAGGAGATGACGAGCGCCCGCACCGACCCGGTGGCGTCGAGCTCGCGCACCGCGTCGGGCAGCTCGGACCAGAACTCCCGGGTCATGGAGTTGTAGGCATCGGGGCGGTTGAGCCGGAGGTGGGCGACCTTCCCGATGGTCTCGATCTCGAACGTGGTGGCGGTCATGCGGTCATGATCGCACCTCGCCGGCCCGGTGGCCTCCTGATGGCGCACCCGGCGGTCCGACGTGGCATGCTGAAAACGAGAACACGTTCTCGTTTTCGGCTCGGCACCGTCCGGGCACCTCGACACCACCAGGGGACCTCGTGCAGGACTTGGGAAGCGGCAAGACGGCAGAGCGGCCGGTCCGGCTGGGCGGCGCCCTGGTCACGATCGTCGAGCCCCACAAGGGCCACGAGGTGGCGTACAACCGCTGGTACGAGCGGGATCACTTCTACGCCGGCTGCATGATCGGCGCCTGGAACATCAGCGGCCAGCGCTTCGTGGCCACCAAGGACCTGAAGGACCTGCGCTACCCGGCCGACTCACCGGTCATCCCGGACCCGGCCACGGGCTCCTTCCTCGCCCTCTACTGGGTCCTCGCCGGCAAGTTCGGCCAGTGGATGCAGTGGGGCAGCGAGCAGGTGAAGTGGCTCCACGAGAACGACCGGATGTTCGAGGAGCGGGACCACGTCCACACGCTCATGTACAAGTTCCGGACCGAGTTCGAGCACCCCGACGGCGTGCCCGTCGAGCTGGCGCTCGAGCACCACTCGCCGTACGTGGTGGTGGTGATCGGCGAGCCGGCCGAGGGCAAGGACCTCGACGACGTCGATGTCTGGTTCCGGTCCCGCCCGCTGCCCGGCGTCGTCGGCGCCGAGCTGACCGCCATCCCGCTCCCCGCCGACGCCGCCAAGGGCGTGAAGGCCGACTCGGCCGAGAACCGCTTCTGCCAGCTCTGGTTCGTCGACGACGACCTCCCCGCCACGTGGGCCGACACCTTCGGCCCCCTCGGCGCCGACTTCGCCGCCGCCGGCCTCGGCGACCTCGTCCTCGTCGCCCCCTTCCGCGCCACCATCCCCGGTACCGACACCTACACCGACCAGCTCTGGTAACCCGCCCACCCCACCGAACTTGTCGTGATCGTGGTTGCAGGGCAACCAAGTTCACGACAAGTTCGAGTGGGGAGACCGATTTCCTGACGACCCGTCAGATCCACGAATAGGATTGCCCCATGGATGAGAACTTCCCGAAGATCATCTCCGTCGATGACCACGTCATCGAGCACGGCCGGGTGTGGCTCGACCGCCTGCCCGCCAAGTACCACGAGATCGGCCCCCGCACGATCCAGGAGCGCGGGAAGATGCAGTTCGTCGGCGGCGTGTTCAGCTACGAGCCGTCCGACGAGGGCGAGCTGTGCGACTGGTGGCTCTACGAGGACAAGCGCGTCCCGCAGACCCGCCTCTCCGCCGCCGCCGGGTTCGACCGCGACGAGGTGAAGGTCACCGGCATCACCTACGAGGAGATGCGCCGGGGGTGCTGGGACCCCAAGGCCCGCATCGAGGACATGGACGCCAACTGGACCGATGCCCAGATGTGCTTCCCCTCGTTCCCCCGCTTCTGCGGTCAGGTGTTCATGGAGGCCGAGGACAAGGTCCTGTCCGACCTCTGCGTGAAGGCCTACAACGACTGGATGGTCGAGGAGTGGTGCGGCGACTCGAACGGCCGCCTGATCCCGCTCACCATCACCCACCTGTGGGACGCCGACCTCGCCGCCGCCGAGGTGTACCGCAACGCCGCCCGCGGCGTGCGCGCCGTCTGCTTCAGCGAGATCCCGCCGTACCTCGGCCTGCCGTCGATCCACGGCGACTACTGGGAGCCCTTCTTCCGGGCGTGCGCCGAGACCGGCACCACGATCAACATGCACATCGGCTCGTCGTCGAAGATGCCGTCGACCTCGCCCGACGCCCCGGCGGCGGTGGGCTCGACGCTCACCTTCGGCAACGCCATGAGCTCCATGACCGACTGGCTGTTCTCGGGCTGGCTGGCTCGCCTCCCCGAGCTCAAGATCGTCTACTCCGAGGGCCAGATCGGCTGGATCCCCTACATCCTCGAGCGGGCCGACAAGGTCTGGGAGGACAACCGGGCGTGGGGTGGCTTCGGCGACAAGGTCCCGGAGCCGCCGTCGACCTACTACTACCGCCAGATCTACGGCTGCTTCTTCGACGACGAGTACGGCCTCGAGAACATCGAGAAGTGCGGCGTCGACAACATCTGCTTCGAGACCGACTACCCGCACTCGGACTCCACCTGGCCGAAGAGCCGCGAGGTCGGCAAGAAGCTGATGGGCAACCTCCCCGAGGACGTCATCTACAAGCTGGTCCGGGGCAACGCCATCGAGCTGCTCCAGCTCGACTTCGACAAGTAGCCCGCTCGCGCCGGTGGCTGGTCCCGCGCCTCGCTTCGGCTGGGTGCTGGACCAGCTCGCCCTGCGCGGGACGGAGCGGATCGTCGAGGTCGGGTGCGGCCACGGCATCGCCGCCGGCCTGGTGGTCGACGCCCTCGAGGCGGCGCCCGGGTTCCTCGACCTCCCCGCCGATCAACGGGGCCGGTACCTCGGGGTCGATCGATCGGAGAAGATGATCGCCGCGAGCGCGACCCGCAACGCAGCGGCGGTCGACCGGGGCACGGCGGCGTTCGTGGCGGCCGACGTCGGCGACGCGCCCGTCGAACGCGGATCGGTCGACGTCGTGCTGGCGTGGCGGGTCGCCGGTCTGGCCGAGCCGGCGGCGTTGGGCGCCGTCCTCTCGTGGCTCGGGCCCGGCGGGACCGTCGTGCTCGCGTTCGACGACCCCGACCCGGCCCGCGCCGCGGCCACCGCAGCCCGGGCCCGCCGCTCCGCCGATGCCATCGGGGCGACGGTCGGCGCAGCGCGCTCGGTCGAGCTGCCGACCGGTGCGGTCACGGCCCTGTGGCTGTCGCCGACCTGAACCAGCCTGACCTGGTGGTTCACGCTCCGTAGCGAATTCCTCCGGGGGGATGGTCTCGATGGGGCCCACCGTGGGTAAGACTGCGCAGGCCACGACGCGGAGCGTGGTCGGGGGGACCGGACTGAGGTAGGGAAACCCGAGATGCACGGTGGACGCGAGCTCACGAGCCCCCACGTGGTCGACATCGATCTGGCCGCGGACGAGCGCGGCATGCGCGAGGCGCTGACCGTCGCCCGCCAGGGCCTCGACCGTGGCGAGCTGCCCATCGGTGCGGTCGTCATGGCCGACGGCGTCGTGCTGGGCAGCTCGCACACCGAGGAGGTCACCCAGCGTCGGCTGCTGGTCCACGCCGAGCTGCTCGCCCTGGAGGAGGCCGACCGCCAGGAGCGCTGGGACCGGCGCAGCGCCACCCTCTACACCACGCTCGAACCGTGCCTCATGTGCGTGGGCGCCACGGCCACGGCCCTCGTGGGGCGCATCGTGTGGGCGATCGAGTCCGATTGCGACCTGGCCGGCCGGATCTGCCGCGAGTGGGACGCGGGACGTCCGCCCGAGCTCCCGCAGCTGCACCTGCCCGAGGTCACCGGTCCCGTGGGCGAGGCCCCGGCCGCCGAGCTGTTCCGGGCCTACGTCGACGCCCGCGGCGACAGTTGCGATCCCTTCGTCCGGTGGGCGGCCACGCTGATCGGCCACGAGCGGGCGGTGGTCTGAGGGGTTCGGCCCCCGCGGCGCCGGGTACCTCGGTGCATGCACCGCAGCCGCCTCGCCGCCATCGGGATCGACTGCCCGTCCGAGACGGCGCTCGACACGGCGACGTTCTGGCGGGCCGCGCTGGAGCCGGGGACGACCCCGCCGTCGGCGTTCGACCCGGACGACCCGTACCTGGCGGTCGGCGCGGTCGAGGGGCGGGAGGTCTTCGTCCAGCGGATCGACGGCCCGCCCCGCGTGCACCTCGACATCGAGACCGACGACGTCGAGGCCGAGGTCGCCCGGCTCGAAGCGCACGGGGCCACCCGGGTGCGGCAGGTGGAGACCTGGTGGATCATGCAGGACCCGTCGGGCCAGCCGTTCTGCGTCGTCCGGCCCCAGACCGACGACTTCCCCGGAACCGCCGCGATCTGGCGCTGACGAATCTGGCGAGGAGCGGACGAGGGCGGTCGGGCAGGATGCGGGCCATGGAACCTGCGGGCGATCTCCAGGCCATCTCGGCCGACATCACCGCGCTCGACGTGGACGCCATCGTCAACGCCGCCAACTCGTCGCTGCTCGGCGGCGGTGGCGTCGACGGGGCGATCCACCGTGCCGCCGGGCCCGACCTGGTCCACGCCTGCCGGCTGCTCGGCGGCTGCAAGACCGGCGACGCCAAGGCCACCCCGGGCTTCGACCTCCCGGCTCGCTGGGTGATCCACACGGTGGGCCCGGTCTGGCAGGGCGGCGACGTCGGCGAGGCCGAGCTCCTGGCCTCCTGCTACCGCCGCTCCCTGGAGGTGGCCGATGGACTGGGTGCCGCGTCGGTCGCGTTCCCCGCGATCTCCACCGGCATCTACGGCTATCCCGTGCAGGCGGCGACGGAGATCGCGGTGGCGACCGTGCGCTCCACGCTCACCGGGGTCCGGTCCGTGACCTTCGTCTGCTTCAACGACGCTGCCGTCGCCGCCTACGGGGCCGCCCTGTCCTGACCCCGCTGCCCGAGCTCGCCGCGCTCCCGCGCCGCTGGGGTCGGGCCCGACTCGCCACCGCCACGTCGGCGACGCCACCCGCGTGATCCAGGCCGAGCTCGTCGAGCGCCGGATCCGCTGAACGCTCGGCGGCGGGTCAGGGGAGGAACCGGACGGCCGGCGGGACGAGGTGGGCCACGCGCCGAGTCTGCCGAGGTGACGGGTGCCGGGGCGGCCGGTACCGTGCGGACGACCGCAAGGGGGCCTGCGATGACGACGACCGACGGCACGGCGACGACCGGCAGTACGGCGTGGGGATCGAACGGCAACGCCGCCACGGCGGCGCGGCCAGAGGAGCTGGAGGCCCGGCGCTTCGCCCTGCCCGGCTACGACATCCACGTCGGTCCGTCCTCCCACCTGGCCGCGGAGCGCGACCGGCTCGACGGCCTCACCTGGGAGCACTTCGACGTGACCCGCCTGGGGGCCACCGTCGGCGCCGTGCTCGACGGGCCGGACCTGACGACGGACCTGCCCGACGAGGTGATCGCCGAGATCCGCCAGGCGCTGGCCGACTACAAGGTGGTCTTCTTCCGGGATCAGCCGATCACCTCGGACCAGCACGTCGCCTTCGCCAAGCGGTTCGGCGACCTGGAGGTCCACGCCTTCCTCGGCGCCAACAAGGACAACCAGGAGCTGGTCCGGTTCGAGAAGTCGGCCGACGTCGCCGGCTACGAGAACGCCTGGCACCACGACGTGACCTGGCGGGAGATCCCGTCCATGGGGGCGATCCTGCACGGGATCGAGGTCCCCGACGTCGGCGGCGACACGCTCTTCGCCGACATGCACGCGGCGTACGCCGGGCTGCCCGACGACCTCCGCCAGCGCATCGACGGCCTCGACCTGGAGCACACCTTCGTGACGACGTTCGGGGCGTTCCTCGACGCCGAGCAGCGGGCGAAGATGCTCGAGCAGTACCCGCCGCCGACGCACCCGATGGTCTGCACCCACGACGCCACCGGCCGCAAGCACCTGTACGCCAACCGGAACTTCGCCTCCCACGTCGTGGGCATGGACCGCGACGAGAGCCGGGAGCTGATCGACCTGGTCTGCCGCCAGGCCGACTACCCCGAGTACCAGTGCCGGTTCCGATGGGAGCCGCACTCGGTCGCCTTCTGGGACAACCGGGCCGTGCAGCACTACGCCAGCAGCGACTACTGGCCGCGGACCCGCATCATGGAACGGGCGTCGATCATCGGCAGCCGCCCCCACCGCTGACGGGTCCCGGCGCGGGCCTCAGCGGTCCGCCATCGGCGGGCCCTCCTCGCGCTGCCGCTCAGCGTCGGGCGAGCGCTGGTCTGGAGCCTTGGCCTCGGCGGGGAGGCTGAGGTCGGCGAACATGCGCCCGACCCCGTCGGGCCCGAAGTCGGCCTCCACCTTCCGGCGGACCTGGTCGATGTGCTCCTGGAGCTCGTCCAGCTCCTCCTGCGAGGGCGGGTGGTGCGGCTCGTGCTCCTGGTGGTGCTCGGTGCGGTCGTCGTCGTCCATCGACCCGGCACTACCCGGTGCCCGGGGTGCCAACCGGGTGAGCGTCAGCCCGTCGGCCGGCCCTCGGCGTCGACCGGGACCGGCTTGCCGTCGGGGCCGACCCACCTGCAGTCCTGGTCGCGGTGCAGCTCGGTGCCGTCGGCGGTGACGTAGCCATCGGCGTTGCAGAAGCGGGCCGGCTCCGGCTCGGGACGGATGCGGCTCCACCCGAAGGCGATGGTCCCGGCGAGGGCGAGGCCGAGGCCGGCCGCCCGGATCAGCCGCCACCGCTCGTCTCGGGCCGCCTTGGCCTCGGCGGCACGGAGGTCGGCCTGCAGGGCGACCCGCTCGGCGGCGAGGTGGTCCTCGACCGAGTGGTCCGGCGGGAGGCCGCCGCAGCCGGCACGGTCGAGGGTGGGAAGGGCCATGGCCTTCTCCATCGGCGGAACTCGCGGCCGGCATGAGCGAGACAGGCCATGTGGCCCATGCCGGGGTCCGCCCCAGCCACCGATGAGACCGGGCGGTCGAGTCCGTCCACCCCTCGTGCCCCACCCCACCAGGAGGACGAGCCCGTGACCGCGACCGAACCCACCCCCGAGCTCCACGAGGGCTTCAGCGAACCGGGCGCGCCGCCCGTGAGCTGGGCCGACGTCGTCGAGGTGCTGGCCGACTCCGAGATCTTCTGGCTCTCGACGGTCCGGGCCGACGGCCGCCCGCACGTCACGCCCATCCCGACGGTGTGGCGGCGGGACCGGCTCCACTTCTGCACCGGCACGCTCGAGCAGAAGACCAAGAACCTGGCCAGCGACGCCCGCTGCATCCTCACCACGGGCACGAGCGCCCTGCACGGGGGGACCGACGTGGTGGTCGAGGGCCGTGCGGTCCGCCAGGCCGACGACCAGGAGCTGCGCGAGCTGGCAGCGCTCTGGAAGGCGAAGCTCGACTGGGATTTCACGGTCGGCGACGGCACCTTCGGCGACGCCGACGGCCGCACCGCCCTCGTCTTCGCCCTGGAGCCGACGAAGGTCCTGGCCTTCAACAAGGGCCCCTACAGCCAGACCCGCTTTCGGATGGACGACTGACCGTCCGACGCCGCCGAGTGGGGGAGCGAAACTAGAACCGGTTACAGTTTCTCGCTGTGACTGACACCGGGTACGGGCTGATCATCGGGGGCGAGAAGGTCGAGGCCGCTGGCGGCTACGACATCGTCAACCCCGCCACCGAGCAGGTCGTCGGGGTCGCCCCCGACGCCAGCGTCGAGCAGGCCGCCGACGCCTGCGCCGCCGCCAAGGGGGCGTTCGACTCCTGGGCGCGCACCTCGTTCGCCGAGCGGTACGCGCTGCTGGACCGCTTCGCCGACGTGTGGGATGCCCATGCCGCCGAGCTGGTGCCGCTCGTCCAGGCCGAAACCGGCGCCACGATGCGGGTCGCCAAGACCATGCAGGTGCCGCAGGTGTCGGCCCGGTTCCGCCGCTACGCGCAGCCCGAGTCGAACCTCGTGGCGCTGCCCCCGGCCGTCATGCCCGGCACGGCCCTCGCTCCCGGCGGGATCATCGGCGGCGTCGAGCACCGGGCGCCCGTCGGCGTCGTGGCCGCGCTCGCCGCGTACAACTTCCCGGTCACCAACATGGCCGGAAAGGTCGCTCCGGCTCTCGCCATGGGCAACACCGTGGTCATCAAGCCCCCGGTCCAGGACCCGCTGGCGGTCATCCGGATGGGCGAGCTGTTCGAGGAGGCCGGGTTCCCGGCCGGTGTCGTCAACGTCGTCTCCGCCAACTCGGTGGAGGCCGCCGAGGCCATCACCACCCATCCCGACGTCGACATGATCAGCTTCACCGGCTCCACCGGCGTCGGCTGCCGCATCGCCGAGGTCGCCGGCAAGCAGATGAAGCGCACGCTGCTCGAGCTGGGCGGCAAGGGCGCCGCGATCGTCTTCGACGACGCCGACCTGAAGAACGTCATCTCGAACGTCAGCAGCACGTGGACGTTCCACTCCGGTCAGATCTGCACGTCGCCGACCCGCGTGGTCGTCCAGCGCGGCGTCTACGACGAGCTGGTGGGCAAGCTCACCGGCATGGCCGGCCACCTCAAGGTCGGCGACCCGCTCGAGCGCGACACGGTCCTCGGCCCGGTCATCACCGGCACGCACCGCGAGCGCGTCGAGGGGCTGGTCCGGTCGGCCACCGACGAGGGCGCCACCCTCGCCACGGGCGGCAAGCGGCCCGAGCTCGACACCGGCTTCTACGTGGCGCCCACCCTGGTGGTCGACGCCACCAACGACATGACGATCGCCCGCGAGGAGGTGTTCGGCCCGGTCATCACCGTGATCCCGTTCGACACCGAGGACGAGGCCATCGCCATCGCCAACGACAGCCCGTACGGCCTCTACAGCTACGTCTTCAGCGAGGACAGCGGCAAGGCCATGGCCGTGTCGAAGCTCCTGCGCTCGGGCAACGTCGGCATCAACACCCTCCAGCGCAACCACGAGGCCGCGTTCGGCGGCTTCAAGTACTCCGGCATCGGCCGCGACGGCGGTAGCTGGGGCCTCCACGCCTACTCCGAGATGCAATCGATTGTTTGGAAGGGGTAGCCCTCTCTCGTCACTCGTTCGGCTGCGCCTCACTCCGTTCCTCGAACTTGCGGAAGGCCTGACGGCCAGCACCCTCGCAGTGCGGCACGACTCCGCAAGCTCCGTCGCACCGCACTGATCGAAGGGGCTCCGCAAGCTCCGCACCCTCGAACTCCCCCGGGCTCGCTCCGCTCGGAACCCATCAACCCGGCAAGCCCACCTCAATCTCTCTCACGAACAAGGACTCTGGAACATGAAGGCTGTTGTTTGGACTGGTCAGCTCGAGGTGCGAGATGACGTGGAGGTGCGGGATCTCCGGGCCAACGAGGTTCGGGTGAAGGTGCATGCCGCCGGGCTGTGCCACTCGGACGTCTCGGTGGTGAACGGGACCATCCCGTTCCCGACGCCCGCCGTGCTGGGCCACGAGGGCGCCGGCGTCGTCGAGGAGGTCGGCTCCTCGGTGCGCAAGGTCAAGGTCGGCGACCACGTGGTGCTCACCACGCTGGGCAACTGCGGCCAGTGCGACGCCTGCGACCGGGGTGCCCCCACCCACTGCCGGGACACCGCCGGCCGCCTGAAGGCGCCGTTCACCGTCGGCGGCGACAAGGCGTTCCAGTTCGCCAACGCCGGGGTGTTCTCCGAGTACACGGTCGTCACCGAGACCCAGGCCGTCGTCATCGACCCCGAGGTCCCGCTCGCCAGCGCCAGCCTCATCGGCTGCGCCGTGCTCACCGGCACCGGCGCCGTGCTCAACCGGGCCAAGCCCCGGCCCGGCTCGTCGGCCATCGTCATCGGCATCGGCGGCATCGGCCTCAACGTGCTGCAGGGCCTCGCCCTCAGCCAGGCCGGCCCGATCATCGCCATCGACACGAACCCGGCGAAGGAGGCGGCCGCCAAGCTCTTCGGCGCCACCCACTTCATCTGCGCCGGCGAAGGGGTCGACACCATCGAGGCGGTCAAGGAGATCTGCCCGCTCGGCGTCGACTACGCGTTCGAGTGCGTGGGCCACCCCGCCCTGATCCGCCAGTGCATCGACCTCCTCGACTGGGGCGGCTCGTGCGTGCTGCTCGGCGTGCCCAAGTTCGGCAGCGAGGCCAGCTTCGTCGTCCAGTCGCTCTACAACGACAAGAGCATCCTGGGCTGCCGCTACGGCGCCGCCCGCCCGCACCACGACATCCCCCTGTTCGTCGACCTCTACAAGGCCGGCAAGCTCAAGCTCGACGAACTGGTGTCGCAGACCTTCCAGCCCGAGCAGGTGCAGGAGGCGCTCGACGCCATGCACGGCGGGGCGCTCAACCGCGCCGTCCTCGACTTCACCAGCTGACCCGGCTGGACCCGGCGGGCTGCCCCGCGGGTCCACGCTCGGCGGGGCGGTTCAGCGGGCGGGGGACAGGCGGGCCCAGATCCGCTTGCCGGTGCCCTCGGGGCTGACGCCCCACGAGTGGCTGATCGCGCTGACGAGCCGCAGGCCGCGGTGGCCCTGCGGGTCGTCGGGCGCGCTGTCGATCGCCCGGGGGATCGTCGGGTCGGCGTCGGTGACCTCGACGTCGACGCCCCCGTCGGCGTGCACGCGGAGCAGGAGCAGCGCCTCGCCGGCCTGGTGCTCGGCGGCGTTGGCGGCCAGCTCGCCGACGATCAGCGCCAGGTCGTCGCGGTCCACGGTGGCGCCGAGGTCGTCGGCGGTCTCGGCGGCGAAGTCCCGGACGGAGGCGATGCGCGCGAGGTCGGCGGGGAACCGCATCGATCGCTCCTGCACCTGCACCTCCTCACCCGGGTCCGGTCGCGGTCCGACGGTGCCCGGCACCGGTCCTACCCCTGCTCCGCCGACCTAGACCCGTGCCGGTCAGTCGGTGAGGACGGCATCGCCGGCGCCGGTGGGGTCGGCTTCGCCGGTCTGGACCCGCCACAGCGCGGCGTACAGACCGGACCGCGCGACGAGCTCCTCGTGGGTGCCGGCCTCGACGACCCGGCCGGCCTCCATCACGTGGATCCGGTGGGCGTGGCGGACGGTGGAGAGCCGGTGGGCAATGACGATGGTGGTGCGCCCGACCGAGACCTTGTCCATCGAGCGCTGGATGGCCGCCTCGGTCTCGTTGTCGACCGCCGAGGTGGCCTCGTCGAGGATGAGGATCGCCGGGTCCCGGAGGATGGCTCGGGCCAGCGTGAGCCGCTGGCGCTGGCCGCCCGAGAGCTTGTGGCCCCGCTCGCCCACGAGGGTGTCGTAGCCGTTGGCCAGGCCCTCGATGAACGTGGCCGCCTCGGCCAGCTCAGCGGCTTGCCGGATCTCCTCGTCGGTGGCATCGAGCCGCCCGTAGGTGAGGTTGTCGCGGATCGTGCCGTGGAACAGGAACACGTCCTGGGCCACGAACCCGGTGGAGCGGCGGAGCGACTCGAACGTGAGGTCCTGGATCGGGACCTCGTCGACCGAGATCGTGCCGGCCGACGGCTCGTACAGCCGCAGGAGCAGCTTCACGACGGTGGACTTGCCCGACCCGGTGGCGCCGACGATGGCGTGGGTCTCGCCCGGCGGCACGTCGATCGACAGGCCCTTCAGCACCTCGGGTCCGCCGTCGATGTAGGAGAAGCGGACGTCGTCGAACGCGACGTGGCCTCGCACGGGGAGGGCCAGCGCGCCGGCACCGGGGTGGATCGTGGGCTCGGTCTGGAGGAGGCCGAAGATGCGGCGGCACGAGGCCATCGCCCGCTGGTACAGGTCGAAGATCTCGCCGAGGGCGGTGAGCGGCCAGAGCAGGCGCTGGGTCATGTAGACGAGCATCGAGAAGACGCCGATCTCCATCTGGCCCCGCAGCGCCATGCGGCCGCCGACCAGGAGGGTCATGGCGAAGCCGGACAGCACCGCCATGCGGATGAGCGGGTTGAACGCGGTGGAGGACTTGATGGCCACCCGGTTGGCGTCGGCGTAGCTCTGGCTCTCGCTCCCCACCAGCTCGGCCTCGCGGGCCTCGCCGCTGAAGGCCTTGATGGTGGCCATGCCGCCGATGGCGTTGGTGAGCGTGTCGCTGATGGCGCCGGCCGCCGCCCGGACCTTGGCGTACTTGGACTCGAGGCGGGTCTGGTACCAGAGCGACCCGGCCACGATGATCGGGATCGGCAGGAACGCGAAGAGCGCGAGCAGCGGCGACACCACGAAGAACACGATGCCGACGAACACGACGTTGGCCCCGGTGGCGATGAGCTTGTGCGGGCCGAGGTCGAGGAACCGCTCGAGCTGGTTCACGTCGTCGTTGAGCACCGCCATCATCCCGCCCGACGTGCGGTCCTCGAAGTACGCCATCTCCAGGTCCTGGACGTGGCGGTAGGTGTCCATCCGGGCTTCGTGCTCGACCGTCTGGGCGAGGTTCCGCCACGTCACGACGGCCACGTACTCCGTGATGCTCTCGAAGATCCAGATCACGACGGTGAGGACGACGAGGATGCTGAGCTGGGTGAACTTGTCCTCGACGCCGAGCACCGAGGCGACGAGCGAGTCCTCGCCCTGGGCCACCACGTCGACCGCTGCGCCGATGAGCAGCTCGGGCGCCACGTCGAACGCCTTGTTGAGGACGGAGAACGTGGAGGCGAAGAACACCTTCGCCCGGTGCGGCCGGGCGAAGCGCCAGAGGTCCCGCAGCGGGGGATCGTCGGAGAGCGGGATCGCGAGGTGCGGCGCAGGGTCGGCCATCCGTCCGACGATAGGAGCGGACCTCCCGGGATCCGCCATCCATTGCGGCCGGGATCGAGGCCTCAACGCCGGATGGCCGGAAGCCGATGGGAGGGGATGGAGGACACGCCCCGGTGGGGGCGCTGGAAGGTCGCCGCGCTCGCGCTGCTGGTCGTCGCCCTGGCGTTCGGGGCGCTGGCCGTGTCGTGCTCCGACGACGGCGGCGTGACCGCCAGCACCGGCGCCGACCCCTCCCACTCGCGTGGACCGAGCCGGCAGGACGTGGCCGCCCTCACCGACCGGGAGCCGTCCACCACGGCCGCGTCGACCACCACGGCGGATCCGGCGACCACGACCTCCTCGTCCGGAGGCTCGGGCTCGGAGGATCCGGCGGATGCGGGCGGGCCCGACGAGACCCACGGCGGTGGCCGTGCCGGTGCGCCCCGTTCGCCGAGCGGCGGCCCGAGCGCGGAGCCGACCGTCGCACCGCTGGCCGAGGGCGACTGCGCCGCGCTCGAACTGGTGGTGATCCCGGCGGCGGCGATCATCACCGAGGCCGACTTCGTCCCGCTCGACCAGCGGCCACCCGACGGCGGGGCCGCGGCCCGCACCGCGGCCGTGCAGCGCATCGCCGCGATCGCCCCGGCGACCGAGCGGCCGGCGTGGCGCGCGGTGGCGGCGTCCCAGGCACAGGCCCAAGCCGCCGGCCGGCCCCTCACCGAGCGCGAGGTCGCGGCGTTCCGCTCGGCCCGCAACACCACCGAGGTGTGGGCCCGATCGGCCTGTCCCGATGCACCGCCGTCGTGGCGGTGCGACGACTTCGGCTCGATCGGCCCCGGCCCCGACGTCGCGCCGATCAGGGCCGAGGCGTCGTCGCCGGACGCGGTGCTCCGGCGGTACCCCGACACGGGGCGGGCCGAGGAGATCCAGCGCACCGCCGACATCGTCCTGTTCGGCTGGGTCACCGACGAGGGGTTCGTCACCCGCACCCACCAGGTGGAGCGCATCGGCGGCGGCTGGGCCACGTCCCGCCGCCACGTCTGCCACGGCCCGACCTGAGACCGGTCGGCCCTCATGTCCGGGGCCGATCCCGCCGATGGGGTGGGGTGGGACGGCGGATCTGGTGTGCGGCGGTGCTGGTGGCGACGACGGCGGCCCTGGGCGCGTGCGGTGGCAGCGGCGACGGAGCCGGCACCGTCGCGGCGGGAGGAGCCTCGACGACCACGTCCGCGGCCACCTCGACCTCGACCTCGACCACTGCTGAGCCCGCGGCCGCGAGCACGTCGACCGCCGTCCCGGGGGCGGAACCCGTCAGCACGGAGCGGGTCTGCGACATCGCCGCGACGCTGCTCCTCCGCCCGCCCGGGATCGTGCGCGAGAGCCCCACGTCCACGCCGGCCGAGCAGGACGACATGCTGGGTGACCTCGCCGCCGCCCTCCCGGCCGACCAGCAGGAGGGATGGGCCGAGTTCGTCGCCCAGGTCCGCGCGCACGCGCCAGGCGCGGAGGCCGATCCCGCCGCCCAGGCGCGGTTCGCCCCGGTGCTGGAGCGGGCGGCTCGGTGGGCTCGCACCCAGTGTCCGGAGGCACCGCCCTCGTGGATCTGCGAGTCGGAGGAGACCGGGTCGGGCATGCCGTCGTACCTGCCGGGCGACGAGGACGCCTCCCCGACCCCCGAGGCCGCGCTCGAGTCGCTCGCCCCGCCCGCCGGCGGCGAGGAGCTGGGCCGCGACGACGACGCGGTGCTGTACGGCTGGGTCGATGCCGACGGCTTCCTCATCCGCACGATCCAGGTCCGCCAGACCGACGACGGGGCCGGGTGGCGGCCGATCCTGACGCTGGAGTGCGCAGCAGGAGGGTGACCGGGTCGATGCGGGACGCGGGAAGCGGTTCTCCTAGGATCTGACGCCTCGTCAGAAACGACGGGACCGATCTTCGGAAACCACCGACACGCGGAGGCGCGGACACCCATGGGCATGCTCGACGGCAAGGTTGCGATCGTCACGGGAGCCGGCCACGGCATCGGCCGCGGCCACGCGCTGGAGCTGGCCAAGCACGGCGCCAAGGTGGTCGTCAACGACCTCGGCGTGTCCGTGAAGGGCGAGGGCCAGGGCAAGGACGCCGACCTCACCGTCGACATCATCAAGGAGCGCGGCGGCGAGGCCGTCGCCAACTACGAGAACGTCGCCGACTACGAGGGCGCCGGCCGCATGGTCCAGCAGGCCATCGACACCTACGGCCACCTCGACGTCCTCGTGAACAACGCCGGCATCGTGCGCGACTCGGCGATCTGGAACATGAGCGAGGGCGACTTCGACGCCGTGCTCAACGTCCACGTCAAGGGCACCTGGGCGCCGTGCCACTGGGCGGCCCGCCACTGGCGCGACCGCAACAAGGCCGGCGAGTCGTTCACCGGCCGCGTGATCAACACCACCTCCGGCGCCGGCCTGGTCGGCAACTTCGGCCAGACCAACTACGCCACCGCCAAGGCCGGGATCGCGGGCATGACCCAGACCCTCAGCCTCGAGCTGCTCAAGCTCGGCGTCACCGTGAACTGCGTCGGCCCGGCCGCCGCCACCCGCATCACCGGCACCATGCCCGGCGCCCCCGAGGTCATCGAGGCCGACGACGTGCCCGACGGCGAGTGGAACCGCATGGACCCGTCCGTGTCGTCGCCGCTGGTCGCCTGGCTCGCCTCCGACGAGTCGCAGCACGTCACCGGCCAGATCATCCGCGCCGTGGCCGAGAACATCATCCTCATGAAGGGCTGGGCCGACGGCCCGACCATCAACAACAAGGGGAAGCGCTGGGACGCCGAGAAGCTCGGCCGCCAGCTCGGCACCGACGTCTTCTTCACCCAGGCGCCGGGCCTCCGCTACTAGGACGCCCCGCCGGCCGTCGTCGGCCGGACCACCTGAGCATCGATGCCGGACGGCAGGTCGCACCCGCGGCCTGCCGTCCGGCGCGTCCGGGCCCGGGCCCGATCCGTCCGTTGGACGCTTCGTCCGGGATCGGGTGGCAGGTGCCACCCGATGTCGCTGCGGAGGTGAACGGAAGGCTGTGGCAGGATGGCCGGACTGTGTTCTTTGGCAACACATCGTTGCCGGCAAGGGGAAAGACATGCACCACCGGAACTGGCGCCTGCTCGGCGCCGCCGCGGCCTTCGTGGCCCTCAGCACCGCCGCCGTCGCCTGCGGCAGCGATGGCAACAACAGCGCCAGCTCGTCGTCCACCACCAAGGCCGAGACCACCGGCGGTGGCTCGGGGCAGGGCGACACCATCGAGGTCCCGAAGGATCACAAGACCATCCAGGAAGCGGTCGACGCCGCCAAGGAGGGCGACCTCATCCTGGTGAGCGAGGGCACCTACGAGGAAGCCGTCGACGTCACCACGCCGTACATCACCATCCGGGGCCTCGACCGCAACAAGGTCATCCTCGACGGCGGCTTCGAGCTCGAGAACGGCATCCGCGTCCTCGACACCGACGGCGTGGTCGTCGAGAACATGACGGCCAAGAACTACGTGTCGAACGGGTTCTTCTGGACCGGGTCCGACTACTACAAGGGCTCGTACCTCACGGCCTACCGCAACGGCGACTACGGCATCTACGCCTTCGACGCCTACCACGGGCAGTTCGACCACAGCCTCGGTTCGGGCAGCCCCGACGCCGGCTTCTACATCGGCGAGTGCTACGAGTGCGACGCCGTGATCGACACCGTCGTGTCCGAGCACAACGGCCTCGGCTACTCGGGCACCAACTCGGGCGGCGAGCTGTACATCATCAACTCGACCTTCCGGTACAACCGCGCCGGCGTCGTCCCGAACTCGGGCTCCTACGAGCTCTGCTACCCGGGCCGGTCGAACACCATCGTGGGCAACACCGTCTACGACAACAACAACGACGAGGCCCCGGCCATCGACGTCGCCCTCCTCGCCCAGGGCAACGGCATCTTGCTGGCGGGCAGCATCAACAACCAGATCGAGCGCAACCTCGTGTACGACCACGACCGGACCGGCATCGCCGCCGTGCCGTTCCCGGAGGAGGACGCCAGCGACGTCGTGCCGCCGGCCAGCGAGCTCGAGACCCCCTGCGAGGAGACCCGCGACGACGAGCTGCCCGACGAGAGCGAGATCCCCGATCTCGTCCTCTGGAACGCCACCGGCAACTCGATCATCGGCAACGACGTGTCCAGCTCCGGTCTCGCCGACCTGGCCTCCGGCACCATCGCCCTCGACGACAAGTCGGCCACCACGGCCGACCTCGACAACTGCTTCTCCGACAACACCTTCACGAGCAGCGCCCCCGCCGACATCGAAGGGCTCGCCCCCTGCGAGGGCGACGGCAACGGCGGTGACTTCGAGAAGGACGGCCTCGACCTCCTCGTGCTGATCAACGAGCAGGCCCCGGCCCCGCCGAAGGACACCTACAAGTCCACGCCGGAGCCCGAGGACCAGGAGAACATGCCCGACGCCGCCACCGCGCCGGCGCCCCGCTACGAGGGCCCGGAGAAGCCCGACGTCGACGCCATCAAGGTGCCGGCCAAGCCCAGCAATTGAGCACCGGCCGCCGGCGGGCACTCGTCGCTGCTGCTGGGGTCGTCGCCGTGCTGGCGGCGGTCGGGGTGGCGCTGGCGATCGGCGGCGGCTCGGACGACACCACCTCGAGCAAGGAACCGGGGCCCTGGACCGAGCGGGCGATCAAGCCCGCCGGTCCGGAGCTCCCGGCCACGCCCGAGCGCTGGATCGGTCCCCAGGGCCGTACCGGTCAGTTCGTGGTCGGCTGCGACTACAGCCACTCCGGACCGAACGACCCGATCGTGCACTTCGGCATGCAGGGCATGTCGCACCAGCACGACTTCTACGGCGCGACGACCACCGATGAGACCTCGTCGCCCGACGACCTCGTCGAGGGCGACACCACCTGCGACAAGAAGGTGGACACGGCCGCCTACTGGCAGCCCGCCCTCTACGACCACGACGAGGTGGTCGAGCCCCTCGACCTCCACGCCTACTACCGGGCGGCGCCCGGGGTCGATCCGCAGGACGTCGAGCCGTTCCCGTTCGGCATCGCGCTGATCGCCGGCGACCAGACGGCCACCGAGCCCCAGGCCGGCGAGGCCACCGGGTGGACGTGCGGCTCGCGCACCCACCTGAGCGACGACCCGCCGACCTGCCCGGCCAGCGCGCCGCTGCACCTCGTGCTGACGTTCCAGGACTGCTGGGACGGCGAGTACCTCGACAGCGAGGACCACCAGTCCCACGCCACGTACTCGAAGGACGGCGAGTGTCCGGCCACCCACCCGGTGCACATCCCGCAGCTCACGGCGTCGATCCGCTTCCCGATCTGGGGCGAGGGCCACGACCTCAAGCTGGCGTCGGGGAACATCTACTCGGCCCACGGCGACTTCCTGAACGCCTGGGATCCCGACGGCCTCCAGCGGGAGATCGACGGCTGCATCAAGCGCGGCGTCGTCTGCGACCTGGCCTCGAACCGCGAGGAGGAGGACCTCTTCGCCTCTGGCCCCCTCCCCACCAAGGAAGAGGCCGAGGCCGCCGACGCCGCCAACGCCGCCGGCAACTGACCCACCCCGGGTCACCCCCCCGCCCCCGGGTCACCCCCCACCCGGGTCACCCCCACCCCCACCCCCACCCAACGAACTTCGTATGGCTGAGCGCCCGTACGGGCCCTCTCGCATACGAAGTTCGTCGAGGCGGGGTGGGCCCGTGGCGAACTTCGTATGCGGGGGTGCCGGTTTCGGGTCCCTGGCATACGAAGTTCGGATGGGGTGGGGCTGGACGCGGACGAACGTCGGAGGCCGCTGCTTCCCTCCGGAGCTGCGGCCCCCGACGTCCGTCGGGGAGAGCGGGTTGCTGCGGCCTACTGGAGGACGCGGATGGTGCCGATCATGCCCTTGTCGGGCGTGCCGTGGAGCGAGCAGTAGTACGAGTAGTCGCCCGGCACCGTGAAGGTGATCGAGTCGCTGTCCTTCGGCTGGAAGTCGGTGACCGGGATCTCGGCGAAGGCGCCGTCCACGACCGGGATGACGTCGTGCTGGTTGCGGCCCTTGTTGGTGAAGTCGACGGCGGTGCCCGCGGAGACCTCGATGTAGGGCTCGACGAACGAGTTGTCGCGGGCCTGGACCTGGACGCTGGACTCGCCGGTCAGGTCGGTGAACGTCTCCTTGGAGAGGTCCGGCCCGCCGGTTTCGCCGGCGGCGACGGTGGTGGCGGTGCCCGCCTCGCTGACGGGGGTGGCCGGCTCGCTGTTGCCGCAGCCGGCGGTGGCCACCGTGGCGGCCGCGATGATGAGGAGTGACCGGATTCGCATTCCGGCGACACTACTTCCCGGGCCACTGTGTCCTCTGGTCACATCGGGGTGACCGTGGCCACCCCGACCTGCACGGATACGTCGTTCGGAACGGCCGGGCCCATCGGTCAGACTTGTCGCCGCATGGCCGAGCCCGCACCCCCGCCTCCGTCGACCGACGGCCTGCCCGACGGCGACGACCTCGTCCCGGCGTCGGAGCGGGCGTTCTACGTCGACGAGTTCGCGGGCGAGACGATCGTCGCCGCCATCGGCGCACCCGATGCGGCCACGCTCGAGGCCGTCCGTCGGGCCGCCGCCTCCCTCGCCGAGAGCCGGGGCCGCCTGCTGCTCGTGGTCGACCGGACGGTCGCCGGCGAGGAGGCCGTGCGGGCGGTCCTGCCGTCGGCCCCGGTCGTGCTCGACGCGCCAACCGGCGACCTGGGCGCCCGCTGGCTCGCCGACCTGTGGCTCGCCATCACCGACCGGCGCGAGGTCGTCGTCGGCGCCGACCCCGGGCAGGGGTCTGCCGTCGGTGCCCGCCTCGCCGTGTCGGTGCGGGCCCGCAAGCTCGTGCTGACCGACGACCAGGGCGGCTGGGGCCGTCCGCCGCGCAGCTTCGCCGACATCGAGACCCACGCCGAGGCGTTCCGCACCCAGCTCGCCGACCGCCAGGGGGGCGCGGTCGTGGCCGCCCTCCAGGCCGCGCTCGACGGCGGCGTCGTCAACGTCAACCTCTGCCGGCCCGAGGACATCGACCGGGAGCTGTTCACGTTCGACGGCGCGGGCACGCTCTTCACGAGCGGCAGCTACGTCGCCCTCGACCGCCTCCGGGTGGACGACCTGCCCGCCGTGGAGCGGCTGGTCGCGCAGGGCACGGCCGACGGCCTCCTCCGTCCCCGCACCCGGACCGAGGTCGCCCGGCTCGCCGTGGGCGGGCTCGGCGCCCGGGTCGTGGGCAGCGGGCACCTCGCCGGCATCGTCAGCCTCGACGCCGACACCTACCGGGGGCACGAGCTGGGCGAGGTCGCCTGCCTCTACACCGTGAGCCGGTTCTCCGGGGCGGGTGCCGGCGCCCAGCTGATCGACGGACTGGTCGACCAGGCGGGGGAGGAGGGGCTGCGCGCCGTGTTCGCGGTGACGGTGTCCGACGTGGCCGCGGCGTTCTTCGCCCGGAAGGGCTTCGTGGAGGTCGACCACGATGCCATCCCCCGGGCCAAGTGGGCCGGGTACGACCCGGTGCGTCGGGCCCAGGCCCGGGCGTTCCTCCGTACGGTCGAGCCCGTCACCGAGCAGGCATCGCTCGGTTTCTGACGCACCGTCAGGTCGCAGTACGGTGCGGCCATGGATCTGCGCTTCTCGGACGAGGACGAGGCCTTCCGCGCCGAGGCCCGGAGCTGGCTGACCGAGCAGCTCGACGGCGACTTCGCCAACGTCAAGGGCCGAGGCGGCCCGGGGGATGAGCACGCCCTCTTCGACGAGCGGCTCGCCTGGGAGCAGCACCTCGGTGCCAGCGGGTGGAACTGCGTCGGCTGGCCGAAGGAGCACGGCGGCCGCGGCCTGAGCCTCCACCAGCAGGTGATCTGGTTCGAGGAGTACGCCCGGGCCGGTGGTCCGGGCCGCCTCGGCCACATCGGCGAGGGCCTCGCCGGTCCCACGATCATGCACTTCGGCAACGCCGACCAGCAGGCCCGGTTCCTCCCGCCCATCGTGGCCGGCACCGAGCTGTGGGCCCAGGGCTACAGCGAGCCCAACGCCGGGTCGGACCTGGCGAACGTGCAGACCCGGGCCGAGCCCGACGGCGACGACTGGCGCATCACCGGGCAGAAGGTCTGGACCTCGCTCGCCCACTGGTCCGACTGGGTCTTCGTCCTGGCCCGCACCGACCGCGACGCCCAGCCCAAGCACAAGGGCATCACCTACTTCCTCATGCCGCTGCGGCAGGAGGGCGTGGAGATCCGCCCGATCCGCCAGGTCACCGGGACCAGCGAGTTCAACGAGGTCTTCTTCGACAACGCCCTGGCCAAGGGCGTCGACGTCGTGGGCGGCGTGAACAACGGTTGGCGCACGGCGATGGGCACGCTCGCCTTCGAACGAGGCGCGTCGACCCTCGGCCAGCAGATGGCGTTCCGCAACGAGCTCGACGAGATCATCGCCATCGCCAAGGCCAACGGGAAGGTCGACGACCCGGTGGTGCGCCAGCGCATCGCCGCCGCCCAGAGCGGGCTCGACATCATGCGGTGGAACACGCTGCGGGTCCTGTCCGGTCCCGACGACGCGGCCCGGGTCCCGCCGGCCGCGATGATCACCAAGCTCTACTGGGCGAACTGGCACCGCGACCTCGGCGAGCTGGCGATGGACGTGCTCGGCGCCGACTCGCTCCTCGGCGATGAGTCGGTCGCCCCAGGCGAGGGCTACGAGCTGACCGCGCTGCAGCGGTTGTTCCTCTTCACCCGGTCCGACACCATCTACGCCGGGTCCAACGAGATCCAGCGCAACATCATCGGCGAGCGAGCGCTCGGCCTGCCCAAGGAGCCGAGCCTGTGAGGCGACCCATCGACACGGCATGGTTTCGCCGCGCGGCGAAGCCCTCCGGCACAGCAACTGACCAGCACGATGCCCTCGTGGCTCGCGCAACGCGCAAGGAGCCCAGCTAGATGCCCGCAGAATCGCCTGAGTACGTCGGGGGCCATGGCCTCCTCGCCGGCAAGACCGTCGTCGTCACCGCCGCGGCCGGCACCGGCATCGGCTCGGCCGTGGCCCGCAAGGCCATCGAAGAGGGCGCCACGGTGATGATCTCGGACTTCCACGAGCGCCGGCTCGGCGAGACCGCCGACCGCCTGGCCGACGAGACCGGCACCCGGCCCGACACCCAGGTCTGCAACGTCACCGACGAGCTCCAGGTCCAGGCGCTGGTCGATGCCGCGGTCGAGCGGCTGGGCCGCCTCGACGTCATGATCAACAACGCCGGCCTCGGCGGGTCGGCCCCGATCGTGGAGATGACCGACGAGCAGTGGGCGACCGTCCTGGACGTGACGCTCACCGGCACGTTCCGCGCCACCCGTGCCGTGCTCAAGCAGATGTACGCACAGGGGAGCGGCGTCATCGTCAACAACGCGTCGGTCCTCGGCTGGCGGGCCCAGGCCGAGCAGGCGCACTACGCCGCGGCCAAGGCCGGCGTCATGGCCTTCACCCGCTGCGCCGCCATCGAGGCTGCGCCGCACGGGGTCCGCATCAACGCGGTCGCTCCGAGCTTGGCGATGCACCCGTTCCTCGCCAAGGTCACCACCGACGAGCTCCTCGCCCAGCTGACCGAGCGCGAGGCGTTCGGCCGCTACGCCGAGCCCTGGGAGATCGCCAACGTGATGGTCTTCCTCGCCAGCGACTACTCGAGCTACCTCACCGGCGAGATCATCTCCGCCAGCTCGCAGCACCCCTGACCCACCGACCGACGGACTCGAGGACGACGACATGGCCGTGACCACCTTCGACGGGATCGACGCGGTGCGCACCGCGGTCGGGACGCACCTGGGCTACAGCGACTGGACCACGGTGACGCAGGAGCAGGTGAACACGTTCGCCGAGGCCACCGGTGACTTCCAGTGGATCCACGTCGACGTGGAGCGGGCGAACGCCGAGTCGCCGTTCGGCGGACCCATCGCCCACGGGTACCTGACCGTCTCGCTGACCAACCTGTTCCTCCCGCAGGTCGTCGAGGTGCAGAACATCTCGGCCGGCCTCAACCGGGGCACGGGCAAGATCCGGTTCCCCGCGCCGGTCCCGGTCGGCTCGCGCCTGCGGGGCGGCGTGGAGCTGGTGGCGGCCGACGACGTCGAGCGCGACGGCGTGGTCACCGGCATCGACACCACGATGATCATCACCGTCGAGCGCGAGGGCGGCGACAAGCCGGTCTGCGTGGTCGAGGCGTTCAGCCGCTACCTGGCCTGACGCTCGCAGGGCGGGGACGAACCCCGCCCGTCCCGGCGAACTGACGTCATCGCGCCTGGTTGGGGGGTTCCCCCAGGGGCTTCTGGGGGGCAACGCCCACGGTGGCGCACGAGGGTCGAGCGGACCATGGCCCGCATGACCAACCCGACTGCCCACCGTCCCTGGCCCTCGCCGTCGCACGATCCCGGCTGGGTGCCGCCTCCGCTCGCTCCCCGAGGGCCGGCCCGCTCGTCCCTGCCGCCGCCGCCCGACCCGGGATGGGACCGTCCCCCGCCCCCGCCGCCCCCGCCGGGATGGGTCCCCCCGCCTCCGCCTCCGGCCCCGCCCGGGTGGGTCCCTCCGCCTCCGGCTCCGCCGTCGACGTGGTCTCCGCCTGCACCGCCCACGGCTCCGATCGCCCCGGCCGCCGGCGGTCCGAGCTTCCCGGCTGGCCCGCCGGCCGGCTCCGACGGACCGACCGAGCCGCCAGACCGGAACCGGCCGCCGGTCGGGGTCCAGAACCTGCTCCTCGGCTTGGGGGCCGCGCTCGTGGCGGTCTCGGTGGTGGTGTTCACCGCCGTCAACTGGAGCCAGCTCGATGCGAGCGTGCAGGGCCTGATCCTGGTGGCCCTCACGATCGCCGCCGGCGTGGCGGCGACGGCGGCGGCTCGGCGGGACATGCCGTCGACCGGTGAGGCGCTCGGCATCGTCGCCGTGCTCCTCGCCCTCGCCGACGTCCACGCCTTCCACGTCGGTCTGGCTCCTGGCGCTGACGGGTTCCTCTTCTGGGCCGGCGGGTTCGGCCTGGTCGCCTTGCTGGCCGCGGCCCTGGGCCGGGCGAACGCCATCCGCTCGCCGCAGATCGCCGCCGGCCTCCTCGGCCAGCTCCCGCTGCTCTGCGTCCTGCAGGCGGCGGATGCCGCCATCTGGGCGGCGCAGCTGGCGGTAGCGGCCCAGGCCCTCGTGGTGCTGGCGGCGGCCGACCACCTCGACGGGCCCCGGTGGGCCCGGCGGGTGGCGGCGGGGTGGGCGCTCGTCGTCGCGTCCATCCTCACCGCCGGGACCGTGCTCGACTCGATGCTCGGCGATCTCTTCACCGACGGCCCGTTCGATGCGCACCGCGCCGCCACCGGTGCGTGCCTGGCGGCCGCGGCGGTCCTCGCCCTGGCCGTCGCCTGGCTGCGCCGCGGGTCCGAGCACGTGCGCCTGCTCGGCACGACCGTTGCGACCGCCCTCGGGCTCGGCGGGGTCTGGTTCGCCACGGTCGACGCCGTGGGCTCGGAGACGGCCGTCGGCATCGTCGCCCTCGCCGGTGCGCTGGTGTTGTTCGGCTCGCGGCGGCTCCCGGGGTCGTGGGGCGACGGACCGGCGGTGATGGCCGGCCTGATCGGCAGCGTCGCCGTGCTGCCGCTCCTCGGCGCGATGGCCTCGATGCTGGTCGCCGCGTCGAACGTGTCCACGGCGGCGTGGGCACGGTCGGGCTCGACGGTCGCCGCCCACCTGCAGCTCGCCGACGCCCACGACTACGGGGCCCTCGGGCTCGCTCTCCAGCTGGTTGCGCTGGCCATCGGCGCCGCGGCGCTCGTCCGGCGCGGATCGGGCACCGCCCTCGCCACCTCGGCGGCGGTCCTCGCCCTGGCGGCGCTGGTCGTGAGCCCGCTGCTTGCACCCCTGTCGATCGCGGCCACCGCCGGCGTGGCGCTCGCCGCTGCCGTGCTCGGCGCCGTCGTCGCCGTGGCGGTGGGCGGCCGCAGCCCCGTCTTCCGCGTCGCTGCGGCCTTCGCCGCCTTGGCCTGGTGCTGGGCGCTGCCCTGGTCGCTCGCCACCCCTGGGCTCACCTTCGCCACCCTCTCCACGGGGATCGCGGGAGCGCTCGTGGTGGCCGCGGTCGCCCGGCGGGACGGCGTGACGGCCGTCGCGGTGAGCGGGGCGGTCTGGGTGGCGGGGGCGACCCCGCTCCTGGCCGGGCTCGTCGCCTGGGACCAGGGCGTCGGCGACGCGATGGCCTGGGCCGTGGCGTCGGTCGCGGCGGCGGTGGTGAGCGTCGTCGGCGTCACCCTCCTGGACCCGAAGGGGACCGCAGCCGAGCCCTCGAGGCGGCTCCGCGAGGCGGTCGAGCTGACCTCCCTCGTCGCCTACCTGGCCGCGCTGGTGGGGGCGGTCTGCCTCGCCGATGCCGACGCCGCTTCGGTGGCCCTGGCGGGCGGCGTCCTCGGGTTCGGGCTCCACGCCGTCCGCCCCGGACGGCTCCTGTGCGGATCGGTCGCGGCCGTCCAGCTGCTCGCCCTGGTCTGGCTGCGGCTCGGTCGGGCCGATGTGGCGCTGGTCGAGGCGTACACGCTGCCCCTGGCCGTCGCCCTGCTGGCTGCCGGCCTCATCGGTGCCCGCCTCGACCGGGGCGAGGGCGGCGACCCGGGGTCGTGGATCACCTACGGCCCGGCGCTCGTGGTCGGCCTGGCCCCGACCACGTGGCTGGCCTTCACCCAGCCGGGCACGATCCGCCCGCTGGTCGGCCTGGTCGCCGGTGCCCTCGTGCTGGTGGCCGGCGCGCTCTGGGGCAAGCGGGCCTTCGTGGACGTGGGGACGGCGACGGTCGTGGCGCTCGGGCTGCGCCAGCTCGTCCCGGTGGTGGGGGAGATCCCGAATTGGGCGACGATCGGTGCCACCGGCATCCTCCTCCTCGCCGTCGGTGCCACCTTCGAGCAGCGCCGCCGGGACGTGAGGGCGGTGCTGCGCCGGTACTCGGCGCTCACCTGACGGCTCGGGTCGTCGGGCGGGTGACCTTCCCCCGTCCCGGCGAGTGAGCTGACGTCGCAGCCTGTCGGTCATCAGGCGGCGGCAGCAGGTGCGGTGGCCCGCCCCTCGGGGCGCGGCCACCGCATCGGCGCGACCATGGGCCCATGAGCGACGTGCACCAGTGCCCCTTCTGCGAGCTCCGGTTCGTCAACCTGGCCGAGCTGAACTTCCACATCCAGCTCGACCACCCGGATCGGGACGTGCCCGAGCGCGAGTACTGACCGCGTCTCCTGGGTCTGGCGAACCCGTGCGCGACACCGATCGCCGTCGCGGTGCACCGGCCGCGAGCACCACCGCACCGGCGGGCTGCGGGCGGTGGGTCGCTACTTGACGAGGATGACGGACGAGCCGTGGCCGAAAAGGCCCTGGTTGGCGGTGATGCCGGCGGTGGCGCCCTCGACCTGGCGGCCGGTGGCCTGGCCGCGCAGCTGCCAGGTGACCTCGCAGATCTGGGCGATGGCCTGGGCCGGGACGGCCTCGCCGAAGCAGGCCAGACCGCCGCTCGGGTTCACCGGGATGCGGCCGCCGAGCTGCGTGTCGCCGTCGTTGAGCAGCCGTTCGGCCTCGCCCTGCTTGCACAGGCCGATGTCCTCGTACCAGTCCAGCTCGAGCGCCGTCGACAGGTCGTAGACCTCGGCGAGCGACAGGTCGTCGGGGCCGATGCCGGCCTCTTCGTAGGCGGCGTGGGCGATCGACTGCTTGAAGGTCCGCTCGTTGCGGGCGACGACGGCGGTCGAATCGGTGGCCATGTCGGGCAGGTCGATGACCGTGTTCGGGTACGTCGGGGTCACGGTGGACACGCCGGCGACCCGGACGGGCGCACCGGCCGAGCCGGCGTGGCGCTTGGCGAACTCCATCGACGTGAGGATCACGGCTGCGCCGCCGTCGGAGGTGGCGCAGATCTCCAGGAGGTGGAGCGGGTCGGCCACCATCGGCGAGGCCAGGACGTCCTCCACCGACACCGCCTTCTGGAAGCGGGCGTTCGGGTTGGCCAGGCCGTTGGACGCGTTCTTCACCTTCACCTTGGCGAAGTCCTCGCTGGTGGCCCCGTAGAGGTCCATGCGGCGGCGGGCGGCCAGGGCGAAGTAGGTCGGGTTGGTGGCGCCGACGAGGCGGAAGCGCAGCCAGTCGGGGTCGGTGGGGCGGTCGCCGGCGTTGGGCGCCAGGAACCCCTTGGGGGTGGTGTCGGCGCCGACCACGAGGGCGACGTCGGCCAGGCCGGCGAGGATCCGGGTCCGCGCCGCCTCGAGGGCGGTGACGCCCGAGGCGCACGCGGCGTACGACGACGCGACCCGCGCGCCCGTCCAGCCCAGTGCCTGGGCGAAGGTGGCGCCCGAGACGTAGCCCGGGTAGCCGTTGCGCATGGTGTCGGCGCCCGAGACGAAGTCGACGTCGCTCCACGCGATGCCGGCATCCCGGAGGGCGTCTTGGGCGGCGGCCACGCCGTACTCGACGAAGTTGCGGCCCCACTTGCCCCACGGGTGCATGCCCACCCCGAGCACGGCGACGTCGTTGGTGCCGGCCATCAGGCGACCTCCCCTTCCGTGACGGGCTTCCACTTCCACACGAGGTGGTCGGTGTCGTCGTCGCTGAACAAGACGTCGATGACCAGCTCCATCCGCTGGCCCACGGTGAGGTCGGCGACGGTCACGCCCGCCACGACCTGGCCCATGATGACCAGGCCCTCGTCGGCGAGCTCGACCGCGGCGATGCAGAACGGCTCGTGCTCGGCGGTGGGGGTCACGTAGGGCGCCGGCGGCTGGTAGCAGGCATCGGTGTAGCTCCACACCGTGCCGAACCGCGACAGCCGGACCTCGTCGAAGTCGGTGCCGAGGCACGCCGGGTTCGGGCAGCCGTAGCTCGCCTTCGGGAACACGTAGGTGCCGCAGGTGGTGCACCGCTGGCCCAGGAGCGCGGGCTCCGGGTCGGTGGTGAACCAGCCGTCGGAGCCCAGCGCGGGCGCTTGGGTCTTGGCGGTCATGCGGGCCCCTCGTGTTCGCGGATCACGGTTTCTGATGGTACGTCAGAAACCGTCGGGCGGAGCAAGGCGCGGGCCTGGTCGGGCCGCTTCCTTGCGCCGGTCCTTCACAGCGGCGAAACAATCGTGAAACGTCGGCCGCCTACGGTGCCCGCATGCAGGTGGAGATGGTCCGCTGGCCCGCCGAGGAAGCCCGACTGGCCGAGATCCGGATCTCCGGTCAGGCCCGACTGGTGCTGGTGCCCGAGGGGGTCGCCCCGCCGCTCACCTCGGACCCCCTCGAGGACTGGGTGCGGCTCCCCGCCTCCGACGAGGACGTCCGGGCTCGGGTGCGGGTCCTCGAGGACCGGGCGCGAGGGGCCGAGGAGGCCAACATCCCGGAGCTCGACGAGAACGGGCTGCTCCGGCTGGGCGGTCAATGGGTGTCGCTGCCACCTGTCGAGCACCGGCTCATGGGCGTCCTGCTCGACCGCTACCGGGCCGTCGTCAGCCGCGACGCCCTGGCACGGGCGGGCTGGCCGGAGGGCATCCCCGGCCGCAACGTCCTCGACGTCCACATCGTCCGCCTCCGCAGGCGCCTCGAACCCCTCGGCCTCGTGATCCGCACGGTCAGGAGCCGCGGCTACCTCCTGGAAGCTGCGTCCTAGAACCCGGGCAGCGCACGGCACACTGGGGCCATGGGGATCTTCCGGCACCGGCACGACTACGAGCTTCCTGACGATTGGGAGGACCAGGTCGCGGCGGTCGTCGTGCGGTGGTTCGACTACTCGCTCGAGGAGCGCACGGTGCTGCGGGACCTGATCGTGCGGCTGCTCGGCGAGAAGCGCTGGGAGGCGGCGAACGAGTTCACGCTCACCGAGGAGATGCGGCTCGTCATCAGCGCCCAGGCGGCGATGCTGATCCTCGGGCTGGACTGGAGCGCGTACCGCAAGGTCGGCGACATCATCGTCCACCCCACCACGCTCGTGCTCCAGGGGGAGCGGGCGTCGGCGTCGATGGCGGGCCTCGCCACCGACGAGCCGGTGGCGATCCTCGGGCAGGCCGACCACGAGTACGGCCCCGTCGTCCTGGTCTGGGACGAGGCGCAGCGCAACGCCCGCCACCCCGAGCGCGGGTTCAACGTGGTGTTCCACGAGTTCGCCCACAAGATCGACATGCTCGACGGCGTGGTCGACGGGACCCCGCCGCTCGCGACCGTGGAGCTGAACCAGCGCTGGGTCGCGGCCTGCACCGAGGAGTTCGAGGCCATCCGGGCCGGCGGCGGCAGCCACCTCCTGCGCGACTACGCGGGCACCAACGCCGGCGAGTTCTTCGCCGTGGTCACCGAGGTCTTCTTCGACCAGGGGATCAAGCTCCAGAAGGACCGTCCCGAGCTCTACGCCGTGCTGTCGGAGTTCTACCGGCAGGACCCCGCGGCCCGCGAGCGGGCGAACCGCTAGCCGGTGCCGCTCTTCCGCCGCCGTCGGCCGAGCGCCCCGCTGCCGGACGACTGGGAGGACGTGGTCGCCGGCCGCTCGCCCGCATGGTGGGCGGTGCCGGTGGCCGTGCGCACCGCGGCGCGCGACGTCATCGAGCACCTGCTCGCCACCAAGCGGTGGGAGGCGGCGGCGGGGTTCGACCTGACCGACGAGGTGCGGCTGGTGATCGCGTCGCAGGCGGCGCTGCCGGTCGCCCTGCTGGCGGAGCGCGAGCGGCAGTACCCCAACGTGCGGTCGATCATCGTCCACGCCGATGCCATCCCCGCCGGTGAGCGGGAGGGGCCGGTCGAGGGGACGTGGGTGGACGACGAGGAGTGGTCCTCGGGCGAGGCCGGCCACGACGACGAGCCCATCACCCTCGCCTGGGCCGATGTGGTGTGGGACCTGCGCCACCACCGCTCGGGCAAGAACGTGGTGATCCACGAGTTCGCCCACAAGCTCGACATGCTCGACGGCACCGTGGACGGCACGCCCCCGATGGCCGCCGACCTCCGCGCTCGGTGGATCGACGTGTGCACCCGGGAGTTCGAGGCCGTGCAGGAGCTGGGCGACGACCACGTCCTGGGCGACTACGCCGGCGAGGACCCGGGGGAGTTCTTCAGCGTGGCGAGCGAGGTGTTCTTCACCCGACCCGACGCCCTGGTGCTCGATGCTCCCGAGCTCTACGTGGTGCTCACCGAGTACTTCACCCAGGACCCGGCTCGCTGGCCCACCGCCTGACGTTCGCGGTCAGACCCCCCCGGCCTGCGGTCGTGGCGCGGTCGGGAACCAGCGAGAGCGAGGCGATGGAGGCGAAGAGCCGGTCGAAGACGGTGGGTCAGCTCCTCGGCGAGGTGGACGACCACTTCGGCGGTCCGATCACGGCGGAGGAGCGAGCATGGGCCCGCAAGCGCCTGGGGTCGTCGTGGCCGATGCCGGCGCGCTGATCGCACTCGACCGAGACGATGCCAGGGTCCGGGCCCTGCTCACCGATGCCGAGCGGATCATCGTCCCGGCCGGCGTCCTCGCTCAGGTGTGGCGGGGCTCGGCCCGTCAGGCTCGCCTCGCCGTCGTCGCATCGCTCCCGGTCTGGACCTCGAGGCCTGCTGAGAGGCGGTCAGCCGCGCTGGTGCTCGAAGAAGGCGAGCTGCTCGCCGCCGCCGTGGACGGTGAGGTTGGCGCCGCTCACGAACGACGCGAGCGGGCTGGCCAGCCAGGCGACGGCGTTGCCGACGTCGGCGGGCTCGGCCACCCGGCCGAGCGGGACGGTGGCCGACACCGCGGCGGCGCCCTCGGGGCCGCCGTAGTAGTCCTCGAAGATCTCGGTGCGGACCATGCCCGCCGACACCATGTTCACCCGGACCTTCGGGGCCCACTCCATGGCGAGGCTGGTGGTCAGGCTGAGGAGCCCGGCCTTGGCGGCGCCGTACACGGCGGTCCCGGGGGAGGGGCGCAGGCCCGAGAGCGAGCCGATGTTCACGATCGAGCCGCCGCCCTCCTGCCCCTGCATGACCGCGTTGGCGGCCTGGGCGACGTGCAGGGCTGCCGTCAGGTTGAGGCCGAGGATCTTGTCGCTGAACCGCGGTGAGGCGGTGGCCGCGTCGGTGCCGGGCGAGCCGCCGGCGTTGTTGACCGCCAGGTGGAGGCCGCCGAGCTCGCCGGCGACCTCGGTGACCAGGGCCTGGACCGACTCCGGGTCCCGCACGTCGGCGGCCACGAAGAGCACGCCGTCGGGCAGCGCACCCGGCTCGGGGGCGTTGCGCCCGCACACCGCCACGGTGGCGCCGGCCTCGAGCAGCCGGTCGGTGATGCCGCGCCCCACGCCCCGGGCGCCGCCCGTCACCAGTGCCACCTGTCCCGCAAGGTCGATCTCGATCGTCACGCCGCACAGGGTGGCACAGGCGCGGGACCGCTCCGGGCGGATCGGGCCCGGAGCGGTCGAGGGGGTGGGCCGCCGCGGCGGTCAGTCCTGACGGCGGAGGTGCACCAGTCCGGCGATGGTCAGGCCGCCCATCGCCGCGGCGGCGACGAAGGCGGCGATGGCGGCGTAGCCGGCGATCCGGCCGACGGTCGACCACGCGTAGCTGGAGAGCAGCAGGCCGCGGAGCGTCTCGCCCTTGAAGAGCGTGTCCCGCTGGGCCTTGAGCTGATCGGCCGTCGCCTGGAGGTCGGCCACCTCCTCGTCGCTGGCCCCCGAGTCGATCGCGTCCTGCACGGCCTGGGCCGCGCCGCGGTCGTCGATCTCGGAGTAGGTCTTGCCGTCGGCGATGCCCTCGAGGTGGCCGCCGATGTAGCTGGCGTACGCCTCGGCCTGGGTTCCGGTGGTCACCTGCTCGTCGGCGTGGGCGACGAGGTCGTCGCGGCCTTCGGCCTTCAGCTCCTCGGCGCTCGGGAAGAACACGTTCTGCGAGGCCAGCTCGCGGTGGACGTAGTCGTCGGAGAAGTTCGCACCCCAGGCCAACAGGCCGCCGGCGACGAGGAAGACGACGGTGGTGAGGGCACCGAAGCCGATCAGGACCTTGTCGATGGTGCGGCGGTGCAGTTCGATCACGTCGTCGCCGGCGGGATCGGGCGCCGGCGCCTTCGCGTCGTTCGGCTCGGACGTGGGCTGCGCGGACAGGGTCGCGTCGCTCATGGCGGGCTCCTTCTTCAGGAGGGCGACCGGACGCTCCGATCGTCCCGGGAGACCTCGTGGGCCTCTGGTGGCGACGGTACGGACGACGGACCCGGGGACCCAGAGGCGAAGGTCCCGAACCGAAGACTTCGAAGGGGCCGAGGGCGGGGGGCTACGGTGACCGCCGGAATCTGACGACCCATCAGAAAGGCCCGAGATGGGCATCACGTCGATGGTCCACCCGAGCGGCATCGCCGAGGTGGTGATGGACAACCC
>Ga0182736_1000804_pt1 | contig 39404 bp, 35 predicted proteins | sample eDN5th30CKraftBY_FD_128882 | JGI IMG/M metagenome (GOLD analysis project Ga0182736, IMG submission 128882) | Enriched backyard soil microbial communities from Emeryville, California, USA - eDNA 5th pass 30_C Kraft BY (version 2) (version 2) | ecosystem: Environmental > Terrestrial > Soil >... | reverse complement strand
GGGATATCGAGACCCGCACCTACGCCGAGGCCATCCGGGATCTCGCCCGGCGCGCGCTGGCCATGCAGGCCGAGGCCGCCGTCCACGAGAAGGCCATCCTCGCTGTCATCAAGACCTGGCGGCGACCACCAGGCGAGGTGGCACCAGGGCATGCCGGAGCCGGCGACGAGGAGCTTTGGCGGGAAAAGCGGACGACCGGCCCCGAAGGGCCGGTCGTCCGGTCGTGCTCGGCGTGCCTGCGGGCTACTGCTCGGTGGGCGACACCGGCTCGGGCTCGTGGTGCAGGTTGGTCGACGGGTTGGCGCCCAGGTCGCACAGGCGGCGCACCTCGGCGCCGTCGATGGTCTCGTGCTCGAGGAGGCTGCGGGCCACCAGGTCGAGGCCGTTGCGGTTGGTGGTGAGGAGCTCCTCGCAGCGGCGCTCGCAGTCGCGGAGGATCTGCTCGACCTCCTGGTCGATGACCCGGGCGGTCTCGTCGGAGTAGTCACGGGCGTTGCCCATGAGGTCCTCGCCGAGGAACACCTGGCCCTGGGAGCCCCACGCCATCGGGCCGATGCGCTCGCTCATGCCCCACTCGCGGACCATCTTGCGGGCCCGCTCGGTGGAGACGACGAGGTCGTTGTTGGCGCCGGTGGAGACCACGCCGAACACGAGCTTCTCGGCGATGCGGCCGCCCATGGCGACGACGATCGACTGCTCGAGGTACTCCTGGTTGTAGGAGTGGCGGTCCTCCGACGGCAGCTGCTGGGTCACGCCGAGGGCCATGCCCATCGGGAGGATGGTGACCTTGTGGACCGGGTCCGCGTCCTCGAGGATCGTGGCGCACACGGCGTGGCCGGCCTCGTGGTACGCGGTGAGCTCCTTCTCCGGGTCCGACAGCGCCATGGACTCGCGGCGCTGGCCCATGAGCACGCGGTCCCGGGCGTACTCGAAGTCCTCCCGGGTGATCATCTCGGCGCCGCGGCGGACGGCGTAGAGCGCCGCCTCGTTGACGAGGTTGGCCAGCTCGGCACCGCTCATGCCGGGGGTGCCCCGGGCCACGATGCTGAGGTCGACGTCGGGGCTGATGCGCTTGGACTTGGCGTGCACCCGCAGGATGGCGAGGCGCTCCGAGTGCTCGGGGAGGGGCACGACGACCTGGCGGTCGAAGCGGCCGGGGCGCAGCAGCGCCGGGTCGAGCACGTCGGGCCGGTTGGTGGCGGCGATCATGACGATGCCTTCGGTGGCCTCGAAGCCGTCCATCTCCGAGAGCATCTGGTTGAGCGTCTGCTCCCGCTCGTCGTGGCCGCCGCCGAGGCCGGCGCCGCGCTTGCGGCCGATGGAGTCGATCTCGTCCACGAAGATGATGGCCCGGCCGAGCTTGCGGGCCGACTGGAACAGGTCGCGCACGCGGCTGGCGCCGACGCCCACGAACATCTCCATGAAGTCCGAGCCGCTGACCGACAGGAACGGCACGCCGGCCTCACCGGCGACCGCCCGGGCGATCAGGGTCTTGCCGGTGCCGGGAGGCCCGACGAGCAGCACGCCCTTCGGGATGCGGGCGCCGATCTGGCCGAACTTCTCCGGGTACTTCAGGAAGTCCACGACCTCGCGGATCTCGGTCTTCACGCCCTCGTAGCCGGCGACGTCGGCGAAGGTCGTGCCTGGCCGCTCGGTCGAGTAGGTCTTCGCCCGCGAGCGGCCGATGGACATGATGTTGCCCATCTGCCCCTGCGCCCGGCGCTGCATGAAGATGAAGAAGCCGATGATCAGCAGCGGGAAGAGCAGGATCGGCAGCCACGTCTCGAGGAACGTGGGCGTCGGGGTCTTCGGCTTGAACTCGACCTCGTGCTCGGTGAGCAGGGCGCGGTCGTCATCGGGGAAGGGGATGAGGCCGGTGGTGCGGAACTCGGTCTTGTTCTCGTCGTCGAGCTTGCCGGTGATCTTGCCGGTCTTGTTGTCGTAGGTGACCTCGTCGACCTTGCCCTCGCGGACGTAGGTCAGGAACTTGCTGTACGGGTAGTCCGTGCTGTCGGTCTTGCCCTGGTTGATGACCACCAGGAGCAGCACGCCGGCCGCGATGGCCACGGCCCAGACCGCCCAGCTCGCGGGGCCCTTCAGGCGCCCGGGCGCGCCACCCGAACCGGGGGCGCCGGGACCGCCGGATCCGCCCTGGCCGGAGCCGAGCGGCCCGCGGTTGCGCGGCGGGGGAGGGGGCGGGGGCGGGGGAGGCGGCGAACCGTCGGGAGACATGGCGCCATGCTAGGGGTCCGATCCCCTCCTGAGGCAGCCGGCTCGCGTGTGACCGTTGCCGTGACCATCCCCGTGGCCTGCGCAGGACCTCACTACCCTGCCGCACATGCGTCGAGGATGTGCCCGGCCCGCCTGTGGCGAAGCTGCAACCGTCACCCTGTCCTACGGGTACGGGTCTGCCACCGTGTGGCTGGAGCCGCTCACCCCCGAGGGCCATCCGATGACCCACGACCTGTGCGACCGCCACGCCGCCCGCACGGTGCCGCCGCGCGGCTGGGAGCTGGTCGATCTGCGCCAGGTCCCCGCGCCGCTGGCCTCCTGACCGTCCTGGCCGCGGAGAGCCGGCCTGCCGGGCGCCAGTAGGCTCCCTCCGCCATGTCCATGCCCTACCCGGCCGCCGGGTCGTCCACCGCCCGCGCACAGGCCGAACCGACGTGGGGTCTGCCCGATGCCCTGGTCGGGTGGGCTGCAGCGTTCGTGTTCGCCAACGTGGCGGGGGCCGTCGTCCTGCTGGCCGGCGGGTACCAGACCCGTGAGGAGATCGAGTCGGCGCCGCTGGCGTGGACGATGGTCTCGAGCCTGCCGATCTGGATCGCGTTCGTCGCCATCGCCGTGTTCGTCGCCCACACCAAGGGCAACGGGTGGATCCGCGACTTCCACGTGTCGCTCAAGGCGATCGACGTCCCCGTCGGCATCGTCGCCGGCGTCGTGGCCCAGTTCGTGCTGGTGCCGCTGATCTCGTTCCCGATCCTGAAGCTCACCGGCGAAGACGCGGACGACCTGTCCCGCTCCGCCCAGGACCTGGCCGACAAGGTGCACGGCGCCGGCGGTGCGCTCCTGTTCCTGCTGGTCGTGGGGGTCGTCGCGCCCATCGCGGAGGAGCTGTTCTTCCGCGGGCTGCTGTTCCGGGCCATCGAGAAGCGCTGGAACCAGTGGTGGGCGCTCGGCCTGTCGAGCGCGTTCTTCGGGCTCACCCACTTCCAGCCGCTCCAGTTCGTGGCGCTCACCGCGGCGGGTGCCGTCTTCGGCATCCTCGTGGTCCGCACCGGGCGGCTCGGTCCGGCGATCGTGGCCCACATGGCCTTCAACATCTCGACGGTGGTGGTGCTGCTGTGGCTGAGCTGACCGACTCCGGCGCGCCCGAGGCGCCCGGGTCTCCTCCTGAGGCGGATCTGGAGCCGGCCACGACCACCGCGCTCGACGGACCCGACGACGGCGCGCCCGAGGCAGAGCCGCCCGCGGCGCCGTGGGTGCCGCTCGTGCCGCGCGTCCGTGCGGCCTGGGGCCGGGTCTCGGACCGCTTCGCACGGGAGCCCGGCTTGGCGGTCGAGGCGGCGGTCACCGCGACCGTCGTGGTGCTCGGCACCGTCCTCGTCCTGGCCACGCTCGACCCCTCGAACCTGTTCAGCAACACCACCACCACAGGTGGCGACATGGGCTCGCACCTGTGGGGGCCCCGGTACCTGATCGACCACCTGCTGCCGCAGCTGCGGCTGTCCGGCTGGACGCCGGACTGGTACGACGGCTTCCCCGCGTACCAGTTCTACATGGTGGTCCCGTCGCTGTTCGTGGTGCTGCTCCACGTCGGCCTGCCCTGGTACCTGGCCATCCCGGTGGCCGCGGCCGCGGTCCTCCTGGCCCTCGCCGGGTGGCTCCGCGAGCGGCTGTACCGGTACCGCTGGCTGCTGTTCGCCGCCGGGTTCTTCCTCCTGAACCTGGCCCTGCCGCTCTCGTACAACCGGTCGTTCAAGATCGTCACCGCGATGGGCCTGCTGTCGCTGCCCCTGGCGTGCTGGGTCCTCGCCAAGGCCGCCGACCTGCGGTTCCCGACGCCGCCGCTCTTCGCCGCGGCCGGCGTGATCTTCATCTTCAACCGGGAGCCGTTGTTCAACAACACCGGCAACATCATCGGCGGCAACTTCCAGTCGACGATGGCCGGCGAGTTCTCGTTCTCGCTCAGCCTCACGTTCGCCGTCCTCTACCTCGCGGCCGCCGTGCGGGGCCTGCGCACCGGCAAGCACCGGGCGCTCGCCGCTGCCCTGTTCGCCCTGGCCGGCCTCTGCCACCTGATCCCGGCGTTCTTCGTCCTCGGCTGCACCGGCGCGCTGTTCCTGGTGCACCCGGACCGCAAGCGGTTCAAGTGGCTGGTCACGATGGTGCCGGTCGCCGGGCTGCTCACGGCGTTCTGGGTCGTGCCGTTCGCCCTGCGCAGCCACTACGTCAACGACATGGGCTGGGAGCGGCTCCCGCTGCCCAGCGGCGACGTCACCGACGTCGGGTACTACCTGTGGCCCGGTGCCCTGCGGTACCTCTTCATCGCCGGCATCGTGGGCGTGGTCGTGTCGCTGATCCGGCGCTACAGCGTCGGGCTCGTGCTCGGCCTGGCGTGGGGCGGCGTGGCCCTGGCGTTCTGGCACCTGCCCCAGATGCGGCTCTGGAACGCCCGCCTCCTGCCGTTCATGTACCTCTCGGTGGCGCTGCTCGCCGCCATCGCCGTGGGCGAGCTCCTCCGGGTCATCGGCGCGGCGGCGTCGGGCGACGTCCGGCGTCCGCTGCGGATCGTCACCGTCGGCGGCGGCGCCCTGATCGCCCTCGGCGGCCTGGTGTACGCCGCGCTGCCGATCCAGACGATCAAGGGCCCGGTCTGCTCGGCCAGCAAGCTGCCCGACCCGATCGAGGACGTGGTCGTCGACGTGCTGTGCATCGACCGGAAGCCGGTCACCGGCGCGGACAACACGGTGAAGAACCGTGCCTCGTGGCTGTTCTTCTCGACCACCGCCGAGAACCAGGCGGGCGGGTGGGCCGCCACCGACTACTCCGGCCTGGAGTCGAAGGAGGCGCAGCCCGCGGGGTGCGACGCCGAGGGCTCCACCGTCGCCTGCACCTCCGGCGGGTGGAACGAGTACAAGCACCTCATCCAGACCATGGCGGGCATCGGCGACGACCCGCGCTACGGCTGCGGCCGCGCCTTCTGGGAGTACGACGGCGATCGGATCGGCGGCTACGGCACGCCGATGGCGCTGATGATGCTGCCGTACTTCACCGACAGCTGCATCGGGTCCCAGGAGGGCCTGTACTTCGAGTCCTCCACCACGGTCCCGTACCACTTCCTCATGCAGTCGGAGCTGTCCACCGGGCCCTCGAACCCGCAGCGAGACCTGCCGTACCCGGGCTTCGACATCGACGCCGGCGTGCGCCACCTGCAGCTGCTCGGCGTGAAGTACTACCTGGCCTCCACGCCGAACGCCGTCGACCAGGCCAGCCGCCACCCCGACCTGACCGAGATCGCGGTCAGCGGTCCGTGGCACATCTACGAGGTCGCCGACGCCGAGCCGGTCGCGGCCCTCGCCAACGAGCCCGTCGTGGTCGAAGGGGTCGACCAGAGCCAGGACGGCTGGCTGCCCACCGCCTCGGCCTGGTTCCTCGACTCGAACGCCCTCGACGTCCCGCTCGCGGCCAGCGGCCCCGACGACTGGAAGCGGGTGGAGGCCGACCCGGTGCCCACCGAGCTGCGCCACATCGTGAAGTACGCCCGAGACCAGCTGGGGCAGTCGGGCAGCATCGACCAGGTTCCCGAGCTGCCCCGCACCGCGCTGCCCGAGGTGCAGGTCAGCGACATCGAGATGGGCGACGACTCGATCTCGTTCAAGGTCGACAAGACCGGCGTACCGGTCCTCGTGCGGACCTCGTACTTCCCGAACTGGGAGGTCTCCGGGGCCGAGGGGCCGTACCGGGTGACGCCCAACCTGATGGTCGTCGTCCCCACGGACAACGAGGTGTCGATGCACTTCGGCCGGACCCCGGTCGACTGGCTCGGCATCGTGCTCACGCTGCTCGGCCTCATCGGGCTCGTCTGGCTGGCGCGGCAGCCGGCGATCGACGTCGAGCCCGAGCGCCCGCCCCGGCTGTCGCGCTGGATCGACCGCCAGCTCACGATCGAGCGGGCACCGGCGCCCGAACCCGCCGCAGAGCAGCAGGAGCTCGCAGCCGATTCGGCGGTGATCGACCCGTCGACGATGGAGCCCGAGCAGGCCGCCCGCGTCCTGCTCGCGGCCGCTGGCCTGCCGATGTCGCCCGAGGCGGTCGAGGCCGTGCTGGCCGACCGCGACCACGCCGCCGAGGTGTACCGCTCGGCCGCCCGCAACAGCCACCCGGACCAGCCCGACGGGTCCGACGAGGCGTTCCACTTCGTGACCACCGCGAAGGCCGTCCTCGACGGGGACGAGTAGGTGGCGGCCCGCAGCCGCGCCGAGGTCGTCCGCACGCTCTCGACGCCCCGCTCCCGACCGCCCGCACCCGGGGCCGTGCGCCTCAGCGTGATCGTGCCGGCCTACGGCGAGGCGGCCGGCATCGGCGCCGCGATCGGCCGGATCCGCGAGGAGCTGGCCTCGGTCGCCGAGGACGGCGGCCTCGAGGTGGTCGTGGTCGACGACGGGTCGGGCGACGGCACCGCCGACGCGGCCCGGGCCGCCGGTGCCGACCAGGTGCTCGCCTTCGCCCAGAACCGGGGCAAGGGCGCGGCGGTGCGGGCCGGGATGCTCGCGGCCACGGGCCGGACCCTCGTGTTCACCGACGCCGACCTGTCCTACGCCCCGGCTCAGATCGAGCGCCTCCTCGCTGCCGTCGAGTCTGGTTGGGACGCCGTGGTCGGCAACCGCCACCACGAGGGCTCGACCACCATCGTGGCGGCCGGGCTCCTCCGCCAGGTCGGGGGCCGGGCCATCAACCTGGCCACCCGGGCCGTCCTCGTCGGCCCGCACCAGGACACGCAGTGCGGCCTCAAGGCGTTCCGGTCCGACGTCGCCCAGGTCATCTTCGGCCACAGCCGCATCGACGGGTTCGCCTTCGACGTCGAGGTCATCCACCTCGTCGAGCGCTACGGGCTGTCGCTGCGGGCCGTCGAGGTCGAGGTCGTGAACTCCGACCGCTCCACGGTGCACGTCGCCCGCGACGCCCTCCTCCTGCTCGCGGACCTCGTCAGGATCCGCCGCAGCGACGCCAGCGGGGCCTACGACCTGGGGCCCGCCGAGCGCGAGGCGCTGGGCGTCGGGCCCCTCCGATCCGGCGAGTAAGGTCGCTGGGCCATGTCGGACCTGGATGCCATCTTCAAGGCGTACGACGTTCGGGGCACCTACCCCGATCAGATCGATGCCACCGGTTGCCACGCCATCGGCGCTGCGTTCGCCCGCTTCGCGCTGAACGAGGGCGGGCCCGTGCCCGAGATCATCGTCGCGAGGGACATGCGCCCGTCGGGCGTCGAGCTGGCCGAGGCGTTCAGCGACGGCGTCCGCTCGCAGGGCGTCGACGTGCTCGACATCGGCCTGGCCTCCACCGACCTCCTGTACTTCGCGTCGGGCTCACGGGGTGCGCCGGGGGCGATGTTCACCGCGTCGCACAACCCGGCCCAGTACAACGGCATCAAGTTCTGCCTCGCCGGCGCCCGGCCCCTCGGCCTGGACTCCGGCCTCGCCCAGGTGCGCGACGACGCCCGTGAGCTGCTCCCGGCGGTCGCCAGCCTGGGCGGCCACTCGCAGCTCGACCTGCTCGGCGCCTTCGCCGACCACGTCCGCTCGTTCGTCGACGTCACGGCGTTCAAGCCGCTGAAGATCGTGGCCGACACCGCCAACGGCATGGGCGGCCTCGTGGTCCCCGCCGTGTTCGAGGTGCTGCCCTTCGACCTCGAGATCATGTACGAGGAGCTCGACGGGCGGTTCCCGAACCACCCGGCCGATCCGCTCCAGCCCGAGAACCAGCGCGACCTGTGCGCCCGGGTCCGCGAGGTCGGCGCCGACATCGGCTTCGCGTTCGACGGCGACGCCGACCGGGTGTTCGTGGTCGACGAGCTCGGCAACGGCATCTCGGGCTCCACCACCACCGCGATGGTCGCGGCCGGCGTGCTCGAGAAGGAGCCCGGCGCCACCATCCTCCACAACCTGATCTGCTCCAAGGCGGTGCCCGAGGTCGTGCGCGAGCGCGGCGGCGTCCCCGTCCGCACCAAGGTCGGCCACAGCTACATCAAGGCCGAGATGGCCTCCACCGGTGCCGCGTTCGGTGGCGAGCACTCCGCGCACTACTACTTCCGCGACAACTACCGGGCGGACTCCGGCCTCATCGCCGCCATGCACGTCCTCGAGCGCCGCTGCCTCGAGGACCAGCCCATGTCGGTGCTGCGCCAGCCCTTCGACCGGTACGCGGACTCCGGCGAGATCAACACCCAGGTGCACGATCCCGCCGCCGTCATCGACGCCGTGGCCGAGCACTTCCGTGCCGAAGCGCCGTCCGCTGCGCAGGACCGCCTCGACGGCCTCACCGTCGACCTCGGCGACTGGTGGTTCAACCTCCGCCCGTCGAACACCGAGCCGCTCCTGCGCCTCAACCTGGAGGCCCGCACCCGCGACGAGTGCGATGATCACACCTCCGAACTGCTCCACCTCATCACCAAGGGATGACCTGATGGCCCTCGACCCCAAGCTCCTCGAGATCCTCGCCTGCCCGGAGGACAAGGGCTCGCTCCTGTACTTCGAGTCGGAGCAGGCGCTCTACAACCCGCGGCTGAAGCGGCGCTACGAGATCCGCGACGACATCCCGGTGATGCTCGTCGACGAGGCCACCACGGTCGACGACGCCGAGCACGACCGGCTCCTCGCCAAGGCCGAGGCCGAGTCCACCCCCTCCACCCTGGCCTGACGGGCGTCGTCGTGGCTGACGCCAACGACTCGCTGGGTCTCCGCGAGGCCGTCTTCGACCTGCCCGAGCAGATGGCTGCGGCCGTCCGCAGCCTCACCGTCACCGGCCCGCTGCCGAGCCACGACGAGATCGCCAACGTCCTGGTGCTCGGCACCGGCGCCGCCGGTTGGGTGGGCGACCTGCTGAACGCGGTCGCCGGCCCGTTCATGCCGGTGCCGCTCGTGGTGCACAAGGGGTTCGAACCGCCGTCGTTCGTCGACGCCTCCACCCTCGTCGTCGCCATCTCCGCCTCCGGCGACTCGCCCGAGGTCGTGGCCTCGGCCACCACCTGCGTCGAGGCCGGCGCCAAGCTCTTCGCCGTCACCAGCGGCGGCCAGCTGGGGGCCATGGCCGACGCCGCCGAGGCGCCCACGGTGTTCCTGCCCCACGCCGAGTCGGCCACGCCGGTGCCGCCGCGGGCACGCGTCGGCGCCCTTGCCGTGCCGGTGCTCAAGGCGTTCGACGCCCTCGGGCTGTTCCCGGGTGGCCGCGACTGGATCGCGGCAGCCATCGACCAGCTGCGCGCCCGCCGTGACGAGCTCGCCGTCGAGGACAACGAGGCCGAGCGCCTCGCCCGGTCGCTCGCCGGCACCATGCCCCTCGTCTACGGCGGCGGTGTCCTCGGCGGGGTGGCCGCCACCCGCTGGAAGGCGCAGATCAACCAGAGCGCCAAGTCGCCCGCGTTCGTCGGCGAGCTGCCCGACGTCGTCCACGGCGAGCTCGCCGGCTGGGGCCAGCACGGCGACATCACCCGCCAGGTCCTCTCGCTGGTGCTGCTGCGCCACGACGAGGAGCCGCCGGCCGTGTCCGAGCAGTTCGACCAGGTCGAAGCGTGGTCCGACGAGGTCATGAGCTCGATCCACACGGTGCGAGCCACCGGCGACGGGGCCCTCGCCCAGCTCCTCGACCTCGCCTTCTTCGGCGACGTCGTCGCCCTCGAGCTCGCCGCCCGCTACGGGATCGACCCGGGGCCCACGGTCGTCATCAACCCCTCGCCCGCCTTCGATCCTCCCGTCCATGCCGAAGCTCCCTGACGAGCTGCTCGAGCTGGCGGCCCGCGTCTCGAACAAGGGGCGCTGGGGCGACGGCGACCGGCGCGGCACGCTCAACCTGATCGACGCCGAGGCCGTGCGCCGCGGCGCGGCGGCCGTCCGCCAGGGCCGGTCGTTCTCGCTGGCCATCCCGTTCGACGCCGACGGCCCCCAGACCGGCGGCATCCCCGGGCGCGACAACCCGAGCCTCGAGATGATCGCCGTCAACGTGGCGTTCGTCGGACCCGACGGCTTCACCACCAACGACGACCGCTTCTCGATGGGCACCCAGGCGGCCACCCACTGGGATGCCCTCTCGCACGTCGGCTACAGCGGCGAGCTCTACAACGGCGTCCCGCTGTCGGTCGTCAGCGAGGCCGGGGCGTCGGACCTGGGCATCGAGCACTTCGGCCCGGTCGCCACCCGCGGAGTGCTGCTCGACGTGGCCCGGCTCCACGGCGTCGACCACTTCGACGACAACCACCCGATCACCGCCGACGACCTCGACGGTGCGCTCGCCGCCACCGGCGTCGAGCTCGCCCCCGGCGACATCGTGATGGTCCGCACCGGTCACTTCCACTTCCTGCGCATCGGTGAGAAGGACCGCTACCGCATGACCTGCCCGGGCCTGTCGGTCGGCACGATCGAGTGGCTGCACGACCACCAGGTCGCCGGCGTCGCCACCGACACCCTCGTGCTCGAGTGCTTCCCCGGCGAGGACCCGGCCGCCCTGCTCCCGGTCCACATGATCCACCTGCGCGACATGGGGTTGGCCCAGGGTCAGATCTGGGCGCTCGACGAGCTCGCCGCCGACTGCGCCGCCGACGGCCAGTGGGACGTCCAGCTCGTCGCCACCCCCATCCCCCTCACCGGCGCCAGCGGCGGCCTCGTCGCCCCCACCGCCATCAAGTAGCCCCCCCCCGAATCAGGTCGCCTGTGCCGTGTGGTGCGGCTCGAACGACCTGATTCCTCGTGGATCGTGCGTACCGGGGGATGGATCCGGCGATTTCGGGTCGCCTGTGCCGTGTGGTGCGGCCCGAACGACCTGATTCCTCGTGGATCGGGTGGGCGCGCGCCAGGTCAGCGGGTGGAGGGCTGGCTGACGGTGGTGGGGGCGGTCTCGCGGGCGGTCGCGACGAGGCGGCGGTGGGCGGCGGCCTGGGCCTCCTCGTCGACGGGCGGGAGGGTGAAGCTGGTGTAGAGGACCCGGCGCTCGCCGGTGGTCGGGGGCTGGGCCATGTGGAGCGTGCAGCTCAGGTGGAGCGTCACGTCGCCGGTCTCGGTGGCGAGGCCGACGTCGGGCAGGGGGAGCGCGGCCACGTCGACGAGCGACGGCCACATCAGGGCCCGGTGCGAGCCGGGGACCACGCGCAGCTGTCCGGTGGTGGGGCCGGCCCCGGTGACCGACACGCCGACGGTCACCCGCATGCACTCGTAGCTGTGGCGGCCGAGGCTGCAGTCCTTGTGCCAGGGCACGTCGGAGATCCCGCTCGTGACGCCGATCGGCTTGAACAGCGCCTCCCACCGGCTCTCGGCGAAGCCGCCGAACCGGTGGCCGCAGCCGGGGATGGCGCCGAGGGCGGTGAAGCGCTCGTCATCGAGCAGGGCGGCCGCGGTGGGGGAGTGCTCCTCGAAGAACTGCATCCGGACCAGGCGCTCGCCGTCGCCGGTGCCGGCCCACCAGCTGCGGCCGTCACCGGGCGCGTAGGTGTCGGCGGCGCGGTCCATGTCGGCGCTGATCCGAGCCATCTCCTCCTCGGTGAAGACGCCTCGGAGGTGGACGAAGCCGGCGTGCTCCAGGAAGGTCCGGATCTCGGCCGGGTCATCGGCGAGGGTGAAGGACCGGGTGAGGTCGACGTCGAGCTGGACCTCGTCGGGGCCGGGCAGCGGATCGTCGTCGAGGGCATCGCGCAGGACGACCCACCAGTCGAGGAGGAGGCCCAGGCCACCGCCCGTCGACAGGTCGAGCGTGCCGCCGGTCATCATGCCGATCGGCGTGATCTGGTCGGTGGCGAGGTCCTGGAGCAATGCGTCGGTCAGCCGCACCTGCACCGCACCGTCGGCGGCGCCGGGCCGCAGGACGGGTTCGTCGCCGTCGAACGCGAGCGTCCAGGCCGAGCCGGCGACGTCGAGCACGAGCGGGGCGAGGGCGGCGTGCGGGCGGCTCCGCTCGGCGTGGCGCCGGGCGAGCGCGTCCGGGAGGCCGGCGGCCAGGAACGCGGCGGGGTCGAACGCGATCGGGTCGGCATCGGAGCGCGTGCGCAGGTCGACGGACATGGCTTCCCCCTGGGCCGCTCCCACGGCGGCATCGTGCGGTCAAACTAGGCGCCGCGGCGGTGCTCGGCGTCGTGCGGTCGTGCCGCATCGGCGGCGTCTGCTTGGATGACCGGGTGCTCCGCCCAGATCGTCGTCTCGCCGTCCGCCTCGTCGCTGCCTCGCTGGCCGTCGCCGCCCTCGTCTCCTGCTCGTCCGGGACGAGCGACGAGGCCAAGGCGTCGACCACCACGACGGCCGCGTCGAGGGAAGCCGGCGTGATCGAACTGCTGCCGCTGTCGACCTCGAAGGACCGCCGCATCGTCGACTCCGACGGGCGCGACGTGCTGCTCCGCGGCGCCAACGTCAACTCGCTGGCGCTCTACTGGCAGGGCGTCCCGACCGTCGACACCACGATCCCGGTGAGCGCCGAGGACTGGGACACGATGGCGGCCCACGGGTTCTCCGTCATCCGGCTCCTCGTGACGTGGGCGAACGTCGAGCCCACCAAGGGCGAGATCGACGAGGACTACCTCGAGCAGGTCGACGAGTACGTCGCCGCCGCCGCCGAGCACGGCATCTACTCCGTCATCGACATGCACCAGGACGCCTACACCTCGTTCCTCTCCACCGAGGACGCGGCGGACTGCGAGCCCGGCACCACGCCGGCCAAGGGCTGGGACGGGGCCCCGGAGTGGGCGGTGCTGAGCGACGACCTGTCGACCTGCCTGACCGGCAGCGATCGGAACAGCTCGCCGGCGGTCAACCGGGCGTGGAACCACTTCTACGACGACACCGACGGCATCCGCACCGCCTTCGCGGAGATGTGGGGCAAGGTCGCCGAGCACTTCGCCGGTCGGCCGGAGGTGGCGGGCTACGACGTGCTCAACGAGCCCGAGACGTCGCTCCCGGAGCCGGAGCTCGCACCGAAGTACCAGGCGCTGCTGGTCGACGTGATCGGCGCGATCCGCGACGCCGAGGCCGACGCCGACTTCCAGCACATCATCTTCGTGGAGCCCACGGTCCCGGCCGGCGACCCGGTCAACGGCATCGTCATCCCCGACCCGAAGGCGGCCGGCGTCGACATCGCCAACATCTCGGGCTCGGTGCACAACTACTCCGAGTCGATCGGGGGCGGCAGCATCGAGGGGCTCAACGACGGCATCGAGGGCATCACCGCCGGCATCGGCGTGCCCAACTGGGGTGGCGAGTACGGCTTCTGGGACACCTCGCCCGAGACGCTCGAGAAGGCGGGCCGCTACGCCGCCGACGAGGACGACCACCGGTGGGGCGGTGCCTGGTGGCAGTGGCGCCAGTCCTGCGGCGACCCCCACGCGGTGCAGTGGGAGGGCGACGAGGTCGTCGCGCCCACCGACGACTCGGTCCACCTCAACCTGCTCGGCTGCCCCGACAACGAGGACCTCGGGCCGAACGACGCCTTCCTCGACATCCTCGGACGCGGCTACCCCCGGGCGACGCCCGGTCGGCTGACCGAGCTGCGCAGCGAGGTCGAGTCGGGCCGCCTGCTGGTGCGGGCCGACGCGACCGAGGCCGGCGGCGAGCTCCTGGTGTGGACGCCGACCGAGGACGACGCCGACCATGCCGTCACGGTCGAGGGCCTGAGCGACGTGGTGGAGCACGAGGTCGACGGCGGCCGGCTCGTCACCGCCACCGTCGACGCTCCGGGCGAGTACGTGCTGCGGGTGGGACCCGCCTGACGCCGCGGCGTCAGAGCGACTCGACGCGCTCCTGCATGAGGCCGCCGAGGTCCGGGATCAGGTCGTAGTCGCCCGCGACGGGCTCGAAGGTGGCGTCGTCGAGACCGGACGTGGCCACCACCGAGACGGTGGTCCCGCCCACGCTGAAGATGAGGCCGTGGAACTCGATCGGGATGGTCATGCCCATCGCCGAGAACTCGGCGGTCATCGACATCGTGAGCCCGAAGTCGCCGAACTCGTCGGTCTCCTCGGCCGAGATCTCCATCGTGATGGCGTTGCCCTCGTCGTCCTCGGTCTCGATGGTGCCGCAGTCCGACAGGGCGTCGACGACCTTGCCGACCGTCTCCTCGTCGAACTGGTCCGGCGTGGGGTCGAGGGCGACCTCGATGGTGGCGTCGGCCTCGGTCTCGAACTCGCGGCTGACCTCGTCGGCGTTGGCGTCGTCGTCGTTGTCGAGCTCGTTCAGGATCTCGGCGCCGGGGCAGGCGTCGATGATGGCCTGCTCGGTGGGGTCGGCCTCCTCCTCGTCGCCGGCGTCGTCGGCCTCGTCGTCGTCGGCCTCGTCCGTGAGGTCCTCGTCGGAGAGGGAGTACTCGGGCCCGATGTCCTCGGCGGTGGGGAGGATGTCGGCGAGGGCCGCCGACGTCACGCTGCCGCCCTGGTCGTCGCCCTGGTCGTCGCCCTGGTCGCCGCTGTCGTCCACCGGTTCGTCGGCGCCTTCGTCGTCGGAGGCCGCGGCGGTGGTCGTGGTCTTGTCGCCGGTGTCGGCCTTGTCGTCGCCGCCGCTGGCGCCGCAGCTCGCGAGCAGGGACAGGACGGGGACCAGCACGAGCAGGGCGAGGATGGGATGACGTCGCATCGCCAGATGGTGGCACGCCGCGGCCGGGCGCGCCGGGGACCTCAGGCGCCGATGGGCCCGGCGACCTCGTCCCAGAAGCGCTTCATCCCGTCGATCTTGCCCTGGAGGTCCTGGTCGAAGCCGCCGTGGTACGCCCACGGCATCGTGAGCAGGTCGGTGACGCCGACGTCCTCGGCTCGGCGGAACTGGTCGAGGGTGATGGCGTCGTTGAGCGACACGATCATCGAGAAGTCGCCGGTCTTGCCGAGCTCCTCGCGGTGGCGGTCGATCGCGACCCGGAACTCGGCGGCCTGGTCGGTGCTGATGAGGTCCGAGATCCAGCCGTCGTTGCGGGCGGCCCGCTTGAGCGCCGCCTCGGACAGGCCGCCCACGTAGATCGGCACGTCGCCGGCCGGCGCGGGGGTCATCTCGAGGCGGGGGAAGTCGTAGAACTCGCCGTGGTGCTCGACCCACTCGCCGGTCCAGAGCCGGCGCAGGACCTCGATCATCTCGTCGGCGCGGGCGCCGCGCTTGCGGAAGGCGGCGTCGAGCAGGTCGAACTCCTCCTCGCACCAGCCCATGCCGATGCCGAGCGAGACCCGGCCGCCGGTGAAGGCGCTCGCCGTGGCCACCGCCTTGGCGACCGGGAACGGGTTGCGCATCGGCAGCACGTAGATGTTGGTGAAGAAGCGCAGGTGCTCGGTCACCGCGCCCAGCGCGCCGATGGCGACCATCGGGTCGACCCACGGCGTGAACGGGTCCCAGCGCCGGTTCCCGTCGTCGGTGTACGGGTACTCGGTGGTGAGCTCCTCGAGGTTGAGGACGTGGTCGGCGAGGGCCATGCCGTGGTACCCGAGCTCGTCGGCCGCCTTGGCGATCGGCACCAGCTCCTCGGGCGGCAGGTACGCCGTCGCGATCGAGACCTTCATGCGTGCGTGCCGCCGTCGATGCGGATGCACTCGCCGGTGATGTGCTTGCCGTCGTCGGACAGCAGCAGGGCCACCACCGAGGCCACGTCCTGCGGGTCGCCGAACCCGGTGGGCGACATGATCCGCCGGACCAGCTTCCCCTCCTCCTTGGTGATGTCGTCGGGGAAGGTGACGTTCGACGTGATCCCGCTGTGCACGCTGCCGGGGGCGACGCAGTTCGCCCGCACCGGGACCTTGCAGTACTCGACGGCCAGGGTCTGGGTGAAGGACCAGATGGCGCCCTTCGATGCGGCGTAGGCGCCCATCCACGGGTGGCCGAACGAGCTCGACGTCGAGGCGGCGTTGACGATCGAGCCCTTCGACTCCATCAGGTGGGGGAGCGCCTCGCGGCACATCAGGAAGGTGCCGGTGAGGTTGACGGCCAGGATCTGGTTCCAGCTGTCGAGGCTGAACTCGTGGGTGCGGCCCGACCGCAGCATGCCGGCGATGTTGGCGATGCCGTCGAGGTGGCCCCACGCCTCGATGGCCGTCTCCACCGTGTTGGCGGCGTCGGCCTCCTTGCTGATGTCGGCGACGTGGGTGATGCACTCGCCGCCGCCCTCGGCGACCTTGTTGGCGATCTCGAGGGTCTCGGTGAGCCCGTCGTGGTTGATGTCGGAGGCGAGGACCTTGGCGCCCTCGCTGGCCAGGCGCACCGCCGTGGCCTGGCCGATGCCGGAGGCAGCCCCGGTGACGATGACGACTCGATCTGACAGGCGTTCCAGCGACATGCCCGCAGACTAGAACACGTTTCAGTTTTCGGCTGGATCGGGTGCGGGACCCGGGTCGGGGAGGGGCGGTGGGCTACGGTGGTCGGCGGCCTTCGGGCCGCCGGAAGGGCTGTCATGGGTGAGCCAGCAGGCTCCAGCTCCGCCACCACATCCTGATCGCCTTCCGTCGCGCCACCGCTGGCGCCTGCGTCGCGATCCCGATCCACCACGTGGAGGAGAACCTCACATGCCCGTCTTGAACCCCGAAGACTTCAAGATCGCCGACATCAACCTGGCGAGCTTCGGCCGCAAGGAGATCCAGCTGGCCGAGCACGAGATGCCCGGCCTCATGGCCACCCGCGCCGAGTACGCGGACAGCCAGCCCCTCAAGGGCGCCAAGATCATGGGCTCGCTGCACATGACCATCCAGACCGCGGTGCTCATCGAGACCCTCACCGCGCTGGGCGCCGACGTGCGCTGGGTGTCCTGCAACATCTTCAGCACCCAGGACCACGCTGCGGCCGCCATCGCGGTCGGCCCGAACGGGACCACCGACGCCCCCGCCGGCGTGCCGGTCTTCGCCTGGAAGGGCGAGACCCTCGAGGAGTACTGGTGGTGCACGGACCAGGCCCTGCGCTGGCCCGACGGCTCCGGCCCGAACATGATCCTCGACGACGGCGGCGACGCCACGATGCTGGTGCACAAGGGCCGCGAGTACGAGCTCGCCGGCGCCGTGCCCGCTGCCACCGAGGACGATCCCGAAGAGTGGCACGTGATCATCGACCTGCTCACCGAGTCGGTCGCCAAGGAGCCGAACCGCTGGACCGAGGTCGCCGCCGGCATCAAGGGCGTCACCGAGGAGACCACCACCGGTGTCCACCGCCTCTACCAGATGTTCGAGACCGGTGAGCTCCAGTTCCCGGCCATCAACGTCAACGACTCGGTCACCAAGTCGAAGTTCGACAACCTCTACGGCTGCCGCCACTCGCTCATCGACGGCCTCAACCGCGCCACCGACGTCATGATCGGCGGCAAGGTGGCGTTCGTCGCCGGCTACGGCGACGTCGGCAAGGGCTGCGCCCAGTCGCTGCGAGGCCAGGGGGCCCGCGTGATCGTGGCCGAGGTCGACCCGATCTGTGCGCTCCAGGCCGCCATGGAGGGCTTCGAGGTCGCACGCCTCGAGGACGTCCTCGACCGCGCCGACATCTTCATCACCACCACCGGCAACAAGGGCATCATCTCGGCCGAGCACATGGGCCGCATGAAGCACCAGGCCATCGTCGCCAACATCGGCCACTTCGACAACGAGATCGACATGGCCGGCCTCGCCAAGATGAGCGACGTCCGCAACGTCGAGATCAAGCCGCAGGTGAACGAGTTCCAGTTCCCCGACGGCCACTCGGTCATCGTCTTGGCCGAAGGCCGGCTCATGAACCTCGGCTGCGCCACCGGCCACCCGAGCTTCGTGATGTCGAACTCCTTCACGAACCAGACGATCGCCCAGATCGAGCTGTTCACGAAGACCGACGAGTACCCGATCGGCGTCTACACGCTGCCGAAGATCCTCGACGAGAAGGTCGCCCGCCTGCACCTCGACGCCCTCGGCGTCCGGCTCACCGAGCTGTCGAAGGACCAGGCCGACTACATCGGCGTCAAGGTCGAGGGCCCGTACAAGCCCGAGCACTACCGGTACTGATCCCGGGCGGGCCCGCCCGCTCGAACGAACCGGATGACCGACCACCGGCCGGGGCCCTCGGGTCCCGGCCGGTGCGCGTCTCCGCCCCAGTTGGGTCGCACCCCTGTCCACCGGGCCGGCCCGGTTCCTACGGTGGCCCGGTGACCGAGCGGCTGGCGGAGATGGCGGAGCACGAGCGGCCCCGGGAGCGGCTGGCCGAGCACGGGCCGCAGGCGCTCCGCGACGCCGAGCTGCTGGCGCTCGTCCTCCGCCACGGGAACGCCGGCACCAGCGCGCTGGCGATGGCCGAGCAGCTGCTGCGGGACCACGGCGGCCTGCTGGGGCTGGCGTCGGTGCGAGCCGACGACCTGGCCCGTCGAGCCGGGATGGGCCCGGCCAAGTCGGCCTCGGTGGTCGCCGCCTGCCAGCTCGCGGCGCGCATCCGGGCCGAGCAGGAACGGGTCCCGGTGGTGCGCTCGGCGGTCGACGTCGCCGACGTCGCCATCCCGTTGCTGCAGCACGTGCGCACCGAGCGCGTGCTGGCCCTCGTGGTCGACGGCTCGGGCCACCTCCGGCGGGCGCTGACCCTCGCGGAGGGCGGCGTGTCGCCGTCGCCGGGGGTGGTCCGCGACGTGCTGACCGCGGCTCTGCACCACGGTGGCGGAGGCCTCGCCGTGGCGAGCAACCACCCCGACGGCGATCCCGCGCCGCGGGAGGCCGATCGGGTGCTGGCCGAGGCCGTCAGCGCCGGAGCGGCCTCGGTCGGGCTGCGGTTCGTGGGTCACGTGACGGTGGCGGGCCGGCTGTGGGACGAGGTCCCGGTGCGGCGGAGGCCGCCGGCGCTGGGCTGAGCCGGCCGGTCAGGGCCGGGTGTCGATGGTGACGACCTGGCTCGTGGCTCCGTCGACGAACCGGTCGCCGGCGAGGTCGCGGGCCGAGGCGCGGCCCTTGGTGTCGCACGTCCCGACCTGGGGATCGCCCCACACCGTGACCTCGAGCAGACCCGAGCCGGCGGGGTCGGATCGCAGCTCGACCTCGACGTCGTCGGCGCACTCGACGTGGAAGACCACGACGCCGTCGGGTCGCTCGGCGCGCTGGATCGCCAGGGCCACGCGCTGCTCGCCGCCGCCGCACCCGCCGAGGGCCAAGGTGGCGACCACGGCCGTCGCCGCCACGGCGAGGAGTCGGCGGAGGAGCGGGTGCACCCGCCCAATGTAGGAGCGGGCCGGGTGGCCTCCCGGGGTCGGTACGCTCGGACGTGACCGAGGGCACACGACCTCGGACGGGCGATGCCAGGGGAAGGTGATGGTCGGACAGGGGATCTGGGTGCTGGGCGGCTACCGGAGCGACTTCGCTCGGAACCTGGCGCGGGAGGGCGTCGGGTTCGACGGCCTGACCGCCGAGGTGGTCCGGGGGACGCTCGCCGATGCGCGGCTGAGCGGCACCGACATCGGGTCGGTCCACGTCGGCAACGCGTTCGGCCAGCTGTTCACCGGCCAGGGCCAGCTCGGCGCCATGCCCGCCACCGTCGACGAGGACCTGTGGGGCCTGCCGGCCGCCCGCCACGAGGCCGCGTGCGCGTCGGGCAGCGTCGCCATCCTGGCGGCCATGGCCGAGCTGGAGGCGGGCCGCCACGACACCGCGCTCGTCGTCGGCGTCGAGCTCGAGCGGACGGTCCCCGGCGACACCGCGGCCCAGCACCTGGGCGCCGCCAGCTGGGTCGGCCACGAAGGTGCGCCCAAGTACGTGTGGCCGCAGTCGTTCTCGGACCTCGCTGACGAGTACGACCGCCGGTACGGGCTCGATGACCAGCACCTCCACGCCTTCGCCGAGATCGCCATGCGCAACGCCAAGGACGACCCCAACGCCCAAGCGCGCGACTGGCGCTTCGGCGAGGCCAGCTTCTCGGACGACGACGACGTGAACCCGGTGGTCGCCGGCCGCATCCGCCGCACCGACTGCAGCCAGGTCACCGACGGCGGCGCCGGCGTCGTCCTCGCCAGCGACGCATGGGTGCGGGACCACCCCGACGCGGTCGCGGGCGGGCGGGCGGCGCGCCTCACCGGTTGGGGCCACCGCACGGTCGGGCTGCCGCTGGCGCGCAAGCTCGAGCGCAGCGGCGACGACACCCACGTGATGCCGCACGTGCGCGACGCGTTCGCCGACGCGCTGGGCCGGGCCGGGCTGGGCTCGGTCGACGACCTCGGCGCCCTCGAGGTGCACGACTGCTTCACGTCGTCCGGGTACCTCGCCATCGACCACACCGGCATCACCGGGCCCGGCGAGTCGTGGAAGGCGATCGAGTCCGGCGACATCGAGCGCACCGGCCGCATCCCCGTCAACCCGGGTGGGGGCCTCATCGGCGGCGGCCACCCCGTCGGCGCCACCGGCGTGCGCATGGTGGTCGACGCCCTCCGCCAGGTCACCGGCACCGCCGGACCCACCCAGGTCGACGGCTGCCGCCGCGTCGGCACGCTCAACATCGGCGGGTCCACCGCCACCACCTGCTCGCTCATCGTCGAAGGAGCCCCCGCATGACCGCCATCGAGGTGGACCGGCTGCGGCGGACGCTGCCCGACGACGACGACCACCCGTACCGGTCGGGTGCCTGGCGGCCGCAGGCGACCGAGTGGCGGGTCGACGACGTCGAGGTGGTCGAGGGGGCGATCCCCGAGGACCTCGACGGGCTGTACGTGCGCAACACCGAGAACCCGCTCCACGAGCCGATCTCGCTGTACCACCCGTTCGACGGCGACGGCATGGTGCACGCGATCCGGTTCGCCGGCGGGAAGGCGAGCTACCGCAACCGCTTCGTCCGGACCGAGGGCCTGCTGGCCGAGCAGGAGGCGGGCGCCTCGCTGTGGGCGGGGTTGGCGGAGAACCCGCAGCGGGCGATCCGCACCGACGGCCTCACCGCCCGCGGCGCGATGAAGGACGCGAGCAGCACCGACCTCGTCGTCCACAACGGCGAGGTCCTCACGTCGTTCTGGCAGTGCGGCGAGCTCTACCGGATGGACCCCGACTCGCTCGACACGCTCGGCCCCACCCGCTGGGACGGCTGGTTCCCGCCCGAGGGCGTGAGCGCCCACACCAAGGTCGACGAGGCGACCGGTGAGCTGTTCTTCTTCAACTACGGGACCGAGTGGCCGTACCTGCACTTCGGCTGCGTCGACCGGACCGGGCGCCTCGCCCACTACACGCCCATCCCCCTGCCCGGCCCCCGCCTCCCGCACGACATGGCCATCACCGAGCACTTCGTGGTGCTCAACGACCTGCCGATGCACTGGGACGAGGACCTGCTCCTGAACGGCGTCCACGCCGTCCGCATGCACGACCAGCCCACCCGCCTCGCCGTCGTGCCCCGCCGGGGGACGGAGGAGGACGTCCAGTGGTTCGAGGCCGATCCCACGTACGTCCTGCACTGGACCAACGCCTACGAGGACGGCGACGAGGTCGTGCTCGAGGGCTTCCACCAGGGCTGCCCGTCGCCCCGCAAGCCCGAGATCGGCGACGAGATGTGGATGTACCGCTACCTCGCCCTCGACTGGATGGAGACCCGCCTCCACCGCTGGCGGCTGAACCGCCGCACCGGCACGTGCACCGAGGAGCGGATGCGAGACGGCTTCACCGAGTTCGGCATCGTGAACGGCCGCTACGTCGGCCGGGAGCACCGCTACGTGTGGTCCGCGTCCGGCAAGCCCGGGTGGTTCCTCTTCGACGGCTTCGTGCGCCACGACGTGCAGACGGGAGAGGACGACGTCCTGCGCCTTCCCGACGGCGTGTACGGCTCCGAGGTCGGCGTGGCCCCGAAGCCCGGCGGCAGCGCGGAGGACGATGCCTACGTCGTCACGTTCACGACGGACCCCGAGCGCGAGCGCTCCGAGTGCCTCGTGCTCGATGCCCGGCGGATCAGTGACGGCCCGATCGCCCGCCTCCGCCTGCCCGAGCAGATCTCCAGCGGCACCCACGCAGCATGGGCTCCGGGGAGCGCGCTCCACGCCTGACCCGCGGGTCAAGTCTTGGGTAGGGTGCCGCCACCGGCCGCCTCCCCCGCGGCCCCAGCACCACAGGGGAGTGGTCATGGAAGAGCTTTCCGGCAAGGTCGCGGTCGTCACTGGTGCGGCGTCGGGCATCGGCCTGGCGATGGTCCAGGCGTTCGCCGCCGAAGGCATGAGGGTCGTGATGGCCGACATCGAGGCCGACGCCCTCGAGAAGGCGGCGGCCGAGCTGCCCGAGGGCACCGAGGCCCTCACCGTCGTGTGCGACGTGTCGGTGGCCGCCGAGGTCGACGCGCTCCGCGACGCCGCGGTCGAGCGGTTCGGCTCCGCCCACGTGATCTGCAACAACGCCGGCGTGTCGGCGGGCGGTCCGCTGTGGCTGGCGAGCGACGACGAGTGGGACTGGGTGCTCGGCGTGAACCTGCGCGGCGTCATCAGCGGCGTCCGCGCCTTCACGCCCCTGTTCATCGAGCAGGGCGAGGGGCACATCGTGAACACCGCGTCGATGGCCGGGCTGGTGTCGGCGCCGCTGATGGGCGTCTACAACGTGTCGAAGCACGGGGTCGTCACCCTCTCCGAGACGCTCGCCGCCGAGCTCGAGATGGTCGGTGCCGAGGGCGTCGGCGTGTCGGTGCTGTGCCCCGGCTGGGTCCGCACCCGGATCCACGAGGCCGCTCGCAACCGGCCCGAGGGCGGCGAGCCGACCAGCGTCGAGACGATGGACGAGAGCCTCCGCGAGTTCATCGCCGGGGTGATCGCCGCCGGGCTCGACCCCGCCGACGTGGCTGCCATGGTCGTCCACGCCATCAAGACGCGCTCGTTCTACGTGCTCACCCACCCCGACTGGGCGCACTTCGTGTCCGAGCGGACCGACCGGATCGTGGCCGGGCAGAACCCGATCGTCGCCTCGCTCCCGAGCGGTCCCGGTGACGAGGACGCTCCCGCGCTGGGGTCCTGAGGCCGAGCCGGGTCAGCCCCGGAGGTGCTCCACGATGCGGGCCTGGATGGCGTCGCTGGTGGGGTCGGTCCAGGCGGCCACGTGGGTGCCGTCCGCCACGGTGAGCAGCTCCGCCTTCGGCAGCGTCGCGAGCGCGTGGTCGCTCTGCTCGGCGGGCACGTCGCCGTCGGCGTCGCCGTGGACCAGCAGCACCGGTGCGGTGACGGCGGCGAGGCCGAGGTCGCCGATCTCGGGGAACCGGGCCTGGTCGTTCGCCAGCCCGGCGTGGCGCTCGGGCCCCGTCACCAGCTCGGCGAGGGCCAGGACGAACGCCTGCTTGCCCTCGTCGTTCCAGATGTGGTCGACGAGCTCCTTCACCTGCCGCTTGTCGAGGTCGCCCTCCTCCTTGGCGAGTGACTGCACCACGGTCTTCGGGGCGTGGTGGACGAGCTCCTTCATGATCCAGCGCCCGGCCTTGCCCGCCATCAGGAGCGACTCGCTCGTGCCCTCGAACGTGTACGCGTGGCTGACCGCGGCGATGGCCGCCACCGCGGTCACCCGGTCGGGGTGGCCTGAGGCGAGCAGGTAGGTCGAGGGGCCGCCGCCGGACCAGCAGGCCACGGCCACGGCCGGCAGGTCGAGGGCGTCGAGCAGCGCGGCGTGGAGGGCGGCCTGGCCCTCGGGCGTGGCGTTGCCGTCGTGGAGCGGGGTGCCGCCGTAGCCCGGCCGGGACGGGGCGACCACGCGGAACCCGGCGTCCACGAGGAACGCCGTCATCAGCACCGCCTGGTCGGCGCCGCCGGGGGAGCCGTGCACGAACAGGACCGGGGCACCGGTCCCCGTGTCCGCGCACTCCACCGTGCCCGCGGCGGTCTCGATCGTCTGCAGGCGCGCCTGCTCCATGGTTGCTCCCTCCCGTGGCACGCCGGTCGGCGTGCGCATGCGTCGGTCATCGGCCTGGCCATCCGGTCGAGTGCGATGCCCGGCGATTTGTAACCCGCTGGTCGCAACCTTGTCAACGGGGCGGCGTCAGAAGGGTCAGCTGCCCGAGATCGTGAAGTCGGGCTCGACGTCAGGCGGCGGGTCGTCGGCGTGGTGGCCGTCGGGATGGGTGACCGGCTCGAACCCGGGCGGGAAGCCCAGGTCCAGCTTCGCCAGCCAGAACTGCACGTTGGGGCCGACGGTCACGGCGAACAGCACCGTGCCGATGCCGATGGTGCCGCCGAGCAACCAGCCGGCGGCCAGCGCGGCGAGCTCGATGCCCGTGCGCACCAGCCGGATCGACGGTCCCCGCTCGGCGAGGCCGGTCATGATCCCGTCGCGCGGGCCGGGGCCGAGGCGGGCGCCGATGTAGAGGCCGATCCCGGGACCCGCGATGGCGAGGCCGGCGAGCAGCAGGCCCCACTGCTGGACCCGCGACCCGGGGTCGGGCAGCAGCGGGATGACGACGTCCATCGTCGTGCCGATGAGCAGCGCGTTCAGCACCGTGCCCAGCCCCAGGCGCTGGCGGAGCGGGATCCACCCGAGGATCACCACGAACGACACCAGCACGCTGACGGTGCCGATCGGGATGCCCGTGCGGTCCGAGATGCCCTGGTGCAGGACGTCCCACGGGTCGAGGCCGAGGTCGGCCTGGACGATGCACCCGTAGGCGATGCCGCACAGCACCAGCCCCACGATGAGCGGGAGCAGCCGCCGTCGGACCTCGAGCCACGGAGGGATGGCGAAGAGGCGCGACACGGCGGTCGACGCTACCGGGGAGGGTGCGTCAGGCCCGAGTCAGATCTCGCAGCCGTCGGGGCCGCAGGCGTCGGCGTCGTCAGCGCCGGCGAGGACCTGGACGGGCGCCGGCTCGCGGGTGAGCCAGCCCTGCTCGAGGATGTCGCGCAGGGTCTCGGGCGGCTGGGCGCCGGAGATGCCGAGACGGCCGTCGACCACGAAGAACGGGACGCCGGAGATCCCGATCTGGCGGGCGGCGTCGATGTCCTGGTGCACCTCGGCGGCGAAGGCGTCGCCGTTCAGCACGGCGTCGACCTCGTCGGCGTCGAGGCCCACGCTCAGGGCGCGTGCCCGCAGGGTGTCGGCCTCGCCGATGGGCTCGCCGTCGGTGAAGTAGGCGTCGCCCAGCGCGTGCTTGAGCTCGAGCTGCACGCCGCGGACCCGGGCGAGGTGGAGGAGCCGGTGGGCGTCGAACGTGTTGCCGCCGATGGCCTGGTCGAAGCGGAAGTCGATGCCGCGCTCGGCGCCGAGGCTCACGATGCGGGCCTGCTGGGCCTTGATCTGGCCGACGGTGGTGCCGTACTTCTGGGCCAGCCGCTGCTCGAGGGGCTGCTCGTCGCGCTTCGGCGCGCCGGGATCGAGCTGGTACGAGTGCAAGACGACCTCGACGTCGTCCTCGTGCTCGAACTCCTGCAGGGCCACGCCCAGGTTGGCCAGCCCGATGTAGCACCAGGGGCACACCACGTCGGACCACACATCGACACGCATTCGCAGACTCGCTTCGCTCTCGGGGGACCGTGGTCCAACCGCCGTCGCCCCGTCGATGTTCCCGGGTCGGTGTCAGACCCCCTCCGTACCGTCGGGGCATGCTCCTCGCCACCCGGTGCCCCGCCTGCAGCACGGTCGGTCCGGCCCCGTGCGCGGCCTGCATCGCGGCCATGGAGCCCGCCGCTCGCGTCCCGGTGCCGCCGGGCCTCGACGCCTGTCGGGCCCTGCTCGACTACGCCGGCCCGGCCCGGCAGGTGGTGGCGCAGCTCAAGTACCGCAACGCCCGCTCGAGCGCAGCGTGGCTGGCCACCGGAGTCGCCGGGCTGGTCCGGCACGGCGAGGTGGACCTCGTCACCTGGGCGCCCACCACGGACCTGCGCCGGCGCAGCCGCGGGTTCGACCACGCCGAGCTCCTCGCCCGCCGGGTGGCGTCCGAGCTGGGGCTGCCGTGCTGGTCGGTCCTCACGCGCGCGCCGGGTCCGCCGCAGACCGGCCGCACGCTCATCGAGCGGCGCGACGGCCCCGAGTTCGGCGCCCGGCGGACCGTGAAGCGGGCGTCCGTGCTCGTCGTCGACGACGTCGTGACCACCGGAGCGACCCTCGCCGCGGCCGCTGCGGCCTTGCGAACGGTGGGCGCAGCACGGGTCATCGGCGTAGCGGCCGCACACCCGAGGTGACCGGTCTAAGGTCCGAAGGACCATCCCCCCATACGGAGGTCATGCCGGTGCAGGTCACGGTCAGTCGTCGCCACACGCAGGTGCCCGAGAGCTTGAGGGTCATGGCCGAGGAGAAGATCGGGAGGCTCGGACGCTTCCTCGACGGCCTCGACCACGCAGAAGTCCACTTCTGGGAGCACAAGAACCCACGGATCGCGGACAAGGAGGTGTGCGAGGTCACGATCGAGGGCCACGGCCACCACGTGCGCTGCAAGGTCCAGGCACCGGACGGGTTCCAGGCGATCGACAAGGCCTACGACAAGCTCGAGCACCAGCTGCACAAGCTCAAGACCAAGCTCGCCCGGCGCCACCAGGGCCGGCCCAAGGCGCACAAGAAGGTCGATGGCCTGGGCGCCGTGGCGCTCGTGGAGCCCGAGGTGATCGAGGAGGTCGTCGAGGTCGACGGCGTCGGCGACGACGGGCCCCGCATCGTGAAGTCCAAGCGCTTCGCCATCCACCCGATGTCGGCCGACGAGGCCGCCGAGCGCATGGAGCTCATCGGGCACGGGTTCTTCTTCTTCACCAACATCGAGACGTCGCGCTCGGCCGTCGTGTACCGCCGTGAGGACGGCAACGTCGGCCTCATCGACGAAGCCGACTGATCCCGGTCGAGCCCTGAGCCGCCGGCCCGGCGGCGGGGACGGTCAGTCCTCGTCGTCGGGCAGCGGCGCGATCGCCTCGAGCGCCTCCACCGAGGGGCAGAACCAGAACGACCCGGTGATGGGCGTCGTGAACTGGAGGAGGCGGTCGGTGAGGTCGTCGTCGGCCAGGCCGTACATCGTGCGCAGCTGGAGGTCGAAGCGGTCGGTGTCGGCGCCGAAGGCCACGAAGTGGAGGCCCTGCTGCGCGGCGGTCGCCCACGGCACGCTGCGCCGGTACACCACCAGCTCCTCGCCTTCGTCGTCTTCGACCTCGGCCCGGCCGATGTGCGAGTCGGCCGGCTTGGTCTCGGGCGGCAGCTCCTCGCTGGCGTCCTTCGTCCGGCCGAACACCAGCTCCTGCTCCGCCACCGGCAGCGCCTCGAACGCGGTGAGGTCGTGCACGAACCGCATCGTCATGGCGTAGGTGCCGCCGGCGCCCGGCTGGTCGTCGGCCACGACCGCCTCGACCGGAGCGTCGTCGAGGAACGGGTTCGCCGTGCCGTCGATGAAGCCGGTGAGGTCGCGGGAGTCGTGGTACACGAACGCCGGCAGGTCGAGGGTGAGCGTGGCGACCGGGTCGAGCGCCTTGGCCGCCGCCCGGACGACGTCGATGACCAGGTCGGTCTCGGGCCCGTGGACCCACACCCACAGGTCCTGCTGCGTGGCCGGGGCGTGCAGCCCGGCCTCGACGTTGTCGTAGCCGGGGAAGGCCGGCACGGCCACGGTGGGCAGCGCGTCGGGGAACAGCGACCAGAGCTTCGGCCCGAAGCCGATCACCAGGTTGGTGCCGCCGTTGGTGCGGTGCTGGGCGTTGGCCAGCCGGGCCCCGAGCAGGGCATCGCCGACCGCGGCGGGCGTCGCGCCGTCCCGGAGCTGGAGCTCGAGGTGGTGCTGGGCGCGGGTGCCTTCGGCGAAGATGCCGTACTGGTGGCGGGGCATGGTTCCTCCGGGCGCAGGGGTGCGCTCAGTGCTCGTCGGCGGGCAGGTCGGGCGCATCCTAGGGAACGGTCGCGCCAGGGTCGGGCGCCCGATCTGCGTTCCGGACCAGGGCGCGTACACTTGCTGACCTCATGGCTGTTCTCGACAAGCTCCTCCGCGTCGGCGAAGGCAAGAAGGTCAAAGCCCTTCAAGGCCTCGTTCCCGACATCAACGCACGTGAACCCGAGTTCCAGAAGCTCTCCGACGAGCAGCTCAAGGGCAAGACGGCGGACTTCCGCCAGCAGCTCGACAACGGGGCGGACCTGACCGACATCCTGGTCGACGCCTTCGCGGTCACCCGGGAGGCGGCGTCGCGCACCATCGGCCAGCGCCACTACGACGTCCAGCTCATGGGCGGCGCGGCCCTCCACTACGGCTGGATCGCCGAGATGAAGACCGGTGAGGGCAAGACCCTCACCTCGACCCTGCCGATGTACCTGAACGGCCTCACCGGCCAGGGCCTGCACGTCATCACGGTCAACGACTACCTGGCCCGCCGCGACTCCGAGTGGATGGGCGAGGTGCTCGGCTGGCTCGGTCTCACCATCGGCCTGGTCCTGCCCGACGGCGGTGATTCCGCCTTCAAGCGCCAGCAGTACGCGTGCGACATCACGTACGGCACCAACAACGAGTTCGGCTTCGACTACCTGCGCGACAACATGGCCACCAGCGCGGCCAACAAGGTCCAGCGCGGCCACGTCTACGCGATCGTCGACGAGGTCGACTCGATCCTCGTCGACGAGGCCCGCACCCCGCTCATCATCTCGGGCCGGGTCGCCGACGCGGCGAAGCTCTACTACAAGTTCGCCAGCATCGTCCGGGGTCTCACCCGCGACGTCGACTACGACGTCGACGAGGAGAAGCGCATCGTCGCCCCCACCGAGGAGGGCGTCGCCAAGGTCGAGGCCGCCCTCGGCGTCGAGAACATGTACGACGCCGTGCAGCAGAACATGGTCCACCAGTTCCAGGCCGCCCTGAAGGCCAAGGAGCTCTACCGGCGGGACAAGGACTACATCCTCCAGCACGGCGAGGTGAAGATCGTCGACGAGTTCACCGGCCGCATCCTCGAGGGACGGCGCTGGTCCGAGGGCCTGCACCAGGCCGTCGAGGCCAAGGAGGGGGTGAAGATCAAGGAGGAGAACCAGACCCTCGCCACGATCACCCTCCAGAACTACTTCCGCATGTACGAGAAGCTCGCCGGCATGACGGGTACGGCCGTCACCGAGGCCGCCGAGTTCGCCAGCACCTACAACCTCCAGGTCGTGCCGATCCCCACGCACCGGGAGCTGTTGCGCCAGGACCAGGCCGACCTCATCTACAAGACCGAGGACGCCAAGTTCGACGCCGTCGTCGAGGACCTCGCCGAGCGCTACGAGACCGGCCAGCCGGTCCTCGTCGGCACGATCTCGGTGGCCAAGTCCGAGAAGCTCTCGCGGGCGCTCGACAAGCGGGGCATCGCCCACGAGGTGCTGAACGCAAAGCAGCACACGCGTGAGGCCGAGATCGTCACCCAGGCCGGCCGCCTGCACTCGATCACCGTCGCCACCAACATGGCCGGCCGCGGCGTCGACATCCTCCTCGGCGGCAACCCCGAGGGCCTCGCCATCCGGGACCTGCGGGCCGAGGGCGTCGACCTGGAGTCCGAGGAGGGCGCCGCCAAGCTCAAGGCGCTCACCAAGGAGTACAAGGTCGACACCGACGCCGAGGGCGCCAAGGTCCGCGACCTGGGCGGCCTCTACGTGCTCGGCACCGAGCGCCACGACTCCCGCCGCATCGACAACCAGCTCCGCGGCCGTTCGGGCCGCCAGGGCGACCCGGGCGAGAGCCGCTTCTACCTGTCGCTGGAAGACGAGCTCATGCGGCTCTTCGCCACCGGCGCCATGAACTGGGTGATGGGCAAGGCCCTCCCCGACGACGTGCCGATCGAGGCCCGCATGGTCACCAAGGCCATCGAGCGGGCGCAGAACACCGTCGAGCAGCGCAACGCGGAGATCCGCAAGAACGTGCTCAAGTACGACGAGGTGATGAACGAGCAGCGCAAGGTCATCTACAAGCGCCGCGACCAGATCCTCGAGGAGGCCGACCTCCGCGAGGAGACGCTCGAGTACCTCGAGGAGGCCATCGACACGTCGGTCGCCACCTTCTGCGTGTCCGAGGCCGCCGACGAGTGGGACATCGAGGGCCTCCACATGGAGATCAGCTCGTTCTGGCCCACCGACTTCACCCAGGACCAGCTCGCCGACGTCGACACCACCCAGGAGCTCCAGGAGCTGCTGCTCGAGGAGGCCACCGCCTACTACGAGAAGCGCGAGGAAGAGCTGGGCCCCGACACCATGCGCCAGATCGAGCGCCAGGTGATGCTCCAGATCATCGACCAGCACTGGCGTGAGCACCTCCTCGAGATGGACTACCTCGAGGAGGGCATCAACCTCCGGGCCATGGGCCAGAAGGACCCGCTCGTCGAGTGGCAGCGCGAGGGCTTCGAGATGTTCGGGCTGATGATGAACTCCATCGCCCAGGACTTCGTCAAGTACGTCATGCACGTCCAGGTCGTCGTCGAGGACCAGCCCACGGACACCTCGGTCACCCAGATGCAGACCTCGGGCCCCGACGATCCCTCGTCGGCCGGCAACGGCATGGCCGAGGCGGCGCGGGCCCAGGCTGCGGCCGAGGGCGGCGGCTCGGTGGCCGTCGAGGACGAGGTGGTCAACACCCCCGTCGTGAAGAGCGACTGGGACAAGACCCCGCGCAACGCCCCCTGCCCCTGCGGCTCGGGCAAGAAGTTCAAGCAGTGCCACGGGTCCTGACCCGGCGCTGACGCCCGCCCCGGCCCCCTTCAGGTGGAGGTCAGGGAGCAGCAACCGAGCTCGCACATCGGGGAAACCCGGGCGATCCGGCGCGTCCGTACGGTCGATGCCATGAGCGAGACCAAGTCGTTGTACGCGTGGAACTGGATCAGCGGGCACGGGGCCAACCGGCCGATGATGCCGTCGGAGGCGCGGGTCACGGTGACCGGCACCAAGCGGTACCTGCCGTGGGCCCGGGCGGACATGGGCACGCCGCGCCCGCTGCTGCCGTGGGAGCACCGCACCGGGAACGACTGGCGGGGGCTGCGCGCCGGTTGATCAGGCCGTGCGGCGGCCGTCGCGGAGCTCGATGACCTGGTCGGCCCGCTCCAGGACGCGGGGCCGGTGGCTGACGGCGAGGACCGTCAGCGCCGCGGCGTCAGGGGCGAACAGGCCGTCCCAGATCTCGCTCTCGGTGGCCACGTCGAGCGCGCTCGACAGGTCGTCGACCACCAGCATCTCGGGCGTGCGGACGAGCGCTCGGGCCGCTGCGGTGCGCTGGATCTGCCCGCCGGAGAGGCGGACGCCCTTGGGGCCGACGGTGGTGTCGAGGCCGTGGGGCATGTCGGTGAGGTCCTCGACCAACCGGGCCTGCTCGAGCGCCGCGGGGAGGCCCGCCGGGTCGTGGCCGAGCAGCACGGTGTCGGCCAGCGACTCGGAGAAGAGCCTCGGCACCTGGGGCAGGTAGGCGGCACGCGGCGGGACCAGGAACGTGGCGGGGTCGACGACCTCGGCGTCGTTCCACCACACGGTGCCGCCGGTCCGGGGCACGAGGCCGAGCAGCGCCCGCAGCAGGACCGACTTGCCCGAGCCGACCGGCCCGGTGATGACGACGAACTGGCCGCGGTGGACCTCGAGGTCGACGCCGTCGAGCTGGTCGGTGTCGTCGAGGCGGACGCGGAGGCCCTCGACCCGGAGCGACGTCAGCCGCTCGACGCCAGCTCGGGTGGCGGGCACCGAAGGCGTCACCGTGGTGAACGGCGGGGGCCCGTCGCGCAGGAAGGTCGGCACGGCGCCGGATGCCTGGTCCGGGTCGTGGTCGGGCATCAGCCGGCCGAGGCGGGCCGCAGACACGTCGCCCTGGCGCTGGAACGTGGACCACCGGGCGGTGACGCGCGGGAGGCTGGCCACCGCGGTGGCGTAGGTGGTGAACAGGCCGATGTCGCCGGTGGACAGGTCGCCCCGGCTCATGGCCGGGGCGATGAGGACCAGGGCCAAGCCGAGGCCGGCGTTGGCGGTGATGCCGCCGAGGGTCTGCGCGAGCTGGGTACCGACCTGATCGCTGCGGGCGGCGTCGGCGCGCGTGCTGCCGAGGCGGGCGAAGCGATCGAGGATCGCCGGCTCGGCGGCGGCCACCTTGACGGTGGCGATGGCGCCGAACGCGTCGCCGATGAACCCGGTGACGCCGGCCGTGGCCTCGCGCTCGGCCCACCGCCACTCGCGCAACCGGGCGGCCAGCAGGTGGCCGATGCCGAGGACGAGGAGGATGGGGGCGACGATCGCCGTGGCGGCCACGGGCGAGATCAGGAACAGGACGATGACGCCGGCCACCGTGGTGATGCCAGCGGCGATGAGGTCCAGCCAGACGTCGAGCACCTGGGCGATGTCGCGGGCGTCGTCACGGAAGCGGCTCACCGCCTCACCGGACGAACCGGGGAGCCGGTCCGTGGCCGGCCCCGGGTCGGACACGAGCGAGCGGAGCGCGTTGACCCGCGGGACCGTGTGCCAGAACACCCAGGCGCCGTGCCACTGGACGATGGCGGGGAACAGGACGATCCAGCGGCCGACCTCGAACCCGAGGAGGATCGCCAGCAGGACCCCGAGCGGGGCCCCGTCGCCGTCGGGCAGCTGGTCGAGGATGGCGCGCAGCACCAGGCCCGCAGGCAGGGGCAGCGAGAAGAAGGTGACCCACATGACGAGCGAGATGCCCCACGTCCACGGGTCGGCCTTGAGGATCCGCCACGCGAAGCGGGCGCTGCTCTGGGTCTCGGGCGCGCTCATCGGCCCACCTCCTGGGCGGCGCGGCTGGTGGCCAGCAGGTGGTGGAACCGGGACTCGGGATCCTCGGCGAGCACGGCGCGCTGGCCGTGCTCGACCAGTCGACCGTGGTCGAGCACGAGGATCTGGTCGACGCGGTCGAGCGTGGAGAGGCGGTGGGCGATGATGATCGCCGTGCGGCCGGCGAGGAGCCGGTCGGTGGCGGCGATCAGGCGGGTCTCGGTGTCTGGGTCCAGGCGGCTCGACGCCTCGTCGAGGATGACCACCCCCGGGTCGGCGAGCAGCAGCCGGGCGAACGCGAGGAGCTGGCCCTCGCCGGCCGACAGCTCGGTGTCGCCCTCGAGGTGCTGGTCGAGGCCGTGTTCGAGCGATCCGAACCAGTCGCCCAGGCCGACGGTGTCGAGCGCGCCGGTGACGGCGTCGTCGTCGGCGTCGAGGGTGCCGAACACGGTGAGGTTGTCGCGGACGGTCGCCCGGAAGACCTCGACCTCCTGGGTCACGATGCCGATGCGGCTCCGCAGCGCGCGCAGCGTGAGCTCGCGTACGTCGACGCCGCCCACCGACACGGTGCCGGCCTCGGTGTCCCACAGGCGGGCGACGAGGCGGCCGATGGTGGTCTTGCCGCTGCCGGTGCGGCCGACGACGCCGACCGACGTGCCGGCCGGGAGCGAGAAGGAGACGTCGCGCAGCACGTCGGTGCCCGTGCCGTAGCCGAACGACACGCCGTCGAACGCGATGGCGGGCGGGCCGTCGGGCAGGTCGTCGCGGGTCCCGTCGGGGAGGGCGGACTCCTCCGCGAGCAGGCGGGCGGCTCGCCGGGTTCCGGCGATGGCCTTCTGGGCCTCGGCCAGCTGTTCGGCGACGCGCCACAGCGGATCGCTCACCATCTGCGAGAAGCGGAGCAGGGCGAGGACCGATCCCACGCTCAGCTCGCCTTGGCGGCACTGCCACGCGCTCAGCGCGAGCACGCCGACGGAGCCGGCGGCGAACACGCCGCCGGCGAGGGTCAGGCCGCCGTCGCCGCGTGCTGCGGCCCGGCGGGCGGTGCGCCACCAGCCAGCCGAGTGCTCGTGGAGCTTGTGGACGGCCCACGGCCCGGCACCGTTCGCCCGGATGTCCTCGAGGCCGCCGAGCCGCTCCTCGAGGTCGCCGTAGAGGTGGGACTGCACCTCGCGCTCCTCGTCGTAGTACGGCACGGCGATCCGGCGCATCCGGATGAGGACCACGACCGCGATGCCGACCGTGATGGCGATGAGGAGGCTGGCCCGCCAGTCGATGACCGCCGAGATGACGAGCACGCCGGCGACGAGGATCGTGTTGCCGGCGAGCTGGAGCACCGCGGTGGAGGCGAACCGGGTCACCGCGTCGATGTCTCCGTCGATGCGCTCGATGAGTTGACCGGCGCTGTGGTCGCCGTGCCAGTCGAGGTCGAGGCCGAGGGCGTGGCGGCACAGGTCCAGGCGCAGCCGGTTCCCCACCCGCCAGGCCAGGCGCACCGAGAACCAGGTGACGACGAGCTGGAGGGCGTCACCGGTCAGGGTGGTGAGCAGGAACAGGCCGCCCAGCGCCGCGAGCTGCGAGGCCGACTCGCCGTCGAGGGCTGCGTCGACGAAGGCGCCGATGAGGAGCGGGCCGGCGAGCGGCAGGACCATGGCCACGACGAGCAGCGCCAGGAGCGCGCTGAGCGGCCGGCGCTCGGGGCGCAGGTACTGGAACAGCAGGCGGCTGTCGGCGGGGGAGGGGGAACCGTGCACAGCCCGACCACGGTACGGACCGACCGCCCGATCTGTTCAGGGATTTGTCAGAGGCGGCGCTCGGCCTGGGGCAGCGAGCACTGCGCGGTGCCGCCCGGGAGCCGGTGCCGGTTGCGCGCGATCCACCGGTAGACCGGCCACGCCACCAGCAGCACGAGGCGCAGGGCGAGCAGCCGTCCGAGCGCCCGCCAGAACGCCGAGGTGCTCGATCGGAGGTAGTCCGAGATGCCTTCGGGGCCGTGGGTGCGTTGGAGCCGGACGTCGACGAACACCACCGCCGCCTCGACCTCGTCGACCGAGGTGCCGAGCGGCTCGAGCTCGGTCCACTGCCAGGGCTCGAGGGCGGTCGGCGTCGGCACCCGAGCGTCGAGCCACCGGGCCGAGGTGGAGCAGAACGCGCAGTCGCCGTCGAAGAGGAGGACGGGAGGCGACACGGGCTGCGGCACGGGTCCAGTGTGCCGGTTGCACGGCCGGCTTCGGACGCCGGTTGCCCGCAACGCCCGAGGATCGGGCAGGATCAGAGGACCATGCGAGACGTCAGCGACGACATCAGCGCCCTGCGCAAGCGCCTCGGCGAGGCCGCCCAGTACCTCAAGATCGACGAGCTGCGGACCCGCCAGCCCCAGCTGGAGACCGAGGCGTCGCGCCCCGACCTCTGGGACGACGCCGAGCAGGCCCGCAAGATCACCGGCGAGCTGTCCTCGGTGAACGACGACCTGGAGAAGTACGACGGCCTCGGCGAGCGCATCGACGACGTCGAGACCCTGGCCGAGCTCGCCCGCGAGGAGCACGACGACTCGGTCGAGGCCGAGATCGAGGCATCCCTGGTCTCGCTGGCCGCGGACTTCGGCGACCTGGAGCTGCGCAGCCTCTTCACCGGCGAGCACGACGAGCTCGACGTGATCGCCGAGATCCAGGCGGGGGAGGGCGGCGCCGACTCGCAGGACTGGGCGAACATGCTCCTGCGCATGTACCTCCGCTGGGCCGAGCGCAAGGGGCTCGACACCGAGCTGGAGAACGTCTCGGCGGGCTCCGAGGCCGGCATCTCGTCGGCCTCGTTCCTGGTCAAGGGGCGCTACGCCTACGGCCTGATGCGCTCCGAGCACGGGGTGCACCGCCTGGTGCGCATGAGCCCGTTCAACGCCCAGGGCAAGCGCCAGACCGCCTTCGCCGCGCTGAAGGTCACGCCGTTCCTCGAGGACGTCCCCGACATCGTCATCGAGGACAAGGACCTCCGCGTCGACACCTACCGCTCGTCGGGCGCCGGCGGTCAGCACGTCAACGTGACCGACTCCGCCGTGCGCCTCACGCACATCCCCACCGGCATCGTCACCACCTGCCAGAACCAGCGCAGCCAGCACCAGAACAAGGACAAGGCCATGCAGTACCTCAAGGCCAAGCTGGCCGAGGTGCAGCGCGAGGAGCGCCAGGCCGAGCTCGACGCCATCCGCGGGGTGCAGCACTCCGTCGGCTTCGGCTCCCAGATCCGCTCGTACGTGATGCAGCCGTACCAGATGGTCAAGGACCTGCGCACCGAGCACGAGACCGGCAACGTCGACGGCGTCCTCGACGGCAACCTCGACGAGTTCATGGAGGCCTACCTCCGCTGGCAGCGCAGCCAGGCCCTGGAGGCCTGAGGTCGAACGCCCTGGTCAGCGCCTCGTTCCGCCCGGGGTGCCGCGGAACGACGAGGGCCCTGCGGTAACGTCGATCCGTGCTCGGCCGACAGCCAGGCGAGGGAGCAAGCCCACCGACCGCGACCGGGGTCCCCACGGAATGATCAAGCTCGAAAACGTCTCGAAGGTCTTCAAGGGCGATGTCGTCGCCCTCCGGGAGGCCGATTGCGAGATCAACAAGGGCGAGTTCGTCTTCCTCGTCGGCCCCTCCGGATCGGGCAAGAGCACGATGATCCGCCTGCTCAACAAGCAGGAGGAGCCCAGCAGCGGCAGCATCTTCGTGGCCGGCAAGGACATCGGCGAGCTCAACAGCTGGAAGGTCCCGTTCCTGCGCCGCAACATCGGCTGCGTCTTCCAGGACTACAAGCTGCTCACCAACAAGACGGTCTACGAGAACGTCGCCTTCGCCCTCGAGGTGATCGGCCGGCCCCGCCACGTCATCAAGACGCAGGTCCCCGCCATCCTCGAGCTGGTCGGCCTGGCCAAGAAGCACAAGAACTACCCCGATGAGCTCTCGGGCGGCGAGCAGCAGCGCGTCTCGATCGCCCGGGCCTTCGTGAACCGGCCGCTGATCCTCCTGGCCGACGAGCCCACCGGCAACCTCGATCCGGCCACGTCGGTCGGCATCATGCGCCTCCTCGACCGGATCAACCGCACCGGCACCACCGTCGTGATGGCCACCCACGACCGCAGCATCGTCGACACCATGCGGCGCCGCGTGATCGAGCTCGACCGCGGCTCGATCATCCGCGACCAGGCCCGCGGCGTCTACGAGTAAGGCAGCGAGAGGCACCCATGGCCATCAACGGCAACTACGTCTTCCGCGAGACCGCGGCGAACCTGACCCGCAACATCACCCTGACCGTCGCGTCCGTCCTCACGGTCTTCATCTCGCTCTCCATCGTCGGCGCCACCGTGCTCGTCCGACAGGGCGCCCAGAACCTGACCCGCCAGTTCGAGAACGGCGTCGAGTTCATCGTCTACGTCGAGCCCGACGCGTCGGAGTCCCAGCTCGCCGAGGTCCGCACCTCGCTCGAGGACAACCCCGGCATCGCCGAGGCCACCTACATCGACCGCGACGAGACCTACGCCGACTTCAAGCAGCTGTTCAAGGGCCAGGACACGATGCTCGAGAACGTGCGGGCGTCGGACCTGCCCACCAGCTTCCGGGTGCGGCCGAAGGACTCCAGTGTGGCCACCGTCCAAGGCCTCGTGAACTACTACCGGAAGCAGCCGAACGTCTTCGAGGTCCGAGCGGCCACCGACGTCATCAAGCAGATGAAGGGCATGACGGACTTCGTCAACAAGCTGCTCTTCTTCTCCGCAGGCTTCCTGCTCGCGGCATCGACGCTGCTGATCCTCAACACGATCCGCACGGCCATGTTCGCCCGCCGACGTGAGATCGAGGTGATGAAGCTGGTTGGCGCCACCAACTGGTTCATCCGCGTGCCGTTCATGTTGGAGGGGTTGGTCCAAGGCGTCATCGGCGGCCTCTTGGCGATCGGCGCGGTGTTCTTCTTCCGCGGCTGGATCGACGACCTGCTCAACAAGGGCCAGGGCCTGGAGCTCCTGCAGTCCTTCACCATCAACGGGAGCGACGTCCTGCTCGCCTGCCTGTGGGTCGGCATCACGGCCGTCGTCCTCTCCGTGGGCAGCTCCCTCATCGCCACCCGCCGCTTCCTCGACGTCTAGCCCCGGCCCCGTCGACCTCGTGGTCGAACCGACGGTTCGGGCAGCGACGGGGGTGCCCGTCTGACCCCTTGCTGTGGCACGATGGGCGTCGGTTGAGATGACAGCCGCCCGGAGCCCGGCCCGGTTCCAGCGAGGAGCGCACCGCTCGGGCCGAGGAGGCCAGGGCCCGGGCCCAGGCGGGCCGGGCGCGAGCCGATCGGTCGGCGCAACGGGGTGTGGCGGATGCCGATCGGGCCGACGCGACGAAGCGCCGTGAGGCTGGCTCCGAATCGAGGCTGGCGCAGGAGTTCGCCCGGTTGGCCGCGCGCCTCTACGAGACCGAGGACGTCGATGAGGTGCTCGACCGCGTCGTCCTCGCCACGGTGACCGCGCTCGATGGATGCGACCAGGCCAGCGTCACCGCGCTCGAGGCCGCCGGCTACCGAACGGTCGCGTCGAGCGCGGCCGCGGCCAGTGCCGCCGATGTGGCGCAGTACGAGACCGGTGAGGGCCCGTGCCTCGACGCGGCGGGCGGTGGCACCACCTACGCCGAGTCGTTTCCCGATCCGCGCTGGCCCAACCTCGGCGACCGCCTGGGCGACTCGGGTGTCGGATCGGCGCTGTCCAACCACGTCGAGGCGGAGGGCTCGGGCCGCCAGCGCGGGCTGGTCGGTTCGCTGAACGCCTACGCCGGGTCGCCGTCGGCGTTCGATGGCGAGGCACAGGAGATCGGCGTCGTGCTCGCCGCCCACGCCTCGTTGGCGATCCGGTCCGTCAGCCAACGAGAGGCCCTCGCCGAGTTGGGTGACCAGCTCCATGCGGCACTCGGTTCCCGAGATGTCATCGGGCAGGCCAAGGGCATCTTGATGGAGCGCTACCGCCTGACGCCCGAGCAGGCCTTCGACGCGCTGCGCCGCACCTCCCAGCGCTTGAACGTGAGGCTGGCCGAGGTCGCCCAGACGCTCACCGAGACCGGCGAGTACGACGACGACCCGTTGCCGGGCGAGCCGTGCTGACGGGCGCGTCGTGGGCCGGCTGGGCCGTGGCGGCCCACGATGCGAGGAGGCCGAGTGCTTCGCTGGACGGCGAGGCCGGTTCGGCGGTGTAGATGGTGACGGTGAGGCCGGGTTCGGAGACGAGGGCGAGGACCTCGTAGGTCAGGTCGAGGTCGCCGACGACCGGGTGGTGGAAGTGCTTGGCGCCGGTGCCGTGGTGGCGGACGTCGTGCGCTCCCCAGCGGGTGGCGAACTCGGTGCTGCGGGTGGAGAGCTCGCCGATCAGGTCGTGGAGGTCGCGGTCGTGGGGGTCCCGTCCGGCTTCGGTGCGCAGCATGGCGACGGTGATGCTCGCGGTGCTGTCCCAGTCTGCGTAGAAGGCGTGCGCCGCAGGATCGAGGAACGCGAACCGGGCGAGGTTGGCGCGGTTGTCGGGGTTGGCCAGGAGATCGGCGTAGAAGGCGCGGGCCAGGTCGTTGGTGGCCTGGATGTCCATGCGGCCGTTGACGATGAACGCCGGGTCCTCGGTGACGGCGTCGAGGAGGTGCTGGAGGCC
>Ga0182736_1000803_pt1 | contig 39493 bp, 36 predicted proteins | sample eDN5th30CKraftBY_FD_128882 | JGI IMG/M metagenome (GOLD analysis project Ga0182736, IMG submission 128882) | Enriched backyard soil microbial communities from Emeryville, California, USA - eDNA 5th pass 30_C Kraft BY (version 2) (version 2) | ecosystem: Environmental > Terrestrial > Soil >... | reverse complement strand
CCCGAGCTCACGACGCTGCGCGAAGCCGCCGCGAGTCTCGGCGCGCCGCCGCGCATGGTGCTCTCGCGCGTGGTATTGCCGCAACTCGTGCCCGCGATCCGCGCGAGCCTCGCGCTCGGTTTCGCGCTCTCGCTCGGCGAACTTGGCGCGACGCTCACCGTGTATCCGCCCGGATTCGCGACGGTGCCGATCGTCGTCGTCGGGCAGGTGAATCGCGGTTACTATCTGCCGGCGTCCGCGCTCTCGCTGATTCTGCTGGGCGTATCGCTCGCGGCGCTTCTGCTGATCGCCGCACGCGCGCCACGCCGCTCCATCGCATGACAAACATACGGAATCCGAACTAAATATCGATGCCATCATGTGCCCGCAAGCTCTTCGTTAGCAATTTGCGGGCCGCTCTCCGTTTCCGCCTTGTCATACCAAAAAAAATAAAACTGGCGTAACCTGCACGTTCAGGCACGTCCGCACCCGCCAGACCGGGGCAGGGCGCCAATTCGGTGCGTCCGGATTGAACTCCCGTCAGGCTTTCGCGGTCGTTGCATATGTTGCAAACACCGGAGGTTTCGATGACATCCGTCGATCTGGAATTCGACCAGCTCAACAGTACCGTCGATGCGCTCAGGCGCTCCATCTCGAACCGCCTGATGTACGGCGTCGGCAAGGATGCAGTCACCGCGCAGCCGCGGGACTGGCTTCACGCCGCTGAACTGGCCGTGCGGGATCGTCTCGTCGCGCGCTGGATGCGCACCACGCGGCTCCAATACGAACAGGACGTGAAACGCGTCTACTATCTGTCGATGGAATTTCTCATCGGCAGAACTTTCAGCAATGCGCTGCTCGCGCTAGGCATCTACGACGAAGTGCGCGATGCGCTCGCCGGCTTGGGCGTCGATCTCGCGGCGCTCGAGGAACTCGAGCCGGACGCCGCGCTCGGCAATGGCGGCCTCGGACGCCTTGCGGCCTGTTTCCTCGATTCGATGGCGACGGTCGGCGTGCCGGGCTTCGGCTATGGCATCCGTTACGAATACGGGATGTTCCGTCAGACGATCGTCGACGGCAATCAGGTCGAGATGCCCGATTACTGGCTGCGCGCGGGCAATCCGTGGGAGTTTCCGCGGCCCGAAGTCGTGTACACCGTGCATTTCGGCGGGCGCACGGTGCAACATGACGATCGCACCGACTGGATCGACACCGAGCACGTCAACGCGATGGCCTACGACACGGTCATTCCCGGCTTCGCGACAACGGCCACCAACACGCTGCGCCTGTGGTCCGCGCGCGCAACCGACGAGTTCGATCTCTCCGCGTTCAATCAGGGCGACTATCGGCGCGCGGTGGAGGCGAAGAACACATCGGAACATGTGTCGCGTCTCTTGTATCCCGACGACTCGACTCAGGCCGGACGCGAGTTGCGTCTGCGTCAGGAATACTTCTTCGTCTCCGCGACGATGCAGGATCTGATACGCCGCTATCAGCGCACGCATACGCACTTCGGTCGGCTCGCGGAAAAGGTCGCCGTGCATCTGAACGACACGCATCCGGTGCTCGCGATTCCGGAGCTGATGCGCCTGCTCGTCGATCGGCATCATCTGCCGTGGGACAAGGCGTGGAAGCTCGTGCAGCAGATGTTCTCCTACACGAATCACACGCTGATGCCCGAAGCGCTCGAAACATGGGACGTCGAGATGCTCGCGCGCTTGCTGCCGCGGCATCTGGAGATCATCTTCGAGATCAACGCGCAGTTCCTGAAGCAAGTCACCGAGAAGTTCGGGCGCGATGTCGAGCTGATTCGGCGCATCTCGCTCGTCGATGAATTCGGCCAGCGGCGCGTGCGCATGGCGCATCTCGCGATCGTCGCGAGTCACAAGGTGAACGGCGTATCGAAGCTGCACTCGCAACTGATGGTGCAGAACATCTTCTCCGACTTCGCGCGCATGTATCCGGAGCGCTTCACGAACGTGACGAACGGCATCACGCCGCGCCGATGGCTCGCGCAGGCGAGTCCGTCGCTGTCATCGCTGATCGACAAGCGGCTCGGGCCGCGCTGGCGCACCGATCTCTTCGAGCTTGGCAGGCTGCGCGAATGGCGCGACGATCCGGAGTTCTGCAAGGCCTTTCACGATGCGAAGTTCGCCAACAAGCTGCGGCTCGTGGAACGCGCGAAACGGGACGCCAACGCGATCATCAATCCGGAAGCGCTGTTCGATCTGCAGGTGAAGCGCATCCACGAATACAAGCGGCAATTGCTCAACATCCTGTATGTGATCGTGCGCTATAACCGCATCCGCGAAAATCCGGAGCAGGACTGGACGCCGCGCGTCGTGATGTTCGCGGGCAAGGCGGCGTCCGCGTACAAGATGGCGAAGAACATCATCAAGCTCATCAACGATGTGTCCCGCAAGATCAACACGGACCCGCTCATCGGCGATCGGCTGAAGGTCGGCTTTATTCCGAACTACGGCGTTTCCGTGGCCGAGCTCATCATTCCGGCGGCGGATCTGTCGGAGCAGATTTCGATGGCGGGCACCGAAGCATCGGGCACCGGCAACATGAAGCTCGCGTTGAACGGCGCACTGACAATCGGCACGCTCGATGGCGCGAACATCGAGATCTGCGATGCCGTGGGGCGCGAGAATATTTTCATCTTCGGCAACACGACCGACGAGATCGAATCGTTGCGCGCGGCGGGTTATCGGCCACGGCAGATTTACGAGGAAAACGCGGAGCTCAAAGTCGCGCTCGACCAGATTCGACTCGGGCACTTCTCGCCGGAAGAGCCGCACCGTTTCTACGACATCTTCCATACGCTCGTGGACTGGGGCGATCACTACATGGTGCTCGCCGATTTCGACAGCTTCGACAAGACGCAGACCGAAGTCGATCTCAAGTACCGCGACAAGGATGCGTGGACGCGGAGCGCGATCGAGAACGTCGCGGGCATGGGCATTTTTTCGTCGGACCGCACGATCGCGGAGTATGCGCGCGACATCTGGCACGTCGAGCCGTTGCAGATCACCTGACGACGCGTTCAGCGCCGTGTGATGCGCGTAATGCGCGTCACGCGGCCGAGCGTTGCGTTGGGAAAATGCGCGGTGAGCGTGCCGATGACATCGTTGATGTCATCGCGATCGGTCTCGACATGGAGCGTGGTGCAATCGCGGAGGCGGCTCGTCTCCACGATATAAGCCTGCGTGCCCGCGCCGAACGCATACGCGAGCATGTCGCGTGCGGCCGACGAATCCAGTCCCGGAACGGTGAGATCGAACGCGACGCAGTGGCGTGCTTCGCGGCGGCGCGGCGAGCCGCCGTTGACCACGCGCGAAAGAGCGATCGAGTCGAATGTGCGGATATCCATCGATGGAAGCCGTCCGGCGACGGCTCGTTGTGGCGATGCCCGCACTCTAGCGCCGCGCGCCTAAAGGCCGGGCTAAAGAAGCGCGCCGCCGTGTAAACGGCGCATCAAGATCAGGCTTGCGATGACTTCGCGCCTGCGCTCGCCGCATGTTTCGCGACCGCCTCGCCGACGAGCGCCGCGACCTTGTCCGCGAATTCCTGATCCTTCGTGATGAGCACTTCGCGCTCGCCGTCGGGCGTCGCGACCATCAACTGATAGATCACGTCCTGCGTGATCCAGGTGAGATAACCCACGACGACGATCATCACGCCGAGCACGAGCGCCGCGCCCGAGCCGGTGAAGATGCCCGCGCCGAGCACGATCAGCCCGATCAGCGCGATGATGATCGGCAAAGGCTTCTGGCGCGGGATCATCACGACGCGCGCGGCGCGCAGATCGCGCAGCGGAATCATCTGACCGGACGCCGAGAGTCCGGCGCGCGAAAGCGTCACGCCACGTTCATTGAAAGGAGTATCCATAAGGGTTGTGCAGTCTTCTTGCAGCCGATGAAACCGGGGAGCGTACCAGACGGCGCGGCGCGGCGGCATGTCGCACATCGACGCATTCGGCGGGGTTTGCATATCGTAAATTTACGATATATACTTCGCAGCAAGACGATTCGGAACAGGCTGCACGTTCCGTCCGTCAGACGCACGAGCAACGAAATGGACATCGACGCAATTCACAAGGCCCTCGCCAACCCCCTTCGCCGCGAGATTCTGGAATGGCTGAAGGAACCCGAGCTGCATTTCCCTGATCAGGAATTGCCGCACGTGCACGGCGTTTGCGCGGGTCAGATCGATGGGCGCTGCGGCATGTCGCAGTCCACCGTTTCGGCGCATCTCGCGACCTTGCACAAAGCCGGACTCGTCACCACGAAGCGCGTTGGACAGTGGGTGTTCTTCAAGCGCGACGAAGCGGTCATTCAGGCGTTTCGCGATTCCATCGGGAATCTCTGAGCTTGCTTGCCATTCGGTGAAAGTCTGCTTTCAATTTCATTAGGAATCCAATTCATGTCGACTCTTTTCGATCCGCTTAAAGTTGGCGCACTCACGTTGAAGAACCGCATCATCATGGCGCCGCTCACGCGTCAGCGCGCGGGCGTCGAACGCGTGCCGAACGCGTTGATGGCGCAGTACTACGCAGACCGCGCATCGGCGGGGCTGATTCTGAGCGAAGCGACGTCGGTGACGCCGCAAGGCGTCGGCTATGCCGACACGCCGGGCATCTGGTCCGACGAGCAAGTGGAAGGCTGGAAGCTCGTCACGAAGGCCGTGCACGAAGCGGGCGGCAAGATCTTCCTGCAACTGTGGCACGTCGGCCGCATTTCCGATCCGATCTTTTTGAATGGCGAACTGCCGGTCGCGCCGAGCGCGATCGCGGCGGGAGGACACGTGAGCCTCGTGCGTCCGCAGCGTCCGTACGTGACGCCGCGCGCGCTCGAAGTGGATGAAATCGCCGGTGTCGTCGCGGCGTACCGCAAGGGCGCGGAAAACGCGAAGCGCGCGGGCTTCGACGGCGTCGAAGTGCACGGCGCGAACGGCTATCTGCTCGACCAGTTCCTGCAGGACAGCACGAACAAGCGTACCGACGCCTACGGCGGCCCGATCGAAAATCGTGCGCGCCTGCTGCTCGAAGTCGTCGATCAGGCTATCGAAGTTTGGGGCGCGGATCGCGTCGGCGTGCATCTTGCACCGCGCGCGGATTCGCACACGATGGGCGACAGCGATCGCGCCGCGACCTTCGGTTACGTCGCGCGTGAACTGGGCCGCCGCAAGATCGCGTTCATCGCGGCACGCGAGCATGAAGCCGCCGACAGCCTCGGGCCGCAATTGAAGAAGGCGTTCGGCGGCGTGTATATCGCCAACGAAGGCTTCACGAAGGCCAGCGCCGAAGCGATCATCGCCCGCGGCGACGCCGATGCCGTCGCGTGGGGCAAGCCCTTCATCGCGAATGCGGATCTGGTGCGCCGCTTCGAAGTCGATGCCGATCTCAACAACTGGGACACGTCGACGTTCTATGCGCCGGGCGCGAAGGGCTATACGGATTACCCGTTGCTCGAAACGGCGGAATAAGACGCGTCGAAGTTAGCGTCTCGATGAAAACAGCGGCTCCGGCCGCTGTTTTCATTGATGGTTTCAAAGCTGCACCAAATAGTGTATTGCTGGCGTTCGGATCATTCATTCCCTTCATCGCTGATGTGCGAGCGGCTCATACCGCAAAGGAGTGCCTATGTCCTGGCTTACGGCAACACTGCGCAGTTATCCTGAAATCGCCATCTTTCTGTCGCTCGGCGTCGGCTATTGGGTCGGCGGAAAAAGCTTTCGCGGCTTCAGCCTCGGCGCCGTGACGGCGACCTTGCTCGCGGCCATCGCCATCGGGCAACTAGGCATCACCATTTCGTCGAACGTCAAATCGGTCTTCTTTCTGATGTTCCTGTTCGCCGTCGGTTACGGCGTCGGTCCGCAGTTCGTGCGCGGCATCGCGAAAGACGGCTTGCCGCAGGCGATCTTCTCCGTCATCCAGTGCGTGCTGTGCCTCGCGGCGCCTTACGCGGCGGCGAAGATCGCGGGTTATGACGTCGGCTCGGCGGCGGGCCTGTTCGCGGGCTCGCAGACGATTTCCGCTTCGATGGGCCTTGCCACCGACGCCATCAACCGGCTCGGCCTGCCGCCGGATCAGGCGAAGGCGCTGCTCGACGCGATGCCGACCGCCTACGCCGTGACCTATATCTTCGGGACGATCGGCTCCGCGCTGATTCTCGCGATGCTCGGGCCGAAGCTGCTCAACATCGACCTCGTCGCGGCCTGCAAGGAATACGAGGCGACGCTCGGCGGCGGCGGCGATCTCGGCGGCGCGGGGCAGGCGTGGCACAAGTTCGAACTGCGCGCGTATCGCGTGGCCGAGCACGGGCGCGCGGCGGGCATGTCGGTCGCGCAGGCCGAAGCGCTGGAGCCGGAAGGCGCGCGGCTCTTCATCGAGCGGATTCGGCGGGGCGGAACCATTCAGGAAGCGAAGATCGACGACGTGCTGCAACCGGGCGATGTCGTCGCGGTCTCCGGGCGGCGCGAGCTGCTCGTCGATCTGCTCGGCGGCGTCGCGACCGAAGTGGACGACGCCGAACTGCTCGCCGTGCCGATCGAAGGCGTCGATATCTACGTGACGAGCAAGGCCGTCGACGGCAAGACGCTGCAGGAGCTCGCGCATATGCCCGCGTCGCGCGGCGTGTTTCTGCGCAAGATCAAGCGCGGCGCGACCGAAACGCAGATACCGATTCTGCCGAGCACGAAGCTGCATCGCGGCGACACGATCACGCTCGTCGGCCGGACGCAGGACACGTCGGCGGCGGCGAAGGCGATCGGCGTGCTCGACCGTCCGACCGACGCCGCCGACATGGCGTTCGTCGGCCTCGCGATCACGCTCGGCGCGTTGATCGGCGCGCTCGTGCTGCATGTCGGCGCGATTCCGCTCACGCTGTCGACGGCGGGCGGCGCGCTCATCGCGGGCATCGTGTTCGGCTGGCTGCGCGCGATCCATCCGACGTTCGGCCGCATTCCGTCGCCGACGATCTGGTTCATGAACTCAGTCGGCCTGAACGTCTTTATCGCGGTCGTGGGGATTTCGGCGGGGCCGGGCTTCGTCGCGGGCTTGCAGAAGCTCGGCGTGAGTCTCTTTCTGTGGGGCATTTTTGCGTCGGCGGTGCCGCTCATCATCGGCATGTACATCGCGAAGTACGTGTTCAAATTTCATCCCGCGATCCTGCTCGGCATCTGCGCCGGCGCGCGCACGACCACCGCCGCGCTCGGCATGATCTGCGACGCCGCGAAAAGCCAGGTGCCGGGCCTCGGCTACACGGTGACGTACGCGGTCGGCAATACGCTGCTCACGATCTGGGGCATGGTCATCGTGATGCTGCTGACGTGACGCGGTCTTCCTGCCGCATTGTTTCCATCATCAATTCTGGAGGTGTTGGATGGCAAAGTCCGATAAATCGGGTTCCAACGACCGCGCCGGCATGGCGGCGCTCAGCCCGTTCGAGCTGAAGGACGAGCTCATCAAGGCGGCGGGCGGCGGGGCGGTCGAGCGTCCGGCCAATCTCGCGATGCTCAATGCGGGGCGCGGCAATCCGAACTTTCTCGCGACGATACCGCGTCACGGTTTCTGGCAACTCGGCCTCTTCGCGATGCGCGAGTCCGAGCGCTCGTTCGCGTACATGCCGGAAGGCGTCGGCGGTTTTCCGAAGCGCGAAGGGCTCGAAGAGCGCTTCGAGATTTTCGCGCGCGAGAACAAGGGCGTGCCGGGCATCGCGTTTCTTGCGGGCGCGGTGTCGTATGTACGCGATCAGCTGGGCCTGAACGCGGGCGACTTTCTCTATGAGATGTGCGAAGGCATCCTCGGATCGAACTATCCCGTGCCGGACCGCATGCTGAAGCTGTCGGAGCAGATCGTCGCGCAATATCTGCGGCGCGAGATGATCGGCAAGCATCCGTTCGTCGGCGAATTCGATGTCTTCGCGGTCGAAGGCGGCACCGCCGCGATGACCTACATCTTCAACACGATGCGCGAGAACTTCCTGATCGCGCCCGGCGACACGATCGCGCTCGGCACCCCGATCTTCACGCCGTACATCGAGATTCCGCGCCTGAACGATTACAAGCTGAAGGTCGTCAATCTGGAGGCGGACGTCGCCCGCGGCTGGCAATACTCGAAGGCCGAGCTCGACAAGCTGCGCGATCCGAAAGTGAAGGCGTTTTTCCTCGTGAATCCGAGCAATCCGCCATCGGTGAAGATGGACGACGAAAGCCTCGAATACATCGCGGAGATCGTGAAGGAGCGGCCCGATCTGATCCTTCTGACCGACGACGTCTACGGCACCTTCGCCGACGATTTCGTGTCGCTGTTCGCGTTGTGCCCGAAGAACACGATCCTCGTTTATTCGTATTCCAAGTATTTCGGCGCGACCGGCTGGCGTCTCGGCGCGATCGCGACGCATCGCGACAACGTGCTCGACAAGCAGCTCGCCGCGCTGCCGAAGGACAAACGGGCGGAGCTTCACGAACGCTACGAATCGATCACGACGGAGCCCGACAAGCTCAAGTTCATCGACCGGCTGGTTGCGGACAGCCGTACCGTCGCGCTGAATCACACGGCGGGATTGTCGACGCCGCAGCAGGTGCAGATGGTGCTGTTCTCGCTCTTCTCGCTGATGGACACGCCCGACGCGTACAAGAACGCGTTGAAGCGCCTGATCCGCAGCCGCAAGCAGGCGCTGTATCGCGAGATCGGCATCGCGCTCGAAGAAGAGGACAAGAACGAAGTCGATTACTACACGATCCTCGATATCGAATATCTCGGCGAGCGCAGGCACGGCCGCGAACTGGTCGACTGGGTCATCAAGAACACGGAGCCTTCGGAGATGCTCTTCAGGCTCGCGAAAGAAGCGCGTGTCGTGCTGCTGCCGGGGCGCGGCTTCGGCACGCAGCATCCGTCGGGGCGCGTGTCGCTCGCGAATCTGAACGAGAGCGACTACATGCAGATCGGCCGCGCGATCCGCAAGCTGATGGACGAGTACATCGAGCGCTATAACAAGGCCGTCGGCAAGAAGTCCGACAAGAGGTAAACAAATCGGGCCGCCCGATACGTCTGGCGGCCCGATCTCATGTCAACTCAGCAAGCAAGCTCAGAACTTGTGGCGGATGCCGATGCGGAACGCAAGCTGATCGTCTTCGCCCAGACCCGACGTGCCGAAGTAGCTCGACGACGACGAACCGATCGACGCCTGATTCTCGACGCCGCGGTTCGAACCCGAAGCCTTCTGATAGATGCCGAGCACGTACACATCGGTGCGCTTGGAAAGCGCGTAGTCGACGCTCGCGTCGACCTGGTTCCAGTGGCCGCTCGAGTTGCCCGTCATGTTCAGGTACGAGTAGCCGAGGCCGGCCGACAGCGCCGACGTGAAGCTGTACTTGCCGCCGATATCGAACGCGTTGAGCTTGGAGCTCGCGCCGTTGATCGGCTCGAACAGCGTGTTGGTCCACAGGCCGAACACGGTCGCCGCGCCGAACGCGTAGTTCGCGCCGACGCCGAACGTGCGCAGATCCTTGCCGGCGTTCGCGGTGCCCATCGTCTGGATGTTCGCGACGGCCGTGCTGAACGCGGGCGTCGATGCCGCCGGATAGCGGATGTCGGTGTACGCCGCGCCGATGCCGAACGGACCCGCCTTGTAGTTCAGGCCGAAGCTGTACGCGCGCGACGAACCCGCCGTCGTGGTCGTGCCGACGGTCGTGTTGGGCGTGCCCGCGAACGCGCCTGCCTGGTTCGAGAAGCTGTACATCGCGCCGAACGTCACGCCGTAGAAGCTCGCGCTGCTGAACTTGACCGCGTTGTTGATGCGGCTCGACGTCAGCTGGTCGACGTCGTTCATGTGATACGCGTAGTTGCCCGCGAGCGTCTGGCCGCCGATCGAATAGTTGCTGCCGAGGTAATCGGTCGAGAACGAATATTGACGGCCGAAGGTCAGCGAGCCGACGTCGTTCTTCGCGAGACCGACGTATGCCTGACGGCCGAACAGCGCGCCGCCCTGGCCGAGCGTGCCGGTGCCGCTATTGAAGCCGTTCTCCAACGTGAAGATCGCCTTCAGGCCGCCACCCAGGTCTTCCGAACCCTTCAGGCCCCAACGGCTGCCTTGCGCGACGCCGTCGTCGTACTTGAAGAGCTTATCGCCCGCGCGCGTCGCGGTTTGCGTGCTGTTGTTCACGTAGCTGATGCCGGCGTCGATGATGCCGTAGAGCGTTACGCTGCTTTGCGCTTGCGCGGACGTGGCGGCGAGGGCGGCAAAGGTGGCGAGCGCGGCGGTCGCCAAGAGATTCTTCTTCAAAACAAGCTCCGTATGATGGTTCGCGGTGTGGTTGTTGACGGTGTCTGCAGTGCGTCGCGCTCTGATGGCGCGTGGCGTTCGACGGGCGCAAATGTAGCGGGCGCTAAAGAAAGAAATGTGACAGTGCTTTCAGCCGCCTTGCGGTGTGTCGCGCGTGCAACAGGGATGGCGAAATATCGGCGCTTGTGTATTCGGCGCGTCCGATGCGATGCTCTCGGTTCCGTCACCGCGAGCGAAAACATGGACGAGCAAGGAATCCGCGAACTGGAGGAGCGCCTGAAGAAGGCGATGCTGGCATCGGACGTGGACGCACTCGATGCGCTAATGGCCGACGACCTCAGCTTCGTCGATGCGACCGGCAAGGTCTGGACGAAGTCCGACGATCTCAACGGGCATCGTTACGGCATGCAGCGCATCGAGAAACTGGACGTCGAGGATCAGAGCGTGCGCGTGTACGGCGCGTTTGCCGTGACGGTCACGCGCGTGACGCTTTCGGGAACGTTCGCGGGCGCGCCGTTCGCGGGCAGCTTGCGCTACACGCGAACGTGGGGCGACATTGGCGGCGCGTGGAAGATCGTCGCGGCGCAATGTTGTCTCGCGCCGTTCTGATCCGCCGCGAAACGCTTACGCCGACAGCAGCGAGCCCGTGCGATAGGCCTTCGCGCCCGCAATGCGCGCCACTTCCAGCCCGGCCGTCGCGAAGCGCGTGATATGCCGTGCGTACATCACGCCGGAGGTCGTGCACTTGAGCGTGGTGACGACATCGGTGAGCGGATCGACGATATCGGCGATCGGCTCGCCCGCTTCGATAAACGCGCCCACTTGCGCGCGAAACACGAGCACGCCCGACGCCGGCGCGACGATCGGCTCCGCGCCCGCGAGCGGCGTCGCCGGATACGCGAGCGGCGGCTGCTCGGGCACGGGCGCGTCGATCACGCCGCGGTGGATCAGATACTTGACGATGGCCTGCGCGTCTTTATCCGCGAGTTCGTAGGACACGTCGTGCTGGCTGCGCAGTTCGACCGTCACCGAAATGCCGCCATTCGGAATCGGGAAGCGCTCGCCGTAACGCTGGCGCAAATCCGACCAGCAGAAGCTGTGGATTTCGTCGAACGGATTGCCGACCGAATTCAGCGCGAGCAACGACGCTCTTGCATCGAGATAGCGCGCGAGCGGCTCGACTTCGTCCCAGATGTCCGGATTGGTGTAGAGATGCAGCGCGGCGTCGAGATCGCAGTGCAGATCGAGCACGACATCGGCGTCGAAGGAAAGCTTTTGCAGCGCGAGGCGTTGCGATTCGAGCTCGGTGTGCGGCGTCTGCTCGTCGAGCGCTTCTTTCATCGCGGCGCGCACGGCGAGCTTGTTCGCGCCGGCGTCCTTGCCGAGGCGCGCTTCGATGCGCGGCGCGATCAGCGCGGCGAGATCGTGGAAATTGCGGTTGAAGTTGTGGCCGCTGTTGGTCTCGAAGCGGCCCATCAGCGTGCCGTGCAGATGTTGCGACAGGCCGATCGGATTCGGCACCGGCACGATGACGACTTCGCCGCGCAGCTTGCCCGCCGCTTCGAATTCGGCGAGCTGGCGGCGCAGACGCCATGCGACGAGCATGCCGGGCAGTTCGTCCGCGTGCAGCGACGACTGGACGTAGATTTTCTGGCCGCCGCCGGGGCCGTAGTGAAAACTCGTGATGTTGCGGGAAGTGCCGAGCGTCGGCGAGATCAGGGAATGAGTTCTGGTTTGCATGTTGGTCGCGCGCAGGCGAGTGCGCGGTCTTGCCTCGGAAAAGTGCTCCGCGCCGCGGCGTCTCCTTCCGTCGGCGCTGTCTCGAACGTTCGATCTTAGCGGAAATCGGCCGCCGAAACCGCTGTCCGAAAAGCAAACGGGCTCCGCGCCCTTGAGCGCGGAGCCCGTTCGTCAGCCGGTGTGGCTTGTGGCGAGCGGCTTAGCTGCCGTACACGTCGAAGTCGAAGTACTTCTTTTCGAGCTTCTTGTAGGTGCCGTCCTTGATGATGTCGGCGATAGCCTTGTCGATCTTCGCCTTCAGATCGGTGTCTTCCTTGCGCAGACCGATGCCCGCGCCGTTGCCGAGCGTCTTCGGATCGTCGATGTTTTGACCGGCGAAGTCGTAGCCCGCGCCGCGCGGCGTCTTCAGGAAGCCGATTTCAGCCTGCACCGCGTCTTGCAGCGCGGCGTCCAGGCGGCCCGAGATCAGATCGGCATAGACCTGGTCCTGGTTCTGGTACGGCGTGACCGTCACGCCCTTCGGCGCCCAGTAGGTCTTGGCGTAGGTTTCCTGGATCGTGCCCTGTTCGACGCCCACGTTCTTGCCCTTCAGGCTTTCGGCCGTCGGCAGGATGTTGCTGCCCTTTTTCGCGACGAGGCGCGTCGGCGTGTTGAAGAGCTTGCTCGAGAAGGCGATCTGCTCGGCGCGTTGCGGCGTCATCGACATCGAGGAAAGCACGCCGTCGAACTTCTTCGCCTTGAGCGCGGGAATCATGCCGTCGAAGTCGTTTTCCACCCACACGCACTTTGCCTTCAGGCGCGCGCAGATCTCATTGCCGAGATCGATGTCGAAACCGACCAGCTTGCCGTCGGAACCCTTCGACTCGAACGGGGGATAGCTTGCGTCGACGCCGAAACGGATCGTCGAATAGTCCTTCGCAAGCGCCGGCGTGACGGCGGTGAGCGACGTGGCGGCGAGAAGGGACATCGTCAGTGCCGCGAGCAGTTTCTTCACTGTTTTAACTCCAGAAGGTGGTCAGTTCAGCCCGGAAGGTCTCGTACCGGACGTCCGGCGCGTCGTTGGGCGCCAGAGCATGATATTCCGCGGATCGTGTCCGTTCAGAATCGGCAGAAGGTTACCAAGCCAAAATAGTTCGGGAGCTAGTAAAAGCCCGGATAGCGGGGCTTTAGAGCTTTTCTTCGTATCGGGGGCTGAGCGGATGGTTCTTCCGGAAGCCCGGCAGTCCGATGGCGATCGGTGTGACGCACGAGGCGACGGGATTCAGCTTCCAGCTCATGTTACCCACCCGGTTAAAATTCGTCCCTCGTCCGACCGCGCCGCGCCAGCGATGCCGCGCGGCGCACCCCGCCTCATGAGGAGACACCCCGATGGCAACACCCCGCAGCGCACACGCAGAGGCGCTTCCCGTCACCGCCGGCAGCATTTCCGCCCGGCTCGATCGCCTGCCCGCCACGCGCTCCGTCTGGACGCTCATCGTCCTTTTGAGCCTCGGTTTCTTCTTCGAGCTCTACGATCTGCTGTATTCCGGATACGTCGCGCCGGGTCTCGTCAAAAGCGGCATTCTCACGCCGACGACCAGCGGACTTTTCGGCATGACGGGCGTCGCGAGCTTTATCGCGTCGCTGTTCGCGGGGCTTTTCATCGGCACGATCGCCTGCGGATTTCTCGCCGACCGCTTCGGACGGCGCGCGATCTTCACGTATTCGCTGCTCTGGTACACCGGCGCCAACCTCGTCATGGCGTTCCAGGACACGGCGACCGGCCTGAACATCTGGCGCTTCGTCGCGGGTGTGGGCATCGGGGTGGAACTGGTGACGATCGGCAGTATATCTCCGAACTCGCGCCGAAACACATCCGCGGGCGCGCGTTCGCGTGCGAGCAGGCGGTCGGTTTCATGGCGGTGCCGGTGGTCGCGTTTCTCGCCTATCTGCTCGTGCCGCGCGCGCCCTTCGGCATCGACGGCTGGCGCTGGGTCGTCATCATCGGCGCGCACGGGGCGCTCTTCGTCTGGTGGATTCGCCGCACGCTGCCCGAAAGCCCGCGCTGGCTCGCGCAGAAAGGACGCCTCGACGAAGCCGATCGCGTGATGCGCGCGCTCGAAGAGAAAGTCGCGCGCGAATACGGCAAGCCGCTGCCGCCGCCCGAACCCGCCGTCGAGACAGCGGAGCGGCGCGGCGCGTTCGCCGACATGTGGAAGCCGCCCTACGGCAAGCGCGCCGCGATGATGATCATCTTCAACATATTTCAGACGGTCGGTTTTTACGGCTTCGCCAACTGGGTGCCGACGCTGCTGGTCAAGCAGGGCATCACGGTGACGTCGAGCCTGATGTATTCGAGCATCATTGCGATCGCCGCGCCGGTCGGACCGATCATCGGGCTCGCCATTGCCGACAGGATCGAGCGCAAGACCGCGATCGTCGCGATGGCCGCGCTCAACATCGTCTGCGGGCTGGCCTTCAGCCAGTCGGGCAACCCGGCGTTTCTGATCGCGATGGGCGTCGGCCTCACGCTCTCCGCGAACATCATGTCGTACAGCTATCACGCGTATCAGACCGAACTCTTTCCGACGAGCATCCGCGCGCGCGCCGTCGGTTTCGTGTATTCGTGGAGCCGTTTCTCCGCGATTTTCACGTCGTTCATCATCGCGGGCGTGCTGAAGGGTTTCGGGACGACGGGCGTGTTCGTGTTCATCGCGTCGGCGATGCTGATCGTGATGGCCGCGATCGGTTTCATGGGCCCGCGAACGCGCGATCTCGCGCTGGAGAAAATCTCGCGATAGGCGAAAATGCGCGCATGATGCTGCGAGTCAGCGCCCTGTATGCCAAAATCCGCAGGACCTACCCATTCGGCGGCCAATATTCGAATATGTCCGACACGCTCAACCCGGTGGAAGCAGATCATGCGATGCGCAACTGGACGTACCGGTCGACGGGGAAGATTCCGATCGGTTCGGACCTGCACAAGCGCATGTTCTGCGAGATGTTGCTGACGACGCACAATCCGTACAAGCCGGCCGTCATCGACTGGCCGAAGCTCGATCCCGCGGCGTTGAAGCGCGTGACGTCGCTGCCGATCTGGGATATCGCGGTGCAGACGGAAGGGCGCGCGTCGATCCGCGTCGCGACCTACGCGGGCACCGTCGGCGATCCGCAATTGCGCGAAGCCTTGCGCATGAACGGCGGCGAGGAAGCGCGGCACAAGCTGGTGCTGTCGAAGCTCGTCGAGGCATATGGCATCGAGCTCGCGCCCGAACCGCCGTATCCCGCTCCCGACGATGCATTGCGCGCGTGGATGCTCACGGGTTACAGCGAGTGCATCGACAGTTTTTTCGCGTTCGGCCTATTCGAGGCGGCGCGACAATCGGGTTACTTTCCCGAGGAACTCGTCGAAACCTTCGAGCCGGTGATTCAGGAAGAGGCGCGGCACATCCTGTTTTTCGCGAACTGGGTCGCGTGGTATCGGCGGAGTCTGCCTTGGTATCGCAAGCCGTGGTTCCTGATCAAGACCGCGAGCGTGTGGATTTCGCTGATTCGCGACCGCATCTCGCTCGCGCGCGGCTTCGACAAGAGCGGCGCGGCGCAGGATGCGAACTTTCCGGCGAATGTCGGCGATTCGGTCGCGGGCGATGTATCGGTTCGCTCGCTGATCGAACTGTGTCTCGCCGAAAATGATCGCCGCATGGGCGGTTACGACGCGCGCCTGCTGCGTCCGACGACCGTGCCGAAACTCGCGCGGCTCGCGCTGCGCTTCGTCAAGAAGTAGGTTTCTCGCGCGCGGCGCTCGCTTCGAAGCGCCGCGACGCTTCCTCGACGTCCTGCCGGAACTGCGCGAGCGCCGCCAGCTGCGCGTTCGGCGGCTGCAGCGCCGCCCACAATACTTCCACCAATTCGTTCGCCGTCGTCTCGATCTGAGTCTGACTCAGGCGGCGCTTCGCGAGCGTCGCGTCCCACAGGACGTGCTCCATCGGCCCGAAAACGAGCGAGCGCAACAGACGCAACGGCATGTCGGCGCGCACGTGGCCGAGCGCCTGGCCGCGCGCGAGCACGTCCATCAGCGGCGCGGTGTAGCGGCGCTGCAGTTCGGTCAGCGTGTCGGAGAGATCGTGCTGCTTCGTGCGGCCTTCGGACAGCACGAGCGCGCACAACCCGGTGCCGTTCATCAGCATCAGCCGCATGTGCGTTCTGACGATGAACGCGAACTGCTGCCGCACGGAGCCGTCGCGCGGGAGGCCGCTCTCGAAGGCATCGATGATTTCGTCGTACCAATCCGCGATGACGCGCGCGCACAACTCGCGCTTGCCGCTGAAATAGCTGAACACCGTCGCTTCCGAAATGCCCGCGCGCTGCGCGATCTCGGCGCTCGTCGCGGCGTCGTAGCCTTTCTCGGCGAAGACGTCGCGCCCCGCCTGCAGGATGTCCTTCACGCGCTGCTGCGATTTGACGCCGGCGGGCGCGCGGCGGCCGGTGGCGGTGGTTTGCGTCGACATTGGCGGGAAACGTGGGGAAATAAATGTGAGCGTAGCTCAAAAATCTATTGACGGCTAGGCGATTTGAGCGTGAAATTGCCCCATTCCGTGGTTTGTGGTCCTGTGTGAGTGAGGCTCATATTTCAGGACGCACCGAAAACATCGCATCTGGAGGAGACGACCCATGAGCAACGTACCCGGCCTGAATTTCGCGTTGGGCGAAGACATCGACATGTTGCGCGACTCGCTCGCCAATTTCGCAGCGAAGGAAATCGCGCCGCGCGCGGGCGAGATCGATCACAGCGATCAGTTCCCGATGGATCTCTGGAAGAAATTCGGCGATCTCGGCGTGCTCGGCATGACGGTCTCCGAGGAATACGGCGGCGCGAACATGGGCTATACGGCGCACATGGTCGCGATGGAAGAGATTTCGCGGGCGTCGGCGTCGGTCGGGTTGTCGTACGGCGCGCATTCGAATCTGTGCGTGAACCAGATTCATCGCAATGGCACCGAGGCGCAAAAGCGCAAGTATCTGCCGAAGCTCGTGTCCGGCGAGCATATCGGCGCACTTGCGATGAGCGAGCCGAACGCCGGCTCCGACGTCGTCAGCATGAAGCTGCGCGCCGAGGAAAAGGGCGATCACTACGTGCTCAACGGCACCAAGATGTGGATCACCAACGGGCCGGATTGCGACACGCTCGTCGTGTATGCGAAGACGGACATCGAAGCCGGTCCGCGCGGCATCACGGCGTTCATCGTCGAGAAGGGCATGAAAGGCTTTTCGGTTGCGCAGAAGCTCGACAAGCTCGGCATGCGCGGCTCGCATACCGGCGAACTCGTGTTCGAGAACGTCGAAGTGCCGAAGGAGAACATTCTCGGTCAACTGAACGGCGGCACGAAAGTGCTGATGAGCGGCCTCGACTACGAGCGCGCGGTGCTCGCGGGCGGGCCGACCGGCATCATGCTCGCGTGCATGGACGCGGTCGTGCCGTATATCCACGATCGCAAGCAGTTCGGTCAGGCGATCGGCGAATTCCAGCTCATTCAGGGGAAGGTCGCGGACATGTACTCGACGCTGCAAGCGTGCCGCGCGTATCTTTACGCCGTCGGCCGTCAGCTCGATACGCTCGGCTCGGACCATGTGCGGCAAGTGCGCAAGGACTGCGCGGGCGTCATTCTCTACACCGCCGAAAAAGCGACGTGGATGGCGGGCGAAGCGATTCAGGTGCTCGGGGGCAACGGCTACATCAACGAATATCCGGTCGGCCGTCTGTGGCGCGATGCGAAGCTCTATGAAATCGGCGCGGGCACGAGCGAAATCCGCCGCATGCTGATCGGCCGCGAACTGTTCGCCGAGACGGCTTGAGGCGCGCGTCATGACGATCATCGAATCGAAACTGAATCCGCGCGGCGAGGAATTCCGCACGAACGCGGCGGCGCTCGAAGCGCTCGTCGCGGACCTCAAAGAGAAGATCGCCAAGATCGCGGAAGGCGGCGGCGCGGCCGCGCGCGACAAGCACGTATCGCGCGACAAGCTGCTGCCGCGCGATCGCATCGCGCAACTGCTCGATCCGGGCACGCCGTTTCTCGAACTGTCGCAGCTCGCGGCGTACGGTATGTACAACGATGACGCGCCCGGCGCGGGCATCATCACCGGCATCGGGCGCATTGCGGGGCAGGAGTGCGTCGTCGTGTGCAACGACGCGACGGTCAAGGGCGGCACGTACTATCCCGTCACCGTGAAGAAGCATTTGCGCGCGCAGGAAATAGCGGAGCAGAACCGCCTGCCGTGCGTGTATCTCGTCGATTCGGGCGGCGCGAATCTGCCGAATCAGGACGACGTGTTTCCCGATCGCGATCACTTCGGCCGCATCTTCTACAACCAGGCGAACATGTCGGCGCAAGGCATCGCGCAGATCGCCGTGGTGATGGGCTCGTGCACGGCGGGCGGCGCGTACGTGCCCGCGATGAGCGATGAATCGATCATCGTCAAGAATCAAGGCACGATCTTTCTCGGCGGTCCGCCGTTGGTGAAAGCCGCGACGGGCGAAGAAGTCAGCGCCGAAGATCTCGGCGGCGGCGATGTCCATACGCGTCTGTCCGGCGTCGCCGATCATCTCGCGCAGAACGACGCGCATGCGCTCGGCATCGCGCGCAGCATCGTCGGCAATCTGAATCGCGTGAAGACGCCGACGCTCGCATTGAAAGAACCGCTGCCGCCGCGCTATGACCCGCAAAGCGTCTACGGCGTGATTCCCGTCGATACGCGCAAGCCTTTCGACGTGCGTGAAGTGATCGCGCGCATCGTCGACGATTCCGCTTTCGACGAATTCAAGGCGCGCTACGGCACGACGCTCGTCTGCGGTTTCGCGCATATCTGGGGGCATCCGGTCGGCATCGTCGCGAACAATGGCATTCTCTTCAGCGAATCCGCCTTGAAGGGCGCGCATTTCATCGAACTGTGCGCGCAACGCAAGATTCCGCTCGTGTTCCTGCAGAACATCACGGGCTTCATGGTCGGCCGCAAGTACGAGAACGAAGGCATCGCGCGCAACGGCGCCAAGATGGTGACGGCGGTCGCGACCGCCAAGGTGCCGAAGTTCACGGTGATCATCGGCGGCTCGTTCGGCGCGGGCAATTACGGCATGTGCGGCCGCGCGTATTCGCCGCGCTTTCTGTGGATGTGGCCGAACGCGCGCATCTCGGTGATGGGCGGCGAGCAGGCCGCGTCCGTGCTCGCGACGGTGCGGCGCGACGGCATCGAGAAGAAGGGCGGCACGTGGTCGAAGGAGGACGAGGAAGCGTTCAAGGCGCCGATCCGCGATCAATACGAAGTGCAAGGGCATCCGTATTACGCGAGCGCGCGTCTGTGGGACGATGGCGTGATCGATCCCGCGCAGACCCGCGACGTTCTGGGCCTCGGATTGGCCGCGACGATGAACGCACCTATCGAAGAAACACGCTTCGGCGTGTTCCGCATGTGACCTCGGGATGTAACGCCATGTTCAACAAAATACTCATAGCGAACCGCGGCGAGATCGCATGCCGCGTCGCGGCGACGGCGAAGCGCCTGAACGTCGGCAGCGTCGCGGTGTATTCGGACGCCGATGCCAAAGCGAAACACGTCGATGTCTGCGATGAAGCGGTGCATGTCGGCGGATCGGCGGCGTCGGAGAGTTATCTGCGCATCGAGCGCATCGTCGATGCAGCGAAGAAAACCGGCGCGCAAGCAATTCATCCGGGCTACGGATTTCTTTCGGAAAACGAAGCATTCGCGAACGCGTGCGAAAAAGCCGGACTCGTGTTCATCGGACCGCCCGTCGAGGCGATCAGCGCGATGGGTTCGAAAGCCGCCGCGAAAGCGCTGATGCAATCCGCATCGGTGCCGCTCGTGCCCGGCTATCACGGCGACGATCAGGATCCGTCGCTGCTTCAGCGCGAAGCGGATCGCATCGGTTATCCGGTGCTGCTGAAAGCGAGCGCGGGCGGCGGCGGCAAGGGCATGCGCGTCGTCGAGAGAAGCGAGGATTTCGCGGCGGCGCTCGCGTCGTGCAAGCGCGAGGCGGCGTCGAGCTTCGGCAACGATCGCGTGTTGATCGAGAAGTATCTGCTGCGTCCCCGTCACGTCGAAGTGCAGGTTTTCGCGGACAAGCACGGCAACGCGGTCTATCTATTCGATCGCGATTGCTCCGTGCAGCGGCGCCATCAGAAAGTATTGGAAGAAGCGCCCGCGCCCGGCCTCAACGACGAAACCCGTCGCGCGATGGGCGAAGCTGCGGTCGCGGCGGCGCGCGCCGTGAATTACGTCGGCGCGGGCACGGTCGAATTCATCATGACGCAGGACGGCCAGTTCTACTTCATGGAGATGAACACGCGCCTGCAGGTCGAGCATCCGGTGACAGAGATGGTTACGGGCCTCGATCTCGTCGAGTGGCAACTGCGCGTGGCGGCGGGCGAGCCGCTGCCGTTGAAGCAAAACGAGCTGAAGGTGCATGGCCACGCGATCGAGGCGCGCATCTATGCGGAGAATCCGTCGCGCGGCTTTCTGCCGTCGACGGGCACGCTCAAGCACGTGCGCATGCCGCACGCGGTTGAGTTTTCGATCGATGGCGACGTGCGCGTCGATAGCGGCGTGCGTCAGGGCGATGCCATCACGCCGTTCTACGATCCGATGATCGCGAAGCTGATCGTGCATGGGCGCGACCGTCGCGACGCGCTCGCCCGCATGGCGCGCGCGCTGGCGGAATGCGAGATCGTCGGCTTGTCGACGAACGTCGAGTTCCTGCAGCGCATCGTGAAGAGCGAGCCGTTCGCGTCGGCTGATCTCGATACGGGCCTGATCGAGCGTCATCACGATGCGCTCTTCGCGCCGACGCACGTCTCGCGCAAGAAGGGGCTCGCGCTCGCATGCGCCGCGCTGCTCACGCGCGAGGGCGGCGAGGCGCACGGACATTCGCCGTGGGATGCGCTGTCGCACTGGCGCATGGCGGGCGGCTACAGCCAGGATTTGAACTGGCGCGCGCTCGATACCGACGAAACGCTCAAGGTCGTGTTCACGAAGAACGGCGAGAAGCGCCTGCGTCTCGACGATGCCAGCGCGCGCTTCGACTGGTCGCATAGCGGCGAGACATCGTTCGCGGTGCAACTCGACGATGCGCTGATCAAAGGCCATGTCTTCACCGACGGCGACGTCTTCCACGTCTTCCACGAAGGCGCGGCGTTCCAGTTCGAATGGCAGAACCTGATGGCGCACGCGGGCGATGCCGAGCACGAAGGCCGTCTCACCGCGCCGATGCCCGGCAAGGTGATCGCGGTGCTCGTGGAAACGGGCGCATCCGTGACGAAGGGCGCGCCGCTGATGGTGATGGAAGCGATGAAGATGGAGCACACGATCGTGGCTCCGGCGACGGGCAAGATCGGCGAGATTCTGTTCGAGGTCGGCGATCAGGTCGCCGACGGCTCGCAATTGCTCGTGCTGGAAGTCGAGCAGGCCGCTAGCGCTTGACCTTGGCGGGCGCGCCGAGCAGCGTCTCTTCGCTCTCGGCGCGCACGAGAATTTCCACGCGGCGATTCAGTGCGCGCCCTTCACGGGTGTCGTTCGTCGCGATGGGCCGCAGATACGCCATGCCCTTCGTCGTGATCCGTTCGGCGGGCACGCCGCGCGCGATCAACGCCTGCGCGACGGCATCGGCGCGCGCCGCCGACAGTGCGCGGTTATAGGCGAGCGAGCCTTCGTTGTCGGTATGGCCTTCGATCAGCACGGGCCGCATGCTGCGCTTCAACACTTGCGCCGCGCGATCGAGCATCGGCGAATCGCTGCGGCGAAGCGTCGATTCATCGGTATCGAAGAGCGGCGTGTTCGGCAAGCGCATCTCCACGCCTCCCTTGACCGGCAACATCGTGATGCCGTATTGCGCGTTCAACCGGTCTTCCTTCGACCGATTGAGCCCGCTTGAACATCCGGCGAGCAGCGCGAGCGACACACATGCGCCCACCGTTGCGCGCGAAGCCATTGCCTTCATTGCATAGTCCTGCATCGAAATCGAGTCTCGATTATAGGGAGCGCGAAAGGTGCCTTCTGTAAATAACGTTGCCTGACTGCGCGCATCGAGTGGAATGATTCGTGCGTGATTACAATGCTGGCGAGCTTTCATGTTTCGCCGGTCATCGATCTCTCGAACAGAGCCTCATCATCCATGCCGATCCAGCCGCGCAACGACCCGACCCCGGACTCATCCGAGCGCACGCGAAAGATGCAGCGCACCGCTTCCGCCGCGCTCTATGCCGTGCTCGTTCTGGTCGCGCTCTATACGGCGCGTACCTTCATTCCGGCGGTCGTCTGGGCGAGCGTGATCGCGATTGCGCTGTGGCCGGCTTTCGGCTGGCTCGAACGCCGGCCCATGTTCAGACGGCATCACAACGTGCTTGCTGTCGGGCTGACCGCGGCCATCGGCCTGCTTTTCGTCGTGCCGTTTTTCATCGTCGCGGCGCAGACGGTGAGCGAAGCGCGCGACATGCTCCACTGGTTCCACGAAGTGCTGCGCACCGGCCTTCCGATGCCCGCGTTCATCGAGCATCTGCCGATGGGTTCGCAACAAGTCGCGCGCTGGTGGCAGGAGAATCTCGCGACGCCGCTCGAAGCATCGCCCGCAGTGAAGAACCTGCATAGCGCGACGGTCGTCGCGATGACGCGGCACTTCGGCGGGCGCGTCGTGCATGGTTTCGTCATCTTCGGCTTCATGCTGATGACGCTCTTCTTCGTGTTTCTCGCGGGTTCGAAGCTCGGCGAGCAACTGCTCGCGGGTTCGCGCCGCGCGTTCGGCCCGGATGGCGCCGCGATCGTTCGCCGGATGGCCGAATCGGTGCGCAGCACGGTCGTGGGGCTCGTGGTCGTCGGCTTGGGGGAGGGCGCGCTGCTCGGCGTCGCCTATGCGGTGACGGGCGTGCCGCATGCGACGCTGCTGGGCATGCTGACGGCCGTCGCGGCGATGCTGCCGTTCTGCGCGCCGATCGTCTTTCTCGGCTCGGCGCTATGGCTGCTCGCGCAAGGCTCGACCATCGCGGCGGCGTGCGTCGCCGTGTTCGGGCTGATCGTGGTGTTCGTGGCGGAGCACTTCGTGCGGCCGGTGCTGATCGGCGGATCGGCGCGGCTGCCGTTTCTGCTCGTGCTGTTCGGCATTCTCGGCGGCGCGGAGACGTTCGGGCTGATCGGCCTTTTCATCGGCCCGGCGCTGATGACGATTCTCGTCGTGCTGTGGACGGATTACGTCGACAACCGCAGTTAGCGCTTCAGCGCTTACTGCGGTGTCGCGAGGCAGCGCGACTGCATCCGTTCACCCGCGTTCCTGCACGCATACCCACGGCGACAGCACCACCGCCCACAATTGCGGATCGCGCGCGGCGACATCGGCGGCGGTCTCGGCCTGCATGCGTTCGACGAGTCCCGCCGAAAGCCATTGCGTGACCTGCTGCTTGTCGTCGTTGGCGATGGCTTCCGCGACGCTTACGAGATCGAGATCGCCCTTCACCCAGATGAGCTTGCCTTGCGCGAAAAAGCGCTCAAGCTCGGACCAGCCGATCTGGGCGGTTTCGGCGAGAAGCTTGACGTAGAGCGGGCTGGGCGTGGGAGCGTCGGACATGGAAAGAGTGCGGAGAAAAACGAAAGGCGTCCGACACTATAGCGCAGTGCCGGACGCCCTCGTTTCGAACGACTGCTGCGAGAAACTTTACAGATCGAAGAAAACCGTCTCGTTCGGGCCGCGCAGATGGATGTCGAAGCGATAGATCGTGCCCGACGAACCCGGCTTGGCCGACGCGCCCGCTTCGCGCTTCGCGACCAGCGTATGACGGCGCTCCGCCGGCACGCTCTGCAGCACGGTGTCCTTCGCGTTGGCTTCGGTTTCGTCCTCGAAGTAGATGCGCGTGTAGGTGTGCAGCAGCATGCCGCGCATCAGCACGATGACATCGAGGTGCGGCGCGGAATCGTCGGCGGTTGCGCCCGGCTTCACCGTATCGAAGATGAAGCGCAGCTTCGGATCCGTGCCCGTGCCGCAGCGCGCGAAACCGCGAAAGCCAGACTCGCGCGCTTCCTGCGCGCTCTGCACGTAGCGGCCGTTCGCATCGGCCTGGGCGATTTCGATGAGCGCGTCGTTGACGGGCTTGCCTTCCGCGTCGAACACGTTGCCGACGACGGCGATATGCTCGCCCGGCACTTCACGATCCGCCGCCGATGCGGTGAAGAGGCTCTTCAGATCGAAGTTGTACTGCTCGGGAACGAGGCCGTAAGCGAAGTACGGTCCGACGGTCTGCGAAGGGGTCTGTTTCAGCGTGGTCATGTTCGGTTACTCCGTCGGCGTTTGGTCCGGGCCGCGCAGCACGATGTCGAATTCGTAGCCGAGCGCGTAGTTTTCCTGCGTCGTGTCGATCGAAAAGGCCGAAACCAGACGCTTGCGAGCGTGCTCGGGAATGCCTTGGTAGATCGGATCGAGATCGAGCAGCGGATCGCCGGGGAAATACATCTGCGTGACGAGGCGCGAGCCGAAATATTCGCCGAAGAGCGAGAAGTGGATGTGCTGCGGACGCCACGCGTTCGGGTGGTTGCCCCACGGATACGCGCCCGGCTTGATCGTCATGAAGCGATAGCGGCCTTCGTCGTCGGTCAGGCAGCGGCCCGCGCCGAGGAAGTTCGGATCGAGCGGCGCATCGTGCTGGTCCGCCTTGTGCACGTAGCGGCCGGCGGCGTTCGCCTGCCACACTTCCACGAGCGTGTTGCGCACCGGACGGCCGCCTTCGTCGAGCACACGGCCCGTCACGATGATCCGCTCGCCGAGCGGTTCGCCGTTTTTCGCGGCGTTACGGGTGAGGTCGTTGTCGAGCACGCCCAAGTCTTCAGCACCGTAGACCGGCACGCGGCGGTTGCGCAGATTTTCCTTCAGCGGAATGAGCGGCAAACCGGGGCTGCGCAGGACCGACGACCGGTAACCCGGCGACAGATACGCGGGATGGGATTCCCAGTCACGCGGTGTGAGGATGGGGGAGGTCATGTCGACTGTCTCCTGTATTTGTGGAAGTTGAATAGGATGTTTCTGACGGCTACTTTATAGAACGACACAAGTTATGGAAAATGATGTTTCGTGCCATCTTGCATAACGGATCGTCATGGATACCGATTTCACCAACACCCGCGTCAAGTTCCGGCATCTCCAGTGTTTTCTGGCCGTCACGCAACTCGGCAGCGTGCAGCGCGCCGCCGATAGTCTGTCGATCACGCAGCCCGCCGTTTCCAAAACGATCGGCGAGCTCGAATCCATTCTAGGCGTGCGGCTGTTCGAGCGTGGGCGGCGCGGCGCGGTGCCTACGCGCGAGGGCCGGCTCTTCGCGCCGCACGCGAGCGCGTGCGTGGCGTCGCTGCGCGAGGGCGTCGACATGCTTCTGCGGGAACGTGGCGACGTGCCGGGATCCATTTCGATAGGCGTTCTGCCGACGGTCGCGCCGGTGCTGCTTTCGCCCGCGCTGACATCGTTCCGGCAGCAGTGGCCGGCGGTGTCGCTGTCCGTCTGGACCGATTCCAACGCGCTCTTGCTGGAAAAGCTGAAGGCGGGCGACGTCGATCTCGTCGTCGGACGCTTGTCCGAGCCGGAAGCGATGCACGGGCTGTCCTTCGAGCAGATTTATCGCGAGCCGCTCGCGGTGGTCGTGCGGCGCGAGCATCCGCTGACGCTCGAAACGCCGCTCACGCCCGCGCTGCTCGCGCGGTTCGTGATCGTCGTGCCGCCTTTCGGCACGCTGATCCGTCAATCGGCGGAAAGCGTGCTGACCGCGTTCGGCGCGCACGCGCTGACGGCGCTCGTCGAAACGTTGTCGGTGTCGCTTGGGCGCGCGCTCGCGATGAACAACGACGCCGTGTGGTTCGTGCCGGCCGGCGCGGTCGAGCAGGACATCGGCCTCGGACTGCTCGCCGCGCTGCCGATGCCCTTCGCGGGCACCGACGAGCCCATCGGCCTGATCCGCCGCAACGACGCCGCGCGCACGCCGGTGGAAGAGGCGCTCGTCGACGCACTGCGCGACGCCGGCCGCTCGCGCGCCGGGAGCAAATGACCGCCGACGCCGGGCGGCGCGCAAGTTGCTGAAGCAGCATTTACCGCGCAGATTTGGCGCGAAAGAAATACTATGACAAAAAGCTGCAGATAAGCGGTGACGGCAACCATCGGCCTTGGCGGCAGTCACTACCGATGTTGCCGGCAGCCTTTGTCCTGCACCTCCCGCCGCACAAACGCGCCGCACTCGAACAAGTTCGCAAGATGAAGACTGTACTGCTCGTCGACGACGACCCCGCCACCATCGAAGCCTGGACCCTCTCTATGCAAGGCGAGGATTGCAATGTCTTATGCGCGTTCGACGGCAACAAGGCGTTATCGATACTCGGCGAACAGAGCGTGGACATCGTCGTATCGGACTGGATGATGCCGGGCTTGGGCGGCGCGCTGCTCTGCCAGACGATGAAGAACGACGCGTCGCTCGCGCACATTCCTTTCCTGATGATTTCGGGGCATCCGAACCCGCCGGCGTTCGTCAGCTACGACGGCTATTTGCGCAAGCCCGTCGACGTGGGGACGCTGATCGCCGCGGTGAACCGCTTGTGCGCCGCAAAGAAACGTCCGCCGTATTGAGCGCCGTCTAGCGCAACACGGCGAGCGCATCGTCCATTTGCGACTGCGCGAGGCGGTTCAATTCCTGCGGAATCTGGCAGTCGAGCGGCAGGCAGGGCGTGACGATCACGCGGATATGCCCGCCGCGATCCGGCCACCCTTTCGCCGGCCAGACCTTGCCCGCGTCGTGGACGACAGGCACGACCGGCACCTTCGTCGCGCACGCGAGACGCACGCCGCCCGACGCCAGCTTGAGCGGCGCATCGTGCGCGACGCGCGTGCCTTCCGGAAAGATCACGACGGAATCGCCCTTTTTCAGCCGCGCGGCGCATTCGCGCGTCACGGCCGTATGCGCCTGACGGATCGAGCCGCGGTCGAGGCTCACCATGTCGAGCCCGCGCAGCACCCAGCCGAAAAACGGAATGTTCATGAGTTCGTGCTTGAACACGAAGCTGATGCGTCGCGGAAAGAGCGCCATGAACGAAAGCGTTTCCCACGTCGATTCGTGACGCGACAGGATGATGCACGGCCCGTCGGGCAGATGCTCCAGACCTTCGATCGAGCACGTCACGCCGGTGATGACGCGCATCATCACGACCATCGCGCGGCACCAGAGCTTCGCGAGCCGGTAACGTCCGTTGCGGCCGACGAACGGAAAGAGCGGCAGGATCAGAATCGACCAAACGATGCCGCTGCCCAGCAGATAGGTTGCAAAGAGCCACTTGACGAGGGTGCGTCGCATCGGGATTCGTGAATGACTGTGGGATGAACGGCGGGAATCCGCAAGCATAGCGTATCGGGTGAAACGCCCCGGATCGGCGTTTCGCGTCATGCGGCGTCATCGAAGCGATGCAACAATGGACCCCGACGAAACACACAGCAAGGAAACAGCGCAATGGAAAATCAGACGCCGGTGCAGTTCGACGAAGGCATGCTCGACGTGGGCGACGGTCATTCGATCTACTGGCGCGCGCAGGGCCCGCGCGACGCGCCGGTGATGCTCGTCGTGCACGGCGGCCCCGGCGGCGCGATGAACGTCAAATGGGCCGAGGTGCTGGAGCAGGACAAATGGCGCGTCGTGTTCTTCGATCAGCGCGGCTGCGGCAAGTCCACGCCGTTCGGCAAGCTGGAAGCGAACGGCATCGATGCGCTCGTCGGCGATATGGAAAAGCTGCGCGTCGCGTTACAGATCGAGCAATGGGCGATTTTCGGCGGCTCGTGGGGCACGACGCTCGGGCTCGCGTATGGCGTCGCGCATCCCGAGCGCTGCACGGGCTTTCTGCTGCGCGGCATCTTTCTCGCGCGGCGCGAGGACATCGACTGGTTTCTATGGGACGTGCGGCGCGTGTTTCCGGAAGCGCATCGCGCGTTCCTCGATGCCATCGAGGCGGCGTGCGGCCAGCGTCCCGCGAACGGGCAGGACATTTTGCGGATGACCGAAGCGCCGCTCGCGCGCTTCGACGAAGCCGGCACGCGGCTCGCGCGCGCGTGGACGCAGTACGAGACGACGCTTTCCGTCGTCAACAAGCCCGAGAAGGAACCGGCCGAGGAAGAGAAACGTCCGAGCGCGGAAGCGAACGCGGCGGCGATCTCGATGGCGTTGCTCGAACGGCACTACATGGCGAACGAGCTGCCGCCGATCCCGCTCTTGCCGCTCATCGCGCGGATTGCGCATCTGCCTTGCCGGATCGTGCATGGCCGCTTCGACATGGTGTGTCCGGCCGATCAGGCGCTCGACCTCGCGGCTCACTGGCCGGGCGCGGAACTGACCGTCGTGAATGCGGCGGGACACTGGACTTTCGAGCCCGGCAATGTCGCGGCGCTGCGCGCGGGCGCGGCGGCGCTGGCCGATGCGATCGCGCGGACGAAGCGCGCGACCGCCTGAGACGCTGAAGAGTCAGAGAATCGCGGGCGCCGCTTCGCTCAGGCGACGCCAGTCGAGATCGACGCCAATCACGACCGGTTTGGCGTTGCGCTGCGTCGCGATCGTCAGCGTCACACATAGCGACGTGCCCGTCACCGAGAGATACGGCGTGCTCGCGACGACCTGCTGCGGCTTCGCGTGCGCATCGACGAAATACGGACGATTGTCCCAGCGGCCCGTCGACGGATCGGCGATCGGCGCGAACCGCGCGGTCGGCGATCTCGCGGCCGCGCCCGCCAGGCCGGGCATGAACTCGCGGCCGCCCTGATCGAGGAAAAAGCAACTCAGCGTGCACGGCTGCGCGAGCAGGTCGGCGCAAGAGGCTTCGGCCGTCGCGCCCGACGCGAAACGCCGCGCCGCCTGCGTGAGTCCCGCGCGATAGGGCAGCAGAAGCAGATCGCCCGCGAGGCGCTCGGTGCGGCGCATCTGCGCGAGCGTGTCGAACACGTCTTCGAAAAGCGGCGTGACCGCGCCGCGCTCGGCGAGCCGCACCGACGGCATGCCGAGCAGATAGCCCTGGACGAAATCGACGTTCGAGCGCGCCGCCAGCATCAGATCCTTGTGCGTCTCGATGCCTTCGGCGACCACGAACATGCCCGACTCGTGCAGCAGATCGACGAGCTTCGGCAGCAACGCGTCGCGCATGTGAGCGCTTTTCGCCCGCACGAGACTGCGATCGAGCTTGACGATGTCCGGCCGCAGCGTCAGCAGCCGGTCGATGTTGGAATGCCCCGCACCGAAATCGTCGACCGCGACGAGAAAGCCTTGCGCGCGAAAGGAACGCGTCGCGCGCGCGATTTCCGCGACGTCCGTGCCGCCGGATTCGAGCACTTCGATCACCAGTTGCTCGGGCGCGAGACCGGATGCGCGCGTGGCCGCCGCGAGCCGCGCGGCATAGCCGGGATCGGTGAAGGTCGCCGGATTGATGTTGACGAAGAGCCAGTGCGCGGCGGGCAGCATCGGCGCCGCGTTGCGCAGGTGCGTGAGATGGCTCATGCGGTCGAGCTCGGTCAGCTTGCCCGCGACGATCGCGCGCGCGAAGAGATCGAACGGTCCGACTAGCGCGCGGTCTTCGGCTTCGCCGCGCAACAGCGCCTCGTAGCCCACCTCGCGCTGGTGCGGCAGGCTGTAGATCGGTTGCAGATGCGTGCGCAGCGTGATGCCGTCGACGATCTCCGTATGTCCGGTCAGCACGTTCAGGGACGCTGTCGCGGCGGCCGCACGGCGGTGCCCGGAGACGGCATGCGGGAAGCGAGCGCCGGCGGACGAACGCACAAAGGAGCAGTCAGGTCGATGAACGGCACGGCAGTCACGCGTTTCGGTGGGGATGAGCGCAATATCGGCTGGTCGCGTGCAAACTTGAGCGCGATCCGTCCATGCGTCGAGCGGGCTTTGTCGTCTCCGGTTTGCCGCCGACGCCCGCGCGACCTATCTTTGTTGGTGCAATGCTACGATCCGCGTGCAACTTAAGCCGGGCCGTGCCCGTCGAAAGTCGCAACGAACCCCTTGAGAGAGATAGATGGCGCAACAGAAAACCAACCCCAAACTCGAGCAGGCGCTGACGCGCGGCGATCTCGCGATCCGCCAGGCCAACTCGGGCCGCGCCACCGCGGTGCTGCGCGCGCTCGGCAAGATGATCGTCGAGGCGTCGGCGACGATCGGCGTCGAGGCGCACGTCGTCATCCACGACGGCGACAAGATCTACGATCCGGCCGACGGCGTCTGGCCGCAGCAATTGCTCGTGTCGCTCGACGGTCCGGTCGAGGATAACGATCCGGACGAAATCCGCACCATCACGCTGCTCGCCGACACGCCCGCGACGATTTTCCGCTGCGAGTGGCAACGCGCCGACGGCAATATCGGGCGGCAGGAAGGCCGTCCGCTCGCGATGGTCGCGTTCATTACCGACGTGGATATCCCCTGGCTAGACGAAGAGGACTGATTTTTTAATTCGCTTCAGCGCGTTTCATACTGCCGACACGATTATGTCGTGATAGAGCGGGCGTCCTTTCGGAAGGACGCCCGCTTTTTTTCGTCCTCCCCGATCGCCTTTCGGCAATCCCAAACTTTGCATTTTTTTGGTTTCGCAGAATCTGCGAAGAAAAATGTAAGCAAACGTTACCGAACCCCTTTTATTAAATGTTTTCCAGCGTTTACGCGATGCTCCGCGACTGTTCGCCGAACGCTATTCTCCTGAATGCCTCTCGCGTCGGCCGGTGGCTGCTTACCCTCGTTCTTTCACCCTCATCGGGCGCGCATATACCTTCCTGGCATATGCATATTTCGGTTTGCGGCTGCGGCCGACGATTGGCTTTTTCGCCGATTAGAAGCTTTCTTCCACTGAATTAGCCCAAAAGTTGCTGAGAAACAGCGGCAAGCACGCACCCCCTTTTTCGACTTCGTGAGAGGCTCGACCCGCCCGTGTAAGGAACCCTCCAATAAACGTCCTCAACACGCGGCACCTTTCCAATCGCCAAGAAAAAATGGGGTTTACAAATGGAACGTCTGAACCTTGCCAACAATGCCGCCGCTAACCAGACCGAATCGGCGGTACGCCCGACTCTCACGGTCGTCCCCGCGCTTCAGAAAACGGAGCGCATGCCGTTTACTATCCGTATCGTCGAAGACGATGGCGGACTTCAGAAAGCCGTGAGCATCAGACGTTCGGCCTACGGGCGGCATCTGCCCGAATTCGCCGAAAAGATGACGATCGAGCCGTCGGACCGCGATCGCGGCACGGCGGTGCTTCTCGCGGAATCGAAACTCGACGGCGCACCGCTCGGGACGATGCGTATTCAGACCAATGCGTACGGCCCGCTCGCCGTCGAACAGTCGGTGCGTCTGCCGGATCATCTGGCGACGAGCCGCCTCGCGGAAGCGACGCGTCTCGGCGTCGCGGGCGGCATGGTGGGGCGGGTGGTGAAAGTGGCGCTGTGCAAGGCGCTCTGGATGTTCTGCGAACTGCACGGGATCGATTACATGGTGATCACGGCGCGCACGCCGCTGGATCGGGAGTATGAGGCGATGCTCTTCAAGGATGTTTTCGGCGTCAACAAATTCCTGCCGATGTCGCATGTCGGCGGGCTGCCGCATCGCGTGCTCGCGAAGGACGTCGCAGCCGCGCGCCAGCGCTGGGAAGAAGCCCGTCATCCGCTCTTCAATTACATGGTGAACACGCATCACCCGGACATCGATTTGCATTCTGTAGATTTATCTTTTGACTGGGAACCGGTACGATGCCCAGACGCTCCGTTGATGGCTTACGGCAGGTAAAAGAAACGGACGATCGTATTTAGGACGGTAATAGCGAATAACCGGACCAAGAGCGGTCCGGTTGGCCAAAAGCGGCGGCGCGCGGGGCTTCGGCCTCCGCCGCTGTCTGCGCCGGCGCATTTCGCGCTGGGCGCAAACGGGGGTTTTTCCAAGAATGGCGTCGGTTATTCCAGCTTCCTTATCGAGATTCAGACGCACGGGCTCGTGGATCGACGACGCGCTGTACGCGGTCGCCGTTTACGCTGTGCCTTTTCTGATTTTGCTCGGTACGATCGCCACGCTCTATTTCCTTCCGCGTCAATACGAAACGCGCGGCGCGGTTCCGCTCCAACTGCGCGTCGTCGCCGATAAAGCCGCGATCATGAATCCCGGCGACGCGCTCGTGGCGCTTCGAGGCGTCACGCCGGTATCGCGCTACAGCACGCGTCTTTCGGAAAAGCCGGTCTGGTTCAGTTTCACCACGCCAAGCATGAGCGCGCATTCATCGACGGTCGTCGAATTGCCGTCGCGTCACGCGCAAACGCTTGCCTGCTGGAACGCGGACACGCTTGCGCCGCTCGGCGAGGCGAGCCGCGAATCCGTCAGCGGCCAGATGCGCGCGGTTAAAGCCGGCTTCTCGATTCACGTCGGGCGATTGAAAGAACCGGAAAACATTCTCTGCCGGGGCACATTTTCCGGACCCGCGCAAATCAACGCATTTACATGGGAATGGCAAGGCCTCCGTAATTCGGCGCTCGATTTTCAGGAAAGCTCCGGATTGATCGCCGGCGGTTTGCTGACGCTCGCGGTATTCGTCTTCGTGACGGCGCTCATCAATCACGAATGGACCTATGTGATTTTCGCGGTATGGCTCGTCGGCAATCTGCGCCTCTGCGCAAATGCGATGGGCTGGGACATGCAATGGCTCGGCCGCGTATTGCCGACCGAATACATTCAGCCATTGCGGCAAATCACCTTCGCGGCCTATTACCTGTTGACGGCCGCGCTGTTTCAACAGCTTTTCCGGCGCGAGTTGCGCGTGGTCGGTTATCGCTGGCTGCTGCGCGTCATTCAGTACGTCGGCATTGTGCTGCTCGCCGCCGCGATCGCGTTGCCGTATGAGCTTTTCATTCCGACGCTCTGGGTCATCGCGGGTTTCGGCATATGCGTGCTGTTGTTCTTCCTCGCGCGGCTCGTGTGGATGGCGCGTTCGCGCACCGTGCTGTGGTATGTCGCGTCGCTCGCGATCGTGCTTTTCTCCACGTTCTCCGAAGTGCTCGGCGCGGCCTTCGGGCTGAAGGTGCTCGTCGGCGGCGTCAATACGGTGATGGCCGCGCTGTCGTCGAGCATGATGGCGGCGTTCGCGATCGCCGAGCAGATGCGCGCGGAACGCGATTTTCGCCGCCAGGCGCAGATGGAACTGCGCAACACCTACGAAGTCACGCCGATCGGCCTCTTCACGCTCGATTCCGACGGTCACTTCGTGCGCGCCAATCCGGCGTTGCGCGCGATGCTCGATCTGCAAAAGGCCGACTACAAGGTGCGGCACTGGAACGACTACTTCGAAGCCGGCGCGTGGGGCGCGCTGCAGGCGCTCGCGTCGAAGGGCAGCGACGGCGAACTCGAAATGGGCGGCTCGCCCGAACGCGGCACCGCCGAGCGCCGCTATCTGTTGAAGGCAATCCGCTCGAACGGCTGGATCGAAGGCTCGCTGCAGGACACGACCGAACGGTCGAAGGCCGTCGAGCGCCTTCGCTTTCTCGCCGAGCACGATTCGCTGACGGGCTCGCTCAACCGGCGCGGCGTCGAGAAGGCGATTGCCGCGCAAAGCGAAGAGACGCTGCCGTGGGCACTGGCCTATGTCGATCTCGACCGCTTCAAGCTCGTCAACGATCTCTTCGGCCATCGCAGCGGCGACGAAGTGCTGCGCCAGGTCGCGGCCCGCACGCGCGCGCACTTCGCGCGCAGTTATCCGGTCGGACGCATCGGCGGCGACGAGTTCGTCTGCGTGATGCACGACACGTCGATCGAAGACGCCATCGCGCAATGCCGCGAACTCATCTCCATTTTGTCGGATGCGCCGTATCAGGTCGGCAATCGCGCGTTTCAGGTGAAGGCGTCGATCGGTCTCGTCGAATGCTCGCAGGGCGTGCGCGTGCAGGACGCGCTCTCACACGCGGATCGCGCGTGCCGGGAAGCGAAAAAGGTCGCGCACACGCATCTCGTCACGTACCGCAAGGGCGCGGCGGCGTTCGAGGAGCGCGCGGAGGAACTGAAGCTCGTCGAGACGCTCGGGCGCAATCGCCTGCCGCCGGGACTTTTCCTCGTGATGCAGCCGATCATGTCGCTCACCAAGCCGACCGAATCGCTCAACTTCGAAGTGCTGCTGCGCATGCGCGCGCCCGATGGCGCAACGCTGCCTGCAGGCAAGGTGATCGTCGCGGCGGAGGAATCGGGCAACATTGCGGCGATCGATCGCTGGGTCATCTCGACGCTGCTGGACTGGATCGAAGCGCATCGGCATCAGCTCGGCAACACGCAGTTCATTTGCGTGAATCTTTCAGGCGGTTCGCTGAACGACGAGCAGTTCATGGAGGACATCTTCGCGCTCTTCGCGCGGCATCAGTCGATCGTGCATTACCTGTGCCTCGAAATCACGGAAAGCGTCGCGCTGCACGATCTGGAGAACACGCAGCGTTTCATCGCGCGCGTGCACGACATGGGCGGCAAGATCGCGCTCGACGACTTCGGCGCCGGCTACACGTCGTTCAAATATCTGAAGGCGCTGTCCGCCGATGCGCTCAAGATCGACGGCGAATTCGTGCGCTCGATGTGCGCGCATCCGGCCGATATCGCCATTGTCGAGGCGATCGTCGCGCTGGCGCGCAATCTCGGCATGCGCAGCGTCGCGGAGTGGGTCGAGGACATCGATACCTTGCGCGCGCTGCAGGAGATCGGCGTGGACTATGTGCAGGGTTTCCTCGTCGCGCGCCCGCAGGACAGCTCGGCGATTCTCGCGGCGAGCTCGGCTGCGAGCTTCGTCAAGGATCCGGAAGTCATCGGTTTCGTCGAAAGCCTGTCGGAGCCGGTGCAGGCGACCGTCTTCGACTACGAATGGCACGCGCGCGCCTCGGGCACGCACTGAGCGGCGCGCGTCAAGCCGTCTTCATCTCGTTCAAAATCTTCGCCGCCGCGATGGGAATGCGCGTGTCTTCCCATTGCGCGAGCCATTGAATCTCCTTGCGCGTGAAATAGCCGGGATGGTTGCGCAGCGCGAACTGCAAAGAATCGACGATGTGATCGCGAATGATTTGCGGCGCGTTTTCGTCGTTGACGATCGCGTGAAGGGCTTCCAGGGTGCTCATGTTTTCGATAAGACGAGGTTGATCGGCGATGACGCTCTCCCGAACATAACCGACTAAAAATCCGGAAAAAATTCGGCGCGGATGTTTAAATAAAAGGACTCGAATTAATCCAGCGGGGACAAACACATGAATCGCTCACGGCGCGCACGCTCGCGCCACGAGGCACGCGCCGATGTCTGAGCGGCCCGCGCACAAAGCTTCGATGCACTCCATCGGCTCGAATCAACTGGGCATGCGCCAGTTCAACGAGCGCATCGTCTTGCAGGCAATCCGCCTGCATGGCGCGCTGCCGAAGGCCGAAGTCGCGCGCATGACGCGCCTGTCGATGCAGACGGTTTCGCTGATCGTCGATCATCTGATCGAAGACGGCCTGCTCGCTAAAGAGCCGCGTTCGCGCGTGCGCGGGCGCATCGGGCAACCGTCGGTGCCGATTTCGCTGCGCGCGGACGGCGCGTTTTCCATCGGCGTGAAAGTGGGGCGGCGCAGCCTCGACGTGCTGTCGATGGACTTCGCCGGCAACGTGCGCACGCGCGAAACGCTGGAGTATCCGTATCCGGATCCGCATACGCTGTTTCCCGCGCTGGAAGAGCGGCTCGCGCGCGTCACCGCCGCGCTCGGCGACGACGCGCGCAAGATCGCGGGCATCGGTGTCGCGGCGCCGTTGTGGATCGGCGGCTGGCGCGATTTCTTCGACACGCCGCCCGACGCGCTCGCGGCGTGGGACGACATCGACATCCGCGCGCGCATCGAAGCGATGACCGCGCTGCCGGTCGAATTCGCGAAGGACACGACCGCCGCGTGCGCCGCCGAACTCGTGATGGGCCAGGGGCGCGGGCTGCGCGATTTCCTGTATGTGTTCATCGGGACGTTCATCGGCGGCGGGCTTGTCATCGATGGCCGATTGCACGCGGGACCGGGCGGGAATGCGGGCGCGATCGGATCGCTGCCGCTCGTCGGCGGAGGCGGAGGGAAAGGCAAGCGCGCCGGGCAGTTGCTCAACACGGCGTCGGTGTACGTGCTGGAAAAGGCGCTCGCCGCGGCGGGCGCGCCGGCCGCCGCGGCGCACGATGAGCGCGCGTGGTCGCCGGAGTGGCGCGCGCTGTCGGAAGCGTGGATGCGCGAGACGTGTCCCGCGATCGCGACGGGCATCGCGTCGTCGGCTGCATTGCTCGATCTCGAAGCCGTGGTCATCGACGGTGAAATCGACCGGAATCTGCTGCGCGAAGTCATTGGCCGCACCGATGCGGCGCTCGGCAACTTCGACTGGCAAGGCATGACGCGGCCGCGTCTCGTCGAAGGGCAGATCGGCCCCGACGCCCGCGCGATGGGCGGCGCGATCCTGCCGCTTTACGCGCACTTCGCGCCGAAGCACGAGCTCTTTCTGAAGCCGCTCGACGTCTGAATCATTCGAGCGAAAGGCGCGCCGCGAATGCGAGCAGCGCCGCGGAGAACGTCCAGCGCTGCACCGTCTGCGCTTTCGGATGACGGCGCAGCCAGCCGGAAATACGCACCGCGCCCGCCGCGAGCGTCAGGTCGAACGCGACGCCGACAACGACCAGCACGACGCCCAATTCCACCACTTGCGACCAGACCGGCCCCGTCTCCGGCCGCACGAATTGCGGCAGCAGCACGGAGCAGAACAGCAGCGCCTTCGGATTGAGGATGCTGCTCAGAATGCCTTTCGCGTAGGCAGAGCGCAGCGTGGATGCAGTGTGTCCGGATGCGGCTTCGAGTCCGAAAGCGGGCGAGCGGAAGATCTGGATCGCCACGTACGAGAGATATAGGCCACCCGCGATACGCACGCCGTCGTAAAGCCACGGCGCGCTGCGCAAAAGCGCTGCAACGCCGAGCGCCGACAGCGTGACGTGCGTCGCGCGTGCCGTGGCGAGACCGGCGGCGACGGCGAGTCCGTGGCGGAATCCGCGCGTGCCGCTCGTCTGCAGCACGAGCGCCATGTCCGGTCCGGGCAGCGCGTAGACGACCGCGAGCGCGCCGATGAAAACCCAAAGCAAGTGTGCCGAAACCATGATGCGCTCCTGTTCAGAAGGCTTTATCGTGCCACTTCGGAAAGAGCGATTTATGGTCTTTTGAGGCGATTTTGCGAGTCGGGTTGCAGCTTTCCTCTAAGATCAGAAGAGTTTAAAGGGGATAGCACCATGACCGAAATCGACCGCATCGATCGCGCGATGCTTGCTGCGCTCCAACACGACGGCCGCATGCCCGTCGCGAAACTGGCCGAGCGCGTCGGCCTGAGCGAAACGCCGTGCGCGCGCCGTCTCAGGCGTCTCGAAAGCGAGGGATTCATCGACGGCTATCGCGCCGTGCTGTCGCGCAAGGCGCTGGAACTGGGCGTCGTCGCGTTCGCGCAGGTGCGCTTCAGCGTGCACGACCGCGCGCTCTCGGATCGCTTCGAGCGCGAAATTCAGGGCATTGCCCGCATCGTGTCGTGCCACAACATTTCAGGGACGGCGGATTATCTGCTTCAGATCATCGCGCGCGATCTCGACGAATACGGCATCTTCATGCGCGACGTGCTGCGGACTTTGCCGGGCGTCACCGCCGTGGAATCGATGCTCTCGCTGCGTGAAGTCAAACGCGACAGCGGGCTTCCCCTGCCGTGAAGATTGTCTAGACAAGGAGCGACATCGCTCGAATGGGAAGCCTCGGGATTCCCCTAATACAACGTAAGTTGTATATACAAGAAGATGAAGTGAACTCGACGCGGGTTGTCGTTCGCGTCTGTCCACACTCACTTCTTGATGCGCAGGAGCAATCCGTGACTTCGACTTCCCGTTTTCGCGACACCGAGATCCGCGCGCCGCGCGGCACGCAACTCAGCGCAAAGAGCTGGCTGACCGAAGCGCCGCTGCGCATGTTGATGAACAATCTCGATCCCGAAGTGGCCGAGAATCCGAAGGAACTGGTCGTGTACGGCGGCATCGGCCGGGCGGCGCGCGACTGGGCGTGCTACGACAAGATCGTCGAAACGCTGAAGCGTCTGGAAGCGGACGAGACGCTGCTCGTCCAGTCGGGCAAGCCAGTCGGCGTGTTCAAGACGCACGAAAACGCGCCGCGCGTGCTGATCGCGAATTCGAACCTCGTGCCGCACTGGGCGAACTGGGAGCACTTCAACGAGCTCGACGCGAAAGGTCTCGCGATGTACGGCCAGATGACCGCTGGAAGCTGGATCTATATCGGCAGTCAGGGCATCGTGCAGGGCACGTATGAAACCTTCGTCGAGGCCGGGCGCCAGCATTACGGCGGCGATCTCAAAGGCCGCTGGGTGCTTACCGCCGGTCTCGGCGGCATGGGCGGCGCGCAGCCGCTCGCGGCGACGCTCGCGCTCGCGTGTTCGCTGAACATCGAATGTCAGCAGAGCCGCATCGATTTCCGTCTGAAGACGCGTTACGTCGACGAACAGGCGACCGATCTCGACGACGCCCTCGCGCGCATCCGGCGCTACACGTCCGAAGGCCGCGCGATCTCCATCGCACTGTGCGCGAACGCGGCGGACGTGCTGCCCGAACTCGTGCGTCGCGGCGTTCGGCCGGACTTGGTCACCGATCAGACCAGCGCGCACGATCCGCTCAATGGCTATCTGCCGAAAGGCTGGACGTGGGCGCAGTATCGCGATCGCGCGCAAAGCGATCCGGCGGCGACCGTGAGGGCCGCGAAGCAATCGATGGCGGAGCACGTCCGCGCGATGCTCGCGTTCCGCGAACAGGGCGTGCCGACCTTCGACTACGGCAACAACATCCGCCAGATGGCCAAGGAAGAGGGCGTCGAGAACGCGTTCGACTTCCCGGGCTTCGTGCCGGCGTATATCCGGCCGCTCTTCTGCCGCGGCGTCGGGCCGTTCCGCTGGGCCGCGCTGTCGGGCAATCCCGAGGACATCTACAAGACCGATGCGAAGGTGAAGGAGATCATCGCCGATGACGCGCATCTGCATCGCTGGCTCGACATGGCGCGTGAGCGGATCAGTTTTCAGGGCTTGCCGGCGCGCATCTGCTGGGTCGGCCTCGGGCTGCGCGCGAAGCTCGGCCTGGCGTTCAACGAGATGGTGGCGAAGGGCGAGTTGAAAGCCCCCGTCGTCATTGGTCGTGACCATCTGGATTCCGGCTCGGTCGCCTCGCCGAACCGCGAAACGGAAGCGATGAAGGACGGTTCGGACGCCGTCTCCGACTGGCCGCTGCTCAATGCGCTCTTGAACACGGCCTCGGGCGCGACCTGGGTGTCGTTGCACCATGGCGGCGGCGTCGGCATGGGTTTCTCGCAGCATTCCGGCATGGTCATCGTCTGTGACGGCACCGAGGACGCGGCTCGGCGT
>Ga0182736_1000801_pt1 | contig 39504 bp, 36 predicted proteins | sample eDN5th30CKraftBY_FD_128882 | JGI IMG/M metagenome (GOLD analysis project Ga0182736, IMG submission 128882) | Enriched backyard soil microbial communities from Emeryville, California, USA - eDNA 5th pass 30_C Kraft BY (version 2) (version 2) | ecosystem: Environmental > Terrestrial > Soil >... | reverse complement strand
GCCGTGGTCGCGCCGGCGGCGGTGACGCGGCAGGCGAGCGTCTTGCCGAGGTCGTCGGCGGTGAGCGCGTAGGTGGCGGCGTTCGCGCCGTCGATCGCGACGTTCGAGCGCAGCCACTGGTAGGCGACCGCGTACGGCGTGACGCCGTCGTCGTCCCAGGTCCCGCGGTCGCACGTGACGCTGCGGCCGAGGCGGGCGTCGCCGGTGACGGTCGGCGGCGCCAGGTTGTACGGGCCGGGGATCGTGAGGTTGGGCGTGGGGGAGGTCGTCAGGCCCTCGACCACGACGCGGCACTGCAGGACCTTGCCGACGTCGGCGGACGTGACGTCGTACGTCTGGCCGGAGGCGGCGAAGACGCCGCCGCGGTACCACTCGTAGGCGACGGCGTACGCGGGGTCGCGGTCGCCGTCGTTGTAGGCGCCGCGCGTGCAGGAGAGCTTGCGGTTCAGGCGCGGGTCGCCCTCGATGCCGGGCTGGGAGCGCTCGTTGGGCGCGGCCGGCGTGACCGCCAGCGAGACGGAGTCCGTGAGCGCCTCCGCGCGCACGCGGCACGTGATCGAGCGGCCGATGTCGGCCAGCTGGACGGTGTACTGCTCGCCGGTGGCGCCGAGGATGTCGGTCGTGTCGCGGACCCACTGGCGGGTGACCGCGTAGGGGGAGAGATCCTCCTCGTCCCAGTTGCCGCGGCTGCAGGAGAGGACGCCGCCGAGCCGCAGGTCGCCGGAGACGATCGGGCGCGTATGGCTCTGGGGCGGGGTCGGGACGGCGGCGGTGGCGGTGGAGCTCGCGAGCGCGCCGACGCTCACGCGGCAGGTGACGCTGCGGGCGACGTCCTCGCGGGCGATCGTGTACGTGCTCGCGGTGCGGCCGAGGACGGGCTGGCTGTCGCGCAGCCACTGGACCGTGGTGTCGTAGGCGGGGAGGCCCTGGTCGTCCCAGGTGCCGCGGCTGCAGTTGAGGGTCTGGCCGAGGCGCGGGTCGCCGGAGACGCGCGGCGGCGTGAGCGCTCTCGGGGCGCTCGGGGTGACGGTCGCGCTGGACGCGCGGGTGGAGCCGCTGCCGCCCTCGGCGCGGACGTCGCAGCGCAGGCTGCGGCCGACGTCCGCGCTCGTGATCGCGTAGGTGGCGGCGGTGGCGTTGAGGACGTCCGTGCTGTCGCGGACCCACTGGAACGTGGTCGCGTACGCGCCGGACTCGGGGTCGTCCCAGGTGCCGCGGCTGCACGTGAGGGTGCCCCCGAGGCGCAGGTCGCCCGTGACCGCCGGAGCGGTGCGGTTGACGGGGACGCCGGCGATCGTGGTGGCGAAGCCGACCCTCGGCGGCTGCGACACGATCCAGTACACCGCCAACGCCAACAGCGCGAGCGCGAGCACGTTCCTGAGCGCGCGCCGACCCAGCCAGGACCACGACATCCTGTCCATCCCCCTCGGTTGTGAGCCGTCAGCGCGAGCCCCTCGTCGCTCACGCGCGGCGGCAACCTAACAGCAGGGTGCGGGGCCGCGAGCGGATTGCCCGAACGCCTGGCCGATCGGGCAGAGGGGTGTGGCCGCCAGGTCGCCTGACAGGCGACCCAGCGGCCACACCCCCCCGGCCTTCTAGCGTTGTCGCCCGTGCGCATCCGTGTCGCGACGCCTTCGGACTTCGACGCCGCGCTGCGGGTGATCGGGGACGCGTTCGGGCTGGGGACGCTGCGCGCGCCGACCGTGCACACGGCCGTGGCGTCGTCGGCGTTCGGCCAGCTGCTGGTCGCGGAGCGCGAGGACGGCGCGATCGTGGGGACGGGCGCGTCGGTCGGGTTCGGGCCGACGGGTTGGATCGGCGGGATCGCGGTCGCCGCGTCGGCGCGGGGCGCGCGGCTCGGGCAGGCGCTGACCGAAGCGGCGATCGAGGCGCTCGGGCCGCGCGAGACGCTGCTGCTGCTGGCGAGCGACGCGGGCCGCCCGATCTACGAACGCCTCGGGTTCGTGGCCGAGGAGCCCTACCGCGCGTTCTGGTCGCCGCCCACCGCCGCGGCGTCGCCGCCCGCCATCACGCCGCCCGCGGGCTCGTCGCCCGCCGCCGCGGCTTCGCCGCCCACCGCGGCTTCGCCGCCCACCGCGGCCTCGTCCTCACCCGGCGTGCGGCCCCTCACCGCCGCCGACCGCGACGCCGTGCTCGCGCTCGACCGCCGCGTCACCGGCGAGGACCGGGCGTTCGTCGTCGACCTCGGCCTCGCGGACGCGATCGCCACGCACGACCTGCGCGCGGTCGCGCTGCGGCCGCCGTGGCCGGCGTCCCCGATCCTCGCCGCCGATCCCGCCGCGGGCGCCGCGCTGCTCGCCGCGACGCTTCGCCCCGGCCTGCGCATCGCCGTGCCCGAGCCCAACCGCGCCGCGATCGACGCGCTCGTCGCCCTCGGCTGCACCGACGGCCCCGGCGTCGTCCGGATGCGCCGCGGCGCCCCGGTCGCGTGGCGCCCCGAGGAGCTCTGGGGCGTCCACAGCCTCTTTTTCGGTTAGGGCGTCTGCGGCGCCTCGCTGTACTCCTCGGCCCGCTGCCCCGCGCCGCCGGACAGCAGCCAGTCGACCTCGGTGGCCCGGTCGGACTGCTCGGCCGGCTCGCGCCGCACGGACAGCAGCCGCTCGCCCCCGAACCGCACCATCGCCACGGTGTACGCCGACACCGGCACGTCGTGCCGGCTCGCGAGCCAGTCGATCGTGGTCAGCGCGCGCGGGTCGTAGCCGCCCGCGACCAGCACCAGCGCCGGCGAGCGGTCGATGTCGACGCCGTCCAGGTCGGCGTTGACGCCCAGCAGCCGCTCGCGGTCCCACGACGCGACGTCGGCCGCGGCGCCCAGCGCACGCCCCAGCTGCCACTCGACCGTGTCCCCGGTGACCAGGATCACGACGACGCGCCCGGCGGCCTCGTCGAGCCCGAGCAGGTCCACGTACGGGACGGGCTCACGCGCCAGCAGGCGCACGCCGGACAGCCCGAGCTCCGCCGCGAACGCGTCCCAGGAGGACGTCACCAGCCCGAGCAGCTCCTCGCGGTCGGGCGGACTCTCCTGCACCAGGCCGGCCGCCTGCGGCGCCACGAGCGTCCCGGAAGTCTCATCGATGCGCAGCACGACGGTTCATGCCTCCTCGAAAACGTGGTCGGGGACGGCAAGACTAACTCAGCGTGACCGGCTCGCCGATCACGATCCGCCCGGCCTGCACGACCCGCGCCTCGATGCCGGGCCCGTCCGCCCGCGAGGCCACCAGCCGCAGCCGCACGCCGTCCCGGAACAGCAGCTCGCGCCCCGCCCAGCCGCCCGCCGGCAGCGCCAGCTCGAGCCCCAGGTTGATCCCCGCGGCGTCGAGCGCGTCGACCGGCGTGACGGTCGACAGGATCACCCCGCGCGGCCGCTCGGCGTCGCGCTCCAGGGTGACCTCGCGCCGCAGATCGCGCGACAGCGCCGCCAGCAGCCGCGGGTCGCCCCAGCGCCAGCGCCCGCCCGCGCCCGCGATCAGCGGGAACGGCGGCGGCCGGTCCGGGTAGACCGCGCCGTCCGGGTTGAACGGGTACGACGCCGTCCACCCCTCCAGGCGCGGGACGTCGTGCGGCGTGAGCACACCGCCTTCCGGGTCGCACACGTGGTGCCGGCGGTCGCCCGCCAGCCCGTGCGGCTCGATCTGCGAGGAGCGCAGTCCTTCCCCACGCATCCCGGCCACGGGGAAGCGCCAGAGGGCGAGCACGAGTCCGTCGACCACACCGGTAGCCTCGCAGGACGTGCTCTCCCGCGACGAGGCTCTCGCCACGCTGGCGTCCGACCCGTTCGACGTGCTCGTTATCGGCGGCGGGATCACGGGCGCCGGCGTCGCGCTCGACGCCGCCACCCGCGGGTACAGCGTCGCGCTGGCGGAGCGGGCGGATTTCGCCTCCGGGACGTCCTCGCGCTCGAGCAAGCTGGTCCACGGCGGCCTGCGCTACCTGCAGCACTTCGACCTCGGCCTGGTGCGCGAGGCCCTGGTCGAGCGCCAGATCAACGTCAACCTGGCGCCACACCTGGTGCGCCCGCTGCGGTTCGTCGTGCCCGCGTTCGACGGGGCGCGGCCGGACCGGGTCGTCGGCATCGGCCTCAACGCCTACGACGTGATGGCCGTGCGCGGGCGCCGCGCGCGCCAGGAGGCGGACTGGAGCCCGGCCCGCCACCGCGTGATCTCCGGCGCCGAGGTGACCGAGCTGGTTCCGGCGCTCGCCGGCCAGCAGCCCACCTCCGGCTACCTCTTCTACGACTGCCAGACCGACGACGCGCGGCTCGTGCTGACCGTGCTGGCCGAGGCCGAGCGCTTCGGCGCGGTCGCCGCGAACCGGCTCGAGGCGGTCGAGCTGCTGATCCGCGACGGCCGCGCGGCCGGGGCGACCCTGCGCGACACCGAGAGCGGCGCGACGCTCGAGGTCCTGGCCGACAACGTGGTCAACGCGACCGGCGTGTGGGCGGACCGCCTGCGCCCGGCCGAGCTGCACGACGAGGCCGGGGTCCCGCACATCCGCCCGTCGCGCGGCTCGCACGTGATCCTGCCGCGCGCCGCGCTCCCGGTGGACGCGGGCGTGACCGTGCCCGCGGGGGAGGGCCGGACGATCTTCGCCGTCCCGTGGCTCGGCCAGACGCTGGTCGGCACCACCGACACCGACCACGACGGCCCGGTCGAGGACGTGCGGCCGACCCGCGAGGACGTCGACTACCTGCTCGGCGCCGCCAACGCGTTCTTCGGCACCGCGCTGGGCACCGGCGACATCGCCGGCGCCTACGCCGGCGTGCGGCCGCTGATCGCCAGCGACGACCCGCGCAAGTCCGTCGACATCTCGCGCCGGGCCGAGCTCTACGAGACGTCCAGCGGCCTGATCACGATCACCGGCGGCAAGCTCACGACCTGGCGGCGGATGGCCAAGGAGGCCGTGGACCGGATCGCGTGGCGGGACGGCTCGGAGGTCGAGTGCCGCACGCACGCCGTCCCGCTCGGGATGCCGGTCGACCCGGCCGACCTCGTGCACGCGCCGCCCGCGGCGCGCGCTCAGCTCGCCGGCCGCTACGGCCACCTCGCGCACGACGTGCTCGCCCACGGCCGCGCGGAGCCGATCCTGCCCGGCTACCCCGACCTGGAGTGCGAAGTCGTCTACGCCGCCCGCCGCGAGCAGGCGCGTACGGTCGCCGACGTGCTGCTGCGGCGGACGCGCCTGGGCCTGACCGCGGCCCGGCCGCTGCTGGCCTCCGGCGCCGTCGAACGGGTCGCGGCGCTGCTCGCCGTGGAGCTCGGCTGGGATCCGGTCCGGACGGCGCGCGAAGGGGCCGCGTTCAAAGACGTCGTGGCCCTGCCGTAACTTTCAGCGTCTTCGTCGGTTGCACCTCAACGGAGCCCCCTCGACCTGGAGCCGCTTTGCCACGCCGTCTGATCGCCCTGCTCACCGCCGCGCTCGTGCTCGTGCCGGCCGCGTCCGCGCACGCCGGCTGGTTCGGCGCGAGGTCGCTGGACGGCCCGAACGACCTCGTCCAGTCCGTCGGCAACGTCGACCTGGCGCGCGACGGCAACGGCGCCGTGAGCTACATCCGGCTCGACGGCGGCGTCCCGCACGCGTTCGTCTCGCGGCTGGTCGGCGGCGCCTGGCAGGCGCCGGAGCGCGTCGATCCCACGCTCGGTGGCGTGACCGAGGTCAAGCTCGCGGTCGGCGACGGCAACCGGATCGCGATCGCGTGGATCGCGGACGGGATGCTGTACGGCGCGGTCGCACCCGGCGGCGACGCGCCCGGCCCGTTCACGGGCGCGGTGGCGCTCGGCGGCCCGGGCGCGCAGGACCTCGACATCGACCTCGGCGTCAACGGCGCCGCGTACGTCGTCTGGCAGGAGGGCGGGAACGTCGCGGCCGCGCGGCTGCAGGACGCGACGTGGTCGCGCGTCGGCGCGCCGCTGGACATCGATCCCGCGCGCGAGGCCGGCACCGGCCTGCTGCGCCCCCGCGTCGCGGTCTCCGCCGAGGGCTACGCGGTCGCGACCTGGGGCGAGCGGTTCCCGGACGGCTCGACGCATGTCTTCGGCCGGCGCATCACGGGCATGAACCTGTCGATGGTCCCGCAGGACCTGACGCTGCCCGACGGCTGGGCCGATTCCCCGGACATCGACATCGAGGACGACGGCTCCTACGCCTGGGTCGCGTATCGCCAGTTCGTCGGTGGGGTTCCGCGCAGCGTCGCCCGCCGCCTGGTCGGCTCCCAGTACGAGGCGGCGGAGCCCATCGACGGCGGTCTGGCCAGTGGGGCGCCGAAGGTCGACATGAGCGGTGCTGGGCAGGGCTACGCCGTCGCACAGTCCGCGACCGATGGGGGCGTCGTGGGCGCGTGGCTCGACCACGACCACTTCCAGGCTTCGGGCCCGCTCTCCGGCGTGTGGGGCGTCGGCTCGTCGAAGCCCGAGATCGCTGCTTCCGACCGTCGCGACGTCGCAATCGCCTGGCGCGTGATCGCGGCGGACGGCAACTCCTTCGTGCGCGCCCGCTTCCGCGACGGTGACACCAAGGGGCCGGCGTTCGGCCCCGAGACCTCGATCTCCGACCCCGCGTTCGGCCCCGTGGCCGACCCGGGCGTGTTCATCGGCGGCGACCGCGTCGGCGACTTCGCGGTCGCGATGGTCCAGGGCGCGCCCGGCGCGCGCTCGCTCACCGTCGCCGTCTACGACCGCCCGCCGGGCGCCCCGTTCATCGCCAACTCGCAGGCGTACAAGCGCAAGACGCGGCCGGAGCTGAGCTGGCGGCCCGGTCTCGAGCTGTGGGGCGCGCAGCAGTTCCGCGTCTACGTCGACGGCGTGCTGGTCGGGCAGACGACCAACGACCGGCTCGTGCCGGCCACGCCGCTGAAGACCGGCAAGCACCGCTGGCAGGTCGAGGCGGTCGACCAGGCCGGGCAGACGTCGCGCAGCCGCCTGCGGACGATGCGCATCGACGCGACCGCGCCGACGCTGAAGGTCAAGGTCTCCGGCAAGCGGGCCGCGGGCTCGACGCTGAAGATCGCCGTCAGCGCCCGCGACCGCGGCGGCTCCGGGCTCGACCACGTGACCGTCGACTACGGTGACAAGTCGCGGACCACGCGCGCCAAGCAGACGTCGCACCGCTACCGGCACGGGACGTTCACGCTCAAGGTGGCGGCGGTCGACAAGGCCGGCAACGTGGCCCGCAAGAGCGTGAAGCTGCGCATCAAGTGATCCTGCGCGCCCGTCAGCGGCGGCTCGAGCTCGGTCGCCGGCCGCTGCTGATGGGCATCCTCAACGCGACGCCGGACTCGTTCTCCGACGGGCGCGGGGAGGAGCCGGTGGAGGTGCGGCTGGCGCGCGGTCGCGCGCTGGTCGCGGCGGGCGCGGACATCATCGACGTCGGCGGCGAGTCCGCGCGCGGCGACCGGCCGGCGGTGGCGGCGGACGTCGAGATCGAGCGCGTCGAGACCCTGGTCGGCGCGCTCGCGCGCGACGGCGCGCTGGTGTCGGTGGACACGTACAAGCCGGCGGTGGCCGAGGCGGCGATCGCCGCGGGCGCGGCGATCGTCAATGACGTCTCGGGCCTGCGCGACCCGGCGCTGGCGGAGCTGTGCGCGCGGACCGGCGCCGCGCTCGTGCTGATGCACACGGCGGTCGAGCCCAAGGGCACGTTGCTCGATCCCGCCACCTACGCGGACGTCGTCGCCGACGTGGTGGCGTTCCTGCGCTCGCGGATGGCGCTCGCGCGGGAGGCGGGCGTCGCGGCGGAGCAGCTGATCCTCGATCCGGGGCCGGACTTCGCCAAGACGCCCGCGCAGACCGTGGCCGTGCTGCGGCGGCTGGACGCGGTGCTGGCGCTGGGACGGCCGGTGCTGCTGGCGGCGTCGCGCAAGGACTTCGTGGGCGCGATCACCGGCCGCGCGCCCGCCGACCGCGACCCGGGGACGCTGGCCGCCCTCGGGCTCGGCGTCGACGCGGGCGCGTCGATCCTGCGCGTGCACGACGTCGCCGGCGCGGCCGACTACTTCGCGGTGCGCGCCGTGCTGCGGGGCGAGCGGGTGCTCGAGCCGCTCGAGGGCCTCACGCCGGAGCGCTATCCGGACGGAGCGCCACCGCATCTCGCGCTAGGCTGAGCCGTGATCGCCGGCCGCTGAACCCAACGCGGCCGGGCGCCCACCGATTCTCATTCGAGGAGACCTCATGCCTTCCGTACTGGACCGCTCTGCGTTGGAGCAGAGCCCGCTCGCCGATCTGCACCTGCTCGCCAACGAGCTCGGGGTCGACGATTTCCGCCGTCTGCGCAAGCCCGACCTCGTCGACGCCATCCTCGCCCGCCAGGGCGGCGAGGAGCCGGCCGTCGAGGAGGAGGCGGCCCCGGCCGTGGAGGAGACCCCGGCCGTCGCGACCGAGGACGAGGACGCGCCGAAGCGCTCGCGCCGCGGGCGCCGTGGCGGCCGCGGCCGGCGTCGCGACGAGGACGAGGGCGGCGCGCCGGCCGAGCCGGCCGCGGAGCCCGCCGCGTCCGACGAGCGCTCGGTCGAGGGCGTCGTCGAGCTGCTGGCCAACGGGTCCGGCTTCCTGCGCCTGGCGGCGGAGCCGACCGACGACGACGTCTACATCTCCGCCGCGCAGGTCAAGCGCTGCGAGCTCGTGGCCGGCGACCGGGTCACCGGCCCGGTGCGGCCCGCGCGCCGTTCGGAGCGGTTCCCGTCGCTGATCCGCGTCGACACGATCAACGGCCGTCCGGCCGAGGAGGTCGCCGAGGGCACGCGCTACGACGACCTGCCGGTGGCGTGGCCGTCCGAGCGTTTCGAGCTCGACACGAGCGACCCGGCGCTCGCGGCGATCTCGTCGGCGGCGGCGTTCGGCAAGGGCTCGCGCGTGGTCATCGCCGGCCCGTCGCGGTCCGGCAAGAGCGTGGCGCTGCGGCGCCTCGCGGCGGCGCTGGCGGGGCGTTCCGGCCTGGAGGTCAGCGCGGTGCTGACCGGCGTGCGGCCGGAGGAGGTCGCTGACTTCCCGGTGGCCGTCGGCGCCGCGCTGACGTTCGCGGCGGCGATCGACGCGCAGGTGCAGGCGGTCGAGCAGGCGGTCGAGCTCGGGCGCCGCGTCGCGGCCCGCGGCGGCGACGCCGTCGTGCTGATCGACTCGCTCGAGTACCTGCCGGCCTCGGCGGCGCGGCGCGCGCTGGCGGCCGGGCGCAACCTGGCCGACGGCGGCTCGCTGACCGTGATCGCCACGGCGCCCGCGCCGATCGGCGGCGAGACGGCGGTCGTCGTGCTGGGCAGCTCGCCGGACGACACGCTGCGGCCGTCGGGCGAGGCGTCCGGGACGCTGCGCGCGGAGCTGCTGCGCGCGCCCGAGCCGGTCGCGGCCCCGAAGCCGGCGCGCAAGCGGGCGGCGGCGAAGCCGAAGGCGGCGGCGGCGAAGAAGCCGGCGGCGGCGAAGAAGGCCGCCGCCGCGAAGACGGCGGCCGCCAAGAAGCCCGCCGCTGCGAAGACGGCGGCCGCGAAGAAGCCCGCGGCCACGAAGAAGCCGGCGGCCGCGGCGAAGAAGACGGCGGCGGCGGCGGCGAAGAAGCCCGCGGCCGCCAAGAAGCCCGCCGCGACGACCAAGCGCAAGCCGGCCGCGAAGCGCTCGGCGTCCTAGTCCTGCCCGGCCCGCGTCGGTCTCAGTACCGGCGCGGGCCGTAGGCCACGCGGCGCCAGCTCGGCTCGGGGGAGAGCTCGATCGGCTCGCGGTCGCGCTCGGGCTGCACGTAGCCGAACGTGTGCGTGGTCTCGTCGAAGGCCACGTCGAGCTCGCCCTCCTTCACGCGCTGGTCGAGCCAGGCGGAGCGGAAGACGAGCCGCCGCAGCCAGTGCACGAGCGAGCGGTCGGCGGGGCCGACGAGGTCGGGCCAGCAGTCGTTGACGTGCTCGCCCAGGCCGGACGCGGGGTCCGCCACCTCACCGTTGACGGTGAGGTTGACGAGATCCTCGAGCTCGGTGTCCTCGAGGGCGCGGCCGACGAAGCCGAGCTTGCGCGCGGCCTGTTCGACGCGCTCCGAGAAGTCGCGCTCGTTGAAGGTGAATCGCAGGTCTCCGTACTCGAGCACGTAGTCCTGACCGGAGTCGTAGTTGCCGCGGCGAATCTGATCCATAAGAGAGAAAGCCCGGGCTCGCCGGGGCGTCTGCATCTTATGCTCGGATCCTCCCGCGGGTCTGCCCTTGAAGGGGATCTTTCATGTTGCGCGAGCGGCCAGCTTGGATATGTTCGCGCTATGACATTTCTGGTCGCCACGGCGCTGTCGGTGCTCGCCGCCCTTCCCGTCGCCGACGTCGAGCCGCGCCCGGCGCTGCGGCTCGCCGGGGCGATCCAGTTCGCCCGTCCCCAGGAGATGACGCTCACGACCGCGCGGCGCGACGGGAGCCGGCTGCGCGTGCGGATGGGCTTCGACGGCCCGTGCACGGGCGGCGGGATCGGGGAGGTGTGGGTGGCGCGGGTCGCCGCGCGGCCGGTGGTGCGCGCGCGGGGCGGGAGCTTCGACGCGGCGCTGACCGGCGTGTCGCGGAACCTGGGCGGCGTGCGCGGGCGGACGGGTCAGTTCCGCTGGCGGCTGACGGGCCGCTTCGTGGAGCGCGACGTCGCGGTCGCGACGGTGACGGGGAGCGCGGTGATCAAGGTCGGCCGGCGCGTCGTCTCGCGCTGCCGGATCGCGGAGCCGGCCTCCGTCCGGCTCGCGCGGCGGTAGTCGCCGGGCCCGCGGGCGCCGGGGGCGAACTCGCCGCGCTCCGCCCTACAGAGGTCATGGCGACCATGCTCCTGCTGGTCGAGGACGACCCGCTCGCGCGGACGTTCCTCGCCGACAACCTCACCGCGGACGGCTACGAGATGCTCGTCGCGGGCACGCTCGACGACGCGCTGCGCGCGCTCGAGGGCGGCCGTCCCGACCTCGCGATCGTCGATCTGCGCCTTCCCGACGGCACCGGGCTCGAGCTCGTCCGCCGCGTCCGCGCCGCGGACGGGATCGCCTCCAAGCTCGACCCCGACCTGCCGTTGATGATGATCTCCGGCTCCGGCGGCGAGCTCGACCGCGTGCGGGGCTTCGAGCGCGGGCTCGACGACTACCTGGTCAAACCGTTTTCGTATCCCGAGTTCCGTCTGCGCGTCGCGGCGATCCTGCGCCGCTCCCGTCTGCGCGCGCAGCGCGGGATCCTGCGCGTCGGCGAGCTGGTGATCGACCCGACCGAGCGGCGCGCGACGCTGCGCGGCCACCGGGTCCCACTGGCGGCCAAGGAGTTCGCGCTCCTGCGCGCGCTCGCCGCGTCGCCGACGCGGGTCTTCAGCAAGGACGAGCTGCTGCGCGACGTGTGGGGCTACCGCACGTACGCGGCGACCCGGACCCTCGACTCGCACGCCTGCCGGCTGCGGCGGAAGCTGCGCGCGCAGGGCGACCCGTTCGTGGTCAACGTCTGGGGCGTCGGCTATTGCTTGGTACAGGGTCCGGCCGTCCACGACGACGCTGCATGACGCGCGACGAGGGTCTGCGTTCTGCTGGCGACGGTGTTGTCTGAGGCGCGTCGGCGATGCTGGACTCGACCCGCTGATCGCGATCGACGGGCTGCCTGCCCGCGCTGAGGCCGGGGGAGCGGCGACCGCCAAGCTGCGCTGCCAGCAGACCACGATCGACGACGCCCCCGACCCGATCCTCGTTGACGAGGAGATCGTCGCGATCGTCCGCGCCCAGCAGCACTGGGTGCGCAACCGCATCCCAGCCACGGGGGACGCCGCCCGCCCTTACCTGTTTGTCCGGCTGACCGAGAACCGCTTCGGCCGGCGCCCGTACACCGACGGCGCCCTCCAGCAGCGCCTCAGCCAGCTCGTCCGCCGGCTCGATCTCCGCGACGACCATGGGCGGCCGATCGACTTTCGTCGCACGCATCGCTTCCGCCACACGCGCGCGACCAGCCTGCTCAATGCCGGCGTTCCGCTGCATGTCGTCCAGCGCTACTTCGGGCATCCACGAGCGCGAGTTCCTGCGCTTCCACAAGATCACCGCCGACGCCCGCCCTCGACCCACGCGACCTCTACGACCTGCTCGAGCTCGACCAGCGCGCCGCGACTGCATGCTCCCCCCGCGGCAGGTCTGCGAACGCGGCAACGCGTGCCTGACCTGCGAGAAGTTCGCCACTGACGCCACCTTCCTGTCCGAGCACGAAGCTCAGCTCGGACGCCGGGTCGACCTCATCGACCATCGGCAACAGGCGTTCATCGACCGCACCGGCCAAGCGATGGGCAGCGAGCACGTCTGGCTGCAACAGCGCTGCCGCGAAGAGCACGCGATCATCGCGCGACTCAAGCAGCCCAAGCTGTCAGGCAGCGCCATCCGCGGCCCCGGCGCCGGCGCCCCGCACCAATCCCGGCGACGAGATCACCGCCCTGAACGCAGCGCTCAGCGCGGCCCACGGCGAGCTCCTGCAGCTGCGCCGCGAGCTCGCCGCAGCGGGTCAATCGCGCTTCACGCCCACCGGCTGACGGTCCCGCGCCGGGATAGCGATGCGTCCGTCGCCGCTCGATGGGCGGACCGCCGCTGGGACTCCGCGGCACCGATCAGTCGTAATCCCACGACCGATGACACGGCACGTGCTGGGCGGAACGATCGCGCTGCTGGCGCTCACGTTCCCGTTGCTTGGCTGCGGGACGGACACCTCGCGGCCCCGCCGCCCGATCTCGGAGCGGCCGTCGGGCTCCGCTGGCGCCAAGATGCCTGCGTCCGCAGGCGAGGCCACGCTCCGCTGCGGCCACGGTGCGCATCCCTTGCAGCGGCGACCGGGACCGGCGGTCACGGTCGGACCCGTGGCGTTCGAAGGCCTTCCCGAGTACGCCGGTGCACCGCCCAGCTCGTTCGCGCCGCTGACCGGCCCGCATCGTGGCCGGCTGCCCGCCGTCGAGCTCACCGTCATCGTGACCGGCCGGCGGTCGGTCACGCTCGCCGTGCCCCGCTGGGAGCAGCGCCACGTGCTGTTGCTCACCCACCGCTCGTCGCGCCTGCAGGTCGAGGGCTATCGGCGGTCCGACGGCGTTGGCGCGATCACGATCCATCCCTGCCGTCGCGCGACCGTGATCTGGGGCGGCTTTATCGTGGTGGGTCGCCGGTGCGCGGCACTCGACGTGCTCGTCGCCGGTCACCGTCCCCGCCACGCGATCCTGTCGTTCGGCGCCGGGCGCTGCGGGCCGCGCCCAAGCCCACCGGAAGGCCTCCCGCCAGCGCCGGTCGTCGAGCAGCGCGCACCGACCCGGGTGACCAGCCAGCCGGTCACGCACACGCTGCCCGCCCGGGCTCGCACGCTGTGCGCCAGGCGCCGCCTCCCCGGCGTCCGCATCCCGGTGCTCTGCCCCACCGTGTTGCCGACCGGGTCAGACCTGATCGGCCCGGTCGTCATCGGCGGCGAACCGTTCTTCTACACGCTGCTGTTCAACGTCACGCACGTCATGGCCGGGCCCGCAGAAGGCCGCCTCACCGTGGGCGCGGGGACGCCGCGGGCCGTGCGCGAGTACGTGCTCAGCGACGCCCACAACGAGGTTCCCGGCCGTCCGAGCCTCACCGCCACCACACACCTCGAAGGGCGCCTCGCGCGCATCTACCGCTTCCCACCCGATCCGCGCGGGGGCGGCCGCGGCGGCGACGTGGCCGCCTTCGCACAGCGCGGGCGGCTCGTCGTGTTCGCCAGCGTCCACGGCTACGGCCACAGCGACACGGCGATCGCCGTGCTGCGCTCGCTCCTGCGCCAGCGCTGAGGCCGAGCAGGCGGCGCTCGGCTCGCGGACGTCATCACCCAATCCGGCCGGGCGAGGGCGGCCCACCGACAGCCGCGGGCGCAAACGCTCGCATCTCGAGTGAGCGGTCATCGAGCACGCCGGCGCCACGCGAGTCCAACTCGGCGCGGCCACGCGCCGCAAGCACCGTTCGCGGACGCCATCCACAACCGAACAACCCCACAAGAAAGGACGATGAACGATGCGACTTACAGACAACGGCTACCGCCTCATCGACGGGCCGTCGCAGCCGGAGGAAGCGCCCATTCCCCACGTCACAGCAGCGGGTGTTCGTGGCCGTCGCGGTCCGATCCGGTGACCTCGATCTCCTCCGATCCCAGCTCGGGGAAGCCACGGCCGAGCGCGATGTGGCTGCGCCTGCACGCCCGGCGGCCCGTCGATCGACGTGACGCGGCCGCCGCGGAACCGCAGCGTCACCCCATCGATCAGCCGGCCTCCCACCAGCGCCGGGCCACGCCGTCCACGCGCGCTGGATCGGGGACCGTGAAGATCTCCTCGGTCGGCACGTTGGGCACGTGCGCCACGCCCCGCGCGCTGACCATCACGGGATGCTCCCAGCGCGCGCCGGCGAGCAGGCCCACGCGAAGGCTCGTGCCGGGACCGTGAAAGCGCACCGAGCCGAGCGCCAGCGTGTTCAGCGCCTCGGCCCCTCCTCGACCGAGAGCTCGGGCCGCAGGGCCTTCGCCCAGGCCGGGGTCGGGAACGGGATCACCGTCCAGTTCACCAGCAGCTCGACCTCCCGCCACTGCGGGATGGCGGGGAGGCTCACGCGTCCGACCCGAACCGAAGCGAGCGCCGCGTCGGTACGCCGCCTCGGCGACGGCGCGCACGGCGTCCACGTGCTGGTCGGGCTGGACGTTGGCTCCCAGCCCGACCGCGAGCTCAGCGAGGCGGTGCGTCTCTCCCACGCAGCGCGTGAGAGGATGAGGCAACGCCACTCGTCTACCAGTTCGACCCGCACTCGGCGCCCGACGCCGACTTCGTCGCCGGTGAGCTTGCCCACATCGTGGTCGGCAACCGCGGACGCCTGCTCGACGCCCGGCGAACGCCGGTCACGGTCACGGGCATCGCGCCCCACACGGCCATGTTCGAGGTCGAGATCGGTGCGTTCGAGGACGTCGGGGCGCGTTGGCGGCTGCCGTTCGAGGATGTCGCCGGGTTCCAGTTCGCGCGTGACAGCGCGCTCGCGTCTGACGACGTCGTCGCCGAGCGCAGGCGGGCGGCGGACCGGTTCGATCGCCCGGGTCACGTCGAGGTCGCGCCGAACGTCCGGGAGGACACCCTGCGGCGCCTGGCGGGCGAACGCCGGGCGGTCGGCGGATGGCTTGCCGCCCACGACGCGATCCTCCGCGGGGTCGACGTCCGGGCGAGCATCGCCACGCGCGAAGGCGTCCCGGGGCTGTTCGCGCTGCTCGAGCGCTTCCTCGCCAGCCGCGGTCTCGCCGAGCTGGACCGTCGCTTCACCGAGACGTTCGTGAGCAACCCGCGCTCCGGCGAGCTGGTCAAGGGCCACGCGATCGTGCTCGCCGAGCTCGGGCTTTGCGCCTATCGCGGCCAGGTGGTGCGCGATCCGCGCCTGTTCGACGGCGCCTGGTCGAAGGCTCGGCGCGCCGAGCACCTCCTCGCGCGTCTGGCGTTCACCCAGGCGCTCTGGTCTCGCCTTGATCACGCGCAGCTCACGCTCTACCGCGCCGCGGCGGCCGACGGACAACTGGCGCCGCGTCCACGCTCGTTCGTCTCGGCGACGTTCTCCAAGGAGGTCGCGGACGACCACTTCCAGGGCGGCCCGACCACACGCGTCGCCGTGCTCTGGCGCCAGGTCGTGCCGCTCGACCGAGTGCTGATGACGTTCCTCGAGACCGCGGCGATGAGCCGGACGTTCAAGGAGGCCGAGGCCGTGCTGCTCGCCGACCCTGGCAATCGCGCGTTCTGAGACGAGGACTTCCGCGCCTGCGCGAGGAGAAGGGCCGCAATCTCACCCGCGACCCGCGCGTCGCGGTCACGACCGGGACGAACGCCTGGGCCGAGGGGTATCGATTCGAGGGCTGAGCCGGGACTCGAACGGCAAGCGCGCACGTACTCCGATCACATGCGCGTCCTCTGGCTCCTGCTTCTCGCCGCGTGGTGCGGCGGCAGTGGCGCGTGCGGCGGCGACGAGCCGGCGGACGTGTACCACAGCGTCCGCTGGGGCTACACGGTCACGGTGCCGGACGGCTGGTACCGGGCGGCGGACACGTTGACGCCCAACCTCGACGACCCGCGCGAGGTGCTGACCGTCGCGACGTTCCCCTTGCACTACAGAGAGGGGAAGTGCGCGCAGTTCCCGTCCAGCGCCCTGTCGGACATGGGCACGACCGACGTGCTGCTCACCGTTCAGGAGCGCGGCACCGATCCGCGCTCCCGGTGGCATGACTTTCCGCCGCGGCCGGCGGAGTTCCGGTTCCAGCCGGGCCAGGGCTCGGAGGCCGTCGACTGCGTCAGCGGTCCGGTCCGCTTCGTCGATCACTGGTTCCGCTTCACCGACGGCGGCCGGCACTTCCACGTCGAGGTCGCGCTGGGGACCGCCGCGCCCGAGGCGGCGCGGCGGGCGGCGTACGCGATCCTGGACAGTCTCCGCATCGATCCGAACGTGACGCCCGACTGGACGTCGAGCGGCTGACACGCAGACGCGCGGCGCATCGAGTGGTCACTTTGCGTCCCATGCGGCCGGTTCGCGACCCCTCGCGGCACGGCGAGGCTCGAAGGGGGGCGAACTTCCCCGCCCCGCGACGAGAAGAGCATGATCGTCGCGCTGCTGAGCTGGACCCTGACGCTCGCGTGCGTCGCGTCGTGCCTGCGTGCGCAGCGCCGGCTGGGGCTCGTCGCCCGCGCGTGCCACGAAGTGCGTGGCCCGCTGTTCGCGGTGCAGCTCGGCCTGCACGGGCTCGGCGGCGAGCCGGCCCGGCTCGCCGCGCTCGAGCTCGAGCTGGCCCGCGCCGGCCGCGCGCTCGAGGACCTCGCCGCCGCGCCGGCCGGCGCCCGTGCCGCCACGGTCGCGGAAGCGGTCGACCTCGCGAAGCTGGCCGACACCTACGCGCCGGCGTGGCACGCGCTGGCCGCCGGCTACGGCGCGGGTCTGCACGTGGACACGGCGGAGACCGCCACGGTGCTGGCCGATCCGCTGCGGATCGCCCAGGCGTGCGCGAACCTGATCGCCAACGCCGCCGAGCACGGCGGGGGAACCGTCTGCCTGCGCGTCAGCCCGGGCGCGCTGGAGGTCGCCGACGACGGTCCCGGCCTGCCCGCGAGCCTGTCCGCGCTCACGGCGCGCCGGCGCCGCGGGCCGCGCGGCCACGGCCTGACGATCACCGCCGCGATCGCCCAGGAGCTCGGCGGCCGCCTGATCTCAAAGCCGTCCGCCGCCGGCGCACGCCTCGTGCTCGAGCTGCCGGTGCTCGACGCCGCGAGATCGGGCGGCGGCGACCCGGTGACGCCGCGTGGTGAGCGCCGCGGGTCGGTGGTGCCGCGCGGCGCGAGGTCGGACGGCGGCGGCGAGCCGGTGACGCGGCGCGGTGAGCGCCGCGGGCCGGTGGTGCCGCACGGCGCGAGGTCGGACGGCGAGCCGGTGGCACCGCACGGCGCGGAGCGCGAGCCCGTGACGCCGCGCGACCCGGCGCGGGCGGCGAGCCGGTGACGCGGCGACGCAGAGCCGCGGTCCTGCTCGGCCTCGCGCTGCTACTCGGCACGCTGGCGGCGAGCCACATGGCGCGCCGCGAGGCGGCGCTCGCCGCCCGCATCGGCCCGCTGACCGAGATCGTCGTGGCCCGCCGCGACCTCGCCGCCGGCCACACGCTGCAGCTCGATGACCTCGCCGTGCGTGAGCTTCCCGCCCGCTACGCGCCCCAGGAGCCCGCGTTCGCCGCCACCCTGGCGGGCCACGAGCTCGCCGTGCCGGTGCGCGCCGGCGCGCCCGTCACCCCGAACCTGCTCGCGCCCGCCCCGCAGGCCCCGGCGATCGAGCGCGGCCAGCGGGCGATCGACGTGCTCGCGACCGGCTCGGCCGAGGCCGCCGCGCCCGGCACCCGCGTCGACGTCCTCGTCACCACCGAGCACCGGACGCGCGTCGCGCTCGAGAACGTCGAGGTCCTCGCCGCCGCCCGCGCCCCGCCCTCCGAAGACACCGCGCCCCGCATCACGGCAACCCTGCGCGTCACCGCGGCGCAAGCCGTCTACCTCGCCGCGGCGCAGACGTTCGCGCGCGAGGTCCGGCTGCTCGCCCGCGCTCCCGGCGACCGCCGCACGGTCGGCCCGCTCACCGTCGAGGACGGTCTATAGGGTCCGCGGATGGTCATCGAGGACATGGACGCGCTCGTCGCCCGCGCCCGCGCGCTGGCGCGCGACGGCGGCCGGAACATCCTCGGGATCGCGGGCCCGCCCGGCGGCGGGAAGTCGACCGTGGCGCGCGCGATCGTGGCCGAGCTCGGCGAGCGGGCGCGGCTGGTGCCGATGGACGGGTTCCACCTCGCGCAGTCGGAGCTCGTCCGTCTCGGCCGCCGCGACCGCATGGGCGCGCCGGACACGTTCGACGCCGCCGGCTACGTCGCGCTGCTCGCCCGCCTCAAGCAGGCGAGCGAGCCGGTCGTCTACGCCCCCGAGTTCCGGCGCGAGATCGAGGAACCGATCGCCGGCGCGATCGCCGTCCCCCGCACCACGCCGCTGATCGTCACCGAAGGCAACTACCTGCTCGCGTCCGACGGCGACTGGGCCCGCGTCCGCCCGCTGCTAGACGAGACCTGGTACGTCGAGATCGACGAGGAGCTGCGCGTGCAGCGCCTGATCCAGCGCCACATCCGGTTCGGCAAGACGCCCGAGTACGCGCGCGCCTGGGTGCTGCGCTCCGACCAGCGCAACGCCGAGCTGGTCGCGGCCACCGCGCCCAGCGCCGACGTGCTCGTGCACCTACAGCACGTCGCTTAGCGCGTTCAGGAACCGGTCGCAGTCCTCCGCGCCGATCACCAGCGGCGGCTTGATCTTGAGCACGTTGTCCAGCGGCCCGTCCGTGGAGATCAGGATCCCGCGCGCCTTCAGCGCCTCCTTGACCGCGCGGGCCCGCGCCGCCGACTCCAGCTCGACGCCGAGGAACAGGCCGACCCCGCGCGCGTCGACCACGTCCAGCCCCCGCAGCCCGTCCAGCAGCCGGGACCCGGCGGCGAGCGCGTGCGCCTGCAGCCGCTCGTCGGCGATCACGTCCAGCACCGCGAGCCCGATCTCCGCCGAGACCGGGTTCCCGCCGAACGTGTTGAAGTACTCCATCCCGGTCACGAACGAGGCCGCGATCTCCGGCGTCGTGACCACCGCGCCCAGCGGGTGACCGTTCCCGATCGGCTTGCCGAGCGTGACGATGTCCGGGACGACGCCGTCGAGCTCGAAGCCCCAGAAGTGCTCCCCGATCCGGCCGAACCCGACCTGCACCTCGTCGGCGACGCACACCCCGCCGGCGTCCCGCACGGCGGCGAACGACTCGGCCAGGAACCCGGGTGGGAGCACGACCTGCCCGGCACAGCCCTGGATCGACTCGGCGAAGAACGCGGCGGGCGCGTCGACCTCGAACGCGTCCGGGGCCACGACCCGCGTGCTCGCGGGGCGGTTCGCGCCGAACTTGTACGGGCTGAGGTCGATCGTCGAGCGCAGGTGCCCGTGGTAGGCGTGCTCGAGCACGAGCGCCTGGTCGCGCCCCGTGTGCGCTGCGGCCAGCCGCAGCGCCAGGTCGTTGGCCTCCGACCCCGAGTTCACGAAGAAGCACACGTGCAGCGGGTCCGGCAGCGTGCCCGCGAGCCGCCGCGCGTAGTCGATCACCGACTGGTGCAGGTAGCGCGTGTTCGTGTTCAGGGTGGCCATCTGGCGCGCTCCCGCAGCGACCACGCGTGGGTGGCAGTGGCCGACGTGGGCGACGTTGTTGACCAGGTCGAGGTACGCGCGGCCGCCGGCGTCGTACAGGTGGGCGCCTTCGCCGCGGACGATGTGCAGCGGCTCGTCGTAGGCGAGCGACAGGGCGCGGCTCATGACGACGCCGCGCTTGGCCGCGATGTCGGTCCGCGCCGGCCGTGCGGCGACGCCGCCCGGCAGCCCGAGCAGCAGGTTCGGGTCCGGGCAGACGCTGCGCCAGACGTCGCCCTCGTCGCTCAGCGCGACGCCGGGGAGGTCGTCGATCAGGTCGGTGAAGATCTGGAAGTGCAGGTGCGGCTCCCAGCCGCCGTTGACCTCGGGTGCCCCGAGCCGCGCGATCTCGTCCCCCGCGCGGACCTCGCCGGACGCCAGCGTCGCGGGGTCCAGGTGCCCGTGCAGGGTCCAGAACTCGCCGTGGTCGAGCACCAGCAGGCCGCCGTAGTCCCCGCGCCGGTCGCGGTTCTCGCGCACCGCGACGCGCCCGTCGAGCGGCGCGAACACCGGCGTCCCCGCGGGGGCGAAGACGTCGACCGCCATGTGCCGCGTCCGCCAGCGCCCGTCCGGGACCTGGAACTCGGGCGCCGTGTAGATCGCGCGTTCCTCGTCGTAGCGGCCGATGGCCAGGCCGTCGATCGGGGGGATCTCAGTGGTGAGATCGAGGACGGTCGCGTGCGCCAGGTCGCCCTGCATGACGGGCACGGGCGTCGCGAGCGCCAGCAGCTGGCGGACGCGCCGGGCGCGCGGGCTCGGCTCGTACCCGCACGCGTCGCGGAAGCGGAAGTGGGCGAGCTGGGGGTCGGCGCCTTCGAGCCGCTTCAGCGCGTCGCTCACGCCGTCGCGGGAGATCAGCAGGTAGTCGTTGTGCGGCGCCGCCGCGTGCTGGGCGGCCGACATCGCGAGGCTCAGCCGCAGCCGCACGACCATCAGGTCGAACAGGACGGCGAGCTCCTCGGCCAGCAGCGGCGTGACCTCGTGGTAGCCGCGGACGAGCGCGACGACCGCGCGCGCCGGGTCCGGCTGGGCGGGCGGGCTCGACATCGCGTACGCGCCCGCGACCGCGAGCCCGCACACGCGCGCGCTCCAGACGACGTCGCCGAAGTCGATCAGGCCGGTGACGTGCCCGTCCGCGCCGACCAGCACGTTGTGCTCGTTGGCGTCGTTGTGGATCAGCTGGTGGGGGAGGTGGTCGAGCGCCGGGACCGCGATGCCGAAGTCGCGCGCGTGGTTGAGCTCCCACGGATGGTCGCGGCGGACGTCGGGGTGGGTGAAGCCGGCGAGTGCGCGATCCACGCGCGCGACGGTTCGCCCGAGGCTCTCGAGGTCCCCGCCGCCGTCCGCCCACGGCCGCCCGTCGAGCCAGCTCAGCAGCCGCGCCCCGCCGCCGCGGTCGACCAGCCGCGGCACGCCGGGCACCTCGCGCAGGTGCTCGAGCACGGCGTCCTCGAGCGGCTGCGGCGGCTGCAGCTTGAGCACGTACCGGTCCTCGCCGGCGTCGAGGCGGAAGTTGAGGACGTGCTCGCCCGGGAGCGCCGTCGCCACGGCGTCGATCCCGAACTGCTCGCGCGCCAGGCGGGCCGGGTCGGTCATGGCGTTCGAGGCTAGCGGCGCCGGGGCGAAGTCTCGGCGCGCGCGCCTACGTGAGCCATGAACCTCACAGCACCCACTCGTTTTCTCCCTCGCTTTTGCCTACACTTGCCCGTACTCATGTCCTCCGCATACGCCGACGAGGCCGCCCACGTCCGCACGCTCGCACCGCTCAGCACGCGCGACATCGCGCGAGCCACCGGTGCCGGGAAGAGCACCGTCGAGGCGTGGTTGGCACGCCGGCGGACGCCGAGCGGCGTCCGGGCGGAGCGGCTGCTGGAGCTGTCCGCGGTGGTGGAGCAGGCGGTGCGCGTACTGCGCCCCGAGGTGGTTCCGCTGTGGCTCAACAAGCCGGTGCCGTCGCTCGAGCTCGAGAAGCCGATCGATCTGATCGCGCGCGGCGAGTACCTGCGCGTGGCGAGCATCCTCACCGAGCTCGAGTCCGCCAGCTTCACCTGAGCTTCCGATGACGCTCGACGTCGTGCCGGTCGCCGTGACCGGCGTGTGGTGGCGCCACGTGCCGAGCGGCGGCGATCCGGCGTTCCGGCGCGACCCGCCGGCGAGCGGACGCTGGCAGCGCGGCGACGTGGTCGCGGCGCTGTATCTTGCGGGTGACCCTGAGACCTGTTGGGCGGAGTGGTACCGGCGACTCGCGGAGGACGGTGTCGAGCCGCTCGACGCGCTGCCGCGCGATTTGTGGCGGTACGAGGTGATGCTCGAGCGCGTCGCGGTGCTCGACTCGGTGGAGTCGCTGCGACGCGTCGGCCTGGCCGCGCCGTCGCCGACGCGGACGGAGTGGCCCGCGTTTCAGGCCGTCGGCGCCCAGTTGTGGGCGGAGGGATACAGCGGGGTGCTGTGTGCCTCGGCCGCCCGACCGAATGGACGCACGCTGTGCGTCTTCCGGCCCGGCGGCGCGCTGCCGGGGAGTTCGCCGCTTCCGCCGCCGGAGCGCCGAAGCGAGCCGCCGACGCCGCCGCGCGGGCTGCGCACGTAGAGGGGGCGAGTTTCGTGGCGCCGCGCCTATGGAGGGCATGGATCCACTGGACGCGCTCGCCACCGACCTGCGCGAGCGCCTGCTCGCGGGCGCGGGGGAGGAGGACGGCGAGCTGCCGGACCGCATTCGCGGCCTGGTCGACCGCGAGGCCGGCGTGCTCTCGGCCGAGCACCGCGACGAGCTGGCCGCGCGCATCGCCGAGCGCGCGTTCGGGCTCGGGCCGCTGGAGCCGCTGCTGACCGACCCGGGCGTCGACGAGATCATGGTCTCCGGCGTCGCGCCGGTGTGGGTCGAGCGCGGCGGGCGGCTGGAGGCGACCGGCGTGCGCTTTGAGTCCGAGGCCGCGCTCCGCGACGCGATCGAGCGGATCCTCGCGCCGCTCGGCCGCCGCGTGGACGAGGCGGAGCCGCTGTGCGACGCCCGCCTGCCCGACGGCTCACGCGTGAACGTCGTGCTGCCGCCGCTGGCGCTCGACGGGCCGGCGTTGACGATCCGCCGCTTTCGTCCGCGTGGCTTCACGCCCGAGGAGCTGGTCGCGAACGGCACGGTGACGCGCCCGCTGCTCGAGTTCCTGCGCCGGGCGGTGCGCGCGCGGGCGACGATCCTGGTCTGCGGCGGCACCGGCTCGGGCAAGACGACGACGCTCAACGTGCTGAGCGCGTTCGTCGGCGAGGACGAGCGCGTGGTCACGATCGAGGACGCCGCCGAGCTGCGGCTGCGGCAGCCCCACGTCGTCCGGCTCGAAGCGCGGCCGCCGAACCTGGAGGGGCGCGGCGAGGTCACGATCCGCCGGCTGGTGCGCAACGCGCTGCGGATGCGCCCGGATCGGATCATCGTCGGCGAGGTTCGCGGCGCCGAGGCGCTGGACATGCTGACCGCGCTCTCGACCGGCCACGACGGCTCGCTGTGCACCGTGCACGCCGGCTCGCCCGCGGAGGCGCTGCGGCGGATCGAGGTGCTCGCGCTGATGGCGGACGTGGCGCTGCCGCACGCCGCGGTGCGCGAGCAGGTCGCCGACGCCTTCGACCTCGTCGTCTGCCAGGCCCGCGGCGCCGACGGCGCCCGGCGCGTGGTCGCGGTGAGCGAGGTCGTGCGCGTGGCGGGCGGTCCGGGCGCGCGTGACCTCTACGTGTGGCGCGACGGCGCCCCGCGGTGGCGCGCGGCGCTGGGGGAGGAGCTGGCGGCGCGGCTGGAGGGGTCGGCGTGACGCGGGCCCGGGGGATGACGCGCGGGCGAGGTGCCCGGCGGCCGCTCGGCGGACTGGCCCGGGCGTGCTGGCGGTAGCCCTCGCGTTCGGGGCGGCGGCCGCCGCGGTCGCCGGCGCCTGGGAGCTGCTCGGCGCCGTCGAGCGCACGCACCTCGCCGGGCTGCTCGCCCGCTCCATCGCGCCGGTCGTGCGCGCGGGCCGGGAGGGAGCGTCGCCGACCGCGGCCGAGCGGCGACGGCTCGCCGTCCTGGCGGCGGCCGCGCTTGCCGCCGCCGGCTGGCTCGCGGGCGGCGTGCCGGCGGCGGTGCTCGCGGGCGTGGCCGGACCGGCCGTGGCCACGAGCGTCGTGCGAGGCCGGCGGCGCCGGTTTCGCGCCGCGCTGGCCGGTGCCGCGCCGGTCGTCGCCCGCGCGCTCGCCGACGCGCTGGCCGGAGGGCACTCGGTGCGCGGCGCGCTCGCCGTCGTCGCGAGCGGGACGCGCGGCGCGCCGGGCCACGAGCTGCGGGCCGCCGCCCGGGCGCTCGCGCTCGGCGCCGGCACCGAGGAGGTGCTCGAGCGCCTGCGTCGCCGCGCCGGCTCGCCCGCCTGGGACGCCCTCGTCGCCGGCGTGCTGCTGCAGCGCGACGCGGGCGGCGATCTGCCCGGCCTGCTGCGCGACCTCGCCGCCGCGCTGGAGGCCGCGGCGCGTCAGGACCGCGACGCGCTCGCCGCGACCGCCCAGGCCCGGTTCACCGCCCGGACCGTGCTCCTGCTGCCGGTCGGCGCCGCGCTGCTCGCCGAGCTCGCCCGCCCCGGCCTGATCGCGAGCCTCGCCGGCAACCCCGTCAGCGCCTGGCTCACCGGCCTCGCGCTCGCGCTGCAGCTGCTCGCGCTCGCCTGCGTGCACCGCCTGACCCGGAGGGCGCTGCGGTGACTGGAAGGGGAGCGCGGCGCGTCGGGCAGCGGTGGGGCACGGCGTGGCGCGGCGGGCGACGGAGGAGCGAGGTGCGGAGGGACGGGCGACGCAGCGAGGTGCGGCGGGACGGGCGATGCGGCGAGGCGTGGCGCGGCGGGCGGCGGCGCGGCGAGGCGCGGCGCGGCGGGCGGCGGAGCGGCGAGGCGTGGAGCGGCGAGGCGCGGCGCGGCGACGGGCCGCGAGGGCGGGCGCGGTGACCGTCCTGCTCGCCGCCCTCGCCGGCGTCGCGGCCGCCGCGGGCCTGGCCGAGCTCCTCCCGCCGCACCGCCGCCACCGCACCAGCCGCACGCTCACCCTGATCGCCCGCATCGGCGCGCGCGCCGCCGCCGGCATCCATCCCGCCGCCCAGGGGCTCGAAGCCCGTGCCCAGGCCGCCGGGATCGACCGCCCGGCCAACGAGATCGTCGCGCTTCAAGCCGGCCTGGCACTCCTCGCCACCACGCTCGCCGCCCCCGTGGCCGCACTCGCCCCCGGACGCCTGAACCTCGCCGTACTCCTCGCCGCCCCCGTCGCCGGCTACGCCCTCCCCGAGCACGCCCTCCGCCGCCGCGCGCGTGCGCGCGCACACGTGATCGAGACCGAGCTGCCCGACGTGCTCGACCTCCTGCGCGTCGCCCTCCAGGCCGGGCTCGCACCGCGCAAGGCGCTCGCCGAAGTCGGCCGCAGGCACCCGGGCCTGCTGGCCAAGGAGCTCGAGGACACCGCCCACCGCATCCGCCTCGGCGAGCCCGCGGCCCACGCTCTCAGCCGCCTCGAGGCCCGCTGCCCCGGCACCGCCGGCCTCATCGCGGCGCTCGAACGGGCCGAGCGCCACGGCGCCCCGCTCGCCGCCACGCTCCACGCCCAGGCGACCCAGGCCCGCGCCCACCGAGCCGCCGAACGCAGCGAGCAGGCCGCGAAAGCGGCCCCGAAGATCCAGCTCGTCGTCGCGCTGCTGCTGGTCCCCGCGGTCCTGCTGCTGATCGCCGCCGCGGTCATCCCCGCGCTGCCGACGCGCTGACCCCATTTCCTCCCACACCGCGCCCCACCGCGCCGCAAACCCGCACGACCGCGTGCAGCGCCGAGAACTGCAACCGCGCCTGCATTCGGCGCCGCACCCCGTCCCACCACAAAATCCCTGCAAACCATCACCTCCGCAACCCGTCCGCGCAGAAAGTGGGGGACGAAGTGGGTTCTGTGTTGCAAGGTGGGACGAAGTGGGGTACTTTCCCATGTGCGAAGCCGTTCCCGGGTCGCGGGGCTCCTCCCACTCCGCGACCCGGGATCGACTGACCCTTCTCCCCGCCATGCGCCTTGGCCTTCACCGGCACCTTCGAACACAACCTCGACGCCAAGAACCGGCTGACCATCCCGTCGAAGTTCCGGGCGGACCTCAGCAAGGGCGTCTACCTCTCGCGCGCCATGGAGAACTGCATCTCGCTCTATCCCGCGCAGACGTACACGGACATGGCGGAACAGGCCCTCGGACAGGTGCGCAACCCGCTCTCCCAGCAGGGACGCGAGCTGCGGCGGCTGCTCTACGGCAGCGCCTTGGAGACCGAGCTGGATTCCGCCGGACGCGTGATGCTGACGCAGCGCTTCCTCGAGCACGCCGGGATCGACCGGGAGGTCGTGATCACCGGCGTCGGCGACTGCCTCGAGCTCTGGGACCGCTCGACCTGGGAGGCCTACGACAACGACCTCACGGCGCGCGCGCCTGACCTCACCGAGTCCCTTGGCCACACTGCTTGACATGCCCCAGACGCACGTTCCGGTCCTCGCGGGCGAGCTGATCGAAGCGCTGGACCCGAAGCCGGGCCAGATCGCCGTCGACTGCACCCTGGGCGGCGGCGGACACGCGCGCCTCGTCGCCGAGCGCATCGGCTCCACCGGCACGCTGATCGCGATCGACCGCGACCCGACCGCCGAAGCCACGTTCGCGCAGCTCGCCGCCGAGGTGTCGTGCGAGACCCGCTTCATCCGCGCCGACTTCGTGCACGGCCTCGCGCAGCTGCAGGAGGAGGGCGTCCGCGCGGACCTCCTCTACATGGACCTGGGCATGAGCTCGATGCAGGTCGACACGCGCGAGCGCGGGTTCGCGTACGCGTACGACGCCCCGCTGGACATGCGCATGGACCCCGACCAGGAGCTGACCGCCTACGAGGTCGTCAACACCTGGGACCGCCGGCGCCTCGCGCGCACGCTGCGCGAGTACGGCGAGGAGCGCTTCGCGGACCGGATCGCGGGCGAGATCGTGCGCCGCCGCGCGCGCGCCGAGCTGACCACGACGTTCGAGCTCAACGACGCGATCGCCGCCGCCATCCCGGCCCCGGCGCGCTTCGCCGGGGGCCATCCGGCCAAGCGCACGTTCCAGGCGATCCGGATCGCGGTCAACGGCGAGCTCGCCCAGCTCGACGACGCGCTCCCGCTCGCGTGGAGCGTCACCAAGGTCGGCGGCCGGATCGCGATCCTCACGTTCCACTCGCTGGAGGACCGGCGCGTGAAGCGCTTCTTCGCCGACCGCGCGCGCACGTGCGTGTGCCCGCCCGAGCTCCCGGTCTGCGTCTGCGGCTCGACGCCCGAGGCCGAGCTGATCCACCGCCGCTCGATCGTCCCCACGCCGGGGGAGGTCGCGGCGAACCCCCGTTCGAAGTCGGCTCGCCTCCGGGCCGTCCGCAAGCTCTCCGAGGTGCGCTGACATGCCCAGACACGCCCACGCCGCCCGCCGCGCCCCAGCGTTCCCGCGCCGTGTCTCCGGTCCCACCCGGCGGCTCGCGCCCGTCACCGCCCCGCTGCCGAAGACCGGCCCGTTCGAGCGCATCGTCCGGCTCCCGGACCACCGCGCCGTCGACCGGCTGCTGCGCTCGCGCGCGTGCATCTGGCTGATCGGGATCATGCTCGGCGGCATCGTGGCGATGCAGGTGTCGCTGCTGCGGCTGAACTCGGGGATCTCGCGCGCCGTGCAGACGCAGAGCACGCTGACGCTCCAGAACGCCGAGCTGCAGGGCGAGATCGCGAAGCTGGGCTCGAGCGACCGGGTGATCGCGGCCGCCGCCGGCGGCAGCATGATCGCTCCGCCGGCCGGCCAGGTGAAGCACCTGACCGCGCGGCCGGGGATCGACGCGCGCTACGCGGCGCGGCGGATGAAGCCGCCGAGCGAGCGCGCGCAGGCCATCATGGCCAACCACGGCATCGTGCCGGGCTCATTGGCGGAGCCCGGGTCGGCCGCGGCCGCGCTGGCGGCCTCGCTGAACGGGACCGTGGGCGCGACGACCCCGCCCGCCGGCACGACCGCGCCGCCCCAGGGGTAGGCGCGTGCAGCTCATCGAACGTCGGATCGGCCTGCTTTTCGCGGTCTTCCTTCTCGCGCTCGCGATCGGGGCCACGAAGGCCGCGTGGCTGGGCGTGGTGAAGGCCGGCCCGCTCAAGCGCGCGGCGGCGATCCAGCAGGAGGCGGAGATCGTCATCCCCGCCCGCCGCGGCTCGATCTCCGACGTTCACGGCACCGACCTCGTGGTCTCCGAGCCGGCGGTCGACATCGCCGCCACGACCTACCTCATGAAGGACGTCACCAAGGTCGCCACGCGGCTGGCGCCGCTGATCGGCCAGCCCGAGGACGTGCTGCTGCGCAAGCTGGCCAAGCCCACCGGGTTCGTCTATCTCGTCCGCGGCATCCCCGCCGCCAAGGCCGAGAAGGTCGAGAAGCTCAAGATCGACGGTCTCGAGTTCATCCCGCGCTACCGGCGCGACTACCCGCTCGACTGGACGGCGTCCCAGCTGCTCGGCAGCACGGGCACGGACGACCAGGGCCTCGACGGGCTCGAGTACTCGCTGGACAAGCAGCTGGCCGGCAAGGACGGCGAGCGCCGGCTGGTCAAGGACGCGCTCGGACGCCCGATCGAGATGCGCGACACCAAGCCGGTGCGCGCCGGCCGCGACGTCCGCCTGACCCTCGACGCCGCGCTGCAGCAGCGCGCCGAGTCGGTGCTCAAGGAAGTCGGCCAGGCCTGGAAGCCGGCGGGCGCGACCGCAATCGTCATGGACCCGAACTCGGGCGCGATCCTCGCGCTCGCGAACTGGCCGGCCGTCAACGCCAACGAGCCCGACAAGGCGCCCGCGTACGCGCGCCAGAACCGGGCGATCGCCACCAACTACGAGCCGGGCTCGACGTTCAAGGCGTTCACGGTCGCGGCCGCGCTCGAGGACGGCAAGGTCACGCCGAACCAGAAGTTCCAGGTCCCGCCGGTGCTGGCGATCGCCGACCGCGAGCTGCACGACGCCGAGGATCACGGCTGGGAGACGATGACCACGAGCGACATCCTCAAGGTGTCCTCGAACATCGGCGCGGTGCTGATCGCGCGCACGCTCGGGCGCGCACGCTTCGACGCGTGGATCCACAAGTGGGGCTTCGGCGAGCCGACCGGCGTGGACCTGCCCGGGGAACAGCAGGGCCAGGTGCTGCCGCTCGCGAAGTACTCCGGCTCGACGATGGGCAACCTGCCGATCGGCCAGGGCATCTCGGTCACCCCGATGCAGATGATGGCCGGCTACGCGGCGATCGCCAACGGCGGCATCCTGCGCGCGCCGCACGTCGTCGCCTCGGTCGGCGGCAAGCCCGCCAAGCGGCCGGCCGGCCGGCGCGTGATCTCGTCCGCGACCGCGGCGTCCCTGCGCACGATGCTCGAAGGCGTCCTCGGGCCGGGCGGCACCGCCTCCGGCGCCGAGATCAAGGGCTACACGCTCGCCGGCAAGACCGGTACGGCCGAGAAGGCGATCAACGGCGAGTACTCCAAGGACATGTACGTCGCGTCGTTCATCGGCTTCGCGCCGGCGGAGCACCCGAAGCTGCTGGTGGGCGTCGTGGTGGACGAGCCCAAGGGCGAGATCTACGGCGGCCAGGTCGCCGCGCCGGCGTGGCGGGAGATCGTCAACGCCGCGCTGGTGCAGCTCAAGATCGCCCCGGAATAAACTCGGATCGTGGGTCTCAACCAGTCCGTGCCGTTCGAGGACGTCGACCTGCTCGCGAGCGATCCGGCGCTGCGCGAGGCGCTGGAGCGCGAAGGCGCCGGCTGGGCGCGCGAGCGGGTGTGGGAGGCCGGGGTGGTGGCCGCCTCGGCCGAGGCGCAGGCGCATTCGCGCCGCGCCGAGCGCAACGAGCCGCGCCTGGTCACGCACGACCGCTTCGGCGACCGGGTGGACGGCGTCGAGCTCGATCCGTCCTGGTACTGGCTGCTCGACGGCGCCGTCGAGCGCGGGATCGCGTCCGCGCCGTGGGCCGACCCCAGGCCGGGAGCCCACGTGGCCCGCGCCGCGCTCGAGCTGATGTGGACGCACGCGAACGCCGGCGTCATGTGCCCGGTCTCGATGACGTACTCCGCGGTCCCCGCGCTGCGGATGGACCCGGCGATCGCCGCCGAGTGGGAGCCGCGCCTGCGCGACGGCGCCCTGTGCGGGATGGCGATGACCGAGAAGCAGGGCGGCTCGGACGTGCGCGCCAACACCACGGTCGCCGCGCCGGTGGGGGACGGCTGGTTCGAGCTGACCGGCCACAAGTGGTTCTGCTCCTACCCGCCGTGCGACGCGTTCCTGGTGCTGGCCCAGGCGCCGGCCGGCCTCTCCTGCTTCGTGCTCGAGCGCGGCCCGGGGATGGAGTTCCAGCGCCTGAAGAACAAGCTCGGGACGCGCTCGCTGCCGTCGTCGGAGGTCGAGCTCCGGGCGGCACCCGCGCGGCTGCTGGGCGGCGAGGGGCGCGGCGTGGCGACGATCATCGAGATGGTCACGCACACGCGGCTGGACTGCGTGGTCGGCTCGGCGGCGTCGATGCGCCGCGGGGTCGCCGAGGCGATCTGGCACGCGCGGCACCGGTCCGCGTTCGGCGCGCGCCTGATTGATCAGCCGGCGATGGTCAACGTGCTCGCCGACCTGGCGCTGGAGTCCGAGGCGGCGACCGCGACCGCGCTGCGGCTCGCGCGCGCGTACGACGAAGGCGACCACGCGCTGCGGCGGTTTGCGACGGCGATCTCGAAGTACTGGGTCTGCAAGCGGGCGACGGCCCACGCGGCCGAGGCGCTCGAGTGCCTGGGCGGCAACGGCTACGTCGAGGAGTCGCCCATGCCGCGGCTGCTGCGGGACGCGCCGCTGAACGGCATCTGGGAAGGCTCGGGGAACGTGATCGCGCTGGACGTCCTGCGCGCGCTGTCGCGCGAGCCGGACGGGCTGGCGGCGTTCGTCGCCGAGTGCGAGCTCGCTCGCGGCGAGAACGCGCTGCTCGACCACGCGCTCGCCACGCTGCCGCGGTCGCTGGACCCCTGGACGGCGCGGCGCGGCGTCGAGGAGCTGGCGCTCGCGTTCCAGGCGTCGCTGCTCGTGCGCTTCGCGCCGGAAAGCGTCGCGGACGCGTTCTGCGCGGCGCGTCTCGGCGGCGGCGGGCGGGTGTACGGAACGCTGCCGAGCGGCGTCGACGGGTCGGCGATCGTGGCGCGGGCGCTCGAGCTCTGACCGGACGGCGACATACACTGCCGGGCGCATGACGCTCCGCGAGCTGCTCGGGGACGGTCCCGACGTGGTCGTCACCGGCCTGACCTTCGACAACCGGCTCGTCGCGCCGGGCACGTTGTTCTTCGCCGTGCCCGGGTTTACGCGCGACGGGCATGACTTCGCGCCCGACGCCGTCGCGCGCGGCGCCGCCGCGCTCGTGGTCGAGCGGCCGCTCGGCCTGGGCGTGCCCGAGGTCGTGGTGGACGACGTCCGCGCCGCGATGGCGGTCGCCGCCGCGCGCTTCTACGGCGATCCGACGGCGACGCTGCGCGTGGTCGGCATCACCGGCACCAACGGCAAGACCACGACCGCGTTCCTCGTCCGCGCGCTGCTGGAGGGCGCGGGAATGCGCTGCGGGCTGCTGGGGACGGTCAAGTCCGTGGTCGGCGGCGTCGAGCACGCGGTGGTGCGCACGACGCCGGAGGCGTTCGACCTGCAGCGCTCGCTGAAGGCGATGCTCGACGCGGGCGACGTCGCCTGCGCGATGGAGATCTCCTCGCACGCCTTGGAGCTCAAGCGCGCCGAGGGCGTCCACGTCGCCGCCGCGGTGTTCACCAACCTCTCGCAGGACCACCTGGACTTCCACCCGAGCATGGAGGCGTACTTCCAGGCCAAGCGACGGCTGTTCGCGTCCGCGCTGACCGAGGCGCGGATCGTCAACGCGGACTCCTCGTGGGGGCGGCGGCTGATCGACGAGTTCGAGTGCGTCACGTTCGGGTTCTCCGAGGGCGTGGACTACCGCGCGGTGGACGTGGTCACGGACGCCACCGGGTGCGACTTCGTGGCGGTCACGCCGGACGGGCGCTTCGCCGCGCGCGTACCGCTGCCGGGACGCTTCAATGTGTTGAACGCGCTGGGCGCGTGGGCGGCGGCGCGGGCGCTGGGGGCGCCGGCGGGCGGCCTCGCGGACGCGCTGCGCGTGGCGCCGACCGCGCCCGGGCGCTTCCAGCCGGTCGAAGCCGGGCAGCCATTCGGGGTGGTCGTCGACTTCGCGCACAAGCCGGACGCGCTCGAGCAGGTGCTGCGGGCGGCGCGGGAGCTCGCGTCCGGGCGGCTGATCGTCGTCGTCGGCGCCGGGGGCGACCGCGACCGAGGCAAGCGGCCGGTGATGGGGGAGATCGCCGCGCGGCTGGCGGACGTGGCGCTGATCACCTCCGACAACCCGCGCTCGGAGGTCCCGGACGCGATCATCGACGAGATCGTCGCGGGGATCCCCGCGGGCGTGACGTTCGAGCGCGATCCCGACCGGCGGGCGACGATCTTCCGCGCGATCGGCCTGGCCGCGCCGGGGGACGTCGTCGTCATCGCCGGCAAGGGGCACGAGCAGGGGCAGGAGTTCGAGGACGGGCGAATCGAGCCGTTCGACGACGCCGCCGTGGCGCGCGAGGCGATCGCGGAGCGGTACGGATGATCGCCTGGGACGCGGCTCGCGTGGCCGAGGCCGCGGGCGCCACGCTGCTCGAAGCGGCGCCGGGCGGCCCGGCGCGGGCGGCGATCGACACGCGGGCGCTCGCCCCCGGCGACCTCTTCGTCGGCCTGACCGGGGAGCACGTGGACGGCGGGCGGTTCGCCGCCGCGGCGCTCATGGCGGGCGCGTGGGGCGTGCTCGTCTCGCCGGCGTTCGCGTCCGGGCTGTCCGGGGGCGCCGTGCTGGTCGCGGACGACCCGCTGGCGGCGTTGCAGCGGCTGGCGACCGCGTGGCGCCGGGAGCTCGGCGCGGCCGTGATCGGCGTCACCGGCTCGGTCGGCAAGACGTCCACCAAGCAGCTGATCGCGGCGCTCGTCTCGCCGTGGCGGCGGGTCGCCGCGAACCCGGCGAACTTCAACACCGAGATCGGGCTGCCGCTGGCGGTGCTCGCGGCGCCGGCCGGCACCGAGGTGCTGGTGCTCGAGATGGGGATGCGCGGGTTCGGGCAGATCGACGAGCTGGCGCGGATCGCGGAGCCCGACGTGGGCGTGATCACCAACGTCGGCCCGGTGCACCTGGAGCTGGTCGGGTCCCTGGAGGGCGTCGCGGCGGCCAAGGGCGAGCTGCTGGCGCACGTGCCGGTCGCGGTGATCCCGGGCGACGAGCCGCTGCTGGAGCCGTATCTGCGGCCGGAGCTCGACGTCGTGCGGGTGGGCGCGGACGTCGTGCTCGAGGCCTTCGATCCGCCGCACGCCTCGATCCGCGCCCGTGAGCTGCCCGTGGCCTTGGCGGTCCCCTTCACCGCCCGCCACCAGCTGCGGAACCTGCTCACGGCGGTGGGCGCGGCGCAGGCCGTCGGCGTGGAGCCGTCGGGGGTGGTGGACGTATCGTTCGGGCCGCTGCGCGGCGAGCGGGTCGAGCTGCCGTCGGGCGTGGTCATCATCAACGACTGCTACAACGCCAACCCGCTGTCCATGCGCGCCGCGCTCGACGATCTCGCCACGCAGGCGCCCACCGGGGGGCGACGCGTCGCCGTGCTCGGAGACATGCTGGAGCTGGGCGCGGGGGAGGCCGCCGAGCACGAGTCGGTCGGCGCGTACGCCGCGTCAGCGGGCGTTGACGTGCTGGTCGCGGTCGGGCCGCTGTCGGCGGCGGCGATGCCGGGCGCGTTCGGCGGGGCGTCGTTCGTCGCGTCCGACGCGGGCGAGGCCGCCGCGGTGGCGTCGTCGGTCGTCCGGCCGGGCGATACCGTGCTGGTGAAGGCGTCGCGCGGGATCGGCCTGGAGACCGTGGCGGAGGCGCTGGCCCGTGGGTGAGGTCCTGATCGCGGGCACCGCCTCGCTGCTCATCTGCATCTTCCTGTCGCCGAAGTTCATCGCGTTCCTGCGCGAGCGCGAGTTCGGGCAGAACATCCGCGAGGAGGGCCCGGAGGGGCACCACGCGAAGGCGGGGACGCCGACGATGGGCGGGATCATCATCTTCACCGCGATCGCGGTCCCGTTCCTGCTGCTGACCGACTGGGACTGGCGCGCGATCGGGGTCTTCGGCGTGGCCGTCGGGTGCGCGGCGCTCGGGTTCGCCGACGACTACACGAAGCTGGTCAAGCGGCGGTCGCTGGGCCTGCGCGGGCGGACGAAGCTCGTGCTGACGCTGCTGATCTCGGTCGGGCTGTGGCTGGTGGCCACGCGCGGCGCGGACCTGCCGGACACGCTGAACCTGCGGATCGTGGACGCGTCGATCGACCTCGGGTACCTGTACCCGGTCTTCATCTATTTGGTGGTGGCGGGGACGACGTCGGCGGTGAACCTGACCGACGGGCTCGACGGGCTGGCCGCGGGCTGTGCGGCGATCGTGCTGCTGGCCTACATCGCGATCACGTTCACGACCGGGCAGCTCGGGCTGTCGCTGGTCGCGGGCTGCCTGGTCGGGGCGTGCGTCGGCTTTCTGTGGTTCAACTCGTTCCCGGCGTCGATCTTCATGGGGGACACGGGGTCCTTGGGGCTCGGCGGCGCGATCGCGGCGATGGCGGTGATGACCAAGACCGAGGTGCTGCTGATCATCCTCGGCGGGATCTTCGTGATCGAGGCGCTGTCGGTGCTGATCCAGGTCTTCTCGTTCCAGACGTTCCGCAAGCGGGTGTTCCTGATGGCGCCGATCCACCACCACTTCGAGCTGCAGGCGTGGTCGGAGACGAAGATCATCCTGCGCTTCTGGATCGTCGCCGCGGTCTGCAGCGCGATCGGCTTCACGCTGTATCAGCAGTCGATCACGTAGCTTTCGCAACTTCTCTGTAACGAATCTGCGCAATCCGGGCGCTTTGCGGCTCGGGGTGATGACGTGCGGCTCCCACCATGAAAGGAGCGCTTCGCCATGGACCTCGAGAAGCTGCGCGCGACCGTCGCCGCGATCCCGCCGGGGGCGTGGATGAGCTACGGCGACGTCGCGGCCGCCGCCGGCGGCACGGACATCCACGCCCGCACGCTCAACCAGCGCTTCATCCGCGAGGGGCTGGAGGGTGCGCACCGCGTGCTCAAGTCGGACGGGTCGATCGGCGGCACGGCGCTCGGCGACCCCGCCGCGGTGCGCCGCCGCCTCGAGGCCGAGGGCCTCGAGTTCGAAGGCGGCCGCGCGGCCCCCTCCGCCCGCCTGCGCCCGCCCGAGATCGTGCGCGAGGCGGCCTGACGCGCGGCGCGCGCGTCGCATTGGGTCTCGTCTCGCCGCCGCTGGCCGCGGGTCTCGGGGAGGGGGTGCGTAACAAAACTGGCGTCTGGAGCAAGGTTTGTGACACACCCCCCCCGAGCGAACACGCGGCGCGCGGAGAACGCGCAGGAAGGCGTCCGGCCCAAGGTGTCGAATGGCGGTGCGATGGCGAGACAGAAGCAGCAGCCGCTCGAGCACCGACTGCTGCTCACCGCAACGTTCTGCCTGCTCGCGGGCGGGGCGGTGATGGTGTACTCGGCGTCCAGCGCGCGGACGATGCTGCAGGGGCAGGGCGACGGGACCGCGTACCTGACCAAGTACGTCGCGTACGGTGCCGTCGGGCTGCTCGGGATGTACCTGGTCTCGCGCCTGAACCTCGAGCTGATCCGCCGCTACACCGGCGTGCTGCTGGCCACGGCGTTCGCGCTGTTGCTGCTCGTCAAGGTGCCGGGCGTCGGCGTGCGCGTGAACGGCGCGCACCGGTGGCTCGGGTTCGGCCCGCTGCAGTTCCAGCCGAGCGAGATCATGAAAGTCGCGCTGATCCTCTACATCAGCGCGATGGTCGCGCAGCGGCCGAAGATGGCGCGCAACATCCGCACGCTCGGGCCGGTGCTGCTGGTGGCGATCGGGGCGGTCGGGTTGATCGCGCTGCAGCCGGACCTCGGCACCGACCTGGTGATCTGCGCGACCGTCGGCACGATGCTGATCGCGGCGGGCCTGCCGATGCGCCAGCTCGGGCTGGCGGCCGGCACGGGCGCGGGCCTGATCATGCTGTTCGCGATCTTCGAGCCCTACCGGCGCGCGCGGCTCACGTCGTTCTTGGACCCGTGGGACCACGCGTCCGGCGCGGGGTTCCAGGCCGTCCAGGGCCAGATCGCGATCGGCAGCGGCGGCCTGTTCGGCCACGGCCTGGGCGCGTCGATCCAGAAGATCTTCTACGTTCCTGAGGCCCATACCGACTTCATCCTCGCCGTCATCGGCGAAGAGCTCGGCCTGGCGGGGATCCTGGCGCTGCTGTCGCTGTACGGCATCATCGGGTACGCCGGGCTGCGGACCGCCCGCAACGCCAAGGGCATCTACGCCAAGCTCCTCGCCGGCGGCCTGACCTCACTGATCCTTTGCCAAGCCCTGCTCAATGTCTACGCCGTCCTCGGGCTCGCGCCGCTGACCGGCGTCCCGCTGCCGTTCATCTCCTCCGGCTCGACGTCGCTGATCGTGATGCTGGGAGCGATGGGCCTGCTGCTCAACGTCGCGTCCAACGGTGGGACGGCGTCGCATCTCCGGGTGGTGTCGCATGCCCCGGATCGTGATCGCGGCGGGCGGGACGGCCGGACACGTGGTGCCGGCGATCGCGGTCGCCGACGCGCTGCGAGCTGAGGGCGCCACCGTCACGTTCGTGGGCGGCGAGCGGGCCGAGCGCGAGCTCGTCCCCAAGGCCGGCTACGAGCTGGACACGCTCAACGTCGAGGGCCTGAGCCGCAGCAACCCGCTCAAAGCGGCGCGGGCGCTCGGCAAGGCCGGTGCCGCGGTCCAGGCCGCGCGCGGCCTCCTCAAGCGCCGCCAGGCGGACGCCGTGCTGGGCGGCGGCGGCTACGTCGCCGGTCCGGTCGGGCTGGCGGCGGCGCTGACCAAGACGCCGCTGGTGCTCGCCGAGGCGGACTCGCACCTCGGCCTGGCCAACCGCGCGCTGGCGTCGCGCGCCCGCCGCGTGTGCCTCGCGTTCCCGCTCGAGGGCCGCACCGGCGATCGCTACCGGGTGACGGGCCGGCCGGTCCCGCCGAAGTTCACCGACCGGGACGCCGCCCGCCGGCAGCTCGGCATCGGCCCGGACGAGACCTGCGTGCTGATCTTCGGCGGCTCGCTCGGCGCGCGCTCGATCAACCAGGCGGCGATCGAGGCCTTCAAGGACGCGCCCTACCGCGTCGTGCACGTCGCCGGCACGCGGGACTTCCCGACGCTGACCGCGCCCGGCCCGCACTACGTCCTGCTCGACTACCTGGCGCCGTTCGGCCCCGCGCTCGTGGCCGCGGACGTCGCTGTCGCGCGGTCCGGGGGCTCGGTGTTCGAGCTCGCCCAGTACGGCCTGCCGAGCGTCCTGATCCCCTACCCGCACGCGTCCGCCGACCACCAGACCGCGAACGCGCGCTGGATGGTCGACGCCGGCGCCGCGCGGCTGCTCACCGACGCCGAGCTCACGCCCGAGCGCCTGCGCGCCGCCACCGACGACGTGCTCGCCCACCGCGCGGCGATGGCCGGGGCGGCGCTCGCGCTGGCCAAGCCCGACGCCGCGCGCGACATCGCACACGAGGTCCTGGCCGCGGTCACCGGGGAAGCCTGAGCGGGGCGAGCCGCGGCGGCAGCCGCCGGGGCGAGCCGCGGCGGCAGCCGCCAGCGTCGCGCCGCACCCGTGCACGTCACGGCCCGCCGGCGGCGCTAACCCGGGTCGAGATCCGTCAGCAGCGGCCGTGACCGCACTAGCTCGAGCGCGAGCGTCTTGTAGCCCGCCTCGTCGAACAGCACGACCAGCGAGTCGTCGTCGTAGCGCTGGACGACGCCCGCGCCCCACTGCGCGTGCCCGACCCGCGCCCCCACCGGGAACGGCACGTCGGCCGGCGGCGCGTGGACCCGCCCCGCCTCGCAGTTGTCGCAGTACCCGCACGGCGGCTGGAACGGCTCGCCGAAGTAGCTCAGGATGAACGCGCGCCGGCAGTCCGTCGTCTCCGCGTACGCCCGCATCATGTCCACGCGCGAGCGGTCGAACGAGCGCCGCTGCTCCTCCGCCTCCGCGGCCCGCCGCAGCGCGTCCGCCGGCGCGCCCGCGACGGGCGAGACCTCGCCGTCGAGCGAGACGTCCAGCGCGCCCGCGTCCTCCAGCCGCGCCAGCGCGGACGCGAGCTTGGTCTGCGAGAGCCCGAGGCGCGCCGGGTCCGCGCCGCGCCGCACGGCGTCCAGCACCCGCGCCAGCTCGTCGACCTCGAGGTGCCCGCCGGCGAAGAACCGCCGCAGCCCCAGGTCCTCCGGCCGGTAGAACAGCACGGCCGAGGCCGGCGCGCCGTCGCGCCCCGCGCGCCCGACCTCCTGGTAGTAGGCGTCCAGCGACTCGGCGACCTCCGCGTGCAGGACCCAGCGCACGTCGTGCTTGTCGATGCCCATCCCGAACGCGGTGGTCGCCACCACCACGTCCAGCCGCCCGCTCATGAAGCGCTCCTGGACAGCGTCGCGCTCGGACCCGCGCATCCCCGCGTGGTACGCGGCCGCGCCCGGCACCGCCAGCGCCAGCGACTCCGCCTCGCGCCGCGTGGAGACATAGACGATCCCCGGCCCGGAGTCGATCCGCTCCTCCAAGGCCCGCAGCTTGCGCTCCGCGTCGTGGAAGCGCTCGACGGCGAAGTGCAGGTTCGGCCGGTCGAACCCGCGGACCAGCACCGCCGGGTCGCGCAGCCCGAGCCGCTCCACGATCTCCGCACGCACCGGCGGCGCCGCCGTCGCCGTCAGCGCGAGCACCGGCGGGCGCCCGAACGCCGCGATCGCCGCGCCCAGCCGCAGGTACTCGGGCCGGAAGTCGTGCCCCCACTCGGACACGCAGTGCGCCTCGTCGACCACGAACAGCGAGATGTCGGCCCGCCTGAGCTCCTCCAGCACGTCCGCCCGCGCGAGCTGCTCGGGCGCCAGGAACAGGAACTCCAGCCGCCCGGCCGCCAGCCCGGCCAGCGCGCGGGCCCGCTCGCCCTGCCCGATCGCCGAGTTCAGCAGCGCCGCGCGCGCACCGAGTGACTCGACCTGGTCACGCTGCAGCGCGATCAGCGGTGACACGACCACGGTCGCCCCGGGCGTCAACAGCCCCGCGATCTGGTAGATCGCCGACTTCCCGGCCCCGGTCGACATCACCACCAGCGCGTCCCGCCCGGCGAGCGCGACCTCGATCGCCTCGCGCTGGCCCGGGCGCAGCGAGGGAAACCCGAACGCTTCGCGCGCGACCCGCTCGATCTCCGGTTCGTCGGCCAGGGGGCCTAGGGTGACAGCCATGGACCAACCGTGGGCGCATCGACAGCTGCACTTCGTCGGGATCGGCGGCGCCGGCATGAGCGGCCTGGCCGTGGTGGCGAAAGCGCTCGGCGCGACCGTCACCGGCTCCGACCGCGCCGCCGGCTCGCCGTACGCGCACGTGCTCGCGGAAGCGGGGATCGAGCCGATCATCGGCCACGACGCGGCCAACGTGCCCGAGGGCGCGGAGGTCGTCTACTCCTCGGCGGTCCCGGAGAGCAACCCGGAGCGCCGGGCGCCCGAGCTGCACCGCGCCGACCTGCTCGGGGAGATCACGCAGCGCAAGCCGACGATCGCGGTCTCCGGGACGCACGGGAAGACGACCACGTCGAGCATGCTGGTGCACGCGCTGGCGGCCGACAGCTACCTGGT
>Ga0182736_1000800_pt1 | contig 39529 bp, 32 predicted proteins | sample eDN5th30CKraftBY_FD_128882 | JGI IMG/M metagenome (GOLD analysis project Ga0182736, IMG submission 128882) | Enriched backyard soil microbial communities from Emeryville, California, USA - eDNA 5th pass 30_C Kraft BY (version 2) (version 2) | ecosystem: Environmental > Terrestrial > Soil >... | reverse complement strand
GGGCGACGACCTCGCGGGCGCCGTCCAGCGTCGGCGGGCGGGTTTCCAGCCGGACGACGTGCGCCTGCCGCAGCCGCAGCTCCGCCGCGTCCTCGATCGTGATCAGCCGCTCGCGATCGCCGATATAGCCGCTCAGCGTGTTGAGCAGCGTGGTCTTGCCCGATCCGGTGCCGCCACAGATCAGCATGTTGAGCCGCGATTCGACGGCGTTGGCCAGGAAATCGAGCATGTCCCGGTCGATCGCGCCGGTGCGGACATAGTCGTCGCCGCTCATCGGCTCGGGCTTGAACTTGCGGATCGACAGCATCGGCCCGTCGAGCGCGATCGGCGGCACGATGACGTTGACGCGCGATCCGTCGGCCAGCCGCGCGTCGACGAACGGCGACGCCTCGTCCACCCGCCGCCCGATCGGGCCGACGATGCGCTGGATGACCGTCATCAGGTGCGCGTCGTCGCGGAAGCGCGCCGCCGCCGGTTCGAGCCGGCCGCCGCGCTCGACATAGATCTGGCGCGCGCCATTGACGATGACGTCGTCGATCGACGGATCGTTGAGCAGCGGATCGAGCGGCCCCAGCCCGGTGATCTCATGATAGATGTCGTCGGCCAGCCACACGCGCTCGCTCGAATTGAGCGCCAGCCCGCCCTCGCGCAGCGCATGGCGCTGAATGCCTTCGTCGATCGTGGTGCGGACCGCGCGCGACGACGCCGCGTCCGCCGCGATGCTGCGCGCCTCGAGCAGCTCGAGCACCTGGTGGAATATCTGGAACTTGGTCGCCTGATAGGCGTCGGTGAGGCCAAAGGCGCGGTCCGCCTCGATCGGCGGGGCGGACGACGGCGACAGCGCCGCGCGGGAAATCGGGCTGCTCATGCCCGCCGCCGCCGCAGGCCGATCGGCGGCAGGATCGCGCGCGGACGCGCGGGCGGGGCCGGATCAAGCCCCTGTGCCGCCGCCCCGATCGCCAGCGCATAGGGCGCGCGCGGCCTGGCCAGCACATAGGGACGACCGACGTTGAGTCCGTTCAGCAGGTCATCGCGCACGTCGGGCAGCGCGATTACCCGGTCGAGCCGCAGCGCCGCGCGCATCTGTTCCGGCGACAGGTCGATTCGCGGACTGCACTGGTCGACCACCAGCACCACACGCCCGGCCACGTCCCCCTGCGCGGGAAGCACGGCGAGCAGGTCTTTCGCGTCGCGCAGCGCGGTCACCGTCTGCGGGCAGACGAGGTGGATCGACGTCGCCCAGTCGGATAGCACGTCGAGCAGCCCCGGTTCCCGGATACCGCCGGCGTTGAGCACGACATCCTTGAACAGCGGGCGGATCGTGCGCAGCGCGGCGAGCAGCCCTTCGTGCGAGATCGCGACCTGATCGGCCGCGCGCAGCGCCAGCGGCAGCACGCTCAGCCCCGACGCTTCGTGGCGGGCGATCGCGGACAACAGCAGCGTGCGGTCCATCCGGCTGATGTCGCGCACCGCGTCGGTCAGCGAATAGGACGCGCCGATATCGAGCGCGGCGCCGGCTTCGCTGGCGGGCAACTGGCAGTCGATGAACAGCGCCTCCTCCGCCCGCGATGCGCGCAGCACCGCCAGGTTGAGCGCGAACAGTCCGCCGCCGCCCCCGGCCTGTGCGTTCAACACCACCGAGAAATTCTGGCGCTCGCCCGACCGGACCTCGCCCAGCGCGGAAAGCCGGCGTTCCAGATGCGCGCGCAGATTGGGCACGCATTCCTCACGATCGAGAAAGTCGGTCGATCCGGCGCGCACCGCGGCGAGCACGTCGGCGGCGTTGTTCGCGTCGCCGATCACCACCACCGGCACTTCCCCCGCCACCGTGACGATGCTGGCGATGATGTGGGGCAGGTTCGCCAGCGTATCGCTGCCGCCCAGTTCGACCAGCACCAGCGTCGGCCGGAGCACGGCCAGTTCGGGCGCGAACTTCGACGGCGCGGTCGGCAGCACGGTGACGCCGGCCAGCTCGATCGCCGCCGCGCGGACGCGACCGATCAGGAACTGGTCGTGGCCGAGAAGGACGACGCGGCGCATCGGCCTAACGGCTCAGGCCGAAGCTGGCGGCGCGCTTCTCGGCGACGCCGGGATGCAGCACGCTTTCCGCCAGATTGGGCGCCGGCGGCGTGCCGGGCATCATCGCGGCGACCTCCGCCTCGGTCAGCGGGTTGACCAGACGGGGGGTCGCGACGATGATCAGTTCGAGCTTTTCGCGACCCTGTTCGGTGCGGCGAAACAGCGAGCCGAGGATCGGGATGTCGCCGAACATCGGCACCTTGCTTACATTGTTCGTGCTGTTGGCGTAGCTGAGCCCGGCGATGACGAAGCTCTCGCCGTCGCCCAGTTCGACCGTGGTGTTCGCTGATCGGCGGCGAAAGGCGGGAATGCTGAAGCCCTGGATGGCGATGCGATTGGCATAGTCCAGTTCGCTAACCTCCGGCGCCAGCTTGAGCGCGATGCGGCGATTGCTCAGCACATAGGGTTCGACGCTCAGCCGCACGCCATATTGGCGATATTCGATGGTGATCGCGCCGGAGCCATTGCCGCCCCCCTGCGGCACCGGGATCGGGACTTCCCCGCCCGCCAGGAACTCGGCCTGTTCGCCCGAGCGCGCGAGCAGTGTCGGCTGGGCGAGCACCTGCGACAGCCCGGTCTCCGACAGCGCGCTCAGCACGCCCAGCAGACCCTTGCCCCGGCTGGCGAGGAACAGGTTGAAGGCGTTCTGCAGCGGCGGGCTGGCGTCGACCTTCAGCCCGGTGCTGTCGAAGTTGAACGTGTTCACCGTGCTCGGCCCGACCAGCGCCGACTGGAACCCGCCGCTCAACTTGGCGAAGTTGAACCCCAGCGACTTGAGCGTGGTGTCGGATACCGCGACGAATCGGACGTCGACGGCGACCATCTGGTTGCCCGCGACCCGCGTCAGATCGGTCACCTTGTCGCCGGTGAGCGCGTTCGCGAGCGACAGGATGCGATCGTGCGTCGCGAGATCGGGCAGCGCGCCCGACAGCACGAATGCGCCCGCGCGATGATCGACCCGCAACGCCTCTGCGCCGGGCTGTTCGGCCAGCCGGCGCGCCAGCTCGGCGGCCTGGATCGACCCCGCCTCGACCACCTCGACCGCATAGTCGGTGCGGCCGCCGTCGCTGACCAGCGTCACGGTGGCGCGGCCCGGCTTGACCCCGCGCAGCTCGATCCGGCGCGCGCCCTGCAACGTCGCCCCGACGATGCCGGGGATGTCGACGATGACCTGGCGGATCGTGCCCGGCGCCGACAGCGTCTCGGTCGCGCCGACCTCCAGCTCGACGGACGTGGCCGCCGTGGCGGGCGCTGCGACGCACAAAGCGGCGAACGCGGCGCAGGGATAGGCGAGCGAGCGCATCAGCGGCCCTTTCCTGGATAGATGATCTGGCGCTGTCCCCCGACGATCAGCTCGACCGGACGGGGTGCCGCCACCGAGCGGCGCGGCGCGTAGGACGGTGGCGCCGCGGCGGCCGCGCGCGGTGCCGGCTCGCCGCCGCGCAGCCCCGCCAGCACGGTGCGCCCGATCGGCACGACCGCTTCGTCGGCGGGATTGCGCAGCACGAGGTAGAAACGCCCCATCTTGCGGGCGAGCGTGAACACGCCGAGCTGCTCGGGCAGCATCGCGAGCGTGAGCGCGCGCTTTTCCGTTACCGGCCGGGCGCCGGCATCGGACTGGGCCGGGGGCGCTTCGCCCAGCGTCGGCCCGACCGTCATCACCTTGATGTTCTGCAGCAGCGTCTGCGCTTCGCTGCGGTCGGGACCGTCGCCGCTGCCGAACGCCTCGCCCGGCAGTACCGTCGCGATGTCGACGATATCGCCCGGCCGCAAGAAGCCGCCGACCGCGATTTCGTCGGTGGTGTCGATGCTGATCACGCGCTGGCCGACCGGGACCAGCATCGCCAGCCCGGCCGCCGACGGATCGGACGAGATCAGCGAATTGAGGATCAGCTGCTGCGGCTGGATGTCGGCGGTAGCGACCCGGCCGATCGCCTGCGTCGGCGACACGATCGAATAGGAGGGCGGCGCACCGACCACCAGCGTCGATTTGAGATCGGCGGCCTGGATGAGCTGGCCGCGCCCGATCGGCCGGGCGGCCGTCACCAGCCGCGACAGGCGTTGATCGGCCCGGTCGCCCGCGGCCGTTTCCACCCGGGCCGGTGCGCCCAGGCGCATCGCACCGAAGATCACCAAGCCGAGTCCCAGAATAGCGCCCAGCGCGATCAGGACCGTTCCGCCTGGTTTGCCGCCCCCCCGAAAATCCATCGCCTGACACCCCAGCATTCACGGGCTGTATTTCCGGCGGAAATATCCGATATGGATATAATCCCGCCGATCGACGCAGTCCGTATTTCAGGGCGAATAGGTGACTTCGATGGGTTACCGTTGCCTGAAGGTAATCACGCGATATTATTTCGATTGGTACGGTGATCTTACCGCATATTTGTTATCTCCGCCGCGGATAAGCTTGTTGTTTACGCATACGGGATTTTTTCTGTACCTCATCCCGGCGAGCCGCATCCTCCCTGCCTGACTCGGGCGGGTGCGGGGGGCGAACAGCAGCGGCGGATCATCGTGCGCCGCGTCGCCCGCTGGCGAAGGGGGGGACGTGCCATGCCGAGCATCGCGGAACCCGGCGGCAGGAGAATGCGGGCCGGGCCGGCGCACCATCCGACGGTGCACGTGGTCGACGATGACGCGCAGGTGCGCCGGGCGGTATGGTTCCTGCTCGAATCCGCCGGCTATGCGCCCAGGGTCTTCGCATGCGGCGACGATCTGCTCGCCGAACTGGACGAATTGCCGCTGGCGCCGGTGCTGGTCGATCTCTGCCCGCCGGGCTTCGCCGGCTTCGATCTCCTCGATCAGGTGCGGCAGCGGACCCCCACGGTGCCGGTGGTGGTGATGAGCGGGCACGGCGATGTCGCCTGCGCCGTCCGGGCGATGAAGTCGGGCGCGATCGATTTCATCGAAAAGCCGTTCGCCGACGACACGCTGCTCACCGCGGTGGCCACGGCGACCGGCGTGTTGGCGCGGACGCTCGCGCAGGGTGAGGCGCAGCGCGACGCGACCCGGCGGATCGCGGCGCTGAGCGCGCGCGAGAAGGAGGTGCTCGCCAGTCTGGCGGCGGGCAAGTCGAACAAGGTGATCGCCTTTGACCTGGCGTTGAGCATCCGCACCGTCGAGATGCACCGCGTGCGGATGATGCGGCACCTGGCGGCCAGGACGCTGGCGGAGGCGTTGCGGCTCGCCCACCTGGCCGGGCTGGACATGGCGATCACGCGGCGCGAGCGGGCGGGCGGCTGAGCGGCGCGTCCGATACCGGCAGGCGCACCGATCCCCGCAGGAACCGCTAGCGAAGGCCCAGCGGTTGGCCTAATCGGAAACGCGATGGCGGAATATGTCTTCAAGCCCCACGAACGACCGACTCTGCCGGGATCGCCGGCCAATCCCGATCACCCCGCCCGCCGCCGCCTGGTCTATTTCGTCATCGGTTGCCTGATCGGGCTGACGGGTGGACTCGGCAACGCGCTGGTCACGGTCAACCTCAATTTCGCGCAGGGCACGCTGGGGCTCAACTCGGATGAGGCGGCGTGGCTGACCGGCGCCTATTACATGACCAACGTCACCGCCAACCTGTTGCTGGTCAAATACCGCCAGCAGTTCGGGTTGCAGCCGTTCATCCGCTGGACGCTCGCGGCCTATGCCGCGACCACGCTGATGCATCTGTTCGTCCACGACTTCAACACGTCGGTCGCGGTGCGCGCGATGAGCGGCATCGCCGCCAGCGGCCTGTCGACGCTGACCGTCCTCTATTTCTTCCAGTCGCTGCCCGCGCCCAAACGGCTGGGGGCGGTGATGATCGGCATCTGCATTCCGCAGCTTGCTACCCCGCTCGCCCGCGTCTTTTCCCCACACCTGCTCGAATGGGGCGACTGGCACAATCTCTACTGGTTCGAGCTGGGCCTGGCGCTCGCCACGCTGGCGGCGGTGTGGACGCAGCCCCTGCCCCCCAGCGAGCGCCAAAAGGTGTTCGAGCCGCTCGACTTCGTCACCTTCGCGCTGCTCGCGCCAGGGCTGTGGCTGCTGATCGCCGTGCTGTCGGAGGGGCGGATCGAATGGTGGACCGAGCGCGCATGGATGGGGTGGGCGCTGGCGGGCAGCGCCGCCTTGATCGCCGCCGCGATCCTGGTCGAGCATCACCGCGACAATCCGCTGATCAACACCCGCTGGCTGGGCACGCGCGAGATGGTGCGGCTGATGGTGGTCGCGGCATCGATCCGCATCCTGCTGTCGGAACAGGCGTTCGGATCGGTCGGGCTGCTCACCGTGGTCGGCATGATCAACGACCAGATGGTCACGCTCAACCTGATCATCGTCGCCGCGTCGATCGCCGGCATGGCGACGGCGGTGCTGACCTTTCGCCCCGACAACCTCACGCCGCCGATTGTCTTCGCCGTAATGCTGATCGTGATCGCGGCGTTCATGGACGCCGATTCGACCAACCTCACCCGCCCCGGCAGCTTCTACCTCAGCCAGGCGCTGATCGGCTTCGCGTCCTCGCTGTTCCTCGCCCAGATGATGGTGATCGGCATCGCCCGCACGTTGCTGGCCGGCGGGCGCAACTTCATCAGCTTCGTCGTGCTGTTCAGCATGAGCCAGAGCGTCGGCGGCCTGCTCGGCGGCACCTTGCTCGGTACCTTCCAGGTCATCCGCGAGAAATTCCATGCGCACGCGCTGATCCAGAACATCGTGATGTCCGACCCGCAGGTGGCCGCGCGTGTCGGCGCGGGTGGCCGCGCGGTCGCGGGGGCGGTGGGCGACCCGGCGCTGCGCAACGCCGAAGGACTGGCGATCCTCAGCCAGCAGGTGACCCGAGAGGCCAATATCCTCGCCTTCAACGACGTGTTCCTGCTGATCGGCGTGCTGGCGATCGTGATGTCGATCTGGGGCTACCTCATCGGCCGGTCGATCCGGCGCCGCAACGAACCCTCGCCGGTGATCCAGCTGGCGCAGATGGCACAACTGGCACAGGCTCAACAGGGACAGTGACATGACCGACCCGCCCACTGGAGGAACGCCCGAACCCGATCCGACCGCCGGACGGGAGGGGCCCGCGGCCGACCCGCAGACCGACATCACCGCGCCCCCTGCCCAATGGCGCCCGCCGGCCAAATCGCGACTGACGATCCTCGCGATCGTCGTGCTGACGTTGTGCGCGGTCCTGGCGATCCTCTACGCATGGAAGCTGCCGCCGTTCGCCGGCCTGTCGGAGCGCACCGACAACGCCTATGTCCGCGGCAAGGTGACGATCATCAGCCCGCAGGTCAGCGGCTATGTCACGACCGTGCCGGTGCAGGACTTCGCCGAGGTCAAGGCCGGGCAGGTGCTGGCGACGATCGACGACCGCATCTATCGCGCCCGCGTGGCACAGGCCACGGCGAACGTCGCGGCGGCGGAGGCCCAGCTGGCCAATTCCGCGCAGGCGCAGCGATCGCGCGAGGTCGCCACCGACAGCCAGAACGCCGGCATCGCCAACGCCCGCGCGCAATTGACCAAGGCGCAGGCCGACATGCGGCGCGCGCAGGCGCTGGTCGCCGACGGATCGATCTCGACGCGCGAGTTCGACCAGACCCGCGCGGCGCTGCTCGCGGCGCAAGCGGCGGTCCAGCAGGCGCAGGCCAGCCGCGCGATCGGCACGCAGGAAGTACGCACCGTGGTGGTCGGGCGCGGCAGCCTGGAAGCGGCGGTCGAAGCGGCCAGGGCGCAGCTGCGGCTGGCGCAGATCGATCTCGACAACACGGTCATCCGCGCGCCCACCGACGGCCAGCTTTCGGAAGTGGGCGTGCGCCAGGGCGCCTATGTCACCGCCGGCACGCAACTGCTGTCGGTCGTGCCGCATACCGTCTGGGTGATCGCCAATTTCAAGGAGGCACAGACCCGCGACATGGCGATCGGCCAGCCGGCGCGGTTCCGCGTCGATGCGCTGGGCGGGGCCGAACTGACCGGCCGGATCGAGAATCTATCGCCGGCGGCCGGTTCGGAATTCGCGGTGCTCAAGCCCGACAATGCCACCGGCAATTTCGTCAAGGTGGCGCAGCGCATCGCCGTGCGCGTCGCGATCGATCCGGGCCAGCAGGCGGCGGCGCGGCTGCGTCCGGGCATGTCGGTCGAGATCGGCATCGACACGCGCGGCGGATCGCGGCGATGAGCGCGCGCGCCCTGGCGATGGCATCGCTGCTGGCGCTCGCCGCTTGCGCCGGGCCGCCGGTCAGGACCGCCGACGTGCCACCGCTAGCGACGCCAGTGGCGTGGCGCACCGACGCCGGCCCGTCAGCGCCGGTCGCGCGCGACTGGTGGCAGTCGTTCGGCGACCCGCAACTGACCGCGCTGGTCGAAAAGGCGCTGGCGGACAACACCGACGTCGCCATCGCCGCCGCGCGGGTGCGCGAGGCGCGCGCCAACGTCGCGCTAGCACGCGCGCAGACGCTGCCGACGATCGACGCGGCGCTGAGCGGCGCGCGGTCGCGATCGGTCAACGCGTTCGGCGCGCCGGTCGAACAGAATGCCGGTCAGCCGCAGCTCCAGATCGCCTACGAAGTCGACCTGTTCGGCCGCCTCGCCGACCAGAAGGCGGCGGCGCGCGACGCCTATTTCGCCAGCGCGGCGGCGCACGACGCGGCGCGGCTGTCGGTCGCGGCGGCGGTGGCCAGCACCTATGTCACGCTGCGCAGCCTCGACGCCCGGCGCGCGGTGGCGCAGGAAACGGTGCGCGCGCGCTCCGAATCGCTGCGCATCGCGCGGTCGCGGGTCGACCGGGGCTATTCGCCGAAGCTCGAGCTGGAACAGGCGCAGGCCGAATATGCCGCGACCGCGCAGATCGTGCCGCAGATCGAACTGGCGATCGCGCGCAGCGAGGATGCGCTGAGCCTGCTGACCGGCGAGACGCCGCGCGCGATCGATCGCGGCGCGACGCTCGACCGGCTGACCGCGCCACCGGTGCCCGACGGGCTGCCGTCCGACCTGCTCCGCCGCCGGCCCGACGTGGCGCAGGCCGAATATCAACTGGCCGCATCCGACAGCAACCTGGCGGCCGCGCGCAAGCGGTTCCTGCCCCAGGTGCGACTGACGTCATCGGCGGGCGCCGCCTTTTCCAGCCTGCTCACCGATCCGATCACGATCTGGTCGATCGGCGGCAGCATCCTGGCGCCGCTGTTCGAGGGCGGACGGCTGACCGCGCAGGCGGAGGCATCGGCGGCCCAGCGCGACCAGGCCGCCTTCGCCTATCGCCGCGCCGCGCTGACCGCGTTCCGGGAGGTCGAGGACGCGCTGGCGGCGGTGACGCTGGGCGACCGGCAGATCGCCTTCGCGCAATCGCAGCGCGACGCGCTGGCGGAAGGATTGCGGCTGGCGACCAACCGTTACCGGGAGGGCTATTCGCCCTACCTCGAACAGCTCGACGCGCAGCGCGGGTTGCTCGGGGCCGAACTGGCGCTGGCCCAGCTTCGCGCCGACACGCTGATCGCGCGAATCCAGCTGTTCCAGGCGATGGGCGGCGGCTGGACCGGCATCGACGCCGCGGACGCGCCGGCGCCGTAGCCGGCGCGCGTCAGCCCAGCCCGCCGCCCAGCGAGCGATAAAGCTCGATCAGGTTGCCCGCCCGCGTGAGGCGCGTCGTGACGAGCTGCTGCTGCGCGGCATAGGCGGTACGCTGGGCGTCGAGCGCGGTGAGGAACGAATCGACCCCGGCGCGGAACCGCGCATCCGACAGCCGCGCCGCCACCGTCGCCGCATCCGCGCGCGCGGTCTGGGCGGCGACCTGTTCACCGATCCGGCCGCGCTGCGCCAGCGCATCCGCCACTTCGCGGAAGGCGGTCTGCACGGTCTTTTCATAGGTGGCGACCGCCGCCTGCTGCGATGCCCTGGCATAGGCGAGGTTGCCCGCGCGCCGACCACCGTCGAAGATCGGCAGCGACGCCGCCGGCGACGCCGAATAGGTGAAGCTGCCGCTGCCGAACAGGCCCGACAGGCCGGTACTGATCGTCCCGATCAACCCGGTCAGCGAGATCGTCGGGAAAAAGGCGGCACGCGCCGCGCCGATATTGGCATTCTCCGCGATCAGCTGATGCTCGGCGCGCAGCACGTCGGGCCGGCGCAGCAGCACCTCCGACGACAGATCGGACGGCAGCGCATCGCGCGTCACCGGCTCGGTGCCCAGACTGTCGGGCAGCATCGCATCGGGCACGGTGGTGCCGGCGAGCAGGTTAAGCGCGTTGTGATCCTGCGCGACGCGGGTTTCCAGCGCGGCGATGTCGTTGCGCGCGGCCTGATAGTTGGTCTCGGCCTGACGGACCTCCAGCTCCGATCCGACGCCGATGCGGAACTGCTCGCGCGTCAGGTTGAGCGTCTGCTCGAACGTCTTCAGCGTCTCTCGCGACAGGCTGAGCTGCTCTCGGTCGGACGCCAGGGTCAGCCAGCTGGTCGCGATCTCCGCGATCAGACTGATCCGGGCCGATCGCTGCGCCTCTTCGCTGGCGAACGCCTGTTCCTGCGCCGCGCGGGTCAGGTTGCGGACGCGGCCGAACAGGTCGACCTCATAGGCCGACAGGCCGGCGGTGACCGAATAGCTCTCGATATCGCCGCCACCCGGCGCCCCGGTGGCGCTGTTGGTGTAGGTGCCGCTGGCCCCGACCGTCGCGGTCGGGAACAAATCGGCGCGCTGGGTGCGCAGCAGCGCCCGCGCCTGAAGCACGTTGGCCGCCGCGACGCGCAGGTCGCGATTGTTCTCCAGCCCGGTCGCGATCACCTGTTGCAGGCGCGGATCGAGGAAGAACTCGCGCCACCCGATCGCGGTGATATCGCGGGCGTCGGTCGCCGCCGGCGGATACACTCCGCCTTCGGGCAGCGTCGCGGGGGCGGCGCCTTCCGGGCGGACATAGGCGGGCGCGAAATTGCAGCCGGCCAGCGTGGTCGCGCCGATCAGCAGCGCGAAGAGGGGCTTCTTCATCGTATTCAGGCTCCGTGCGGCGCGCTGGCGCCCGCGGAAGGGGGAAGGCGATCGGGGCCGGTGGTCGACGCCGGCGCATCGGACGGATCCTCATGGCCGTGCCGGAACATCCGGCTGACCACCACGAAGAACATCGGCACGAAGAAGATCGCCAGGACGGTGGCGGAGAACATGCCGCCCACCACCGCGCGGCCGATCGCGTTCTGGCCGCCGGCGCCCGCGCCGGTGGAGATCGCCAGCGGCATCACGCCAAAGATGAACGCAAGGCTGGTCATCAGGATCGGACGCAGCCGCAGCCGCGCCGCCTCCACCGCTGCCTCGAACCGGTTCATCCCGTCGCGCACCCGTTCCTCCGCGAATTCGACGATCAGGATCGCGTTCTTCGCCGAAACGCCGATCGTCGTGATCAGGCCGACCTGGAGGTAGATGTCGTTGTTGAGCCCGGTGATCCACGCGGCCAGCAGCGCGCCGATCACGCCGAGCGGCACCACGAGGATGACCGCGATCGGCACCGACCAGCTTTCGTACAGCGCGGCGAGGCACAGGAACACGATCAGCAGCGACAGCGCGTAGAGCGCCGGCGCCTGCCCGCCGGACAACTGCTCCTCATAGGACAGGCCGGTCCATTCCAGCCCCGTGCCGGGCGGCAGCTTGCCCTGGATTTCGGACATCGCCGCCATCGCGGTGCCGGAGCTGACGCCGGGCGCGGGCGCGCCCTGAATCTGCATCGCCGGCTGGCCGTTGTAGCGGGTGAGCTGCACCGGCGCCTTTATCCAGTTGATCGTGGCGAACGCCGAAAAGGGCGCCATCGCGCCATTGGCGCCACGCACGTAGAAGTTGGCGAAATCCTCTGGCGACTGGCGATAGGGCTCGTCCGCCTGCAGGTAGACGCGCTTGACCCGGCCGCGATCGATGAAGTCGTTGACATAGGCGCCGCCCCACGCGCTCGAAATCGCGCTGTTGATCGACGCGAGATCGAGCCCGAGCGCGCCCGCCTTGTCCTGATCGATGTCGATCTTCAGCTGAGGGGCGTCGTCAAGGCTGAGCGGCCGCACCTGCGACACGCGCTGTTCCTGCATCGCCATGCCCAGCATCATGTTGCGCTTTTGCAGGAGCTGATCATGGCCGGCGTTGGCGCGGTCGACCAGCCACAGATCGAAACCGGTGGCGTTGCCCAGTTCCTGCACCGCGGGGGGCACCAGCGCAAAGATCATCGCGTCCTTGTACTGGGAAAACGGCCCCATCGCCCGGCCGGCGATCGCCTGCGCCTTGTTTTCCGCGCCCTTGCGGTCGGCCCACGGCTTCAGCTTGATGAACGCCAGGCCGGCGTTCTGCCCCTGCCCGGCGAACGAGAAGCCGCTGATCGTGAACACGCCTTCGACATTGGCCTTGTCGGCCATGAAGTGATCGCGGACCACGCTGAGCGCGCGTTCGGTGCGCGGCAGAGTCGCGCCCGCCGGCCCCTGGGTCATCGCGATCAGCGTGCCCTGGTCTTCGTCGGGCAGGAACCCGGTCGGCAGGCGCAGGAACACAAAGGCGAGACCGCCGATGATCAGCAGGTACACCAGCGCCGAACGCCCCCAGCCCCGTGTCACCCGGCGGACACCGCCCTGATACCGGTCCGTGCCGCGATCGAAGCGATCGTTGAACCAGCGGAAGAACCGCGCCAGCGGGCCGTTGCTTTCGTGCTTCGACGGATCGTGCGGCTTGAGGATGGTGGCGCACAGCGCAGGCGTCAGGATCAGCGCGACCATCACCGACAGCACCATCGCCGAGACGATCGTGATCGAGAACTGGCGATAGATCACACCGGTCGACCCACCAAAGAACGCCATCGGCAGGAACACCGCCGACAGCACCAGGCCGATCCCGATCAGCGCGCCGCTGATCTCATCCATCGATTTGCGCGCCGCCTCCTTGGGCGACAGCCCTTCGGTCTGGATCAGCCGCTCGACGTTCTCGACCACGACGATGGCATCGTCGACCAGCAGGCCGATCGCCAGCACCATGCCGAACAGCGTCAGCGTGTTGATCGAGTAACCGGCGACCGCCATCACCCCAAAGGTGCCGAGCAGCACCACCGGCACGGCGATGGTCGGGATCAGCGTCGCGCGCCAGTTCTGCAGGAACAGGAACATGACGAGGAACACCAGCACCACCGCCTCGATCAGCGTGTGGATGACCTGTTCGACCGACAGCCGCACGAACGGCGTACTGTCATAGGGATAGATGACCTTGACGTCGGCGGGAAAGGTCTGGGCGATATCTGCGACCGCCGCCTTGACCGCGTCGACCGTGGTCAGCGCGTTCGCGCCTGCGGCCAGCCGCACGCCGAAGCCCGACGCCGGATGACCATTGTATTTGGTGTCGAACCCATAGATTTCCGCGCCCAGCTCGACCCGCGCGACGTCGCGCAGCCGCACGACGGCGCCGTCGGTGGTGCTGCGCAGCCGGATGTTGCCGAACTGATCGGGCGTCTGGAGCCGCGACTGGACCGACACCGTCGCGTTCAGCTCCTGATCCTTCGAAGCCGGGAGCGCACCGATCTGGCCAGCCGAAACCTGCGCGTTCTGCGCCTGGATCGCGGCGGTCACGTCGGCGATCGCCAGACCGTAGTTCTGCATCTTGATCGGATCGATCCAGACGCGCATCGCATATTGCGCGCCGAAGACCATCAGCTCACCGACACCGTTGACCCGGCTGATCGGGTCCTGAAGCCGCGAGACGACCATGTCGGACAGATCGTTCGCGCTGTGCGAGCCGTCTTCCGAATAGAGGCCGACGATCAACAGAAAATTGGCGGCGGACTTGGCCACCTGAACGCCCTGCCGCTGCACTTCCTGCGGCAGCAGCGGGGTCGCCGCCTGGACCTTGTTCTGCACCTGCACCTGGGCGATGTCGGCGTTGGTGCCCTGTTCGAAGGTGATGGTGATCGTCACCGTGCCCGCCGACGACGACGAGGACGAGAAATAGCGCAGGTTGTCGATGCCGCGCAGCTGCTGCTCGATCACCTGGGTGGTGGTGCGCTCGACCGTTTCGGCGTCGGCACCGGGATAGTTGGCGGTGACAGTCACGCTGGGCGGCGCGATCTCCGGGAACTGCGCGATTGGCAGCGACCGGATGGCAAGCGCGCCGGCCAGCATCAGGATGATGGCGATGACCCATGCGAAGATGGGCCGGTCGATGAAATAGCGGGCCATCGCGGCTTACTTCGCCTGCGCCGCGGGTTGCTGCTGGGCGGGCGCGCCCTCCTGCGGGGCCTGATACGGCTTGCCCTTCACCGGCGTGCCGGGCTGCAGGTTCTGGGCGCCCTCCACCACCAGCTTGTCGCCCGGCTTGAGCCCGGCGGTGACCAGCCAGTCGCGGCCAACCGTGCGCGGCGCGGTCAGGCTGCGCTGTTCCAGCTTGCCGTCGGCGCCGATCACCAGCGCGGTCGGACCGCCCTTTTCATCGCGCGACACCGCGCGCTGCGAAACCAGGATGCCGCGCGACTTGGTGCCTTCCACCATTTCGGCGCGGGCGAACATCCCCGGCAGCAACAGGCCGCCGGGATTGGGGAACACCGCGCGGATCACCTGGCTGCCGGTCGTCGGATCGACTGTCACGTCCGTGAACTTCAGCGTCCCTTCCTGCGGGTAGCTGGACCCGTTCTCCAGCTTCAGCCGCACACGGGCGCCCCCGCTGGCGCGGGTCAGCTCCCCGCCCATCATCTGCTGGCGCAGGCTCAGCACGTCGCTGCTCGACTGCTGGATATCGACAAAGATCGGATCGAGCCGCTGGATCGTCGCCAGCGCCGCCGCCTGCGAGGCGGAAACCAGCGCCCCAGTGGTGAAAGCCGAACGGCCGATCCGGCCCGAGATCGGCGCGCGGATCGTGGTGCGGCCCAGATCGATTTCCGCGGCGCGCAGCGCGGCCTGCTGCGCGGCGACATCGGCACGGGCCTGTTGCGCGCTGGCCAACGCGTTTTCGGTATCCTGGCGCGAAATCGCGTTGATGCGGACCAGTTCGCCATAGCGGCGGGCCAGCGCCTCGCTGGCGGCGATGCCGGCGCGCGCGCGGGCGAGCGCGGCGCGCGCACTGGCGACCTGCGCCTGATAGGGGGCGGGATCGATGCGATAGAGCGCCTGCCCCGCGCGGACCATGTCGCCCTCCTCGAACAGCCGCGCCTGGATGATGCCGTTGACCTGCGGGCGCACGTCGGACGATTCATACGCGCTGGTCCGCCCGGGCAATTCGGTGCTCAGCGTGACCGGCTCCTCACGGACGGTGACGTAGCTGACTTCAGGCGGGCCGGCCGGCGGCTGTTGCTGCTGCGAACCGCTGCCGCAGGCGCTGAGGATCACCGCCAGGGTCAGCGCTGTCGTAATTTTTTTCATGCAATCACCGGCCGCTTGTATATGTGTGAGTGATCGTTCACTCACACTTTCGGCGGGGCGTATATGAACCGACGCCCGGATTGGCAATAGGAGAGCAGGCAGAAATGGAGACGGGGACGCCGTTACCACCACCCAACCGGACTCAGGCCCGCCGCACCCACCTTGTCACCACCGCGCGCGCGTTGTTCATCGAAAACGGGTTCCACAGGACCGGCATGGCGCAGATCGCCGCCGCATCGGGCATCAAGGTCGGGCAGATCTATCGCGATTTCCGCAGCAAGGACGATCTGATCGTCGACATCTGCGAGCGCGACCTGGCGGCATGGCTGGACGAGGAGGTGCTCGATCGCGCCGTCGAAGCGGGCGACATGCCGGCGGTGCGCGGCTGGATCGACCGGCTGTTGCTGAGCGACAAGCCCGCCGATGACGGCCAGCTGATGCTGGAGATCATGGCCGAAACCGGCCGGAACGACCGAATCGCCGGGCTGAACCAGTCGTGCGAGGAGCGGATTCGCCGCAACCTGTCGACCGCGCTGAACGCCATCGACCCGCGCGAAAGCCGCGCCGTGGAACATGACACGCTGATCGATTTCATCATGGCGGTCGGCGTCGGGATGATGATGCGGCGCGCGCTCAATCCCGACATGAACGTCGAGCGGCTCGATCGCTATATCCTGGACATCGTCAACCAGCGGATCGACCAGGCCGTGCCATCGCCCGCCGAGGCGGCGCCGCGCGAATATGCATGAGGGAAACCGGCCCCGCGCGCCGCAAGTGACACGCGGGGCCGGCAGGGTCGGTTACTCGCGGTCCTGCCCGGTCCCGCGGGTGCCGGGGCGCAGCCGCACCGGTTCGGGCGAGACGGCGCCGCGCTGCGGCATCGCGTCGGCCTGGAAGCGCGACAGCGCGGTGTCGCTGTTGGCCAGCGCATAGACCAGCACCGCGACCTCGATCGCCGCCTTGCGCAGATCGGGCTCGTACAGCTTCTCATAGGTGTCGAAGTTGGTGTGGTGGGTATAGGCGCCGTAGCCGAACGGATCCTGCATCAGCCCGATCGCCGGCAGCCCGGCGACCGCGAACGAGCCATTGTCCGACCCGCCGAGCGTGCGCGAGTTCGACGCGATCGCGCCGGCGAAGCCCCAGTCCTTGAACCCGGCCATCGTCGCCCCGACGAACGCCGCGGCATCCGCCGGCCCGAACACCGATGCGCCACGCGGAATGCCGGTGCCCGAATCGAGGTTCACATAGGCGGTGAGCTTGGCGAAATCGGCCTTGGGCGCCTCGACGCTGCCGAAATGCTGCGCGACATAGGCCTGCGAGCCGAAGATCCCCTGCTCCTCGCCCGACCACAATCCGACCCGGACGGTGCGCCGCATCGGCAGCCCGCTCGCCTTCAGCAGGCGGATCGCCTCCATCATCACCGCCGATCCGGCGCCGTTGTCGGTGGCGCCGGTGCCGGCGGCCCAGCTGTCATAATGCCCGCCGAGCATCACCACCTCGTCCGCCTTGTCGCTTCCGGGAAGCTCGGCCAGGACATTGTGGTTGGTGCGCCCTTCGGGGTGGTAGCTGTTCTGCACGTTCAGCCGCATCCGCACCGCCGTGCCGTCCTCCAGCACGCGCGCCATCCGCCCATAATCGGCGTTGGCGATCATCACCGCCGGCACCTGACGCACCTCGCCATAGCTGCTGACGCTCTGCACGCGCAGCCCTTCCTGCGGCTCGCCGCTGTCGAGGATGCGTGCCGCCGCGCCATTATCGAGCAGGAACTGGGCGACGATGGCGTCGATCTCGTCGGCCGACAGCTGACCGGGGGGCAAGGGCGCGGGCGCCTCGGTCGGGCGCCGGCCGGGGCGGTTGCCCGACGCGAACGCCGCCATGTCCGCATCGCTGCGCCGCAGCGTCGTCGGCGTGAAGTCGCGGGCGGGAGTGGCGGCGCGGCCGACCAGCACCGCGGCGCCGCGCACCTTGGCCTTCATCGTGTCGAGATAGGCGTCCAGTTCAGCGCGGGTCGGCATCTTTCGCGCGGCCGGCGCCTCGGGCTTGGCGGTCCAGCTTGCCGGATCGGGCGAGGCGGCGGCGGCGCGCACCGTCACCGGCCCCAGCCCCGGCGGCAGCAGCAGTACGGCGTTGGCGTTGACCAGCCCCGCCGTCGACGGGCTCCACGGCAGCGCACGGGCGTTGATCGGCGCCTGGTACGGCCCGACCACGCTCGCCTCGACCAGCTGATTGCTCCAGCCCTGATGACCGAAATCCCAGGTTTCGAGATGGACGTTCTGGAGGCCCCAGCCCTTCATCGTCCGCACCGCCCAATCCTGCGCCGCGCGCAACTGGGGCGACGCGGTCAGGCGCGGACCGTGGACGTCGGTGATCTGATGCAGCAACGCCATGATCTGGGAATCGCTGGCGTCCTTCGCCTCAAGCCGGGCGCGAACCTCCGCCGGGGTCAGCGGCGCCTGCGCCGCCTGTTGCGCCTGGGCAGGCACGACCGCCCCACTCGCGATGCCACAGGCCGACAGCAATGCGGCCGTGGCCAGAAAACGATGCTTCAAGATCCATTCCCCCAACTCCCGGACCGGCCCAACCCGTTCCGTGCGATGCTAGGCGATTTGGCAGGCAAAGCGGCGCCCCGCAAGTCGCACGCCGATCGTTTCTGGCCAGGATCGGGCATGAATCCGCCCCAGCCAGAATCGCGCTGTGGCAGGGGCCGCTGTTCAGATCTCTTCCTTCAACCGGGCGACCATCATCGTCTGGACGCCGTTCAGCGACCCTTCGACGTCGCGCGCCCACATGTCGCGATCGACCCGGATGTCGTATTTGCGGAGTTTCGAGGTGCCCCCGCCCATCAGCGCGCCCAACGCGTTGCCGACCGCCTCCGACCGCTTGTAGCCGGCGGTGCGCGCGTCGGTCATCGCGGTGATCGCGTCGGTATCGATCATCAACGGCGCGCGCACTTCGAAGCGCATCCGGTTCTGCATGTCGGTCACGCCCGGCTTCGCCTTTGGCGTCATCAGCCACAATTGAGTCGCGATCGGGCGGATCGCGATCGCCGCTTTCGCCTTCGTGCGCGCGGTGCTGCGCAGCATCCGCAGCGGCACCTTGTTGTTGTTCGCCAGTTCGGCGAAATCGACGACCGCGCGAAAGCCGAGCACGGCGGCGCCGCTTTCGTCCATCAGGCCTGTTCCCTGGGCGGCAGCATCGCGGTGCCGAACCCGCCGAACGATCCGGCCCCGGTATAGGCGATGTCCTGCGTCGGCAGGAAATAGAAGTTCATGCCGCGCGGCGCGAAGAACAGCGAGTTGACCCCGCGATGGCCGTCGATCTTGCTGCCGCTCGGCTTGCCGCCGTCCTGGAGTTTCGCGAAATTGGTGTAGTTGCGCGCTGCATCCGTGGACACGACCTCGATCCCGGCGGCGGTCAGGTCGGCGACCAGCCGGCGATAGAGGCGGTCGGTGATCGCCTGCATCTGATCGGCGCCGGGGCCGTCGAGCCGGACCATCATCTTGGACGATGCCTTGCCGGCGCTGGCGCTGGTGTCGCTGTCGATCACGAACTGGACTTGGAAGAACGGGATGACGACCTTGCGCACCCCCTTGGCCGAACCGGGCTTGTTGACCCAGATCAGCGATGCGGCGTCCCCAGCGTGATCGGCCTCCGGCGCGAAGCTCACCGGCTTGGCGACCTTCGGATATTGCTCCGCATGCGCCGTGGTCCCGCTGGCCAGCAGCGCGGACAGCAACAGGATCGTGGTGGCTTTCGGCTTCATGACGTCCCCCCTTGGAATAGGGGGGCGGTCTACCCGTGGCGGCGGCCAGCCGCCTCCCCCGGAACAGGGGGGCCGGGGGCGCGACCGGGGCCGGGGCCGGAGCCGGGGCCGGATCGGGCCTGTCAGACCAGCCCGCGCCGCACCGCCTCCACCGCCGCCTCCGCCCGCGTACCGATATCGAGCTTGCGATAGATGGTCTTGAGGTAGCCGGACACCGTCGATTCGCTCAGTCCCAGCGCACCGGCCGCTTCCGCCACCTTCAGCCCGCGTCCGATCAGGCGCAGGACATCGGTTTCGCGCGCGGTGAGCTGGGGCGCGGCGGGCTGGCCGGTCATGAAGGTGGCATGGCTGCGGAAATGCGCCAGGATGCGCTGCGCCATCGCCGGCGATATCGGACTTTCGCCACGCTCCATGCCGCGAAGCCGGCGCACGAGATCGTCCGGCTCGTGATCCTTGAGCAGATAGCCGTGCGCGCCCGCCGCCATCGCCGCCATCAGGTGATCGTCGCTATCGAACAACGTCGCCACCACCGGCCGCGATCCCGGCAGCGCGGCCAGCATATCGCGGATGAAATCGACGCCCGACCCGTCGGGCAGGCCCAGGTCGACCAGCGCGAGGACGGCGTCGCCCGATCGCTCCCCCGCCGCCCTTTGCGCCGCCAGCCAGCGCCGCGCCTCCGCCAGCGTGGCGGCGCTTGCCAGCGCGGCGCCGGGAAAGGCCCGGCCGGCCAATCCGGTCAGCCATGCGCGCGTCCCGGGCACATCCTCGACGATCAGGACGGTGCGGGTCTGCCGGTGGTCGGAAATCGCCTGTCTCCCCGCCCCGGTGCATAGCCGCCCGCGGCGCGCGCACCACCCCCGAAACAGGGGCCCCGGATAGGCGTGGACAAAATACGGCGCCCCGGCCACAGAGTCCGCCGATGGGGGCAATGGCGGTCGAGGGCGACGACAGGCCGATCGGGCGACCGCAACGTCGGCTGCTCGAGCTGTCGCTGCTGTCGCTGCTCGCGATCGTCATCGCGCTGATCACCACGCTGCACCTGCCGATCGCCGACATCAAGGTCGAGCGGTACGACAACGCCCGCATCATCCTGACGACCGGCGACGAAAAGGTCGTGCTGCCGCGCGAGACGCCGCTGCGCCTGATCCGCGCGGACGGCGTGGCGCTGCCGTTGCGCATCGACGCGCTGATCGACGGGATCGGCGCCAGAGGCGACCGCGCGGCGAAACGGGCCTGGTGGAGCCAGCGCGGAGCGATCGCGGCGGCGCTGCATTCGGGCCCGGTCGCGCTGCGCTTCGCCGATGGCCGGCGCGCCACCGCCACGATCCGCCCGCGCCGGCTGAGCGACCTGACCGGCGGATTCTGGGCGGCGCTCGCCACCGGATTCGCCGCGCTGCTGTGCGGGACGTGGGTGCTGGTCCTGCGGCCGCGCAACAGCGCCGCGCGAACCTTCGCGGTGATGAGCCTGGGGCTGTTCGGGGTCGGCTGTACCCTGGCGGCCGGCCACGACCCGCTGCTGCTGGGGGAGCATTATCGCTGGCTGATGCTGCTCAATCACGCCTGCGCGCTGGCGTTCGCCGCCGCGATCCTGATCCTGTTCTGCCGGTTTCCGACGCCGATCCTTGGCGCTGGATGGACTCGCGCGATCGGCCTGGGTTGTGCGCTGGTCGTCGGTTCCGACGCCCTCGATCTGTCGGGCGACGCGATCCAGACGCTGTTCGCGGCGATCGCCGTCGCCTTCGCGCTGTTCGTGCTGCTGCTGGCCGCTCAGGCATGGGCGGTGCGCGACAATCCGGTTGGCGCGGCGGCGATGCGGCTGATCGGATTTTCCGCGATCCTGTCGTCCGCGCTGTTCGTCGGGGCGGTGATCCTGCCGATGCTGATCGCCGGCGCGCCGCTGGTCAGCGAAGCGATCGCACTGCCGCTGCTGTTGATCATCTATGGCGGTCTGGGCGCGGCGATCGCCCGCACCCGGCTATTCTCCGTCGACGGATGGGCGTTCGGCCTGCTGCTGTCGGTCTGCGCGGCGATCGCGGTGACCGCCGCGGACGTCGCCATTCTGGCGACGGCCGCTGGATCGCGCGATGCGGTGCTGCCGTTCGCGATCGCCGCTGTGTGCCTGATCTACCTGCCGCTGCGCCTGGCGATCTCTCGACAGGCCGCGCGCCGCCGCGACGCCACCGCGCGGCTGAGCCTGGGGCTGGGTGGCGAGATCGCCTTCGCGCGCGATTCCGAATCGCGCACGGTGCGGTGGCGCAACGGGCTGATGGCGATCTTCGAAGCGCTGGAGGCCAACGCCGACCCCGCGCCCGCCGATCGCCCGCTGATCGCCGAGGACGGCATCTCCCTGCGGCTGCCGCCGGTCGACGACATGCCGGGCATCGTCCTGCGCTATGCGCAGCGCGGCGCCCGCAATTTCGACGCGATCGACCTCGACCAGGCGCGCGCGTTGATCGACGCGGTGAGCGCGCTGAGCGCCGCCCGCGACGCCTATATGCGCGGCGTGGCAAGGGAACGCGCGCGCATCACCCAGGATCTGCACGACGACGTCAGCGCCCGCCTGTTGACCAGCCTCCACCGCCAGGACGCGGAGCTGATGCGCAAGGACGTGCGCGAGGCGATGGCCGACATCCGCGCCATCGTCGCCGGGACCGCCGAAGGCTGGCGCCCGCTGGAGGACGTATTGGCCGACATGCGGTTCGAGACGATGAACCGGCTGGAGACACATGATATCGCGCTCGACTGGCCGGTGACCTCCACCGCCGGCGAGCCGATCGACCAGGCGACGGCGCGGCACCTGATCTCGATCCTGCGCGAACTTGTCAGCAATGTCGTGCGCCACGCCCGCGCGACGCGGGTGTCGGTGGCGATCACGGTCGATGCGTCGCGGCTGCACCTGCGCATCACCGACGACGGCGTCGGCATCGCAGAGGGCAGCGATTGGGGGAACGGCCTGTCGAACAGCGCCCGGCGCATCGCCTGGCTGGACGGACGCTTCCATATCAGGCGCGGCGACACCGGAACGACGGCATCGCTGGACGTCGGATTGCACCGCGCTCCCCCGGCCGGGACCGGTGACGCCGCGACTGCACGGGAGCGAGAGCATGGCAAATGAGCCGGCCCGGCGCTCGATCGCCCGGGCGAACGGCGGCGCCGGGCGGTCGGCTGGAGGTCGGTGAGCGCGGCGACATCGCCCTGCACATCGGCTAAGGCCCTGGTCATGTCCCGTCCCGCCGCGCGCCTGTTGTTGCTCACCTCGATCGCATGGCCCGTCGTCGCCCAGGCGCAAGCCACGGCGGCGCCGGACGACGACATCATCGTGCTGGGCACCGGGCTGAGCCTGCCGCCGGGGACGCCGGCCTATGGCGCGACCACGATCGATCGTGAGCGGCTGACCAACGATGCGTCGGGACGGGTCGAAGGCGTGCTGGCCGACGTCGCCGGCTTCCAGCAGTTCCGCCGGGCGGACAGCCGCTCGGCCAATCCGTCCGCGCAGGGGGCGACGCTCCGCGCGCTGGGCGGCAACGCCTCCAGCCGGACGCTGATCCTGCTCGACGGCGTGCCGGTCGCCGATCCGTTCTTTGGCTATATCCCGTTCAACGCGCTGGTCCCCGATCGGCTCGCGGCGGTGCGGGTGACGCGCGGCGGCGGGTCCGGTCCGTTCGGCGCGGGCGCGGTCGCCGGAACGATCGAACTGGTCAGCGCCGGCCCGCGCGACCTGCCGCCGTTCGATGCCGAGGCGCTCTACGGCAGCCGCAACGCGCAGAGCCTGTCCGCCAGCGTGTCACCCGATTTGGGCGGCGGCTTCGCGACCGTGTCGGGCCGGTTCGAGCGCGGCGACGGGTTCCAGACCACGCCCGACAACCAGCGCGTCGCCGCGACGGTGCCGGCGCGCTATCGCGACTGGTCGGCATCGGTACGCGGGGTCGCGCCGATCGGCGGCGACACCGAATTGCAGTTCCACGCGCTGCTGTTTGGCGACAACCGGACGCTGCGGTTTCGCGGCGCCGATTCGCAGTCGCAGGGCGAGGACGCCAGCCTGCGCCTGGTTCATCACGGTGACTGGCAGGTCGACGCGCTCGCCTATGTCCAGGCGCGCAATTTCGCCAACAAGGTGATCAGTTCGTCCAGCTTCAAGCTGACGCTGGATCAGCGCAACACGCCCGCGACCGGGATCGGCGGCAAGATCGAGGTCCGCCCGCCGGTGGGGCGCGATCACGTGCTGCGCATCGGCGGCGACCTCCGCCTGGCCGACGGGGAATTGTTCGAGGACGCCTATGCCGCCACCGGCGCGGTCACCGCGCGCCGCAACGCCGGCGGCCATTCGAGCGTCGCGGGGGCGTTCGTCGAGGACGACTGGACGATCGGCCGGCTGGTGCTGACCGGCGGGGCGCGGCTCGATCGCTGGACACTGACCGACGGCTTCTTCCACGAGCGCAGCGGCGCCGGCATCGCGACCAGCACCCTCGCCTTTCCCGATCGGTCGGGCACCGAATTCACCGGGCGCGCCGGTGCCCTCTATCGCCCCACCGCCGCCGTCGCGCTGCGCGCCGCCGCCTACACCGGCTTTCGCGTGCCGACGCTCAACGAGCTCTACCGACCGTTCACCGTGTTTCCGGTCACCACCCGCGCCAACGCCAACCTCCAGCCCGAACGGCTGCGCGGCGTGGAGGCCGGGATCGACCTGACCCCCGCCACCGGGCTGACGCTGTCGGGCACCGCCTTCTACAACCGGCTGGGCAATGCTGTCGCCAACGTCACGATCGCCACCAACCTGCGCGAGCGCCAGAACGTCGACTCCGTCGAGGCCAAGGGGGTCGAGGCCAATCTGGCGTGGCGGCGCGGCGCGATGATCGTGACCGCGTCCTATGCCTATTCGGACAGCAGGGTACGCGCGCCCGGCAACGCGTTTGACGGACTGATGCCGGCGCAGAGCCCGCGCCACGCCGCCAGCGGCACCATCGCCTGGGCGCCACGATCCGGCCCGATGCTGTCCGCCACGGTCCGCCACGTCGGCGATCAGTATGAGGACGACCTTCAGGCCGACAGGCTGCCCGCCGCCACAACCGTCGACCTGTTCGGAAAGCTGCCGATCGCACGCGGGTTCAGCGTGGTCGCCCGGGCGGAGAACCTGTTCGACGTCGCGGTGGTGACCCGCAACCAGGCCGGATCGATCGACCTGGGCACGCCCCGGACGCTCTGGCTGGGCATCCGTCTTGGAGGATAGAGCGCGGCTCCTATAGCTCGACCAGCTGGTCGAGGCCGTGCGCGGCCAGTGCCGGCGCCAATCGCCGCGCGCGATCGTCGAGGCGTGTGAACACCGCGATTCCCGGCGCCGGAGACTGCGGCCACGACTGGCCATTGGTCAGCTGTGCGATGCGGCGGGCGATGCCGGGGCCGCCGTCGACGAACGCGATCGGGCGCGGCGCGGCAGCGGCGAGTTCGGCGGCGACCAGCGGGAAGTGCGTGCACGCGTTGACGATCACGTCGATCCGGTCGCCCCCCGGCCGGCTGAGCAGCCCGTCGAGCACGGCGGCATAGTCGGCGCTGGTCGTCGCCTCGCCGCGCAATTTCGCCTCAGCCAGTTCGACCAGCCGCGCTGAACCATGGCGCACCACCGCGCAATCGGCGGCGAAGCGCGCGGCGAGATCGTCGACATAGGGCTGGCGGACGGTGGCGTCGGTGCCGAGCACGCCGATCGCGCGCGTCGCGCTCATCGCGGCGGCGGGCTTGATCGCCGGGACCGTGCCGACGATCGGCACGTCGAGCGCCGCGCGCACCGCCGCCAGCGCGATCGTCGACGCGGTGTTGCACGCGATCACGATCAATCGCGGGTCATGGCGTTCCGCCAGCCGCCCGAGCAGCGCGGGGACGCGACCGGCGATCTCCGCCTCGCTGCGCGTGCCGTAGGGGAAACCCGCCGAATCGGCGACATAGACCAGCGGCGCCTGCGGCAGCAGCGCGCGCGCCGGCGCCAGCACCGACAGCCCGCCGATCCCGGAATCGAAGAACAGGATCGGCCGCGCGTCGCCCATCATCGCGACTTTGCGCAGCGGCCGGCGAACGTCAAATCGTCCAAGCGATTGTTGCGCGACCGGCACCGCCATCCTATTGTGGTTGCAGGGGGAAATTTGAGCGCCGAGATCATCTGGATACCGCCCACGGGCGCACTGCTGCTCGGCTATCTGCTGGGCTCGATCCCGTTCGGGGTGATCCTGACCCGGCTGGCCGGCGCGGGCGATCTGCGCCAGATCGGATCGGGCAACATCGGCGCGACCAACGTGCTGCGTACCGGCCGCAAGGGGCTGGCCGCCGCCACGCTGCTGCTCGATGCGCTGAAGGGCTTCGCGGCGGTGCTGATCGCCGCGCTGTTGTTTCCCGGCAACGCGCTGCTCGCCGCCGCCGCCGCGTTCATCGGCCACTGCTATCCGGCCTGGCTGGGGTTCAAGGGCGGCAAGGGCGTGGCGACGCTGATGGGCATCGTGCTGGCGCTGCATTGGCCCTATGGGCTGATCTATGCCGTGGTGTGGCTGGGGCTGCTCGCGGCGTTGCGCATCTCCTCTGTCGCGGGGATGACGGCGGCGGTGAGCGCGCCGGTCGCGGCGGCGATCTGCGGACGCTATGACGACGTGCTGCTGCTGATCCCGCTCGCGCTGATCGTGCTGTGGAAGCACCGCGAGAACATCGAGCGCCTGCTGGCCGGGACCGAGCCGCGCGTCGGCGGCGGCAAGCGCGCCGACGTCGACGGGGGCGCGGACGGGGGCGGCGCCGACGGTGGCTGATCCGGCGGCGCGGCTCCGGCTGATCCGCACGGCGGGCATCGGCCCGGTCACCTATCGTCACCTGCTCGCCCGGTTCGGCAGCGCGGAAGCCGCGATCGAGGCGCTGCCGACGCTGGCGCGGCGTGGCGGCGGCCAGGCCCCGCCGCTGGCCGATCCGCGCGTGGTGGCGCGGGAGATGGCGACGGTGGAGCGGCTGGGCGCCTCCTATTGGTTCGTCGACGATCCCGATTATCCGCCGCTGCTCGGCCAGCTGGAGAATGCGCCCCCCGCGCTGATCGTGCGCGGCGACCGCGCTCTGGCGCGGCGCACGGTGATCGCCGTGGTCGGCGCGCGCAACGCCTCCGCCGCCGCGTGCCGCTTCGCGCGCGGGCTCGCCGTCGATCTGGGCGCGGCGGGTGCGGTGGTGGTGTCGGGGCTGGCGCGCGGCATCGACACCGCCGCGCACCAGGCGAGCCTGTCCACCGGCACGATCGGCGTGATCGCCAGCGGCATCGACATCACCTTTCCGCCCGAGAACGCCGAGCTTCAGGAGACGGTGGCCCAGACCGGGCTGCTGCTGGCCGAACAGCCTCCTGGAGCAGAACCGCTCGCGCGCCATTTCCCGTCGCGCAACCGTATCATCGCCGGGCTGGCGCTGGGTACGGTGGTGGTGGAAGCAGCGCCCAAATCTGGTTCGCTGATTACCGCACGAATCGCCAATGAGGTTGGTCGCGAAGTGATGGCGGTGCCCGGTTCGCCGCTCGACCCGCGCGCGCAGGGCTGCAACCTGCTGATCCGCGAGGGCGCGACGCTGGTGCAGAGCGCCGACGACATATTGGAAGCGGTCCGCCCGATCGATCCGCGCGCGGTGCGGGCACCCGTGCCGCGTTTCGATGCCGGCGCGCCCGCCGATCCCGACGACCGTGCGCGCGACGCGGTCCTCACGCTGCTGGGCCCGGTGGCGGTGTCGGTCGATGAGGTCATCCGCCAGTCCGGACTGATGCCGGCGGCGGTACAGACGGTATTGCTCGAACTCGAACTGGCGGGGCGGCTGGAACGCCATGCCGGTGGTCGCGTGAGCCGGCGCTAGCCCCAACGGCGGCGCAGAACCGACGCGCCTTCCCCTGCGCCGATCGCGATGGCGCGTTTCAGCGCGCGGTTCCGCCGCGTTTCCGATCCCGCCGACGAACGGGTATCAGTGCGAGTCGGGGGGAGGACGCGGGATGGAGATCTTCGCGCATTCGGTCGACGGAAAATCCGAACAGGATTGGGAACCGCTGTCGCATCACCTGTCGGCGACCGGAACGCACGCCGCGCGGCTGGCCGAGCCGTTCGGTTGCTCGACCATCGCGCTGGCGATGGGGCTGCTCCACGATATCGGCAAGTGCGCGCCCGCCTATCAACTCTACATCCGCAAGCCGCGCGACGCGGGCGGGCCGAAAGGTCCCGATCACAGCACCGCCGGCGCGAAAGCGGCGGTCACCGTCTATGGCAAGCGGCTGGGCCGGTTGATGGCGTTCGGGATCGCCGGGCACCACGCCGGGCTGATGGATGGCACGGGCGGTGAATCGGGCAATCTCGATGCGCGCCTGGCGAAAACGGTCGACGGCTGTGACGGCTGGGGTGAGCACGTCGCCGGCTTGCCCACGCCTCAGGAATTGACCGAAGCCACCGCAGCGCCAAGGCCGAACGCCATCGATCCCGCCTTTTCGGCAAGTTTCCTCGTCCGCATGGCGTTCTCCTGCCTGGTCGACGCCGACTGCCAGGAGACCGAAGCCTTTTACGCCGGCTCGCGCGGCGAGGCCCCGCCAGCGCGGGGCGGCGTGCTGGAACCCCGGCACCACGAGATCGTGCGCGCGCACATGGCGCGCCACCGCCGCGACGACACCCCGGTCAACCGCCTGCGTTCGGCCGTCCTCGACCACGCCACCGCCAAGGCGGTGCTGCCCCCCGGCCTGTTCACCCTCACCGTGCCGACCGGCGGGGGCAAGACGCTGACATCGCTGAGTTTCGCGATGGACCATGCGCTGGCGCACGACCTGCGCCGGATTGTCTACGTCATTCCGTTCACCTCGATCATCGAACAGACCGCGCAGGTGTTTCGCGAACAGGTCGGGCTGGGCGATGCCGTGCTCGAGCATCATTCCAGTTTCGACTGGGACCGGCACGCACCCGCCAGCGGCAACGACCGCGAGGACGAGGGGCCGTCCGGACTCGCCAAGCTGCGTCGCGACGCCGAGAACTGGGACGCGCCGATCGTCGTGACCACCGCCGTGCAGTTCTTCGAAAGCCTGTTCGCGGCGCGCACGGGCAAGGCGCGCAAGCTGCACAATCTGGCGAAAAGCGTCATCATCCTCGATGAGGCGCAGTCGATCCCGATCCATCTGCTGCGCCCGTGCATGGCGGCGATCGACGAGTTGGCGCGCAACTATGGCGCGACGGTGATCCTGTGCACCGCCACCCAGCCGGCGCTGCGCACGCAGGACGAGGCCCTGCCCCGGACCATCAAGGGCGCCGCGGAGGGGCTGGACATTCCCGAAGAACGTGAACTGGCGCCCGACCCGCGCGGGCTTTACCGGCAGCTCCGGCGCGTCAAGATCGAATGGCTGCGCGATCCCGTCCCCGACGCGGCGATCGCCGCGCGCTTCGCCGAACAGCCGCAGATGCTGTGCATCGTCAACAGCCGCGCCCACGCCCGCGACCTGTTCGACGCGATCCGCGACCAGCCCGGTGCCGTCCACCTGACGACGTTGATGTGTGCGCGGCACCGCCGATCCGTCCTTGCCAGGGCGCGCGCGGATCTGGACGCGGGCCGCCCGGTGCGGCTGGTCGCCACCAGCCTGATCGAAGCCGGGGTGGACATCAGCTTTCCGGAGGTCTGGCGCGCGGCGACCGGCCTTTCCAGCATCGCGCAGGCGGCGGGCCGGTGCAACCGCAGCGGTGAACTCGGCGATCTGGGCGCGGCGCTCGGCCGGGCGGTGGTGTTCGAGCCGGCGGCGGTCGACGGGCGCAAGCCGATCCCCGACATGATCCTGCCCTTTTATCAGGCCGCGAAGAACGTGCTGCGCGGCGGGGGCGAAGACGTGCTCGCGCTCGATGCGGTGCGCGAATATTATCGATGGCTCTACTGGGCGGCGGACTATGCCGCGCTCGACAAGGCGACCTTGCCCGGCGGCGTGCCCTTCCCGATCATGCCGGCGATCCGCAATACCGCGCGCGGCCTCGGTTTTCCCTTCGCGCGCATCGCCACCGCCTTTCGCATGATCGACGAGACGATGGACCCGGTGATCGTGCCGTGGGATGCGGAGGCGACCAACGCGATCGCCGCGATCGGCAGCGCCGACCTACCAGCCGGGGCGCTGCGCCGGTTGCAGCGCAAGTTGCAGCAATATGTCGTGCCGATCCCGGCAAAGGCCCGCGCGGCGATGCTGGGCACCGGCGCGGCACAGGCGATCCGGTCCGACCACTATGGCGATCGCTTCGTCGTGCTGGAAAGCCGGTCGCTCTACGATAGCGCCGTGGGCCTGCGCCTGGACGATCCGACATGGCGATCGGCAGAGAGCAACGTCATGTGAGAGTTGTGAAGTCATCTTGACCCTTCCTAAGTAAGGGAAGGGGGATATTTTTAAGAAGGGGGTTGAATTCTTTGGTTCGACCGGTCACCATCCGCAAATGACTATTCGCGCGATCTGGCACAGTCCGAACGCCGGAGGCTTCACGCTCGTCGGTGAGATTGCCGCGATAATCGAGGAGCCGTCATAGGGATGTCGCCTCCCGCGCGGAGGCGTGGATCGAAATCTAAGTAAGGGTGGGGGGATGGCGGTGAATGGCCCCGGTCTCGCCCAATGGCGGGATCGGGTGCCGCCGGAGATTGACTGACCCTCCCCCGTGAACTGGCCGACGGCGGATTACAATTTCCCCCGGTCGCGGGCCGGCACCAGCCCTTCCAGCACCCCCCAGAAGCCGCCGACCGCCTCCTGCCCCGCATGGCTGTACGCCTGCGCCATGCGGGCATTGAGCGCGTCGAACAGCCGGCCTTCGATCGCCACGCCCTCGGGTGTCAGCCGCAGCAGCCGCTGGCGGCGGTCGCGGTCGCCGGGACGGCTTTCGACCAGCCCGCGCGCACTCAACTCGGTCAGCACCCGGCCCAGCGATTGCTTGGTGATCGCCAGCAGCCCGAGCAGCTCGCCGATGCTCAGATTGGGCCGCCGCGCGATGAAATACAGCGCGCGCTGGTGCGCCCGGCCCAGGCCGTGCTCGTTCAGCGCGGCGTCGATCGATCGGGTGAGCTGGCCATAGCCGAAGAACAGCAGCTCGATCCCGCGTCGGATCTCGGGCTCGGTCAGGAACAGCGGGGACGCGGTCAGCATGTTGACCGCATCTGGCACCCATCCTAGTCCGCTGGCAACCGATGGAGTTGCCAGTGACCAGCCTTTTTGCGTTTGAACCGACCGCCAATCCCATCGACGCGAACGAGCGCGTCGCGCGGCTTGCCGATCCGGGGTTCGGGCGGGTGTTCACCGATCATATGGCGGTGGCGCGCTGGTCGAGCGACAAGGGCTGGCACGACGCGAAGATCGTCGCGCGCGCGCCGGTCAGCGTCGATCCGGCCACCGCCGTGCTCCATTACGCGCAGGAGATTTTCGAGGGGCTGAAGGCCTATCGCACCGGCGACGGCGGCATCACGCTGTTCCGGCCCGACGCCAACGCCGCGCGGTTCCGCCGTTCGGCACAGCGCATGGCGATGGCCGACCTGCCCGAGGAATTGTTCGTCGCCTCGTGCCGCGAACTGGTCGCGATCGAGCGCGACTGGATCCCGGAAGGGGATGAGGGCGCGCTCTATCTGCGCCCGTTCATGATCGCGACCGAGGTGTTCCTGGGCGTGAAGCCCTCCGCCGAATATCTCTACTGCGTCCTCGCCTCCTCGGTCGGTGCCTATTGGAAGGGCGGGGTCAAGGCGATCTCGCTGTGGGTCAGCCACGATTACACGCGCGCCGCCCCCGGCGGCACGGGCGAGGCCAAGTGCGGCGGCAACTACGCCACCAGCCTGGTCGCGCAGGCCGAGGCGATCCGGCGCGGGCACGACCAGGTGGTGTTCCTCGACGCGGTCGAGCGCCGCTATGTCGAGGAACTGGGGGGCATGAACATCTTCTTCGTGTTCTCCGACGGCAGCCTGGTGACGCCGCCGCTGACCGGCACCATCCTGCCCGGCATCACCCGCGCGTCGATCATCCAGCTCGCCCGCGACGAGGGGTTGACCGTGCGCGAGGAACCCTATGCGATCGAGGATTGGCGCGCCGACGCGGCCAGCGGCAAGCTGGTCGAGGCGTTCGCGTGCGGCACCGCGGCGGTGGTCACGCCGATCGGCAAGTTCGCCGGGCCCGACTATGACGTGACGATCGGCAGCGGCGGCACCGGCCAGACCACGGCACGCATTCTGCGCCGCCTGTCCGACATCCAGCGCGGCCGCGCCCCCGACGCGCACGGCTGGCTCGATCGCATCGCTTGAGGCTTTCCCTGAACGGCCGGACCCTCTAAGGGGCCTGCCTTCGCGTTGGGGCGTCGCCAAGTGGTAAGGCACCGGTTTTTGGTACCGGCATTCGCAGGTTCGAATCCTGCCGCCCCAGCCAGTTTCTGGCTAACATCAGGACCGGGCGCGAAATCGTCGCCGTTTCGGCGCCCCCGGACGTTGGCGCGGACCGGGTCCTAGCGCGACCAGCGCGCGAAGATCGCCGTCGGCAGCACCAGGCCGCGCGCTTCCTCGCGCACGCCCAGTTCGCCGCATTCTACCGTGCCCGGCAGGTCGGCGAAGGTCTGCGCCACCAGCTCGCCGATCGCCAGCGCCGACATCCGCACCGCATAGACGGTCAGGAACAGGAACCGCGACCGCTCGTCGAGCAGTCGGCGGCAATCGGCGATCAGGCCGGGCAGTCCCTCCTCCAGCTTCCAGGTCTCCCCGGTCGGGCCGCGCCCGAATTTCGGCGGATCGAGCAGGATGCCATCGTAGCGCCGTTCGCGCCGCACCTCGCGCGCGGTGAACTTGGTGGCGTCCTCGACCAGCCAGCGCACCGGTTTGTCCGCCATGCCCGACAGCGCGGCATTGGCGCGCGCCTGCTCGACCGATTTCTTTGAGGCGTCGACATGCACCATCCGCGCGCCGGCGGCGGCCAGCGCCAGCGTGCCGACGCCGGTATAGCCGAACAGGTTGAGGCATTCGGGGGGATCGGCGGCCGCGTCCGTGCCGGCGAGCTTGCCGCGCATCCAGTCCCACACCGGCGCCATGTCGGGGAAGAAGCCGAGGTGGCGGAACGGCGTGTTCTGCGCGGTGAAGCGCACGTCGTTCCACTTGAGCGGCCACCCCTCCACCGGCACCTGCTGATCGAACCGCCAACGTCCGCCGCCATCCTCGTCGGCGCCGGGGACGAACTCGCCATGCGCGCTCCAGTCGGGCGACGCGGGCGCCCACATCGCCTGGGGCTCGGGGCGGATGAAGCGATAGCGGCCGTAGCGTTCGAGCTTGCGGCCGTGCCCGGAGTCGACCAGGCCATAGTCCGCCCACGGCTCGCCGACGAGGGTGACGAGGCTCACGCCCCCGTCCTCACGGACGCGCCACCGCTCGCTCGGCGATATAGCCGCTGATCGCGTCGAACGTCGCGGGGAGTACCGCGAATCGCTCCTCGCGTTCGAACAGGTCGCCGACGCGGCCGGGCAGCGACGGGCGGACCCCGGTCGCGCGCTCGACCGCGTCGCCGAACTTGGCGGCGTGCGCGGTCGCCAGCGTCACCACCGGCACGTCGGCCGGCAGCCCAGCGCGGCGCGCGGCGGCCAGGCCGATCGCGGTGTGGGGATCGATCACCTGCCCTGCCTCGGCATGGGCCCAGCGCATCGCTTCCGACATGTCGCCCGGCTCGATCCGGTCGCTGGTGAACAGCGCCGCCGCGCCCTGCTGCTGCGCGTTGGTCAGCCGCATCGCCCGGCTCGATTCGAAACCGCGCATCTGCTCCGCCATCGCCGCGCCGTCGCGCCCGGCCAGGTCGAACAGCAGCCGTTCGAAATTGGAGCTGACCTGGATGTCCATGCTCGGCGCCGCGGTCGGCGTCACCGTGCCGGTGGAATAGTCGCCGTTCGAGAGCGCGCGGTGCAGGATGTCGTTGACGTTGGTCGCGACGATCAGCCGCGCGATCGGCAGCCCCATCCGCGCCGCGACATAGCCGGCGAACACGTCGCCGAAATTGCCGGTCGGCACGCTGAACGCGACCGGGCGCGCCGGGGCGCCCAGACGGACGGCGGCATAGAAATAATAGACCACCTGCGCCATCAGCCGCGCCCAGTTGATCGAATTGACCGCCGACAACCGGAACCGGCCGGAGAAGGCCGGATCGTTGAACATCGCCTTGACCAGCGCCTGCGCCTGGTCGAAATCACCCTGGATCGCGATGTTGTGGACGTTGGGCGCCAGCACCGTCGTCATCTGACGGCGCTGGACGTCGGACACGCGCCCTTCCGGATGGAGCATGAAGATATCGACATGCTCGCGCCCGGCCAGCGCGTCGATCGCCGCCGATCCGGTATCGCCGCTGGTCGCGCCGACCACGGTCAGATGCGTGGTCCCGCCGGTCAGGAACCGCTCGAACAACAGCCCGAGGAACTGGAGCGCGACATCCTTGAACGCCAGCGTCGGGCCGTGGAACAGCTCGAGCAGGAAATGGCGCGGATCGAGCTGGACCAGCGGCGTGACCGCGGCATGGGCGAAACGGCCATAGGCGGCCTCGCACATCGCGCGCAGTTCGTCCTGCGACAGCACGTCGCCGACGAACGGCGCCATGATCCGCACCGCGGTTTCGGGATAGGACAGGCCGGCCAGCCCGGCGATCGCGTCGGGCGACAGCGTCGGCCAGGTTTCGGGCACGTACAGCCCGCCGTCGCTGGCCAGGCCGGCGAGGGTGGCTTCGCGGAAATCGAGGGCGGGGGCCTGCCCCCGCGTGCTGATGTAGCGCATCAAGGTTCCTGCGAAATCGAACCGCGCGAACGGCGGCGAAGCGCGAGGCCGTAGATGATGAGCGCCAGCGCGGCAAATATGAACCACTGCACCGCATAGGCGAGGTGGTTGTTCGGCACCGACGACAGGTCGGGCGCGGGGTTCGCCGCCAGCCCGGCGATCGGGGTGGTCGCGACCAGCATCAACGGTTTGGGACCATGATCGAACAGGCCGGCGATCAGCGCGCGGTGATCGGGGGCGTGACTGATCCAGCCGGTGACCTCGCCGCCGGTCCAGGCCGGCTGGCCGGTGGGCGATGCGGCGACGCCGAGCTGGACGGTCAGCCCCGGCCCCTCCGCCCCGGTGGCGCAGGTGACGATCTGACGCCAGCCGCGCGTGCCGTCGGCGCCGCGGCCGGCCTCCCGGCTGAACTGGAGCGGGCGCAGGCAATAGGCGGAGGATTTGCGGAACAGCGCGTCGTCGCCGGTGCCGAAGCGCGGCCAGGCGATCGGTGGCTGGTGCAGGTTGGCGGCGTAGCGATCGAGCGCGGCCAGCTTTTCGTGCCGGCGCTGGAGCTGCCACACGCCCAGCGCGATCATCGCCGCCACCGCGACCAGCACGACGATCGTCGCGACGGCGGGGATCGGCCGCTTCACGACGCGTCCTCGATCCGTCCCTCGCGCGCGGCGTTGCGATATTCGCTGGCGATCAGCGCGCCCTTGGCGACGCGGAGGGCGCCGACCACGCCGGCCAGGGTCAGCGGGATCCACAGCAGCATGTGGACCCATAGCGGCGGGCGGATGGTGAAGTCGGTGGCCAGCGCCAGGATCACCACCACCGCGCCGATGCCCAGCGTGATGAACGCAGCCGGACCGTCGCCGACATTGAAGGTGGAGAAATCGAGTCCGCACCCCCGGCATCGCGGCGCGAACTTGACTGGCCCCTCAAACAGCGTCGAGGCGCCGCATCGGGGGCACAGCCCCTTCAGCGACGCCTCGGCGATCGTCGGTGTGGCGGTCGGGGCGGTCATCCCGCCCCGGCTCATCCGCCGTGGACCGGCGCGCCCCAGCCGCCCCAGACGTAGATCGAGACGAACAGGAACAGCCAGACCACGTCGACGAAGTGCCAGTACCACGCGGCCGCCTCGAAGCCGAAGTGCTGGCGCGGGGTGAAATCGCCGCGATAGGCGCGGATCAGGCACACGATCAGGAAGATCGTGCCGACGATGACGTGGAACCCGTGGAAGCCCGTCGCCATGAAGAACGCCGCGCCATAGTTGATCCCGCCGAACGGGAACGGCGCGTGGATATATTCATACGCCTGGATGCAGCTGAAGATCAGGCCGAGGATGATCGTCAGCCACAGCCCCTTCTTCAGCCCCTCGCGATCGCCGTGGATCAGCGAATGGTGCGCCCAGGTGACGGTGGTGCCCGACAGCAGCAGGATGAAGGTGTTGAGCAGCGGGAATTCGAAGGCGTTGAGCACTTCCAGCCCCTTGGGCGGCCACTGGCCGAGCGCGTCGGTCAACAGCTCGACCGTGCCCTTTTCGCCATGCGCGCCGGGGACGTAGCCGATCGCCGCCGGGAACAGCGAGAAATCGAAATAGGCCCAGAACCAGCCGACGAAGAACATCACTTCGGAGGCGATAAACAGGATCATGCCATAGCGCAGGTGCAGCTGGACGACCGGCGTATGATCGCCGCGATTCGCCTCGCGGACGACGTCGCTCCACCAGAAGAACATCGTCGCCAGCACGCCGGCCATGCCCAGCGCGAACACCCACGGGCCAAAGGCGTGGCCCTTCATCCACATGATGCCGCCCGACGCCAGGATGCCCGCGGCCAGCGAGCCCATCAGCGGCCAGGGGCTCGGTGGCAGGATGTGATAGTCGTGGTTCTTGGCTCCAGCCATCGTGGCGTCCCTGTTAGGTGTTTTGAGGTGCTCTAGCTTGCCGTCTTGCCGGAATCTACCGGGTAAAAGGTGTAGCTGAGCGTGATGGTGTCGACGTCCTTCATATCGGGGTCGTCGCGCATCTTCGGATCGACGTAGAAGATCACCGGCATCCGCACCGTCTCGCCGGGTTGCAGCGTCTGTTCGGTGAAGCAGAAACACTCGATCTTGGTGAAATATTTGCCCGCCTGCTGGGGGGAGACGTTGTAGGTCGCCGTCCCGGTGACCGGGTGGGCCGCGTTGTTGGTGGCGGTGAAAAACGCCATGTCGCGCGCGCCGACGTCGATCGTCTCACGCTCCAGCTCGGGCTTGAACGTCCATGCCAGCTTGGGGCTGATGTTGCTGTCGAACGCGACGTTGATCTTGCGCCCGATCGCGCCGGGCGCCTGCGTGCCGCGGTTGGTGGTGCCGTCCAGCCCGGTCGCCTCGCAGAACATGCGATAGAGCGGCACGCTGGCAAAGCCGAGCCCGGTCATGCAGCAGATGCCGACGATCGCGAGGATCGCGGTGCGCGTATTGCGCGTCAGCTTCGTCACCCGTCCATCCCCGCCTTGATCTTGGCGATGGTGATCGCGAACATCAGCACCGCGAACACGCCAAGCAGGATCGCCATCACCAGCGCCCGCGATTTCTGCCGGGCGCGATATTCATCCTGATTCTTCGGGGTCATGCCAGCCACCTGTCGACGACGACGGCTGCGAACAGCAGCGCCAGATAAAAGAGGGAAAAGCGGAACAGCCGCTTTTCGGGAAGCATCGCGTCGTCGGCGCCGGTGGTGCGCGTCGCGACCCGCAGCGCCAGCACGCCGAACACCGCGTTGAGCGCGAGCGATGCGATGCCATAGACCGGGCCGGTCAGCCCAAGCGGCCACGGCGCCACCGCCACAACCGCCATCGGGATGGTGTACAGCCCGATCTGGCGCCGCGTCACCCGTTCCCCGGCGACGACCGGCAGCATCGGCACGCCGGCGTTGGCGTAGTCGGTGCGCACGAACAGCGCGAGCGCCCAGAAATGCGGCGGGGTCCACAGGAACACGGTCGCGAACAGCAGCACCGGCAGCAGCGCGACATTGCCCGTCGCCGCCGCCCAGCCGATCAGCGGCGGAAACGCCCCGGCGGCGCCGCCGATGACGATGTTCTGCGGCGTGCGGCGCTTCAGCCACACGGTATAGACCAGCACGTAGAACAGGATCGAGACCGTCAGGATCGCGGCCGCGGCCAGATTGACCGCCAGCCCCATCAGCAGCACCGAGAACGCGCTCAGCCCCACCCCGAAGTGGAGCGCCGACTGGCGATCCATGCGGCCGTCGGGCAGCGGCCGCTTGGCCGTGCGCTTCATCGCCGCGTCGATATCGGCCTCATACCACTGGTTGAGCGCACCCGCCGCGCCCGCGCCCAGCGCGATGCACAGGATCGCGGTGAAGCCGATCACCGGATCGACCCGCACCGGCGCGGCCAGCATCCCGCACAATCCGGTGAAGACGACCAGCGTCATCACGCGCGGTTTGGTCAGGGCGAGGAAGTCGCGCCACTCGGCGGGGAGCGGCAGGGGGTGCGGAGCGGTAGCCATGGTTGGGAGGGGCTATAGGCGGGAGTCGTCGGCGGGGAAAGTCGTTCGGTTCAATGGGGTGGCCGCGCGTTGCGGGGGGCGGAACCATCGCGGCCTGCCCGTGGCCCGGTCGGGGGCTATCTGGGCGGGTCGACTTTGGGCGCGCCGATCAGCCACGGCTTGACCCGACCGGTCGGGCGCGGCGTGCCGTCCAGCCGCTCGGCGCGAATCAGCGTCACCGGCTTGAGGATCATCTGTCCCTTCATCGGGCCGGAGCCGCCGCCGGTCGGCTGCGCCAGGATGCGCTGGACCACGTCCATGCCAGCGACGACGTGGCCGAACGCGGCATAGCCCGGATAGGGGCCGGCGGCGTCGAGCGACGGCGTCGCGCCGACCATGATGCTGAAATTGCCCGCCGCCGAATCGGGATTGGCGCCGCGCGCCATCGATATCGTGCCGTCGAGATGCCTGATGCCGGTCCGGTCGGTACGCTCCATCGGCACCGATCCGGGCAGGATGCGCCGCGCGTCGGTGCGGATGCCGCCCTGGATGAAGCCGAACTTCGGCGCCACCTTCTTGCGCGCGGCGCGGTAGAAATCGGTGCCGTCGAACCGCCCGTCGTCGACATAGGCCAGGAAATTGGCGGTGGTCTTGGGCGCGCGGCGCGCATCGAGCGCCACCACGATCGCGCCGGCCGAGGTCACCAGCCGGACGCGGACCAGGCCGGGGACGGGCCGTTTGCCGGTCTGCGCGGCGCCGGGGACGGACGGCGCGGCGACCAGCGCCAGCAGGGCGATCAGGACCAACGGAATACGCATCGCCCGCCCTCAAGCAGATTTGGCGGATACAGAAAAGCCGGCGAGTCGCCCCGCCGGCCTTTGCTGTCGTTCGATGACGCCCGGATCAGTCGACCTTGGGCAGCGTCTCGAACTGGTGGTACGGCGGCGGGCTGGACAGCGTCCATTCCAGCGTCGTCGCGCCTTCGCCCCAGGGGTTGTCCCCCGCCTTGCGGCCGGCGAACAGGCTGATCGCCAGGTTGATGAAGAAGATCACCATGCCCGCGGCCATGATCATGTACCCGTAGGTCGCGACCGTGTTGTAGTGCTCGAAGGCGTTGGGATAGTCCGGGTAACGCCGCGGCATCCCCTGCAGGCCCAGGAAGTGCATCGGGAAGAACAGCAGGTTCACGCCGATGAAGAACACCCAGAAGTGCAGCTGGCCGAGGAGCTCGTTGTACATCCGGCCCGACATCTTCGGGAACCAGTAGTAGAAGCCCGCGAACAGGCTGAACACCGCGCCCAGCGACAGCACATAGTGGAAGTGGGCGACGACGTAATAGGTGTCCTGCATGTAATCGTCGACGCCGCCATTGGCGAGGACGACGCCGGTCACGCCGCCGACGGTGAACATGAAGATGAACCCGATCGCCCACAGCATCGGCGTCTTGAAGCTGAGCGAGCCGCCCCACATCGTCGCGATCCACGAGAAGATCTTGATGCCGGTCGGCACCGCGATCACCATCGTCGCGGCGGTGAAGTACATCTTCACGTTGACGCTCAGGCCGGTGGTGAACATGTGGTGCGCCCACACGATGAAGCCGACCACGCCGATCGCGACCATCGCATAGGCCATGCCGAGATAGCCGAAGATCGGCTTTTTCGAGAAGGTCGACACGATGTGGCTGACCATGCCGAAGCCCGGCAGGATCATGATGTACACCTCGGGGTGGCCGAAGAACCAGAACAGGTGCTGGTACAGGATCGGGTTACCGCCGCCGGCCGGATCGAAGAAGGTCGTGCCGAAGTTGCGGTCGGTCAGCAGCATGGTGATCGCCGCGGCGAGCACCGGCAGCGACAGGAGCAGCAGGAACGCGGTGACCAGCACCGACCAGGCGAACAGCGGCATCTTGTGCAGCGTCATGCCCGGCGCGCGCATGTTGAAGATGGTGGTGATGAAGTTGATCGCGCCGAGGATCGAGGAAGCGCCCGCGATGTGCAGCGCCAGGATGGCGAGATCCATCGCCGGCCCCGGATGGCCCGAGGTCGACAGCGGAGCGTAGGCGGTCCAGCCGGTGCCTGCGCCATACCCGCCCGGAGGGCCCTCGACGAACAGCGACAGGATCAGCAG